>Ga0137375_10002699_pt1 | contig 20841 bp, 17 predicted proteins | sample SagtaG_24_FD_104936 | JGI IMG/M metagenome (GOLD analysis project Ga0137375, IMG submission 104936) | Vadose zone soil microbial communities from Sagehorn Ranch, Mendocino, California, USA - Sage1_R_113_16 metaG | ecosystem: Environmental > Terrestrial > Soil > Vadose zone | place: USA...
CAGTGGCTGGACAACTGCAGCAGCACCTGCCCTGGTTCACCATCGGGCTCGGGCTGCTGCTGATCGCCCTCGGCGCCGTCCTGCTCACCGGCCGGCAGCTACCCGCGCTGGTACCCAAGCCGCGCCGCGCACCCCACCTACACCGGGCATGGCCAGCGATGACCGCCTTCGGCGCCGCCTACGCGCTGGCATCGCTGAGCTGCACCATCGGCCCGTTCCTGGCCATCGTGGTCGCCAGCGCCCGCGCGACCACCGCCTGGGCCGGGATCGGCCTGTTCGTCGCCTACGCCGCCGGCATGGGCCTGGTCGTCGGCGCCGCGGCCATCGCCGTCGCCCTGGCCCGCGCATCCCTGCTGGGACGCATCCGGCGGCTCGGCCCGGCGATATCCCGCCTCGGCGGCGCCCTGCTGCTGATCGTCGGCGGCTACGTCGCCTACTACGGCTGGTACGAGATCCGCCTGCTACACGGCGGCCCGCCCAATGACCCGATCATCGACGCCGCGACAACGATCCAGCGCTGGCTCGCCGGGGGCCTCGACCACCTCGGCGCACCCCTGATCACCGCAGTGTTCGCCCTACTGCTGGCCGCCGCGCTGCTTCTCGCCCGAGCCCGACACCGCCACGCACGGCAAGCCAGCGAACCGAACTGACCAAGAACGACAGCACCCGACGGTCTCGGCCTGCTCCCAGGTGGCCAGGATCAGATCGGCGGTCCAGCGAGGGTCGCCGATGGCCGGCGGGCGGCCGTAGGCGAGCGACGGCCACCGCGATCTCGACCGGCCGCCGGGGCCGAAGCCGCATAGAGGAGTCCTCCACGCTTGGGGGGGTTGACGGAGCCCTCCACGCACAGCACCGCACGAGGCTCTTTCGGGCGAGCGACGATGGGCGTAGCGTGAGGATTGGACGGATTCGTGAGGGCTTCGGCAAGCATGGTGAGGGTGCGAGTTGGCCCGGCACAGCCCGGACCCCCGCCTCGCCGCAGCCGCTGAGGCGGAAGGAGGGCCGCCATGAACCTCTTCACTGTCGATCTCAAGAACCAGCCGGGCGAGCTGGCTCACCTTGGTGAGGTCTTCGGGCAGCGCGGCGTCAACATCGAAGTTGGTGGCGTGACAGCCGGTGACCACGGCTTCGTTTACTTCACCGCCAGCGACGAGAACGCCGCCCGCGCCGCTCTGGAGGCAGCGAACGTGCCGTACACCACGCACACCGCGTTCCAGATCAAGTGCGCCGACCAGCCCGGCGAGGCGGGTCGGTTCGCTCGCAAGCTTGCCGACGCGAACATCAACATCGAAGGCCTGCTTCCGATCTCGATCTGCGGCGGCGAGGTCATCTTCGCCGCGTGCGTCGACCAGCTGGACGAAGCGCGGCAGCTCCTCGGCGAGCAGGTCATCAGCTGACGCCCGGCGGTTTCGGCCGGCGCTCGTGTCGGCCGCGAACGCCGCACGGCGTCGGCAAAGTCACCCTGAGGACCACCGGTGCCGGGACCGGCGGTCCGCTACGCGGACAGCCCCATGCCTCAGTCGCGGATCGGTGAGCCGGTCCCTCGACGCACGATCTGTGGCAGCCGCTGACCTTCATGATCGCTGAGACGGCGCACCCGAACAGGTTCCGCCATCCCCACAGCCTGGCACCCAACCCCAGCCCAATCAGCGCACTAGCCCCACGGCGGCGAGACATGCCAGGTGACGTCGGCGTCGTAACTGGCGGCGGAGTCCTGCGGTGTGTTCGGCCCGCCGCCCGCGGCGATCCATACTTCGGCGTTGTAGTGCCGGATCTCGTGCCCCGCGATGTTGTACGACCCGAGCGTCACATCGCCCGAGCCGTACCGTCCCGGCTGGGCGCAGAACGTGGCGTCCTGGGCGAACAACGGGGTGCCGTCGTTGGGGTCCTTGCGGAGCCGGAACTGGGAATGGCGCAGGAAATGCCCCGGGAAGTTGCGGGACTCGAACGAGTAGCAGCCGCTGTCGGCAAGGCCGTGCCGGACGACGAAGGTGGCATCCTGCTTGAGCGTCGCATCGCTGCCCGCGTTCACCACCTCGGTGTACGCGAGACCGTTGGCGTGACGCAGGTAGCGGTCGGTGCAGCAGGGTGTGACCACCATGAGTGAGACGGCCTGGTCGACCGCCACATCCACGCCGTTGCGCCACCACGGGGAGGCCACCTGCCACGTGGTGTCCTCGGCCCACGAAGCCGGGCTGTCCCAGGCGTTGGGGCCCCCGTTGGCCGCGATGTACACCTCGGCGTTGATGTGCCGCAGGAACCGGCCGGGGGCGTTCTTCGCCTCGAACGACAGACCCAGCGCGGTGTGCCCGGTCCGGGCGCAGAAGGTGGCGTCCTGCGCGAACAGCGCCGAGCCGTCGTTGGCGTCCTTGCGGACCCGGAAGTTCGCGTGTCGGAGGTACTGGCCCGGGAAGTTGCGCGACTCGAACGAGGAGCAGCTGGCGTCGGCGAGGCCCGGCCGGAGCCAGAACGTCGCGTCCAGCTTGGTCAGGTCGTCGCTGCCGGCGTTGACCGGTGACGTCACCCCGAGGCCGCCGGTGTGGCGCAGGTACCGATCGGTGCAGCAGGCCGTGGTTGCACCGAGCGAGACCAGCGTATCGGTCCGCAGCCCACCGGCCGCCGCCTGCACGGCGAGGTTCGCGGCCTGCACCTGGCCGGCATTGACCTTGAGTACCTGCCGGTCATAGGTGTACAGGCCGTTGCGCTCGTTCTCCACGTCGGTCGGCTCGGTGTAGATCGACGCGGACAGGCCCCGCGCGAAGATCAGGCCCTGCAGCGTGTCGGTGACCTCGACGTACCGCCTGGTGAGCGTGGCCGAGTCGGGCTCCATCTCGTACCCGAAGCCGGCGCCGGGCTCCCACTCGTGGCCGGGGACGATCAACCCGAGGCCGCCGAACTCGCCGAGCTGGGCGACCCGCGTCGCGCTCGGCGTATGCGTGGTGCCCGGCCCCACGTAGATGTGGTCGTCGATGGTATCGCCGTTGCCCGGGTCCGAGCCGCAGCAGTTGGAGCCGGAGTTCGCGTCCACGAGGCGGGTCGGGTCCCAGCTCTTGACGAGGTCGGCGATCCGGCCGGCGTCGTACTCGCCCCAGCCTTCGTTGAACGGTTGCCACTGGACGATGGAGGTGATGCCGCGGAGGTGGTCGACGATGCGGTGCAGCTCGGACTCGAACGTGGCACGGTCCGATGTGGACGGTGTGAAGCCCGTCTTCATGGCCGGCATGTCCTGCCAGACCAGCAGCCCCAGCCGGTCGGCCCAGTAGTACCAGCGCGCCGGCTCGACCTTGACGTGCTTGCGTACGGTGTTGAAGCCGAGGTTCTTCTGCTGCTGCAGGTCGAAACGCAGCGCGTCGTCGGTGGGCGCGGTGTAGACGCCGTCGGGCCAGTAGCCCTGGTCCAGGGTACCGATCTGGAAGACGAACCGGCCGTTGAGAACCGGACGCAGCCAGCCGTTGATCACCGCCTTGGCGATCGAGCGGAGGCCGAAGTAGCCGCCGGCGGTGTCACCGCCACCCACGCCGGTCAGGCTGACCTGAAGGTCGTAGAGGAACGGGTCGTCGGGGCTCCACAGTCGAGCGTTCGGGATCGGGATGCGGATCGTGCCGCCGACCGTGCCGGTCGCGGTCGCGATGGTCTGCCCTCCCGTGGAGACGGCCGCCTGTACGCCTTGACCGGTCGCGCCGGCCGCCTGGACGACGAGGTTCACCCCGCCGCCCGGTACGTCTGGCGTGGTGTCCAGCCGGGTGATGTGGGCGGTGTTGGTGGGTTCGAGCCAGACGCTCTGCCAGATGCCCGACGCCGCCGTGTAGAAGATGCCGCCGGGGTTGAGCCGCTGCTTGCCCAGCGGGATGCCGGCCGCGTCGACCGGCGAGTACACCCCCACCATGAGCTCGTTGCCGCCGCCGGTCAGGGCGTCGGTGACGTCGAGCGAGAACGCGTCGTAGCCGCCGCTGTACGTGCCGACGTTACGGCCATTCACCCACACCGTGGCCTGCCAGGTGACGGCGCCGAAGTTCAGCTGTACCCGGCGGCCGGACCATCCGCTGGGGACGGTGAACGTGCGCCGGTACCACATCATGTTCTCGTGCCGCATGATGCCGGACAGCGCCGACTCGATCGGGCACGGCACGAGCACCGTCTCGGCCAGGTTCTGCCCGAAGGGCGGGTTGTTCAGGGAACCGGCGCCGGTGAACTGCCACTGGCCGTTGAGGCTCTGCCAGTCGGGGCGGGTCAGCTGCGGTCGCGGGTACTCCGGCAGCGGGTTGGTCGTCGACACCTGGTTGGTCCAGGGCGTGCTCAGCGGGGGAGTCTTGGGGACCAGGGCGCTCCAGGCCGCAGTCGGCGCGACGACCACGCCGGCCGCGACGAGCACCGCCGCGGCCACCAGGAGCGGGCGGAGGCGGGAATGTTGTGCCGTTCGTACCAGGCTCATCGGACTGCTCCTGGACTAGGAGGACGAGCGGGGACCGGACCAGGTGTCACGCGGGTTCAGACGTGGCAGTCCCGAAATCCTGGCGTCATCCGGGAGGGCTTGTATAACGTTATAGAGCGTGTGGCTGGTTCCTGGCAATGCTCAATCAATGCCTAATCATCGATGGATCGGATCGTGCGGCGGGTGCCGGCCGGGTGGCCGAGCCGGGCTCAGGCGGGCCGGCCGAGCGTGCTTTCCCTGGTGATGAGCATGAACGGCACCTGTACCTCTTCGGGCTCGGCCGCACGGCTGCCGTCCAGCCGGCCGATGAGGCAGGTGACGGCCTGGCGGCCGATACTGCCCTTGTCCGGCGAGATGGTGGTCAGCGTGGGGTTGCTGTACCGGCCCTCCTCGATGTCGTCGAACCCGACCACCGCGATGTCGTCCGGCACCGTGAGACCCAGCTCGATCGCGGCGCGGAGCACGCCGATCGCGATGAGGTCGTTGTAGGCGAAGACGGCGTCGGGCGGCTTGGGCAGCCGCATGAGTTGCCGTAGGCCGGCCGCTCCGTCTGCGCGGCTGAAGTAGTCCGTGGTCACGACGAGTTTGGGGTCGTGGCGGAGGCCGGCAGCCCTGAGCGCTTTCCGGTATCCGAGCAGGCGCAGGTGGGCCGGTTGCCGGTGGACATCGGCCTGGGCGCCGACGAACGCGATGCGGCGGCGGCCGAGATCCAGTAGATGCCTCATCGCGGCGACACTCGCCACCACATTGTCGATGGCGATGTGGTCGTAGGGCACGTCGTAGACGCGCTCCCCGACCAGTACCATCGGTGTCTCGCTCGTCCGGTTGAGGACGTCGACCCGGTCGAGTTGGACCGGTGAGAGGATGAGCCCGTCGATGACCTGGGCCCGGAATCCCTGGCTGACCAGTAGCTCCTTTTCCCGGTCACCATCGGTGGAGTCCAGCAGGACGGTGTAGCCGTGCTGTCCGGCCTCCCGGATCGCAGCGTCGGCCAGTTCGGCGAAGTACGGGTTGTTGAGCTCCGGGATGGCCAGCGCGATGATGCCGGTCCGGCCCTTGCGCAGGTGCCGCGCGGACAGGTTGGGGCTGTAGCCGAGTTGATCGATGGCCTGCTGGACCAGTCGCCGGGTGGCCTCGCCGACGGGCCGGTACCCGTTGACGACGTTGGACACCGTCGCGACCGACACGCCGGCCCGCTTGGCGATGTCCTTGAGACTGACTCCCACCGGGCATTCCCTCCGCTCGTGCCACTGTCATTGTCCGGACCGGATCCGCTGGGTACGGCTGAGGTAGGTCTGCGCCACGACAACCACGATCAGGAACGCGCCGCTGACGACGGACTGGTACGAGGAGTCGAGCGAGCCGATCTGGTTGATGATGTTCTGGATGGTCCCCAGCAGCAGGACGCCGCACAGCGTCCCGCTGAGCGTGCCGGCACCGCCGGCCAGGAGGGTGCCGCCGATGACGACGGCCGCGATGGCTTCCAGTTCCAGGCCGACGCCGAGGATCGTGACCCCCGACGACAGCCGGGCCGCGTTGAGCGCACCGGCGAGCCCCGCCAGCAGCCCGCTCACCAGGTACACCGTGATCCGGATGCGGGCGACGGGGAGCCCCATCAGGCTGGCGGCGTCCTCGCTGCCGCCGACCGCGTAGAGGGACTGCCCCATGCGGGTGCGCTGCAACACCAGGCCGCCCAGCAGGAACGCGGCGACCGCGATGTACACCGGGTAGCCGAAGCCGGCGAGGGTACCCTGCCCGAGCTTGCCGAACGCGGAGGCCCTCGGGACCAGGAACGTGTCGCCGCCCTCGTGGGTGATCGCGAGCAGCAGGCCGCGCGCGCCGAGCAGGCTGGCGAGCGTGACGATGAAGGCGGGCATCCGCGCCTTGGCGACGAGGACCCCGTTGACCGCACCGATCAGGCCGCACACCGCGAGCGGCGCGAGCAGCGCGGGCAGCAGGCCCCATCGGGAGGCGTACGCGGCGAGCACGCCACCGAGCGCGAAGACCGAGCCGACCGAAAGGTCGATCCCACCGCTGATGATCACGAAGGTCATACCGAGCGCGACGATGGCGAGGAACGACGACTGGATGGCGATGTTGTGGGCGTTGTCCAGGGTGCCGAAGGACGGGAACACCGCGGTCGCCACGGCGGCCACCAGGATGAGGACCGCGAGCGCGCCGTGTCGCTGGACGAGGGCGGCGGCCCGCTCGGTGCGGCTCGGGCTGGCGGTGCCGGCGGGCTCCGGCTCCGCCGGGGTGCCGACCACCGTCGGCTCCGTTGTCGAGTGGGTCATCGCGACTTCCGCTCCCGGGCGATGTAGACGGCGATGAGGATGATGACGGCCTGCCCCATCTGCGCGATGGAGTCGGGCAGGTTGTGCTTGATGAGGGTGGCGCGCACCAACTGCATCAGCAGTGCGCCGGCGACGGTGCCCAGGACGCGGACCCGGCCGCCGGACAGCGGGGTGCCGCCCACGACCACGGCGGTGATCGCGGACAGCTCCATGAGGTTGCCGAGCGCGGATGGGTCGCTGGCCGTGAGCCGGGCGGTGGCGAGCACCCCGGCGAGCGCGGCGAGGGCTCCACACGCGATGTAGGTGGCGAACAGCACCCGGCGCACCGGCAGGCCGGCGAGCTGGCTGGCCACGCGGTTGCCACCGATCGCGACGAGCTGGCGGCCGAATGTCGTGCGCCGCACGACGAAGCCCACCGCGACGGCCAGCAACGCGGCGACCAGCACGACGATCGGCACGCCGAGCACGTCGTCGCCGCCGATGGCCAGCAGCGTGGCGTCGTGGATCTGCTTGAGCTGCCCGCCGGCGAGCACCAGGGCGAGGCCGCGGCCGCCGACGAACAGCGCGAGAGTCGCGACGATGGGCTGCAACCGTACGAGCGCCACGAGCGCGCCGTTGACCGCGCCCACGGCGACGCCAGCGAGCAGCGCCACCGCGATCGCCGGCACCGCGCCGTAGCCGAGGTAGAGCGGGAGGACCGCCGCGGCGAGCGCCATCACCGAGCCGACCGACAGGTCCACCCCTTCGGTACCGATGACGAGCGCCATCCCGAGCGCCACGATGACCACCGGCGCGACCTGGATGAGCTGGGTACGTAGATTGCCGACGGTGAGGAAGTGGTCGGTGAACACGGCGTTGAACGCCAGCAGCGCGGCGACGGCGGCGTACACGCCGTAGTCCTGCAGGTACCGGGCGATGCGCTGACGGTCCATCGTCGGGGCGGTGACAGTCAGCTCAGTCACGTGGCTGCTCCCCGTCGTCGTGGGCTACCGCGGCCATGAGGTGGGATTCGTCGACGTCGTCGCCGGTCAGCTCGTCGACGACGGTACCGGCGCGGAGCACCACGATGCGGTCGGCGCCCTCGACGAGCTCCTCAAGGTCGGAGGAGATGAGGACGACGGCCAGCCCCTCCTGGGCGAGGTCGTCGACGAGCTGCTGGACCTCCGCCTTGGCGCCGACGTCGATGCCCCGGGTCGGTTCGTCCAGCAGCAGAACCTTGGGGTTCAGGCACAGCCACCGGGCGAGCATGACCTTCTGCTGGTTGCCGCCGGACAGCTCCGACGCCTTCTGGTCGGGGCCGGCCGCCTTGATCCGCAGTCGCCGCATGAACACGTCGACGATGCGGTCCTGCTGGGCGCGCGACACCACGCCGGCGCGCGACAGTCGCGGCATCGCCGCGAGCACGATGTTCTCTCGTACCGACAGTTCGGGCACGATGCCTTCGGCCTTGCGATCCTCGGGTAGCAGGCTGATGCCGGCCCGAATGGCCGCCGCGGGCGACAGGCGGCGCAGCCGCCGGCCGGCGACCGTCACGCTGCCGTGATTGACCGGCAGCGCGCCGACGATCGCCTTCGCGGTCTCCGACCGGCCGGAGCCGAGCAGGCCGCCGAGCCCGGTGACCTCGCCGGGGCGTACGTCGAACGACACGTCCGACAGCACGTGGCGCTTGGTGAGGTGCCGCACGTGCAGGACGGGCTCGGTCGTGGCGGCGGTATGCGACTCGCTGAACTGGGTGACCCCGTGCCGGCGGACCTCGGCCACGTCCCGGCCGAGCATGAGTGACACCAGGCGCAGCCGGTCGAGTCCGGCCAGCGGTCCGGAATGCACGACCCGGCCGTCGCGCAGCACGGTCACCCGGTCGCAGATGCGGTAGAGCTCGTCGAGACGGTGGCTGACGTACGCGATCGCCACGCCCTGCTCGCGCAGCTCGCGCACGACCTGGAACAGGGTGTCCACCTCGCGGGGTTCGAGCGAGGAGGTCGGTTCGTCCATGATGACGGCGCGGGCATTGACCGATACCGCCCGGGCGAGCGCGACCATCTGCTGGGCGCCGAGGCCGAGCGAACGCAAGGGCCGGCGCACGTCGACGTCGATGCCATACCGCCGCAGCAGCGCGGCGGTGTCGGCGTGCATCCGGCGGAAGTCGATGAGCCCGAGCCGGTTGCGGGGCTCACGACCGAGGTAGAGGTTGTTCGCCACGCTCATCAGCGGGACGAGGTTGACCTCCTGGTAGATCGTCGAGATGCCGGCCGCCTGGGCGTCCAGGGGGCGCCGGAAGGTCACCGGCGCCCCGGCATACCGGATCTCACCGCTGTCCGGCGGGTACACGCCGGTCAGCAGTTTGATCAGCGTCGACTTCCCGGCGCCGTTCTCGCCGACCAGGGCGTGCACCTCACCGGGGATGAGGGTGAACGACACGTCGTCGAGTGCCCGTACCCCCGGAAAGCGTTTGGCGGCGCCGACCACCTCGGCGATCGGGGGACCTGGGTCGCTCATGTCTTCCTCTTCGTGCCGGCGGGTGCCGGCGGCCCGAAAGGCACCGCCGGCACCCGGGTCGGATCAGTACGCTCCGGCCAGCGAGTCCTTGGCGTTGCCGCTGTCGTAGGCCCGGTCGGAGATGATGACATTCTCCGGGATCGGCGAGCCGTCGTAGAACTTCTGGGCGGTCTGGAAGGCCAGCGGGCCGAAGCGCGGGTTCGACTCGATGACCGCGTTGATCGTGCCGTCCACGATGCCCTGGACGGCGTTGCGCGTACCGTCGATGGAGACGATCTTGACATCCTTGCCCGGCGTCTTGCCGGCTCCCCTCAACGCGGTGACGGCGCCGAGGGCCATCTCGTCGTTCTCGGCGTACACCGCGGTGATGTCGGGCCTGCTCTGGATCAGCTGCTCCATCACCTGCTGGCCCTTGTCCCGGGCGAAGTCGCCGGTCTGCTGCGCGACGATCTCCATGCCGGGCGCGCCGGCCTTGAGCTGGTTGACGAAGCCGTTGGTGCGGTCGGTGGTCACGTTGTTGCCCGAGGAGCCGAGCAGGATGGCGACCTTCCCCTTGCCGTCGGTCGCCTTGATCAGTGCGTCCGCGGCCCGCTTGCCCTGTTCGACGAAGTTCGAGCCGAGGAAGGCGACGTAGTCTTTGCACGCGGTTGCGTTGATCTTCCGGTCGATGGTGAGCACCGGCACCTTCCTGGCCGCCGCGGCCTGCAGCGCCGGTTCGAGACCGGCGGAGTTCAGCGGAGCCACGATGAGGAACTGCGCCCCCTGGGCCAGCATGTCCTGGATATCGCTGATCTGCTTGGCCAACTGCGACTGGGCGTTGGTCGTGAGCAGCTTCTTGACGCCGATCTTCGCCGCTTCGTCCTTGATGGACTGGGTCTCGGCGATCCGGAACGGGTTGGCTTCCTTCTCCGACTGGGAGAAGCCCACGACGGCGTCTTTGAGGTCGAGCTTCGTGGCGCCGTAGCTCTGCAACGTGCTGCCACCGCCGGCGCCCGCGCTGGGCGTGACGACCTGCTGCTGGCCGGCGCTGCCGCCGCCGGATGGCGCCCCGCCGCTCTCGCTCTTGGCACACGCGGTGAGCAGCACGGCCGCGCCGACGAGCAGCTCGGCCACGGCACTCGCCGACCCTCGGTGAGGTGTGATCACGGGAGTTACTCCTTACAAAGGGAGCATGGATCCGCCGGCCTTCCGGCCGGTCGTGGGGACGTTCGGTGGTACGTGGCACCGTCCGCGGCCCGTGACGTGGGGGGCGTGGTCCGGTGGCACAGATGTCGATGAAGTTCTCGATGTATTAGGGCTTGCCGGCATGCTCATCAGCTCTATAACGTTATACAGGTCGCCTCCCGGTGACGACAAGATTTCATCGGTGGAAAGTCGGTAACGCCGCCGCGTTGCGGATCGGGCAGGACGGACCTGCCGTTCCGCCTCAGACGCCGCGCCGCCCGGGTACACCTCCGACCGACTCGGCGCGGCCGGCTGCTTGGGCGTTGTCATTGGACGATCCCGAGCCCAAGGAGAGCTTCTGTGAGAATGCTGCGAACTCGGCGTCAAGGGCAGCGCATCCGCGCACCGCATCCACCGGCCGTGCTGGTGGCGGTCGGGGCGTTGGTGCTGGCAACCGCCGGCGTACCGGCGAGCAGAGCGGGCGCGGCGACGACGGAACGGCACGGGCTGCGCGGCGACTACTACGTCAGTGCGCCAGGCACCTACGACCAGTTCACCACGCTCAAGGCGACCGTCGTCGACCCCAACATCGACTTCATCGACCTCGAACCCACCCTCGACAGCCTGACCGGTCAGAACGACCACAACACGATCCGCTGGACCGGACAGATCCAACCGCGGTACTCCGAGACCTACACGTTCTCCGTCGTCGGGGACAACGGCTTCCGGCTGTGGGTCGACAACCAGCTCATCATCGACCACTGGGTCGACGACTGGGACAACCCGCAGACGGGCACCCCGATCGCGCTGCGGGCAGACCAGAGGTACGACATCAAGGTGGAGTTCTTCGAGGACATCGGTGGCTCGAACCTCCATCTGAGCTGGTCGAGCCCGAGCCAGCCCAAGGAGATCGTGCCCAACACGGCGCTGTACCTCCCGCCGGGCTTCAGCTATCCCGGCCCGCTGTCGTCGACCGTCTCCGCCGACGGCGCCACCGTGGCGCTGACCTTCGACACGGCGATCCAGCCACTGCCGGCCGGCGCGGCCGCGCACTTCCGGCTGCCCGTCAACGGTAGGGACTGGCCGATCGCGTCGGTCGCGCTCGACCCGAGCGACGCGTCGACCATCCTAGTGCGCCTGGCCGACCCGATCCCGCGGCAGGCCGGCGGCACGGTCCGGGCGATCTACGACGGTCAAGGCGGCATCACGACGGCCGCCGGTTCGGCGGTACCGGCGTTCAACGTCTATGTCATCAACAACTCGACGTACCAGATCACCACGCCGTGGGCCAAGGATGTCTCGCCGACGAACGCGCTGCCCGAGTACCCGCGCCCGCAGATGACGCGGGAGCAGTGGCAGAGCCTCAACGGCACCTGGCAGTACGCCTCGGCGAGCGTCGGCGACGCGCCGCCGGTCGGTAAGGACCTGGCCGAGCACATCCTCGTGCCGTACCCGACGGAGTCGTTGCTGTCCGGCATCCAGCGCCACGACGACCACATGTTCTACCGGCGTACCTTCACCGTGCCCGCGGGCTGGCGGATCGGCGGCCCGTGCGCCCGGCCAGGCTCTTGCCCGCGGCTTCTCCTGCACTTCGGCGCCGTCGACTACCAGGCGACCGTGTGGGTCAACGGCGTGCAGGTGGGGACGCACACCGGCGGCTACAATGCCTTCGACATCGACGTGACCGGCGCGCTCAAGGGCACCGGCCCCCAGGAGCTCATCGTCGGCGTCGAGGACGCGACGGAATCGGCACCGTACAACGAGCCGATCGGTAAGCAGCGCAACAACCCCAGTGGCATCTGGTACACCCCGTCGTCGGGCATCTGGCAGACCGTGTGGATGGAGCCGGTCACGACCGCGCACGTCGAGAAGCTCGACATGACGCCGGACCCGGCCGCCGGCACGCTGCGCCTGACGGTGCGGACGTCCGGCACGACCACCGAGCGCGTCGTCGCGACGGCGTGGGACGGTGCCACGAAGGTCGGTACCGTCTCCGGCGCGCCGGGCCGGGAACTGCGGCTCCCGGTACCGGACCCCAAGCTGTGGACGCCCGACAACCCGTTCCTGTACGGCGTCAAGGTCGTGCTCGAGGACGCCAGCCGTCGCCCGGTGGACACGGTGGGCGGCTATTTCGGGATGCGGTCGGTCGGCATCGGCAACGTCAACGGCCAGCCGCACATCCTGCTCAACGGGAAGTTCGTCTTCAACCTCGGCACGCTCGACCAGGGCTTCTGGCCCGACGGGCTCTACACCGCGCCGACCGACGACGCGCTGAGGTTCGACCTCCAGCAGCAGAAGGCGCTCGGCTTCAACACCGTCCGCAAGCACATCAAGGTGGAGCCCGACCGCTGGTTCTACTGGGCCGACAGGCTCGGCCTGCTGGTCTGGCAGGACATGCCCGCGATGGACCCGGGCAAGGCCCTCAGCCCCGCCGACAAGGCAGCGTTCGAGGACCAGCTGCACACGATGATCGACCAGCACCGGAGCCACCCGTCGATCATCATGTGGGTCACGTTCAACGAGGGCTGGGGCGAGTACGACCCGGCGCGGGTGGCCGACGAGGTCAAGGCATGGGACCCGAGCCGGCTGGTCAACGAGGACAGCGGCCAGAACTGCTGTATCTCGCTGCCGGACCCGCACCACGGGGACATCTACGACAACCACGATTACGTGGGCCCCGGCCACCCGCTGCCGACCGACCACCGCGCGGTCGTCGACGGCGAGTTCGGCGGGCTGGGTCTGCGGGTGCCGGGCCACATGTGGTTCGGCAACGGGTTCGCTTACGAGATGGAGAACTCCTCGCAGCAACTGACCGACCGGTACGTGCGGCTGACGAACGAGGTGAAGCGCTGTGCGGTGGAGTGCGCCCTGTCCGGGTCCATCTACACCCAGCCGTACGACGTCGAGGGCGAGATCAACGGCCTGCTCACCTACGACCGCCGCGTGGTCAAGGTGGACGCCAACCGGGTTCGGGCCGTCAACGCGTCCGTGCTCGCGGCGGCCGGTGACGTCCAGAACCCGCCGCCCCCGCCGCCCGGTACGCCGGGCCTGACCGGCGTCGGGTACTGGCCGCTCGACCAGGTCAACGCAACGACGACACCCGATGCGTCCGGCAACGGACACGACGGGACGCTCGTCAACGGGCCGACGCTGACCGCCGGCAAGACCGGCAACGCGCTGCAGTTCACCGGCGGCAACCAGTACGTCGACACGGGCGCGAGCATCCTCGACACCACCGGCAACTACAGCGTGTCGGCATGGGTCGAGATCGACCGGCCGGGCAACGGCTTCGAGACTGCGGTCAGCCAGGACAGCGACAGCGGGCACAGCGAGTTCTTCCTGCAGTACTCGGGGCAGGACCACGTGTTCGCCTTCAGCTTCGCGGGGGGCCGGGCGCTCGCCCCCACGCCACCGCAGGCAGGCATGTGGTACCACCTGGTCGGAGTCCGCGATGTCCAGCACAACCAGATGCGGCTCTACGTCAACGGGCAGCTCGCCGGCACGGTGGCGTACTGTCCGGGCAACGCGGCCACCGGTCACACCCTGATCGGTCGCGCGCAGTACAACAACAGTCCCGTCGACTTCTGGGGCGGCAAGATCGATCAGGTGCACGTCTACGATCGCGCGCTGTCGGCGGACGAGATCGCCATGCTCTACACGTCAGGTAGCTAGCGCCGAACAGCGCTCCCGCGGTGCTCGCCGCCGGCCGCATCACCTCGCCATTTCCGATCCAGGCGGCGACGTTGCCCGACTCGTCGGCCGGCAGTCAGCCGCTGCCCTGCGGGCTGGTCGCCGCCGGCATCGAGGTCCGCGACACTCCCGACGCGTGGTCCGGCACCTGCGGGTTGTGCATCAGCTGGAGGTGGGATCTACTGGCCGTGCGGGAACGACACTGGCGTTCCGGCTTCGACAGGGGCACGCATTGACCGCCACAGATCGCAACGCCTTCTTAGCCCAGCTGGTACGGACTGAACGGACTCGTGCGGGTCTGACCCAGGAGGAACTGGCCGAGCGCGCCCGGCTGAGCGCGCGGACGATCAGGTATCTCGAGAACGGGATGGTGGAGCGGCCCCGTCGGGATACCCTCGCCCGTCTCGCACAGGGGCTGGGTCTGTCCGGCCAGACGGCCACCGCGTGGACGGAGCAGGCGCGTGGGCGTGCAGTCGCCGAGGCACACCCCGTGGCGGATCCGGTACCGGCGCAGCTGCCCGCCGATGTCCGGGCTTTCACCGGCCGGGAGCCGGAGCTGGCCTGGCAGCCCGTGTCGAAGCCGGTCGCGTAGTCCTTCTCCCACAGATGGGACTGTGCGACGAAGTAGCCGGGCGTGTACACCGTGCCGAACGGAACGAACCAGTCCGAGGCATCCCGGCGGACCATGTAGTAGTACGGTGCCGGAGCGCCGCGCTCCATCCAGTCGGGCATCCTGGCTCCGTAGTCATTCCAGGAACCGTTGCGGTTGGAGCGGTCGTAGTAGAGGTTGAACTGGCTGTTGCCCCACCGCTTGCTGCCGCGCTCGTACTTGATCCATATGTAGTCGATCCGCAGACCGTCGCCGACGTAGTGCGCGCGCACCTGCATGGTGATCGAGGCGGTGGTGTACTGGGTGGCGTTGCAGTAGGAGCTCTCGCCCGAGGTCAGCGTCGCCCGGTAGTACACGTTGCCGAGGCCCCAGGTCGAGTGGTAGTGGCAGCGGCCGATGTGCGCGCTCGTTGAATAGACCATGCACTGGTACACCGGGTCGGACGCCTCGGCCCGCGTCGGAGCCACGCTGAGACTCACCACCAGGCCGGCCGCCAGGGCGGCGGCCAGGGACCGGACCGCGCGCCTACGGGGCTTACTGCGCGGTGGCCTGAGCGGGGCGACCAGATCTCCAGTCAGGGCCACGGTGCTGCGATCCGGGTCGCGCCTGAACCATCTACGTGGTTGCATGACACAAACTCCTCTTCCGTCATCGTGCGGCTGGCTGGGCGCCACGAACCTATGGCGGTCGCGGCACGCCCACCAGGCAACGACGCCGGCAAGTACACCGGCAGAAGAGGGCTCCTGTACCTCGGCAGAACGACTGGAGGCGCGGGCCACCGTGGACCTACCACATCCGTCGACGGGTAGCTGTTTTCCCGATGTCCGGCTCAGCGCTTGCGGTATGTCGCGGTATACGTGGTGTTCACCGCGGGCGCGATGATGGTGCGGCTCGTCGTGGTGCGTGGCGCCTCATTCACCACCAGGTCGCTGAGGACGAGACCGCCCGGGTTGGTCTTGAACGTGCGCACGACCGTCCTGGGGTCCAACCGGACACTCGTCGTCGAGGCCAACCCGCCGGAGTCGGTCGCGGTGAAAGACCGCATGGTACCGGAGGCGATAGATCCGGCAGTGCCCTATGCCGAAGGCGCCGGCGCATCGCCCGCTTCGTGCGCTGTACCGGGTCGGCTCGTGGCGCAGGTCCCCACGGCTGTGCACGAACAGCGACCGGTAGATCGCGACAACGCTGTCCGTGCCACCAGCACCACACCTCTTCCACCCTGCTACAGCAACGATTCACGAGGCGTTGCGCTGACTCCTTGAGACCGCCGGCATGACAGGATGCCTCCTTCGCGTTTGGTCATCGGCCTGGCAGGTAGGCAGAGAGTACGGATCGGTGCGATCCTGTCCGGGTGCGGTTCACAGCCACCGCCCACGACGGCGGGCGAGGCAGGGTATTGATCCCTGTGCCGTTCGACCCCAATGAGGCGTGGAGCGCCAAGCCGCGTCACCATGTCGGCGGAACCATCAACGGTTATCGGGTCCGCGGCGCCATCGAACGACACGACCGGCTGTGGGGTTTGCTGCTTGGCCCGGCATGGTTGCGTGGCTGTTCCGTCGTCGCCGGGGACGAGGTCGAACTTGAGATCGAGCCCGAGGGCCCGCAGCGCAGCGACCTCGCCGACGACGTGGCGGCCGCCTTGGCCGGCAACCCACGGGCTGGCGAGTTCTTCGAGGGGTTGGCGCAGTTCTACCGTCGGGGATACCTGCGCTGGATCGACGCCACCAAACGGGACCCGTCGGAGCGGGCAAGACGCATCGCCCAGACCATCGAACTGCTCGCTGCCGGCGTCAAGGATTACCGCCGGCGGTGACCGCCGATGAGCCTCACCGACGCCGACCGGCGCGACTGCGCGACCCATCGCGCGCATCGCGGCGTTTCAGTGCGCGGCCAGGCGCGCGCAACGCGCCGCCTCGGCGGCGCGGTCCATCGCGGCGAGCGCGCACGCATGCTGGGCCAGCACGAGCGCGTGCCGCGCGCTGTCCTCGTCGCCGAGCAGCGCCCGGGCGCGGGTGCAGAGCGCGACGATCGGCTCGCTGACCGCCCCGCCCACGCCTCGGACGGCGACGGCGGCCGCGACCGCGAGATCGGGCAACCCGAGCCGTTCCCCGACGCCGGCCACCTGTGCGCAGCGCTCGAGCGCCTGCTCGAACTGGCCGGCGCGGTAGGCCGAGTCGGCCGCCGCGAGCAGCAGCTCGGCCCGCGGCACGACCGCATCAGGCACCGCGTCGAGCAGCACCGCCGCCTGGTCATACCAGCGGGTGGCATCCACGAACGCGAGCTGATCGGCGGCCGTACGCGCCGCGTCCCGGCACGCCTGCGCGGCGGAACGCCGGTCCGCCTCGTCGACCGCCGCGCGTACCCGGTGTCGAGCCAGCCCGCCGGCCCCCACCGGCGCGTAGCCGGTGGCCTCGATGGCGTCCGCGACGCGCCGGTGCCAGCCGACCCGCTCGGTGCGGGACAGCTCGTCGTACCGTGCCCGGCGGACAAGCTCATGGGAGAACCGCAGCCGTCCCGGCGACTCGGGATCCTCGACCAGCACCCCGGCCGCGACCGCTTCGGCCAGCAGCGCGGGCACCGCTGCCCGCCGATCGTCGTCCATCGTGGACGTCAGCAGGACCACGTCGATCTCGTCACCCATCGCGCTCGCGACACCGAGCAGTTCCTGGCACGCCGGTCCGAGCCGGGCCATCCGCCGCATCGCCACCCGGCGCAACTGGGCCGGCACGGGCACGTCGACCGCGGGCGCGCCCAGCCGACCCTCCGTCGCCAGCAACCGGACCAGCTCCCGGACGAAGAGCGGGTTGCCGCCGCTGACCCGGTGCACATACACCGGCCACGACCCGTCCACCGGCCCGCCGGCGATCGCCGCCACACTCGCCGCGACCTCCTCGACGGTGAACGGCGCGAGCCGGATCACGTGCGCGCCGGCCAAGTCGCCGAGGTCGACGTCCGATGCCTCGGGCGTCGGCGCCCGCACCGTACACAGGAGCAGAATCCGCGCGTCGGCGACCTCCCGGCACACATGCCGCAGCAGCGCCACGGACGCCTCGTCCGCCCATTGAATATCCTCGAACAGCGACACCAGGCCAACCGGCTCGGCCGCGGAGACGAGGGCGCGACAGGTCCGGTCGCCGATCCGGAATCGGACCGCCGCCGTTGCCTCGGTTGCCCGCTCGCCGGTGGCCGCGTCCGTGTCGAGTAAGTCCTCGGACAGGCCGATGCCGGGCGCGGCGAGCGCCCGCCGCCACGGCCAGTACGCCGGAGCGCCCTCATCCGCGACCGCGCGTCCAACCAGGACCGGTACGCCCTCGGCGCGTGCCCGCTCCACCTGCACGTCGGCGACGGTGGACTTGCCGATGCCCGCCTCCCCGGTCAGCAGCACGACCGACCCACTGCCGGCACGCGCGGCGGCGAGCAACTCGCCCAACTCGGCGAGGACCCGTTCGCGCCCGACGACCGCAGACTTCACGCCGATCATTCTGCCTGGTCATGTTCCGCGATTGGGTGGGTGGCTCCCAAGCCGGAGTCGTGCTGGCTCGACCGGGACGCTACGCCTGGTGAATCAGGTGGAGGCTGGGACCGTGGCTGACCTTCCAGTCGACCGGAGACGCGAGCACTCCGTCAGCGACGCAACGCGTCCCGACACTGATCCACTTCACGTCGTCCTTGGCTTCTCGCAGCGCGAAGCCGACCGCGACCTGAAAGATGTCGCCGCCGCACGGGCAGAGGACAGGTTCGACCTCGTCCTCTTCCCAGTAGTCTGCGCTGTCGGCGATGAACGCCGTATTCCCGCACGTGATGCATGTTCGGCGCGCGCCGTCGTTGCTCAACGCATTGATCACGAGCCGGAACGAGCGTCCGCCGCAGGAGACGCAGATGGACTCGGATATGTGGTCCACGGGGTAGCCCTCGGCCGCATACTCGCGCAGATACTCGGCGACGTCTGTGAAGTCGTCGCCTCGCCACCACTCGCCACTGGTATCGATCATGGCTGCCTCCCCTGTCATGAGACCATCCTCCACCGCCGCAGGTCGCGCGCTCGCCAGGTCCGGCCTTCCAGCCGCCCGGCTCTGCCGATGTGCGGATGCATGGATGGCCGAGGATCCGTCGGCGTCTGACGGGTGGTAGAGGACCTGCCGTCACCTCGCGACGCGGTACTGCAAGAACACGACGCCGTTGCGGAACCGGCGGTGTTGCACCAGTTCGAGGTTCAGCCGGACCTTGTCAGGCAGGAACTGTTTGCCCCCGCCTACGACGACCGGTGACACGAGCACGCGGACCTCATCGACCAATCCGGCTCGGAACGCATGGGTGGCGAGCGTTGGACCGCCGATGCTGAGATCGCGGTCGGCCGCGTCCCGCATTGCTCGGACGGTTTCCGGGTCGAAGGTCCGTTCAATCCGGGTGCGGGCACTGGTCGCGGATTGCAGGGTCGTGGAGTACACGACCTTGTCGGCGGCCCGCCACACGTTGGCGTAGTCGAGCACGAACGGTGGCTGGTCGGGTTCGGTGTGGGCGGTCTCCCAGTACACCATCACCTCGTAGAGGCTCCGGCCGTACAGATACGTCCCGATGGGTCGCTCGAGGTCGTTGATGAGGGTGTGGACCTCCTCGTCCGGCACGCTCCAGTCGAACTTGCCGTTCTCGTCGGCGATGTAGCCGTCGAGGGAGGTGATTCCGGTGCAGATCAACTTGGCCATCGCAGTCCCTTCATAGACCGATTGCGTTCCGCAACCAGATTCCAGATTCAGCCTAGGTAAACTGATCCTGGAGTGCAACCAGTTGCTGGAGGTCACCATGAACGAGGCGCGCCGCTCCGGGTGTCCCATCAACCTGTCCTTGGAAGTCCTCGGCGACAGGTGGAGCCTGCTCATCCTCCGCGACATGATCTTCGGCGGCCGCCGGCACTTCCGGGAACTGCTGAGCGGATCGCAGGAGGGAATCGCCTCGAACATCCTCGCCAACCGGCTGAAGGCTCTGGTCGAACAGGGCATGCTCACCAAGCGGGACGACACGAGCCACAAGCAGAAGGTGATCTACAGCCTCACCGAGCCAGCTATCGAGCTGGTGCCCGTCCTGGCGCAGCTTGGCAGCTGGGGAAGCCGGTGGCTGCCGGTCACCGAGGACCTGTCCGTCCGCGCCCGGGTGCTCGGTGACGGCGGTCCCGAGCTCTGGCAGCGGTTCATGGCCGAGTTGCGGGAAGAACATCTCGGCATCCCGGCCGGCCCAGCGCCCGACGGCCGCACGGTGCGCGACCGAGTGCAGGAGGCATACCTGGCCGTCGTTACCGCCGACAGCGGCAGGTGAGGACGGGACAGGTGTCCGGGTTCGGGAGCCAGCCGCGGCTGTCTTTGTTCGCTGAGGCAGGGTCAGGGCTTGCGGTAGACCCAGTTTCTGTCCTGGCTACAACGCGGTGCTGGCGGCTCTCCGACACGATCGGCAGCAGCAGCGCCGCGCCCAGCGTGATCTCGCCCACGGTCACGTCGTGTCGTCGGGGTTCTTCTGACGCCACTCGCGGAGTTGCTTCTGCGTGGACGGCGATGACAGCGGGGTTTGCTAACGGCGCCACGGTGCAATGCTTCTGGGAAGAACAGAACCCGCTCTGAGAAATACAACGGAGGATCGAACCAACCGCTGTTGGCGTGAGGCGGCGTCACCGACGAAGGCTGCGAACCCGAAAGCTGGCTGGAACACGATCAGTCCCACAGCGCCGGGCTGGCCCATCGGATGGTGGACCAGGCCGGCGCCCACTACGACCCGTAGGTCCAGTAAAGATTCCAAGCCCCTGCCGGTGCTTGCCAGGTGCTGCAGACGTACCGGTCAGCGTCCCAGGGCAGGTTGGTCTTGCCCGCCGCGTCGCACTGCTCGTAGGTCGAATAAGTGCCGGTGTATTGCCAGTAGTCGGCCCAGGCCGGCGCGGCCACGAGTGTGGATCCAAGTACCCCTACGACTGCCGCCACCAGGCTTCCAGCGACAAGACGACGGATTCTGCCCATCCCGCTCTACCCTCCACCATCAGCCAGTTGAGTGAAGCCAGGTCGACCACATCGAGCCCCGCATCGGTCGCGGAACACCGAACCGGCCTCCGCAAGTCATCGGTGATCATCGGATTGCCACGACCCTAATCCGACGGCATGCCGACCGAAATGAGG
>Ga0137375_10002702_pt1 | contig 20836 bp, 18 predicted proteins | sample SagtaG_24_FD_104936 | JGI IMG/M metagenome (GOLD analysis project Ga0137375, IMG submission 104936) | Vadose zone soil microbial communities from Sagehorn Ranch, Mendocino, California, USA - Sage1_R_113_16 metaG | ecosystem: Environmental > Terrestrial > Soil > Vadose zone | place: USA...
ACCACCCCATGGGAGGAGATCTGGCAGGCGATGGAGCTGCTCGTGGCGCAGGGCAAGGTGCTCTACGTCGGCTCGTCGAACTTCGCCGGCTGGCACCTGGCCGCCGCGCAGGAGTCCGCGAGCCGCCGCAACTTCCTCGGCCTGGTCAGCGAACAGTGCATCTACAACCTGATGACCCGCTACGTCGAGCTGGAGGTGATCCCGGCCGCGCAGCACTACGGCATCGGCATCATCCCGTGGTCGCCGCTGCACGGCGGCCTGCTCAGCGGCGCGCTGCGCAAGCTGCAGGAGGGCACGGCCGCACGGGCCGCTGAGGGCAGGTCGGCCGACACGCTCGCCGAACACCGCGAGGCCATAGACGAGTACGAGAAACTGTGCGCCGAGCTCGGCCAGGACCCGGCCAACGTGGCGCTAGCCTGGCTGCTGTCCCGCCCCGGTGTGACCGCGCCGATCATCGGCCCGCGCACGATGGAGCAGCTGGACAACTCGCTCGCAGCACTGGACATCCGGCTGAACGACGCCACGCTGGCCCGGCTGGACAAGCTGTTCCCGCCGATCGGCGAAGGCGGCCCAGGCCCGGAGGCCTGGGCCTGGTAGGGGTGGCTCAGGGCGGGGCGGCCGCGGCCGCCCCGCCCGCTGTCCACTCGCCGAGGCGCTCGTACACCGGCTTCGGACCCAGGTGGCTGCGCACCAGGGCGACCGTCTCGACCGTCCACTTCGGACCTTCGTACGCCTTCAGCGCCGCCAGATCCGCCGCCAGCGCCTCGGCGGGAAGCCGGTCCGCCGGCCGGGCGAGCGTGAGGTGCGGCCGGAACGGCTTGGGATCGAACGGTAACCGCGCCGCCTTGAGCTGGCGCCGCACCGCCTTGGCCAGATCGGCCAGCCCTTCGCCGTGGACCCCGGTCCAGACGATCGTGAACTTGCCGCGACCGAAACGCCCGCCGCCACCGAGCCGTACCACCGGAGCGGCCGCTGCACAGACCGCGGCTTCGACGGCGCGATGGGCGGCCGGTACCGCATGCTCCGCCACGTCGCCGAGGAACGCCAGGGTCAGGTGCCACTCCTGGGCGGGCGCCAGGCGCAGCGAGCGGCCCGGCTGCGCGGGCTGGCCGATGGCGAGCGTTGCGACCAGCGCGGCGAGGTCGTCGCGCGCCTGCGGCGGCGGGTACGCCGCGACGAACAGCCGGGTTTCCTGGTTCGCTCGCTCCGCTGCGCTTGCTGGTTCGCTCGCTCCGCGGCGCCTTGGTGCGACGTCTTCCCTCGTCGCTGCGCTCCTCGGTCCAGACGCCGCCGCGCCGCTCCGCTCGCTCACCTGAGGTCTCGCTGCTGGCCGGCTTCGCTGCCGCCCAGTGACATGCCGGCCGCCTGCAGGGCGCCCTCTACCCGCACCCGTTCGATCTCCAGGTCGACGCCTTCGAGCTCGGCCAGGTGCTCCTCCACCTCCAGCTCCCGGCAGGCGACCTGCAACCGGTCGTCGTACGCCCGCTGCACCGCGGCGAACCACACCGGTGAGCGGGTGGCGATGCCCAGCCGTTGCTGGCCCAGCCGCCGCAGGTCGGCGGCGACCTGCTCGATCGGCGGCCCGGCCGGCTGGGTGGGGACCGAGCGATGCGTGCGCCGCAGCGCCCAGGCGATCCGGCCCATCCACGAGCGGGGCGGCTGCGCCGACCGGCGTTGGTCTCGTTCGGCCAGCCGCTCCAGGTGGCGAAGGCTCCGCCGCGACCGGCGTGCCACCCGGTGCGGCGCCTGCCACCACCGGCGCAAACCGCGCCGGATCGCACGAAGTCCGCGCTCCACCGCCTCCTCCATGCTGATCGCGAGCACGAGCAGGAGCGGCAGGCACGCCACCGCGAGGACCGCGGCGACCAGAACGAGGGCGTTCACCACCGCCACATCTATCGAGGCTAGGACGGCTCAGGAACGATTGCCACCGATTGGCGGCGAACGCGATCGGGCCGTTATTGAGTCACCATGACCAACAGGCGGCGCAGGTGATCGACCAGGTCGCGGTCGCCATCGACGATCACGTCGGCGGCACCGCCGCGGTTCCACAACCACAGCAGCAGCGGAACCGGAGCACCGCGGACGCTCGCGCTCGCCACTCCGGCATCGTCGGAGATCAGGACGGCACCGGCCGGCCGCACGGTAACCCGCCACCGCCCCCCGTCGGTGCTGATCAGGACCGAACGATCGCCCCAGTCGGTCAGCTCGTCGCCAAGATACTCGCGCCAGGTCTGCGAGCCGTACTCCAAGAACAGCCGCAGCACCTCGTCGATCCCGTCGACGGCGAGGTCGTCGGGGATCGGCGCGCTCGCCTCGCCGAGCGCGAGCTCGGCGTCGACCCGGTGGATCACGGTCTCCTGCGCCATCCGGCGGATCCAGAACCGCACCGTCTGGTCGGGCTCGTGCCAGGTCCACGCCGGGCTGTCCGGTTCGCGCTTGCTGAGCTCGGCGGTCAGCTCGGCATAGCTACGGTCGAGCAGCGGGATCGGCTCCTCGCTGTCGAGGTCGGGAGGCCACGGCGCGGGTGGCCGCTGCTCGCGCATGGCGGCGGTCTTGTGCAGGTAGACCTCGGCCACATGCCGCACGAGGTCGGTCACGTCCCAGCCCGGGCAGCTCGGCACGGATGCGGTCAGGTCCTTCGCCGCGATGTCGCGCAGCCGGATGTAGTCGTCAGACAGGCAGGCAAGCAGCCGGGAAGTCTCCATGCGGCCACCCAACCACGGGGGTCCGACACGTTTTCGCCGGTTCAACCGCCGGGAACGTAGCGCCGGAGATCCGATTGTCGATTGGCTGTCAGTCAACGGTGTACCCCTTCCCGCGTAACTACCCTTCGCTCTGACGGCCGGTGCCTTACCCCACGGGAAGGGGGGCTGGCCTTGGAGCACGGCGTTCAAGTGCGGGTGCTCGGGTCCATCGAGGTGGTGGGACCGAACGGGCGGGCAGCCCTGACCGGCGGACGGCAGCGTGCCCTGCTCGGGCTGCTCGCCCTCAACACCGGCGCGGTGCTCGCCCAGCCCAGGCTCATCGGCGCCCTGTGGGGCGTCGAGCCGCCCCGTACCGCCGCCAAGACGCTGCACAGCCACGTGGCGCGGGTACGCCAGGCGTTGGCGGGGTGCGGCCTGCCCTCGGCACTGACCACCCGAGATCCGGGGTACGCCTTGACGCTGGCCCGAGCCGACATCGACGCCTGCCGGTTCGAGGAGCACGTCCGAGCGGCTCGCGCACACCTGGCCACCGGCGCGGTGCACCGTGCCGTCGAGCAGCTGAGCACGGGTCTCGCACTGTGGCGCGGCGACGCTTTCGCCGACGCCGAGCTGGCCGGCTGGGGCGCCGCGGAGGTGCAGCGGCTGCACGACCTGCGGCTGACCGCGCTCGAGGAGCTGTGGGAGGCGCAACTACGGCTGGGCCGGCATACGGCCGCCATCGGGGAGCTGGAGCGGCTGCTGGTCGCCCACCCGGTCCGCGAGCGGCTGGTCGGGCTGCTCATGCTCGCGCTGTACCGGTCCGGCCGCCAGGTCGAGGCGCTGGAGGCGTACCGGAGGCTGCGCAGCGGCCTGATCGAGGAGCTCGGTGTCGAACCCGGCCCCGAGCTGCAGCGCCTGCACACCGGCATCCTGCGCCGCGACGCGTCCCTCGACGCCGCCACCCCGCCGCCGGACGGCTCGCCGCCGTCCCGCCCACGGCCGGCCCAGCTGCCACCAGGCGTCGGCCACTTCACCGGCCGTACCGACGAGCTGGCCGCCCTCGACGGCATGGACGCCGACACCCGGGTCGCGGTCATCTCGGGCCCCGCCGGCATGGGCAAGACAGCGCTCGCCCTGCACTGGGCCCACCACGCCAGCGACCGGTTCCCCGACGGCCAGCTCTTCGTCGACCTGGAAGGCCACGACCCATCGACCGCGATGAGCGCCGGCGACGCGCTGGCGCACCTGTTGCGCGGTCTCGGCGTGGCGCCCGAGCACCTGCCCGCCGGAACCGCCGACCGGACCGCGCTGTACCGCTCGCTCATCTCCGGCAAGCGGACCCTCGTCGTCTGCGACAACGCCCGGGACGCGGAGGACCTGCTGCCGCTGGTACCCACCACGACCGGCGGCCTGCTGCTGGTGACCAGCCGCAACCGGCTGACCGCGCTCGCCACGCGCCACTGCGTACGCCTGATCGGCCTGGACGCGCTGCACGCCGACGAGGCGGTCGGGCTGCTCGCGGCGGTGCTCGGTACGCCACGGGTGCGCGCCGAGGCGGTCCACGCGGCCGACCTGGTCGAGCTGTGCAGCCGGATGCCGCTCGCGCTCCGGATCGTCGCAGCGAAGCTCGCTGTCGAACCCCGCCGCACGATCCGGCAGGTGGCCGATGGCCTGCGCACCGAGGACCGGTTGGCGGAGTTGTCGATCGAAGGCGACTCCCGCAGCGTCCGGACCGTCTTGGCCAGCGCCTACCGCTCGCTGAGCCCGGCGGCGGCACGGATGTTCCGGGTGCTCGGCGTGCATCCGGCGGCGACCTTCACGCTGCACCTCGGCGCGGCCGCGGCCGGGGTACCGCTCGCCGACGCCCGCCGTCTCGTCGGCGAGCTCATCGCGGCGCATCTGGTCACCGAGACCGACGCCGGCCGGTTCGGCTTTCACGACCTGATCCGGCTGTATGCGTACGAATGCGCCCGGCTGCACGAGACGGCGGCCGAGCGGGACGAGACGATCGCGCGGATCCTCGACTGGTACCTGGCCATCGCGACGGCGGCCAACCGGACGCTCGACCCGGGCCGCGACCGGGTCGTGCCGGCCCTGCGCTTCCGGCCGGCCGAGATGCCGCCGCTGTCGAGCCCCCAGGAGGCGCTCGCGTTCCTCGACGGCGAGCGCGGCAACATGGTCCGTATCGTCGGGTACGCCGCCGAGCACGGCCAGGACACCACCGCCTGGCAGCTGACCTACCTGCTGACCGGCTTCTTCGACTCGCGCGGGCACTGGACCGAACGGATCGAGCTCTGCCGCCGTGGCCTGGCGGGCGCGCAACGCCTCGGCGAGCCGGCGACCGAGGGTCTCATGCGCAGCGCGCTCGGCGTCGCCTACGTCATGACGCGGCGCTTCGACGAGGCACTCGACCACCTCCACCGGGCGCTGCCGCTCATGCGGGCCAGCGGCGACGCGCGCGGCGAAGGGCACGTGTACAACAACATCGCCGCGGCGTACACCGGGCTCCGCCGCTTCGACGAGGCGGCCGAGGCGTTCCAGCGAGCGCTCGACCTGCTCGCCCGGGGCAACCACCCGGTCGGCGTCGCCCTGGCGCTGAACAACCTCGGGCACGTCTACACGCGGATGGCCAAACCGGAGCTCAGCTTCGAGTACCTGCGCAAGGCTCTGACGATCGCCCGGACGGTTGGTCAGGCCCGCTTCGAGGCGGCCGTGCTGCACAGCATCGGCCAGGCACACCTCGCGCACGACGACCACGACGCGGCGCTGGAGCATTTCCGGGACGCCTTGGACATCCGGCAGCGGATCGGCGACCGGCGGTACGCGGCCACCACGGTGTACCACATCGGGCTGACCCATGCGGCTCGCGGCGAGCATGCCGCGGCGCTGCAGCAATTCCGCGACGTCCTGGCCCGCGCCGGCGAACAGGCCGACCGGCATCTCGAAGCGCTCGCGCGCGCCAGCACGGGCCAGGTCCATCTGCGTACGGGCGACCTTACGGCGGCCCGGGAGCAGCTCCTGCTCGCCCTCGCGCTTCGCGACCGCACGCCGGATGCGTACGAGGAGGCTCACGTGCATCGGACCCTGGGTGACCTCGAGCACCGGTACGGCGACCCGGTGTCCGCCAGGTACCACTGGGACCAGGCGATCGAGCGGTACGAGAAGGCGCACGCCACGGCGGAGGCCGACGAGCTGCGGCACCCCTACGGGCCGTCAGCGACAGGTATCGGCGATCACCACCGTCGCCTGCTCGTCGGTGATCACCCCGGCCGACGCTTCGAAGAGCACCACGGTGAAGTCCTCGTCCGGCTCGGGCAGCCGGTCGGGCATGATCCTGAGGACCACGGCGGCCGTGGTGGCGCCGGGCTCGATCGTGAGCACGCCGTCGATGATCGGCTCGTAGTCCTCCGGGGCGGTGGCGGTGCCGTCGACCGTACGGAACCGTAGGGTCACCGGCTCGCGGACCGGCACCGACAGGTACACGCTCACCTCGCACCGATCGTCCTCGAAGCAGTGCACGTCGTCGATGTTCATGCAAGGCATGAGCAGGCACGGGTCGATCTCCGCCGGCGCTGACGCGGCGGCCGGTTGCGCTGCGGCCAGCACCACCGCCGCAAGGATCGTCGCGGCACCGGCCAGCCGAAGTGCCAGTCGCTTCATCACCGGGGTCAGCCTCACTTCGTCGGTCGTCGTCGGGGGTGGCCGCGACCCCACATCCAGCGCCGCGCCCCCACATATAAGAGGTACCCCAGCCCGGTTGTGGCGAGGTTGTGGTGCGGTTGTCGGCCGCGATCTGCCCGGGTCGAAGCCCGGCCGGCGCCCGGCATGCGGACAACCGCTGGACAGCCTGGCCTCAACCCGCCCGCCGCACGCTCGTCGGTGACGTCCAGTCCGACGGACCAACACGGAGGAGACAGCACCGATGAGAAAGTCCAGCCGAGGTCTTTGCTTCCTGGCCGCCGCCGCGGGTATGGCGGTGGCGCTCACCCTGGCCGGTAGCCCGGCCTACGCCGATCCCGACAAGGGCGCGCCCAGCACCGCGCTGCCGGCCGAACCGGTCCCAGGCGGGTTCCGGTCGTGGCCCGAGCTCATCGACACCCAGGAACGGCTCCGGGTCGCCGCCGAGCGGCTCACCGACGGCACGGAGCGCGAGGCCGGGTTCACCGGCATCGAGGCCGCACCGGAGAACCGCCGGCTGCGGCTGTTCTGGACCGGCGAGCTTTCCGAGTCGGCGGCGCGGCTGGTCGAGGAGATCAGCCGAGACGTACCGGTGGAGGTCGTGCCGGCGTGGCACTCGCTGGCCGAGCTCACCGACCAGCAGGCCGCGATCGCGCAGGAGGACGGGGTGACCGCGGTGGAGCCGCAGGTGGACGGTGGCGGCCTGACCGTGCGCTACCGCGGCTCGGAGGAGGAGGCGCGCGCGCTGCCCGCCATCCGCGCGGCTAGCGTGCCGGTCACGATCGAGCCCTTCGACACGACCCAACCGGTCTCCTGCACGGGGCGGCAGGACGACTGCTCGCCGTACTGGGGCGGCGCGAGGTACGTGATGCCCGGCGGTGGTTGGTGCAGCATGGGCTTCAGCCTCAAGTTCAGCTCGTACCTCCTGCCGTACTCCTCATCGACGTGGACCAGGATGCTCAGCGCCGGTCACTGCTCGTCGGACGGCACGGCGATCGTCGACGGCGGTGGGGACAGTTTCGGCACGATCGCTGGCGACTACGACACGCAGGACATCCTGACCATCAGCCCGGCAGCCGGGGTGAGCCTGGGCGGGCGGGTCTATGTCGGACCCTGGAACTCGGGCGTCCCGAGCAACAAGGCGGTCGCCGGCAGCGCCGCCAGCTTCGTGGGGATGTGGGTCTGCCCCTCGGGCGCGGCAACCGGCGAGCACTGCAACGTGAAGGTCACCGCGACCAACGTCATCATCTGGGGCACCGTGAAGACGGTGGTGGCGAAGGAGCAGAGCGGTGGGGTCGCGGTCGGCAAGGGCGACAGCGGCGGTCCGGTCATCACCTACGACCTGAGTGGCAAGGTGAACGCCCAGGGAACGATCAGTGCCGGCGGCGACCAGGTGCCATGCCCGTCCGGGTCCCCGTCGTCGATGTGCTTCAACACCATCTACTACGTCGACATCCTGACGTCGCTCGCGCACTACAAGCCGGCGTTCGGCAGCGTCAGCGTGATGACCAGCTGACGCCAGGGCCCGCGGGTGCCCCGGACCGGCGCCGGTCCGGGGCACCCGCTGCTAGGCCGCTCGTCGCGCCGCCGGCACCCGCAGCGTGCGGGCTGGCGTGCCGTTCCGCTCCGGCTCATGCACGTGCAGGTGCGGCAACGGGCGCAGGTGTACGCGTACCTGGGCGTCGACCCGGCGTACCTGGACGATGGCGACCAGAACGGCGGCGAGCAGCGAGATGAGCCCGCCGACCCAGATGCCCGAGCGCGGTCCGTAGCGCTCCGCCAGCCAGCCGATCAGTGGCGCGCCGATCGGGGTCGTACCAAGGAAGACGAGGACGTACAGCGCCATGACCCGGCCGCGAAGCTCCGCGTCGGTGCCCAGCTGCACCCGCTGGTTCGCCGCCTGGGCAAAGAAAATCATGAAGAACCCGGTCGGTACGAGCAGCGCCAGCGCGCTGTCGAAGCCGGGCGCGAAGCCCACCAAGGTCTCCAGCACGCCGAACCCCACCGCGCCCGCCAGCACGATGTACACCGAGGGCCGGGCCCGGCGCCCAGTACCGGCCAACGCGCCGCCCAGCGACCCGAGCGCGAGCGCCGTGGTCAGCAGACCGAACGACTTCGCGCTGACGTGGAACGTCGTCTTCGCCAGCACGGCGAGCGTGAGCTGGAAGTTGAACCCGAACATGCCGATCACGAGCACCAGCACGATCGGCAGCAGCAGGTCGGGGCGGTGCCAGACGTAGCGAAGCCCATCGATGATGCGCGCGTCCCGGGCGGCAACCGCGGTCGGCTCGGCGCGGTGCAGCTCCTCCGGCCGCATGCGCAGCAGCGCCAGCAGGGGCGCGACGCCGAGGCTCGCCGTGGCCAGGAACACCGGTCCCGTGTCGAACAAAGCGATCGCGAGACCGGCCAGGGCCGGCCCGATGATGCGGGCGGAGTTGAACGTCGCCGCCGACAACGACAGCGCGTTGGGCAGCAGGTCGTACCCGACGATCTCGGAGACGAACGACTGGCGTACCGGGGTCTCGATGGCGCTCACCGTGCCTATCGCGCCGGCGAAGACGAAGACGTGCCAGAGCTCGACCATCCCGGTTGTCGCCAGGACGCCCAGCCCCAGGGACAACCCGGCAAAGGCGCCGTTGGCCAGCAGCAACAGCTTTCGCTTGTCGTACCGGTCGGCGAGCTTGCCGCCATAGAGGGTGAGCAACAGGATCGGCAGGAACTGCAGCGCCGTGACCAGACCGAGCGCGGTCGCCGAGTCACCGGAGAGCTGCAGCACCAGCCAGTCCTGGGCGACGAACATCATCCAGGTGCCGATCAACCGCAACAGGTTGCCCGTGGCGAACAGCCGATAGTTGCGTACGCGTAGCGACCGGAAGGTGTCGGCGAGCTTGGCCCTGACGGCGCTCACTCTCGTCCCAACCTCCGCAGGATCTCGCTCGCCCGGTGCAGCGTCTCGCGCTCCTCGGCGGTCAGCGTGGCCAGCCGCTGGGCGAGCCAGGCGTCGCGGGCGCGGCGATGCTCGGCGACGACCGCGCGCCCGGCCTCGCTGGCCGCCAGGATGACCTGCCGGCCGTCGGTCGGGTGCGGGGTGCGCTGGATCAGGCCGCGATCCTCCAGCTTGGCCACGATCTTCGTCATCGTCGGCGGCTGGACCCGCTCGGCGTCGGCCAGCTCGCGCGGGGTCAGCGCGCCCGCCAGCTCGAGGCTGGTCAGCGCGGAGAGCTGGGTGATGGTCAGCTCGCCGACCGGCCGGGCCTGGCGCAGCCGCCGGTTGAACCGGGTGATGACGTCGCGCAGCACCGGAGCGAGCTGCGTGGCGGAGAGTCGTTTGGTGGTGCTGCGAGCCATCACAACTGTTAGCTTAGCTAATAAGCCAGGCTAACGACCAGCGCTGTGCAGCGGATCACGTACGCTCGTGGGGTGTCCGAGCAACGACCGTCCCAGCTGGAACCGCTGGAACCGCTGGATCCGCCGATGGTCCCGTTCGCGGTCGGCGGGATCGTGCTGTGGGGGCTGGCGGGCCTGGCGCTCCTGCCGTTCCGGCGGGAGCTGGCCGCGCACGGCCATGGCTCTTGGCTGTCGATCTGCCTGGCCGGCTTCCTGCTCGGGTTCGTCGGTCTGGCATTCATGATCAGGCACGACGCCCACCGGCGGCGGCGCCGCGCGGCGGCGGAGGGTCGGCCCGCGGCCGTCGAGGATCAGCCGTGACCGTACGGCTCGGCCGGCTCTGCCGCGTCGACCGACCCCGGCGGCCGGCTCACCGAGACCGACTCCACCGCTGAGTCGTCGTAGACGGTCGCCAGCTCGTCGACGCTGGCCACCGCCTCGACCAGGACCTCGGAGTGCGCCCCGCAGCCGTGGTCGGCGCTGACCACCTGCGCGTCGTCGGGTGCGAACATGTTGCCGCACACACCGAACGCCGCCCGCATGGCGCCGGCGAGCGGTAGGTAGAACCCGCACGTGCCACAGCGAGCCGTCCGTGGCGCCGCCTGCGCGATGGGCGCGTTGGGGCCGCGTTCACCGTCGTACCAGCGCTGTGCCGTGTCGAGACGCCCCTCACGGGACATCACCCGGGCCCGGCCGAGGCCGAGCTCCCACGAGACCTCCTCGACCGCGGGATCGTCGGACAGGACGTACCCCGGCACCAGCCGCTCGTCGTCGGGCGCGGTCGGCAACAGGTCGCCAACCCCCAGGTCGCCCGGCTTGAGCCGCTCCTGCCACGGCACCCAGCTCGGCGCGAGCAAAGCGTCGGGACCGGGCAGCAGCGCCGTCTCCGAGACGGTGACGTGCTTGCTGCGCGAGACGCGGGTGACGGTGACCGCCCAGCGCCAGCCCCGGTACCCCGGCAGCTCGCAGTCGAACAGGTGGGTCACCACCCGTTCGCCCTCGGCGACGACCCCCAGGTGCGCGCCGACATGCTCCGTGTCGAGCGCCTCGCGCGCCAGGTCGACCGCGTCGGCGCAGGTTTGGTCCACCCGTGCGGCGCGCGCCGGGACGGCACCGGCTGTACTCCTCGTCACCCGCACATTGTTGCCCATCCGCCGACCGGAGGCAGGACCGGCCGGGCCGTCGGTTTTCGCGCCGGTAGGAACTGTCGCACCGATGGTTCAGGATGGTGGCATGTCGGTGCTGCGTACCCTCAGCCACGCCACCGCCGTCACCGCGCGGGTGACCAGGCGGGCGACGGTTCAGGGCATGCGCACCGGCCGTTTCATGGTGCGCCATGTGACGGTTGCCCGGCGGCGCGGCGCGGCCGGCGAGGCGGGCATGATGCGGCTGCTCGACCTGCACGCCGCCTCCTGCGCGGGCGACACGCTCGTCGCGATCGGGTTGGCGGGCACCATCTTCTTCGCCGTGCCGGTCGGTGAGGCGCGCGGCCGAGTCGCGCTCTACCTGCTCGTCACGATGCTGCCGTTCGCCCTCCTGGCGCCGGTCGTGGGGCCGGTCCTCGACCGGTTCCGCCACGGTCGCCGCTATGCGCTGTCCGTCACCATGCTGGCGCGGGCGTTCCTGGCGTACATGATCTCCGAGCACATCGGCGGCTTCACGCTCTACCCGGCGGCGTTCGGGATCCTGGTCCTCTCCCGGGCCTACGGCGTGGCCCGCAGCGCCGCCGTCCCGCGTGTGCTGCCCGAAGGGCTCGGGCTGTCCGAGGCCGGCGCCCGCGCCTCGGTCTTCGGCGCCTTCGCCGGCGCGGTGGTCGCCCCGCTCGGGCTGCTGGCGTACCAGATCGGCCCGGCCTGGCCGCCGCGCCTGTCGATGGTGGTGTTCGTGCTCGGCGCGGTGATCGCCCTGCGGCTGCCGCCGCGCGCCGACTCGCAGCCGCCGGAGACCGTGCCCCGCCCACTCCAGCTGCCCGGGCACAAGGGCGCCAAAGTGCTCTCCGGCCGCCTGGTGCTCGCCACCCTCGCGGGCAGCGCCACGTTACGCGCGCTCTACGGCTTTCTCGCGCTGTTCCTCGCGTTCACCATCAGGTCCGGCCAGCTGCCGCGCACGATCGCGGGATTCGGGCTGTCCCAGGAGGTCGCGCTCGGGGTGGTGGCCGGCGCGCTGGCCGCCGGCTCCTTCCTGGCCACGGCGGTCGGCACCACGCTGCACATCAAGCGCCCGGCGGTCCTGCAGGCCGCCGTGATCGTGCTCGTGGCGCTCGCCGGGGCGGCCGCGGCGGTGCAGTACACCTTGCCGTTCGTGCTCGTGCTGTGCCTGCTCACCGCGCTCGCCAGCGGCCTGGCCAAGCTCGCGGTCGACGCGGTGATCCAGGCTCGGGTCGACGAAGACGTCCGCGCCAGCGCGTTCGCCCACGCCGAGACGCTGCTCATGCTCGCCTGGGTGGCCGGCGGGGCGCTCGGGCTGATCCCGCTCGGCGGTCGCTGGGGTCTGGTCCTGGTGGCCGGGTTCCTGCTCTTCGGGGCGGCGCGAGCGCTCATCAGCGCGCTGCGGCTGCGTCGCGAGCGGCTCAGCGGCGCGCCCATTGAAGAGCCCACCAAGGAGTACGCACAACGCCGCCCGCCCTCCGGCAGCGACCGGGACCGCACCCTCCGGCTACCGGACGCCCGCCGCCCCGGCCGGCGCCCGCCGTCGCCGCCCACTCCTGCGCCGAAACCCGAGGCCACAACGAAGCTGCTGCCCGAGGCGCCGGTCTCCCCCGCGCCCGATGCCGGCGAGACGCCCGGCTATCACCTGTACCGGCCGTCCGGCCGTGGCGCCACCCGCCGGCTTGACGAGGAAGACGAGTGAGGCTGCTGGTCGTCACGGCGGTCGCGGCCGAGCGCGACGCCGTGCTGGCCGGCTTCGGTCCCGCGCCGTCCGAGTCCACAGTGGACGATCTGGTCGTCGTCGCCGGCGGCGTAGGTACGGCAGCGGCGGCGGCCACCACCGCGCGCTCGCTGGCGACCGCCAACCCGCCGTTCACGGCTGTCCTGTCGGCGGGCATCGGCGGCGGCTTCAAGGGCCGCGTACCGGTCGGCGGCTTGGCCATCGCCGATCGCAGCGTCGCCGCGGATCTCGGCGCGGACTCCCCGGAAGGCTTCCTCTCGCTGGAGCGGCTCGGGTTCGGCCCGATCACCGTCGATGCCGACCCCGACCTGCTCGCCTGGCTGCGCAAGGCGCTGCCGGACGCCGCCGTCGGGCCGGTCCTGACGGTCTCGACCGTCACCGGCACCGCCGCGGGTGCCAGCGCGATCCTGGCCCGCCACCCCGACGCCGTCGCCGAGGCGATGGAGGGCTTCGGCGTGGCGACCGCAGCCGCCCAGGCGGGCATCCCGTTCGGCGAGCTACGGGCGATCTCCAACCCGGTAGGCCCGCGCGACCGCGAGGCATGGCGGATTCCAGCGGCGCGCGCCACCCTGACCCGGGCATTCGCCGCGCTCGCCGCTGGCTGAAACCGCTACCTTGTACCGGTGACGCTCTCGCTGGCGATCTCGCCGTGTCCCAACGACACCTTCGTCTTCCACGCCCTGGTGCACGGCCTCGTCCCGGGCGCGCCCGAGGTGGCGGTCACCTACGCCGACGTCGACGTCACCAACACCGCCGCCGAACGGGGCGAGTACGACCTGGTCAAGGTGAGCTATGCGGCGCTGCCCTGGCTCCTGGACCGCTACGCGTTACTGCCCTGTGGCGGCGCCCTCGGGCGAGGCTGCGGCCCGCTCGTCCTGGTCGGGGACCCGGCGGCCACCCCGACCCTGGCCGGCAAGCACGTCGCGGTGCCGGGCGAGCGCACCACGGCGTACCTGCTCATGCGCCTGTGGTCGGCCACCGAGAAGTCCGTCGGCGGAGCCGACCAGCCGCCGGCCACGATCAGCGTGGTGCCGTTCGCCGAAATCATGCCGGCGGTGGCGGCCGGCCGGTACGACGCGGGACTGGTGATCCACGAAGCCCGGTTCACCTACCCCAGGTACGGCCTGCACGCCCTGGTCGACCTCGGCGAGTGGTGGGAGGGCGACACCGGCCTGCCGATCCCGCTCGGGGCGATCCTGGCCCGCCGCGACAGCGTCGATCCGGCGCACGCCACCGAATGGGTCCAAGCGTCCGTGCGCTACGCCTGGGAGCACCCGGCCGCCAGCCGCGACTACGTGCTGGCCCACGCGCAGGAGATGGAGCCGGACGTGGTGGCGCAGCACATCGCGCTCTACGTCAACCAGTACACCGAGGATCTCGGCGACGAGGGGCACGTCGCGGTGAAGACCCTGCTGACCAGAGCCGCCCGGCTGTGAGCCCGGCTCAAAGGCGTCAGGTTTCCAGCTCCCGCGCCACCGCGTGCACGACCTCGGCGACGGTACGTGCGGTCTTCCGGTCGGGGAAGCGACCGCGCCGCAGGTCCGGCTGCACCTTGACCTCAAGCACCTTGATCATGTCTTCGATCAGGCCGTGCAGCTCCTCGGCCGGCCGGCGGCGCAGCTCGGTCACTGACGGCGGCGCCTCCAGCAGCTTGACCTGCATCGCCTGGTTGCCCTTGCGGCTCTCGATGACCCCGAACTCGACGCGCTGGCCGGTCTTGAGGTCGGCCACGCCCTCCGGCAAGGCGGCCTTGTGCACGAACACGTCGCCGCCGTCGTCACGGGTCAGGAAGCCGAAGCCCTTGTCCGTGTCGTACCACTTCACTCGACCTGTCGGCACCGCAGACCCCAGCTCATATCGACAACCCGGTAACGCCACAAGGCTAACAATCCGGCCGCTACGGTCCAACTGAGATCGCCGTCAGCGGTACCGCTCCGGCTGGGCGAGGAGCTCGTTCATCGCACCCGAGCGGAACCCCCGAGGGTCCACCTCCACCGCCTCGAAACCGGCGCCGCGGACCGCGTCGAGCAGGTCGGGCCGGGCGCTGACCTGCCCGACCAGGTCGGCGTCGAGCTCGACCCGGGCGGCGTCGCCGAGGTCGCGTACCCGTAAGTCACGCACCTGGAGCCCGGCGGCCGCCAACGCCGCCCGCAACCGCACTTCGGCCCGGTCGACCCGGGCCAGCCGGTCCGGCGTGATCGCGATGCCGTAGGCGATCCGGCTCGACAGACACGCCGCCGCCGGCTTGTCCCATGTGGACAGTCCCCAGGCCCGCGACGCCGCGCGTACCTGCGCCTTGGTCAGTCCGGCGTCGCGCAACGGCGCCACAGCCCCGCGCTCGGCGGCGGCCCGGATGCCCGGCCGGAACCCCGCGACCGCGTCGTCGGCGTTCGTGCCGGTGAGGATCGCCGCGCCCGCCGCGACCGGCGCCAGCGCCTCGATCAGCTCGGCCTTGCAGAAGTAGCAACGATCGCCGCCGTTGGCGCGGTATCCGGGTCGGTCCAGCTCCGCCGTCTGCACCTGCACATGAGGTACGCCCAGAGCCGCCGCGAGCTCCCGCGCCGCGACCAGCTCGCGGGCCGGCAGGCTCGCCGACACCGCCGTGGCCGCGGTCACCGAGCCCGGGCCCAGCGCGCGAACCGCCGCGGCGAGCAGGAACGCCGAGTCCGCGCCGCCCGAGAACGCCACCACGACGCGCCCGATCGAGCGCAGCCGCCCGTCGAGGTCGGCGAGCCGGGTGTCCAGCAGGTAGCCGGCGAACCAGTTCGGGAAGCCGGTCAGGTCGCTCAGCACGACGTCGGCTCCGGCACCGGTCAGCTCGGCGGCCGAGCAGGGACCGGTGGTGACTCCGACGGCGGCGCACAGGTCGCGCGCCGAGGCCATGTCCGCGACGTGGTCGCCCACGTACACGTCGACGCCGTGCTCGCGCAGTGCCGCCGTTTTCCCGTCGGCCCACCGGTCGCCGGCGACCGCGTCCACCACGAACCCGTGGTGCTCCAGGTGCAGGCGGGCCAGCCGGCCTAGCTTGCTGGTGACCACGACGACCCGACCCCCTGCCGCGCGGACCGCGGCCAGCGCGTCGACCGCTCCGGGCAGCGGCACCGTCGGCGCGATCGCGTGGTCGGAGTACAGCGCCCGGTACTCCTCGACCGCCTCGGCCACCTGTTCGGCCGGGAACCAGTGCGCCATCTCATGCACCAGCGGCGGCCCGAGCCGGCTCACCACCAGATCGGTGTCGATGGCAACCCCGGTCCGCTGTGACAGCACGCGGTAGGTCGCTGCGATACCTGGCCGGCTGTCGACCAGGGTCATGTCCAGGTCGAAGCCGACCGTCAGCACGCTCATGATTGTGCAGCCTACGTCGCCTCCGGTGGCCCGGTCGGCCGCGCGGCCGCATCATGTCGGCCGCCAGCGGGCGGCGACTGGTCTGGGCCGCAGCGCGAAGCTGCGCGGGCCAGACCGGTCGTAGCAGCGGAGTCCGCGATCAAGCGGCCGGAACCAGGAGGACATTGACACCTGGAGATGGGGAGACTAACGTCACAATACTTTTAGGAAACTTTCCTAAGATATCGCTTCCCCGGGAGATGCGATGAAGAGATCGGTACGCGCGGGGTTGCTGGCCACCGCCGCGCTCGCGGCCGCGGCCGTCCTCGTTCCAGCCACCGGCGCGCTGAGCGCCGGCTCCCTCACCGCGGCGTTCACCCTCGTCTCGGACTGGGGTACCGGCTACGAGGCCAAGTACTCCGTCACGAACGGCACGAGCACCACGATCACCAGTTGGCAGGTCGAGTTCGACCTGCCGGCCGGGGGCTCGATCAGCAGCTCCTGGGACGCCGCTCGCACCCAGAGCGGCCAGCACTACACCTTCACGGGCACCTGGAACAGCACGATCAACCCCGGCGGTACGGCCAGCTTCGGCTGGATCGGCGCCGGCCCGAAGCCCCCGATCAACTGCACGGTCAACGGCGGTCCGTGCGCCGGCGGAGGCCCCACCGGCACTCCGACCAGCACTCCGACCGGTAGTCCCACCGCCTCTCCCACGCCGACACCGACCGGCGGCGGTCCCGACACCCAGCCGCCGACCGTACCGGGCAGCCTGCGGGTGACCGGCAAGTCCTCGGTGACGATCTCGCTGGCCTGGAACGCCTCCACCGACAACGTCGGCGTGACCGGCTACGACGTGATCCGCGGCGGCACCAGGGTGGCGACGGTCAACACCCTGTCGTACACCGACCCGAACCTGACGCCGAACACCACGTACTCCTACGTGGTGAAGGCCCGCGACGCGGCCGGCAACCTGTCCGGCGCGAGCAACACGGTGTCCGCCACGACCGACCCGGTCGGGCAGGGCGGCTTCCGCAAGGTCGCCTACTTCACCCAGTGGGGCATCTACGGCCGCGAGTTCTACGTCAAGACCGTCGACACCTCAGGCCAGGCGGCGAAGCTGACCAACATCCACTACGCGTTCGGCAACGTGAACGAGTCGGGCCGCTGCTTCGAGGCCAACTCGCTCGGCGTGGGCGACGCGTGGGCGGACTACCAGCGCCGGTTCGACGCGAGCCTGTCGGTCAACGGCGTCGGCGACCAGTTCAACCAGCCGCTCGCCGGCAACTTCTACCAGCTCAAGCTGCTCAAGCAGAAGTACCCGAACCTGCGGGTGAGCTTCTCCCTCGGCGGCTGGACCTGGTCGAAGTTCTTCTCCAACGCAGCCCTGTCGACCAACCGGGCGGCGTTCGTCTCCTCCTGCATCGACATGTTCATCAAGGGCAACCTGCCGCTGCTCAACGGTGAGCCGCAGGGCGGGCCGGGCTCCGGGGCGGGTGTCTTCGACGGCATCGACATCGACTGGGAGTGGCCGGCCAGCGAGGGCAACGTCGGCAACGTGATCCGGGCCGAGGACAAGCAGAACCTCACCGGGCTGCTGCCGAGTTCCGGCGCCAGCTCGACGCGTACGGCGCGACGATCGGCAAGCACTTCGACCTGTCGATCTTCCTGCCGGCCGACCCGCGCAAGATCGACGCCGGGTTCGAGGCGAACAACATCTTCCAGTACCTCGACTACGCCACGGTCCAGGGCTACGACCTGCACGGGGCCTGGGAGAACCAGACCAACCACCAGTCGAACCTGTTCTCCCCCGCAGGTGACCCGGCACCGGTCAAGTTCTCCGGCGACATCGCCATCTCGGCGTGGATCAGCCGGGGCGCGCCGGCGAAGAAGCTGGTGCTCGGCGTGCCGGCGTACGGCCGGGGCTGGCAGGGCGTGGCGGCCGGTGGCAACAACGGCCTGTGGCAGGCCAGCAGCGGACCGGCCCCGGGCCGCTGGGAAGCCGGCACGCAGGACTACAAGCTGCTCAAGGCGCAGGCCGGTGCACGCTTCCGGGACAGCACGAACGGGGCGTACTGGCTCTACGACGGCAACCAGTTCTGGTCGTACGACGACCCGACACTGATCGGCACCAAGGGTACGTACGTCAAGAACCGGGGCCTGGGCGGCCTGATGATGTGGTCGCTGGACGGTGACGACGGCTCCCTCGTCACCGCGATATCCAACGGCCTGGCATAAGCCGGCCGATGGGTGGGGCCGGCGCTCGGGCGCCGGCCCCACGCGCTCGCGCCGGCCCCACGCGCCCGCGCCGGCCCCACCCCGCGGTGCCTCCCGGTTCCGGCCGCTTGACCTCGGGCTCCGCTCCGCTCCGCCCTCGGGCGGCCGCTAGAGTCGGTTAGCGTTGTTGGCAGGATGTCCAACCTCGCCGACTACCTGCGCGCGCTGCCCGACGACGACCTGGCGGCGTTGGTCCGGCTGCGCCCGGATCTGGTGATCCCGGTACCCGCCGACTTCTCGGCCCTGGCGAGCCGGGCGCAGTCCCGGCTGTCCGTCGCCCGGGCGCTCGACGGGCTGGACCGGTTCACCCTCGAAGTGCTCGACGCGCTGCGGCTCACCCGTTGCCCCAACACCACATCCGTTGCCGCGGTCCTGGCGCTGACCGCGCAGGGTGGGAACGACGAGGCGTGCGTCCGCGCGGCAGTCGACCGCCTCCGCGGCCTTGTCCTGGTGTACGGACACGACGCCGCCCTACACATGGTCGGCTGCGTGGACGAGGTCTGTTCGCCGTACCCGGCCGGGCTGGGCAGGCCGGCCGCCGAGCTCGACGAGCCAGCGGCCGACCTGGTCCGCGACGCGGCCGGGCTGCGCCGTACGCTGCTCGCCGCCCCGCCCCAGGCCCGAGCCGTCCTGGACCGCCTCGCCGCGGGACCACCGGTGGGCACGGTGGCCGCCGCGCTCCGCACACCCGATCAGGAGTCGCCGGTGGGCTGGCTGGTCGCCCATCGACTGCTGGTACCGGTGACGAACGACACCGTCGAGCTGCCCCGGGAGGTCGCGCTCCTGCTGCGCCGGGACGCCGGACCGCTCGGGCCGATGCATCCGGCGCCGCCCGCGATCGATGGCACCCAACGCGAGACCAGAGCGGTGGACCAGGCGGCGGCGGGGCAGGCGATGGAGGCGGTCCGCTCCGCCGAGGCGTTGATCGAAGGGCTGGCCGCCGAGCCGCCACCCGTTCTGCGCGCCGGCGGCGTCGGCGTACGCGAGCTGCGCCGGCTGGCCCGGGTGGCGGGGGTCGACGCCGGGGGCGCCGCACTGCTGCTCGAGGTCGCCTACGCCGCCGGGCTGATCGGAGAGTCGGTCACCGAGAACGCCGAGGCGGTCCTGCTGCCCACGCTCGGGTACGACAGCTGGCGCACGAGCCCCATAGCGCTGCGCTGGAGCCGGCTGGCCAGGGCGTGGCTGGACATGTCGCGGGCACCGGCCCTGGTGGGACAGCGCGACGAGCGGGACCGGCTCATCGCCGCGCTCTCGGCCGAGGTCGAACGCGGCGGGGCACCGTCGCACCGGCGCAGCGTCCTGGGCATCCTCGCCGCCCTGCAGCCCGGCACCGCCCCCTCCGCCGACGAGCTCGGTGAGCTGCTCACCTGGCGTACGCCACGGCGGGCCGGCCGCGGCGCGGGGGCGACCGGGCCGGCGGAGGTCCTCGCCGAGGCGGCCGCGCTCGGCATCACGGGGCTGGGCGCCCTTTCCGGGTACGCACGAAGGCTGATCGAGTCGGTCGACGCCGAACAGGACGCGGACGGCGATCCCCTCGGGGTGCAGGCAGACCTGGCCGGCGACGCGCCGGACGCCGTGGCGATGCTGCACGACCTGCTGCCCGAGCCCGCCGACCAGGTGGTCATCCAGGCGGACCTGACCCTGGTCGCACCGGGTCCGCCCGCGCCCGACCTGGCTGTGGAGCTCGCCGCCGTCACCGAACCCGAGTCGGCCAACGTGTTCCGCGTGACGGCCGAGTCGATCCGGCAAGCCCTCGACGCCGGGTACGCCGCGAGCGACCTGCACGCCCTGTTCGCCCGCCGGTCCCGCACCCGGGTGCCGCAGGCGCTGACCTACCTCGTCGACGACGTGGCCCGCCGCCATGGTGGCCTGCGCGCCGGATCGGCCGGGGCCTACCTGCGCAGCGACGACGAGGCGCTGATCGCCGAGGTGGCCGCTGACCGGCGGCTGGCGGCCCTGTCCCTGCGCCGGCTGGCCCCCACGGTGCTGACCTCGCCATACGCGGTCTCGCGGCTGCTGGCCGCCCTGCGCGAGGTGGGGTACGCCCCGGTGGCCGAGGATGCGACCGGCGCGGCGGTGTTGACGCGGCCGAAGGCCCGGCGGGCGGCGGCCCGACCGCCGCTACCCACCCGGCGCGAGGACCCGCTGGCGATGCCCCGGCTGAGCGCACCCCGGCTGGCCGGCCTGGTGGAGCAGATCCGGCGCGGCGACGCCGCGGCTCGGGCGGCCCGCCGGGCGCCGGTGAGCGTACGGGCGACGAACGGCTTCGCCGGTCCGAGCGGCGCCCAGGCCCACACCCAGGCGCTGGCGGTGTTACAGCAGGCGCTGCGCGACCGCGCCCGTGTCTGGGTCGGCTACGTCGACGCGCACGGCGCGGCGGCGTCCCGTCTGGTACGCCCGATCTCGATGGGCTCGGGGTTTCTGCGCGCCGAGGACGAGCGTACTGAGATGTTGCACACGTTTGCGCTGCACCGCATCACGGGAGCGGCGATCGAGGAGTAAACGGCATTGCGAACGTCTATCTTTTAGCTTAGTTTCCTAATAGAAGACCACCCGGGTGCCGGTGGGGTCGGGTTCCGCCCGACCCCACCGGC
>Ga0137375_10002707_pt1 | contig 20816 bp, 22 predicted proteins | sample SagtaG_24_FD_104936 | JGI IMG/M metagenome (GOLD analysis project Ga0137375, IMG submission 104936) | Vadose zone soil microbial communities from Sagehorn Ranch, Mendocino, California, USA - Sage1_R_113_16 metaG | ecosystem: Environmental > Terrestrial > Soil > Vadose zone | place: USA...
CGATCACGGCGCACGAGGCCCTTCGCCTCGAGAGCGTCGAGGATCGCCGTCACCGCGGCACGCGTCACGAGCAGCCGATCCGCGATCTCGTGGGGGTTAAGGCCGTCAGGGGCCTGGCGCAGGATGACGAGAACGTTGAAACCCGACAGCGAGAGCCCATGCCTGCGGAAGCGACGGGTCAGGGCGGTGGTGACGAGGCTGTCCGTGCGGATGAGGTTGATCAGGACCTCGGTCGCGCGGCGATCCATCTGTGGAAACTCGCGCTGAAGCGCGGATGAAGCCCGGACGGGAGCGTGGAGATTGCGCCGCGCCATCGCCAAATATAGTACACTAGTTAACTACTTTGGATACCCGCTGGACAGGGCGAAAACTCGGCTTCACTTGCCACACGGGCGACCTCTCCTGGGACGAGCTGATCGCCTGGGTGCAGGAGGCGGAACAGCTCGGCTACTCCGCGTTCTGCACGACAGAGGAGTCGGGCAAAGACGCCTTCGCGGTGCTCGCCGTGCTGGCGCGGGAAACGAAGACCATCAGCCTCGGCACTGCGATCGTCAACTTCTACTCGCGCACCCCGACCTTGCTGGCCATGAGCGCTCGCAGCATCCATGACCTGTCAGGCGGCCGCTTCGGCCCCTTCGGCCTGGGCGCAGGTGGCATCGGCTTCATGCAGCGGGGCCACGGCATCGTGGTCGAAAAGCCGCTGGCGCGCGCGAAAGAGACGGTTGCGATTATCCGCGGCCTGCTGACGCAGAAGAAGTTCTCCTACGAAGGGCAGTGGTTCAAGCCCAACGATTTCCATCTGCGCGAGGGACCGATTGGCAAGGCCGCGCCGCCGATCTGGCTGGCCGGCCTGGGACCGAAGATGGTCGGCACCGCCGCCGAGGTCGCGGACGGCGTGATCGCCAACTGGCTCACGGACGAATCGTTGGCCGAATACCGCGGGCTCATCAAGAACAGCGCGGAGTCGGCGGGCCGCGATCCGAGGGACGTTCAGATTGCCACGCTGCTCATGACCTGCGTCGACCCCACCGACGACGCCGCCGTCTTTGCGGCGCGTCGCGGGATTGCCTTCTACTGCGCGTCGGAGCACTACCTGCACATCGCCGACATATGCGGCCTAGGGGCTGACGCTCGCAAGGTGAAAGCTGCGTGGGAGGAGCGCGACTTCGACCGCGCCACGGAGCTGATCTCGGATCGACTGCTCGACAAGTTCAGCCTCGTCGGAACGCCGGAGAGGAATGCAGCGAGGATGCAATGGCTGTTCGACAACAACGTCTACCCGATCGTCTATCCGTTGCCGCGCCGCGAGCGGATGGTCGAGGATCACCACAGCGTAATCGAGCAAGCTTCGCGCTGGGCAAGGGCCGTGGGCGTAGCTTCGGTCGAGCGCAAGAACCGCTAACGGCTACGGTGCAAGCCAACTAGCTGGCGCCTTTATCTTTGTCTTCTCACCTTTGGCACTGTGGGTAGCGCCAAGCGCTGGTCGAACAACAGCCTTGACGCTGTGCGGATCGTGACCGGCGGTCAGGGCTTGCTCCGCCTCCGCAAGTGCGTGCTCGCTTGTGACCAGATCGTCGAGACTGACTCGCCCAGAAGCAGCCAGAGCAATTGCGGTCGGCCATGTATTGGCGTAGCGGAATGTGCCAGTAATGACCAGCTCGCGTTGTTGGACCACCCCAAAAGGCAGTCGCAATTCATCTGCACCCATCCCAACCAAGACGACTGACCCCGCCGGCCGAACCAGACGTACGCCTGCATCTATGGCGGCTGATGAACCGGAGCAGTCGATGAAGGCATCGAACTCGCCGGCGAGCTCATCAGAGCCCGGTACCGCGGTCTCGGTGGCGCCGCTCGCCAGGGCCGCCGACAGTCGGTTGCGGTTGACGTCACTCACGGCGATACGCGTCGCGCCGGCAGCGCGTGCAACCATGGTCGTTACCAGACCGATTGGCCCTGCCCCGGCGATCAGCAATGAAGTCCCGGTCTGGGTGCCGGCTTTGCGGTTTGCCCAAATGCCGACAGAAAGCGGCTCAAGCAGAGCGGCCGCGTTGTCGCTGATCTCATCGGGCACGGTGTACGCGAGCTCCGATCTCACTGCGACGAATTCCGACAGAGTGCCATCGACCGGAGGCGTGCCGTGGAATCTGATGTTGGGACACAGGTTGTATCTACCTGCCCGACACTGATCGCAATGACCGCAAGGCTCGCCCGGTTCGATGGCCACGCGGTCGCCCAATCGCGCCCCGGAGACTCCCTTGCCGACCTCAATTATTTGACCGGACGATTCGTGTCCCAGGACCAACGGGCTGCGGACGACGAAATCCGCGATGCGGCCGTGCTCGTAATAGTGGACATCGGATCCGCAAACTCCGACCGAGAGAATCCGGACCAGGACCTCGCCTTCCGACGGACTTGGAACAGGCCGCTGCTCAATTCGCAGATCGCGTGGCGCGTATAGGACCGCTGTGGTCATCGTGCCGTGTGGTTGACCACGATTGCCGGTCGACCTGGATGTAGGCATAGTTCATCAAAGTATTCTCCGAACGGCAGGCCCATTGGTCTAGGCGCTAGCTGGTCGGGCGGATGAGCGCATTGCTCTCGCACAAGTGCCCAGACAGGTGATGGCCCGCAATCGCGCCACGTTGGGCTTTTGTGCCGGGGCGGCGATGGGCGACGCCGGCCCAACGGCACGGCTGGCGGGTGTCAGGGCGCCCGCACTCGTGGTATGGGTGTGACAGCCCCTCCTAAGCGGAACATAGGTAGGGATGGGGCTGCTCGATTGACCCAACTTCTCGGGCTTGACCTCGGAACCAGCGGTGCGCGTTGTCTGGCGATCGATGAGGCGGGCCGCGTGACCGCCACCGCGACGGCCGCCTATCGGCTGCACTCGCCGCATCCTGGCTGGTCGGAACAGGATCCGGAAGACTGGTGGAGCGCGAGCCGCGCGGTCATCGCAAAGGTCGCGCACGAGGTCGGGGGCGATGTGCAGGGCCTCGGTCTCGCCGGCCAGATGCACGGCTCGGTGTTCCTTGATTCACACGACGAGGTCATCCGGCCCGCCCTCCTCTGGAACGACCAGCGCACGGCGGCCCAATGTCAGGCGATCACCGACCGTGTCGGACCGGAGCGCTTGAATCAAATCACCGGCAACCCCGCTCTGACCGGTTTTCAGGCCCCGAAGATTCTCTGGCTCCGCGACGAGGAACCAGATGCCTATGCGGGGGTCGCGACTGTCCTCCTGCCGAAAGACTTCGTCCGGCTGCGACTGGCAGGCGAGCGCGCCACCGACGTGTCCGACGCCTCGGGGACCCTCCTGCTGGATCTCAAGACAAGGTCATGGTCCGCCGAAATTCTCGACGCCCTGGAGATCGATCCGCAGTGGCTGCCATCGGTGTTCGAGAGCTCCGCGCAAGCGGGCGAGGTTTCAAGAGCCACCGCGTCCGAGCTTGGGCTCGGGTCGGGCATACCGGTCGCAGCCGGAGGCGGTGACAACGCCGCCGCAGCGGTGGGAAATGGCGTGGTCAGACCAGGGCTTGCCAGCTGTTCCATCGGCACCAGCGGCGTCCTCTTCGCCCACGCGGACACGCTCACGCCTGATCCGTCGGGCCGCCTCCACACCTTCTGTCATGCGGTGCCGGACCGTTACCACCAGATGGGAGTCACCCTGGCGGCCGGAGGAGCGTTGCAGTGGTGGCGTGACGTCCTCGGGCGACACGGGTACGACGAACTGACCGAGCTCGCGGCCTCAGTGCCACCTGGCGCCGGGGGGCTCCTCTTCCTTCCGTACCTCACTGGGGAGCGCACGCCGCATATGGATCCGCGCGCGCGGGCGATGTTTGTCGGGCTGTGCTCGCGCCACGGCATGGCGCACATGACGCGGGCGGTGTTCGAAGGAGTGGCCTTCAGCCTCCGCGACTCGCTCGAAATCATGAAGGAGCTTGGCCTGGACGTGGCGCAGATCAGGATCACGGGCGGCGGCGCCCGCAGCCCCTTCTGGCGCCAGCTCCTGGCCGATGTCTTCGCCCGGCCGACCGTGCGCACGGTCGCCGATGAAGGCCCGGCCTATGGAGCGGCTCTGCTCGCCGGAGTCGCCGCCGGAGTGTTCGGCAGCGTGGAAGAGGCGTGTGGCGTTGTGCGGCTCGGCGCTGAGGAAACCGAGCCGGATGCCGGCCGCGCTCGGCTATACGACGATTACTACGCCGCCTACACGCGCCTCTATCCCGCGACCCGGGCGTCGATGCACGAGTTGTCCGAGCTGGCCGCGCCAGATCCCCGCACTACGCAGGAATCAGCTCGCTCTTCCGTGGCGGGTCGGCGCCGGCGCGCGCCACCGTGAGCGACGCGACGTGGCAGGCGTAGTCGAGAGCGGATCGCAACTGGTCTTCCGACAGGACCAGGGAGGGCCGCACCAGGTCGTGGTCATGCAACCACGCGAGGATTCCGGCTCCGAAAGCGTCGCCGGCGCCGATCGTGTCCACAACGTCCACGGGCGGAGTTGCGACTCGCAGCCGGACGTCGCGATGGGCACCAAACGCGCCGTCGGCGCCGAGCGTGACCACCACCAGGCTCACGCCCTGGGCAAGGACATCGGCGGCGGCGGCGGCGTAGTCGCGATCTGGATAGAGCCAGGCCAGGTCCCGATCGCTCGCCTTGACGACAGTGCATGCCCGGATCAGGGAGTTGAGCCGATCCCGGTAAGACTCGTCGAGCAGGCCTGGCCTTATGTTCGGGTCGATCATCAGGAGACGGCCGGCACGCTCTCGCAAAGCAAATTCCGCCAGGGTTGACGCCATTGGCTCGAGGGTGAGTCCGAGTGTTCCGATGTGAATTGCGTCGACGTCGTCGGCGAGGTGCTCGGGCATCGCGGACGGTGTGAGACTGGGCGCGGAAGTTCCTTCGATCAGGAACTGATACTCGGCAAACCCGTCGCGGTCGAGGTCCGCCACGGCAATCGTTGTCGGCTCGGGGCCAGTCGACGCCAGCGACAAACTCACGCCGTCGGTCGCCAGCAGGGCAGCGAGCTCCTGGCCGAATTTGTCGGTCGAGAAACGTCCGAGAAACGCCGTGGGTACGCCAAGTCTCGCCAGCGCCCGCGCGGTGTTGAAGGGTCCTCCACCCGGCATCGCGCGGCGCGTGCCGTCGGCGTTCCGGATCATGTCCATCAACGCTTCGCCGCAGACGACCATCAAGGACGGATCTCGCCCGAGCCGCGCTTGATCATCAGCGTCTGCACGATGTGCGTCTGAAACGGAGCTCGGTCCCCGTCGAGGCGTCGGAAAAGGATGCCGGCAGCCGTCCTGCCGATGGCGGCCGGGTCTTGGGCGATCACCGTGATCCCCGGGTCGAGGAGGTCGGCGAGGAGAAAGTCGTCAAATCCGACGAGCGCGATCTTCTTGTGAAGCCGCTGCCGGCGCAGCGCGCGAAACGCTCCGATCGTGATCAGGTTCTGCCCGGTGATCAGGGCGGTGGGCGGAGGCGATAGCATCAGCAGCTTCCGCGCCGCGAGGTCGGCCTTCTCGATACCCCGCACGTCGAGCTGCGCAAGCGACTTGTCGAGCTCGATCCCATGCTCCTTCAAGCCTTCGAGATAGCCGCTGTGACGCTCCGCTGCGGTGGCGATCGAGTGCAGATCGCCGAGGTAGCCGATACGCCGATGGCCCTGCTCGACGAGGTGATGTACCGCGCGCCGGATCCCTGCGGCGTTTTCGGTGACGACCGCGTCGGCGTCCAGCGAGGCGGGGGGGCGGTCGACGAAGACCACGGGCGTGCCGGCGCGACGTTCCGAACGAAGGTAGCCGTGGTCGTGGCTGGACGGCTGAATGATCAGCCCGTCCACGCGGCGTGAGGCGAAGGCCGCGACGAGACGCCGCTCACGCCTTTCGTCCTCGTCTGAGCTGCCGGCAAGCACGAGCACCCCGCGCTGCACAGCCACGTCCTCGATCGCCCGATGCAGCGTCGAAGCAAACGGGTTGGCGACGTCTTCGAGCACGACCCCGATGGTCAGGCTCCGGCCGTCAGACCGCCGGAGGATGCTCGCCGTCAAGTTGTGGCGGTAGTCCAATCGCTCGCTCGCGGCGCTGACTCGCCTGACAAGGCGGGGTGACACACCCCGCTCGCCGTTCACGACGCGGGACACCGTCTTCAAGCTGACCCTGGCCAGGGCCGCGACGTCACGCATGGTGGCCCGGTCACGCGCGGCTGCTTCCTCGGTCACCCTCCGCCTCCTGAACTCAGAAAAAAGGGGCCCCAGCGGGGTCCTGAAAATCTCCTGTTGAAGTCTAAGCTGACATGTGGTACTAATGACAACGTTGTCTTTTGACAACGTTGTCAAATGCTTTGCGCCCAGCGTTCCCGCCGGCCAGTTCAAAGGGGGAGAACTCTTCATGAACGACAGGAAGTTTGGGTTTCCGGATCGGCAGCAGAGATGGCGCCTGGTCGCCATGACCGCGATCGGCCTGATCGTGGCCCTTGCGGGGGCCGCCTGTTCAGGGGCTGGCGGGGGAGGTGGTAGTAGCAAGACGCTCACCGTCGCCGCGGTTGACAACCCGCAGATGGCGGACCTGAAGAAGCTGCTTTCCGATTTTCACAGCGCCCACTCGGACATCGACGTCAAGATCGTGACGTTGCCGGAGGACCAGCTCCGCCAGCAGGTCACCCAGGACGTGGCTGCGAACAGCGGCCGCTTTGACCTGTTCACGATCGGCACCTACGAGGTCCCGCTCTGGGCCAAGAAGGGTTGGATCGAGAACCTCAACCCGTACATCGCGAAGAGCTCGGACTACGACGTCAACGACCTGATCCCCGGAATCAGGACCGCGCTCAGCTACAAGGACAACCTCTACGCGGTGCCGTTCTATGGCGAGTCTTCGATGCTCATGTACCGCAAGGACATGCTTGCGGCGAAGGGCATCACGATGCCGGACCATCCGACCTGGGACCAGGTCGCGGCCGCCGCCAAGGCGGTCCACACCTCGAGCACGTCGGGCATCTGCCTGCGCGGCCTGCCCGGCTGGGGTGAGCAGCTCGCTCCGCTCGACACCGTCGTCAACACGTATGGCGGACGCTGGTTCGACCAGCAGTGGAACGCTCAGCTGAACACCCAGCAGTGGAAGGACGCCGTCAGCTTCTACATCAACCTGATCAAGCAGGCCGGCGAGCCGGGGGCCGGCAACGCCGGGTTCGTCGAGTGCCTCAACGCGTACAACAACGGCAAGGTCGCCATGTGGTACGACGCCACCGTCGGCGCCAGCAACTTCACCGGCGACGCAGCCAAGAATTCGGGTTACGCGTACGCGCCGACCAAGGTCAAGGACTGGTCGGGCTGGCTGTGGGCCTGGTCGCTGGCCATGCCGTCCAGCAGCAAGAAGAAGGATGCGGCCTGGACCTTCGCCAACTGGGCGACCTCCAAGGACTACATCAAGCTCGTCGGCCAGAAGCTCGGATGGGCACACGTGCCTCCCGGCACGCGCACATCAACCTACTCCCTGGCTGAGTACCAGGCGGCGGCCGGCGGATTCGCGCAGGTCACCATGGAATCGATCGCGCACGCCGACGTGACCCACGCCACCGTCGACCCTGTGCCCTACGTCGGCATCCAGTACGTGGACATCGATGAGTTCCAACAGCTCGGCGACCAGGTCTCCCAGGAGTTCGCCAAAGTGATCGCGGGAGGCCAGACCGTTGACCAGGCGCTTGCGAAAGCCCAAGCCCTGGCCGATGCGGTCGGCAAGAAGTACAAGACATAGCCACCCTGCTCGGTTCGGCGACCAGGAGCGGAGGCGGCGGCGGGTCCGCCGCCTCCATCTCCCGCCGGGAAGCCTGGGCTCGGCGCCTGCCCTTGCTTCCCGCGTTCATCTACATCTTTCTGGTCACACAGGTCCCCTTCGTGCTCACCATCTACTACAGCTTCTTCGAGTGGAACCTGCTCAAACCGGGAAGCTTCAAGTTCGCGTGGCTCGAGAACTACGCGGCGCTCATCACCAACTCGAGCATCCGGATCGCGATCTGGAACACGGTTCTCCTGACCCTGTGCGTGATCGGGATCTCGGTCGTGCTTGGGCTGGCCGTCGCCATGCTCCTCAACTCGGACGTCTTCGGCAAAGGGTTCATGAGGACGCTGATGATCGCGCCGTTCCTCATCATGCCGACGGCCGGAGCTCTGATCTGGAAGGACACTCTGCTCAACCCTCTGTTCGGGTTGCTCCCTTACTTGCTGACCCCGTTCGGCCTGAGCCGCGTCGACTGGGTTAACCAGTTCCCGATGGTCACGGTGGTGGCCGTGGAGGTCTGGCGCTGGACGCCGTTCATGATGCTCATCATCCTGGCCGGCCTACAGTCGCAGAACCCCGAGGTGCTCGAGGCTGCCCGGGTCGACGGTGCGAGCCCCTTCCAGGCCTTCCGCCGCATCACGCTGCCGCTGGCCAGGCCTTTCATCGAGCTCGGGGCGCTCCTCGGCTCGCTCTTTGTCGTCCAGACGTACGACTCGATCTTCATGCTGACTTACGGCGGGCCGGGTGAAGACACGACCAACATTCCCTTCCTGCTCTACCTGGTCGCATTCCAGGGTTACAACATCGGGCAGGCATCCGCGATCGGCGTCGTCGCCGTGATCATGACGACCATCGTGGCCACCTTCGCTCTGCGCACGCTCTTCTCCATCTTTCAGATCGAGGCACGGCGATGAAAGAGTCGACGGCCAGCCTTCGCTCGAAGGTGACGTGGTCGATCGTGGGTTGGCTGATCGTGTTTGTCTTCTTCTTCCCGGTCCTGTGGATGTGGCTCGAAGCGTTCAAGACGGAGCCGCAGGCGGCGAGCACCCCGCCCACCATCTTCTTCGTGCCGACGCTCGAGGAATTTCAGGAGGTCCTCTCGGGCGACTTTCCGCCGTTCTTCATCAACTCGGCCATCGCCAGCCTCGTTTCGACGCTCCTGGTCCTGGTGCTTGGGCTGCCGGCTGCCTACGCGCTCGCGATCCGGCCGGTGAAGAGAGCTCAGGACGCGCTGTTCTTCTTCATCTCGACGCGCTTCCTACCGTTTGCGGCCAGCCTGGTTCCGCTGTACCTGCTGGCGCGCGACCTGCAGCTCCTGGACAACATCCTCGCCCTGATCCTCATCTACACCACCATCAATCTGCCGCTGGGCGTCTGGCTCCTGCGCTCCTTCCTGCTCGAGATTCCGCACGACCTGTTCGAGGCGGCGCGCGTCGACGGCGCCGGATTCCGCCACGAGATCTTCCAGATCGTGGTGCCGCTGATCGCGCCCGGGCTCGCGGCCACGTCTCTGATCTGTCTGATCTTCAGCTGGAACGAGTTCTTCTACGCAGTGAACTTCACCTCGTCGGTCGCGGCGACGGCGCCGATCTTCCTCGTCAGCTTCATCAGCGGACGGGGCCTGTTCTACGCCAAGCTGGCCGCCGCGGCGACGCTCGCCAGCCTGCCCGTGCTGCTCGCCGGGTGGATCGCCCAGAGGCAGCTGATCCGCGGCTTGACTATGGGTGCTGTCAAATAGGGAGGCCACATGAAGGCCGTCGTCATCGACTCCCCCAATGAGCTGACTATCAAGAAGATCGCCGATCCCACGCCGAAGGCTGACGAGGTGGTCGTCAAGGTCGACGCGTGCGGGATCTGCGGCACCGACATCCACGTCCTGCGCGGCGAGTTCGAGCCTACTCGCTACCCGATCGTGCCCGGCCACGAGTTCTGCGGCGAGGTGGTCGGCGCCGGCCGGGGCGTCCGCAATCTCAAGGCCGGCGATTTCGTCGCCGTCGACCCGTCGCTCTTCGACGGCTCGTGCCGCCAGTGCCGCGCCGGCCACTTCAACCTGTGCGAAAACTGGAACGCGATCGGCGTCGGTTCGGCGAACGGCGCGTGCGCCGAGTTCGTCGCAGTCCCCGCCGCGAACGCGTTCCGCCTTCCCACTGACATTCCGCGTGACTGGGGCGCGCTGGTCGAGCCGCTGTCGTGCGCGGTGCACGGCCTGGACATGATCGAGGGCCGTGTCGCCGACTCGTACTTGATCTACGGCGCCGGCACGATGGGACTGATGCTCGGGCAGCTCATCCGGCACGCCGGCGCGAGCCAGATCGACATCGTCGAGCGCAATCCCGCCCGGCACGAACTCGCGAAGAAGCTGGCCGCGGATTCCGTCACAGTGACGGCCGACGAGCTGCGACACCAGGGGGGCTGGGATGTGGTGATCGACGCCACCGGGGCGGTGCCGGCGATCGAAGACGGCCTGCGCCGCGTCGCGAGAGGGGGGACGTTCCTCATGTTCGGAGTCGCCAACGCCGATGCGACGGCGACCTTCTCGCCTTTCCGTGTCTACAACGACGAGATCAAGATCGTCGGCTCGATGGCCGTCCTGCACAGCTTCGAGCGCGCGCTGGCCCTGCTGGTGCGAGGCGTCATCGACTGCAAGGCGATGATCACCCAGCAGTTCGGGCTCGATGACTACCCGAAAGCTCTGGAAGCCTTCCTCGGTGGAAAGGGCCTCAAGACCCAGGTCAAGCCCGCCCTCTAAGGGCCGATTATCCCGCTTGAAATGAGGCCGGCCAGGAAGAAACCTGTATACCCGAACACCACAAGAGCAGAGCTGACAACAGTAACGACCGGCTCCGAGCAATGCGGCGAACTGACGGGCCTGTAGCGCTCATACTCGCCTGATGAGCGGGACGCCCCCAAACGTGGCCGCGGCGGTCAAGTAGGAAAGGAGAGGAACCAATGCCGATGATCGACGTCTATGCAACGGGCGGTACATTCGCGAATCCAAAAGCCCTCGCGCGCGACTTGGCCTCCACGTTGATGAAGATCGAACAGGTTCCGGACATCCCGATGTTTCGCAAGAACACCGCGGCGTTCATCCACGACCTACCGGACGGCGCGCTCTCGAACGTCGAAGGAGACGGCAATTACGTCAGGGTGCAGGTTCTCACCAACGCAGGGGCGCTTAACCGTGACAAGCAACTTGCCGTGGTCCGCCAGTTCACCGACATGGTTGCGGCTGCCGCCGGCGATCCCTCGCTGGCGGGGCGGACCTGGGTGCTCCTCACGGAAGCAATTGAAGGTGGGTGGGGACTTGCTGGGCATGCCAACACAAACGCGGAACTCGTCGATGCCGCGCGCGCGCAGATCGCCGAGCTGCAGCGCGCGAAGGCCTCCGGAGATGAACCAATCCGAACTTGAAGGTAGACCGCTGAACCCCCGGTCCATGTAGTAGTTCATGTAGCAAACCATCGGAAAAATGCTTCAAATCTGGACGGAGAGGCTGGCTGAGTTAGAACTTTCGAACTGAAACCGATCGTTTCCGCGATCTCTGGACGAGATGTCTCAGAGTTCGGGACCGTGAGGCCCCGGGTTCAAATCCCGGGCCCCCGACCAGATTTCGAATACAGATGTGACAGCGCTTGTGCAGTCACTAGCCGACGGTCGGGTTAAGTTACGGCCGTGCGTCCAGCCCTCGTTGAGGATGGGTCGACCTGAAATGACTCCCGAAGACAGATCGCTGATTTTCAGACTCGCGGTGGTGCCAGGCGGTCCACCGCCGATCTCCAGGCAAGACTTCCTTGAGCAATTTGGAGCACCGGATGGTGTTGCTCTGGGCCTCCAGCTGCTTCGCGACGCGATCGGCAGGCGCGATGGTGTCGATGTGGAATACGCCCTCACTGTCTGTTTCACATTCGGCTTCACTGAGGACCATCTGCCATTGCTGCTCAGCCTGGCTACAGCAGAGTGGCATCAAAGGCACGAAGACGTGGCGTCGGCACTGGACGACCTGCGCAGCCCTCGGTCTGTTGACGCCCTGACCCACCTAGCCGAGTGGGTGCCGGCGTACCTTCAGTTCGACGATGCCCGCGCCTTGGCGGTCAAGGCAATCTGGGCGCTGGGCAACATTGGCACAGCCGCGGCTCGCAACGTTCTCAGATCGCTAGCTCAGTCGCCGGATGCCATTGTGGCCAACAATGCCAGGGATCAACTCGCTCGATGAGACGGTTCCGCTGCGGAGATCCGGCCGCATGTCTGAGGACGTTCCCACGATGACCTCCGATTGGCGAACGGTGTGGTCGGAGGTCGACCGCCGCCACCAGGAGGCGAAGGACTCCCAGGGCGCTCTCGAGGAGTTGTTCGAGCGTTACGCCCGATTGGTCTCGGCCGAGAGAGTGGCCGCAAATCAAGTGCTGTTTGAATCGCTAGATGAGGACGATGAGACACGGCGCTATGACGCGCTCGCGATCATCAACAGATTCCACCTTACCGAGGCAATCCCGCATATGCGGGAGTTGGCTATCAGGCGTCACGGGTGCTCGAGCACCACTGATCTCCGCGCCATTCTCTCTCTGAGCGAACCATCAGCGGCAAGATCTAAAGCGGCTCGGTAGCCTGCCGGCAGGCCGAGCTGACGACTCCAAATCAGGGTTGCGTCACACCAGACGCGTCCGGGCTCAGCCGGCCGGTCTGACATCGTTGCTTCCAGGGACAACTTTCGATCGCGCGCAAGACGGCGTTAACCAACCCGTTGACATGGCAAGCGCATTGCTTTACGGTCACAGCCCTCACGCCGTCTGAACGGATTGTGGAGGTACGGATGCCACGCCGCCTAGTTGCGTTCGCGGTTGCCGGCGCCGCGCTCATGCTTGCAGGGTTTACGCCTCAGGCCACCGCGAGCGCGACATCACCTAACTGGGGCAGGCAGGCCACCGCCGTCGCACCCCCGCCGCGAGCGTGGGCGGAGATGGACTTCGACTCGCGACGCGCGCGCACTGTCCTGTATGGCGGAAGCGACCTGAACACCAACTTCTCCGATACGTGGGAGTGGGACGGAAGCAGCTGGTCGATGTTCAACTCGGTTCCATCTCCGCCTGCTGCGATTGGCCAGGGGATGGCCTTCGACAGCGCGCGCGGCGTCTCAGTTCTCCTCGACGATTCGGTGACGTGGGAGTGGGATGGCGCGAACTGGGTGCTCCGTGCGACGCGGTCGGCGCCGTCAGCGCGGACCTGGACCGCAATGACGTACGACTCGGCGCACCACGTGATCGTGCTCTTCGGCGGGCAGGGGGCGTCCGGCCTCCTGGGTGACACGTGGACATACGACGGCGCCAACTGGACGAGACGCTCGCCGGCCAACTCCCCATCGCCGAGGCAAGGCGCTGCTCTGGCTTTCGATTCGGCGCGTGGAGTTGTGGTGCTGTTCGGAGGCCGGACAGTCGAAGGGCGGCTGAACGATACCTGGGAGTGGGACGGGACCAACTGGATTCAGCGAAATCCGGCCACACTTCCGCTGACCAGGTTCTGGAATTCGATGGCCTTCGACTCCCGCATCGGCCGCGTCATCATGTTCGGTGGCGACCGCTTCGAGCCGTTCCATGCGCTCGGGCCGATCAACGACACGTGGCTGTGGGATGGGACGAACTGGGCCCGCGACTGGACCGCGAACGCACCGAGTCCGCGCGCCGGGCAGTCGATGGTTCACGACTCCGCTGCCGGCACCACAATGCTCTTCGGTGGCACAGACGAAGCAACCCCGGGCCAGTACTCGAATGAAACGTGGGAGTTGAATCCCGGCATCGTCACGCCGGCGGGCGATCCCGCAATCTCTGTGAGCCCGAGGAACCAGGGATTTGGATTCGGAGCGCCGACTGTTGGAACGACGACTGCTCCGGCCGACATTTGGGTCACCAGCTCGGGATCGGGGCCGCTCGTCATCGATTCGGTCTCGACCACAGGTGATTTCGCGGTCGCTTCGAACGATTGCCCGACCTCGCCCGATCCGATCGCGCCTGGGTCCTATTGCCGCATCCAAGTGACGTTCGCGCCTGCTGCCTGCGGAAACCGGCCGGGGAGCCTGAACTTCGACGACAACGTTGCGAGCGGCACCCAATCGTTCGCCCTGCGGGGCGCGGGCATCACCCCGGATTGCGACGGCGACCTCGAGCTGCTGCCCCCAGATGACATCACAGTGAACGCCACCAGCCCTTCTGGCGCGCGGGTCACTTTCCAGTCGCCGCGAGCCGTCGACGAGGACAACCTACCGCCCGTGCCAACGTGCGATCACGCATCGGGCTCGACCTTCCCGATCGGGACCACCGTGGTGAACTGCCAGGTGACGGATACGGACGATTTCACGCCGACGGTGACTGCGTCGTTTCGGGTCACCGTCAACGACACCGACCTCGCCCTGACCGGGGTGCCTGCCGACATCAGCGCGAGCCCCTCAGGTCCTTCTGGCGCTGTCGTGACCTACACCCCGCCGACGGCAGTCGACGAGGACGACTTCGCTCCGCCGGTGACGTGCGATCCGGCGTCGGGATCGACATTTCCGGTTGGCGTCACCACAGTCACGTGCCAGGCTTCTGACGGCGATGAGACGCCGAGCACGGTGAGCGCGACGTTCCGAGTCCGCGTGGGAGACGCCGATCTTTCGCTGACCAGCGTGCCAGCCAACATCCACGCCACCGCGGCCGGCGCGAAAGGATTCACCGTCTACTACAACGGTCCCTTCGCGGTCGACGAAGAGAGCCCCGCGCCTGATGTCGTGTGTGACCATCCGAGTGGCAGCATCTTCTCGGTCGGGGTCACGACGGTGACGTGTCGCGCGACCGACCCTGACGACACCCCGAGCACCGTCACGGCGACTTTCCAGGTGACAGTGACCGACACTGACCTTGCTCTGACTCGGGTGCCTGCGCCGATCACGGTCAACGCGAGACTCGGCGAGCCAGGCGCGGTGGTCAGCTACACGGCGCCGGTCGTTTCGGACGAGGATGGAGACTCGCTCGCAGCGACGTGCGTTCCTGCGTCCGGCTCCATGTTCCCCATCGGCACCAGCAACGTGACGTGCTGGGTGACCGACGCGGACGACACGCCGAACACTGTCACCGCGGTATTCGCTGTGACCGTTCAGGACACTGACTTAACTCTGGTCAGCGTGCCTGATGACATCACCGTCGTCGCGACCGGGCCTGCGGGCGCGACCGTGACCTACACACCTCCAACGGCGGTAGACGAGGATCCTGATCCGTTGCCGGTCATCTGCGACCCCGCTTCAGGGTCGACCTTCCCCGTCGGGGCTTGGACCGTGACCTGCCAGGCGATCGACAGCGACGACCTTGGCTCCGCTTTCGCTTTCTTCCATGTGTTCGTTGTACCGGACATCCGACTGGCGGTCTCGGTGTCGCCCACGACCGTGAGCGGGCACACCAATGTGACAACCAATGTTTCCCTCACCAACCTCGGCACTGCTAGCGAGCGCGTGACACTCAACTACTCGGTCGTCTACTCGAACAGCTCGGGTGGCACGACAACTGTGGCGACGGACAAAGCCATTGTCAACATCGCCCCCGGAGCGAGCACGATTCGTTCTTTCTCGTTCGCGGTCAAGAACAACACCGCGAAGGGCGCCTACACGGTAGTCGTCACGGCGAACGACACCACCGGCACGGTGACTGGCTACGGCAATTTTACCGTGGTCTGACATGCGGGAACCCCCATGCGCTCGGGGCGTTGCTTCGATTCGAGTTGCCTAAAGTGAGCTCGCCGGGGGGATTCCGGCTCGGTCTGACTGCAGCACTTTCTGTAGTAATCCGGCGGTAGAACGTCTCAAGACTGGACGGCCAAAGCGTTCGGCGCCGACGTTTCGAACTGAAGGTGCTCGAAATGCGCGCGGCTGGACGGGTTGCCGTGTGATTCGGGACCGTGAGGCCCCGGGTTCAGATCCCGGGCCCCCGACCAGTATTTTGACTTCCGAAATCGGTCGTGACGACTCTCGTGACGGCGATTTTGGCCTCCCGTGTCACAGCCGTGTCAAGGAATCGCTGGAACCTCGCCGGCAGACCGCACATTCAGCGCTGTCCAATGAGGAGCGGCGTCGCACCTTTGCCGTGAGCGGGGATCCGCCGCCGGCGCGCCTAACGTGATGTGCAGCGTCGTCTTTCCACGCACCGCTCGCTCGATTCGAGTCACCGACGTCAAGCGACTGCAAAGCAACGTCCTGATCACGGGCGAGATCGGTGAGCGGTCGACAATGCTCACGGGAGAGAGCCCGACGTTCAGCATGCAGATCGACCGATCGACCGGGCTGGCCGAGGCCGATTTCCTCGGCAGCAGGGTCGTCATGAGGCTGGATGAATGACCGCCTGAGCTCTCGGCATGCCAAACGCGCGATCACGGGTGGCCGGGCGCTGCCGCGACATCCCCGGCGCATGCGAACTCAAGGCAAGGGACGGCTGGGATATCCGCGTCACCCGCCGGCGGCTGTGCGAATTGGAGATCGGCGAGCCAAGGGTCTGCGCGCGAGGTGCTGCAATCCCCGCGCGCGTTGGGAGTCAGCTCTGCATCGCCGGCCGTGCCTTCATCGCGCGCTCGCTCTTCGCCCGTGCCCTGGCGCTGTCCAGGGCCACCAGGTTGATGGCGGCGGCGGCCAGCACCGTGTCCTTCAACAGGAATTGGCCGGCAAGCGAAAGGATCGGAAAGTTGTGCGGGCCGTAGGTAATGCCCGGCGCGATCAGGAAGATCGTCAGAGTGCCGCCGAAAAGCAGCAGCAGCGCAAGGCCGACGTAGCGCACCCAGAGCCCGGCAAAGAGGAGCAGCGCCGCCACGATCTCCAGGACGCCCAACGTGTAGACGAAGCCGTTGAAGGCGAAGATCGGCAGCGAAGCCTCAAGCATGCCGCGCACGGGGGCCGGATCGACGAACTTGAGGCCCGCGATCCAGAGTAAGACCAGGCCGATTGTGAATCGCAGCAACGGCTCGCCGATCCTCTGGGCAAGGTCAAAGAGAAAATCGAAGACCTTCATCGCACCTACTCCTTGTTCTGTTCGGTGATCGGGCACCGAAAGTCAGCGTCCCCAACCCGGGTCACGGTGACGTCGCCGACAGCCTCTGCCGCCGCCACCGCGGAGGCCGAGGTCAGCAGATATGGAGTGACGCCGGAGTTAAACGTGACGGTCCATACCTGCCACGAGCCGCCGTGGTAGGCGCCCGCATCTCCCGGCCCGACACCGGCGATGCCGAGCTGGCCCGTTGCACCGTTGGTCACCTCGTAAAAGGGATCCAGGCCTGTGCCGGCCTGCATCTGAGACGGCGGGAGCACGGTGCCGACGACACGGTTGTCGAGGAACAGGCTTCCCCGGCCCACCTGGCTCGACGCCAGCCCGGGCGCCGCGGCCGCGATCATAAGGACGAGGGCCGCCACGGGGCCGAGTGCGAGTGCTTTGAGCATTGTTGCCTCCCTGGTTGTGATGCCTCCACGATCCAGGGCCGGAGTCACTCGAAGATGACGCGTCCGTGAAGATTGCGTTTGGCCAAAACGCGATCTCAGATCGCGGCCGGTCATGAACTCGTCACAATCGTTGCCTAGCCTTGTCAACCATGGCGATCGAGGCGAAGCTCGAGTCTCCGGTGCTGGTGGTCGATGACGACCCCAAGATCCAGGCTCTCGTGAGCACTTATCTTCAGCGCGAGGGCCTCACGGTCGTCACCGCGGCCGACGGCGCCGTTGCCCTCGAGGCAATCCGGCGCACGCACCCCCGCCTGGTCGTGCTCGACCTCATGCTGCCAGGGCTCGACGGCATGTCCCTCCTGCGGCAGCTGCGTCAGGAATCAAATGTCCCCGTGTTGATCCTCTCGGCGCGCGGCTCAACACCCGATCGCGTCTACGGCATCAGCGAGGGTGCGGACGATTACCTCGGCAAACCGTTCTCGCCCGCAGAACTTGTGGTGCGGATCAAGGCCATCCTCCGACGGTCGCGCGCGGAGGCGCCGGGGGACAGGGGAGAGGTGATCCTCCAGCACCAGGACCTCGTGATCGACCTCGGCCGCCATCAGGTCCGCCGCGGGGATCGCGAGCTAAGCCTCACGTCGGCGGAATTACGGCTACTTTCGGCGTTGGTCGCGGCCCGCGGCCGTGTGTTGAGCCGGCAGCAGCTGCAAGACGCGCTTTACCAGCAGTCCGTGGGCGCTGCGCTGGATCGCACCATCGACGTCCACATTGGAAGGCTTCGCGCCAAGCTCGGCGACGACCCGAAGCGGCCTCGCTACGTGGCCACGGTGAGGGGCGGCGGCTACCGCGCCGCGGAGCGATGAAGCGCTTCGGCATCGGCGCGCACATCGCGGCCGCGTCGATCGGGGTTTCCGCCCTGGCGCTCGCCATCGTCGCCATCGGGGTGCAGCGTGTCGGCGGCGCTGAATTCGAGCAATTGATGGTCCAGCACGGCACGAGCGTGACGGCGGCCCGGGACATGTTCCAGAGCAGCGTCACGCTGGTGCTGTTGGCGGCGGTTGGAGCGGCGATCTGCACCACGCTGTTTCTCGCCGCGTCCCTGGCGCGTTGGATGTCCAGACCGGTGATGCGCGTCTCCCAGGCGGCGGCCCGCCTCGCGGCCGGTCAGTACGACCTTCGACTGCGCGAAACCGGCCCGCGGGAGGTTCAGTCGCTCTCGCGATCCTTCAACCAGCTTGCCGTCGAGCTCGAGCAGCAGGAGCGCCTCCGACAGGAATTCATCGAGAACGCCGCCCACGAGTTGCGCACTCCTCTGACCAATTTGCAGGGCTACCTGGAAGCGCTTCGCGATGGCGTGATCGCTCCGGGGGTTGATGTCTTCAACTCGCTGCACGAAGAGGCCGAGCGTCTGGTGCGGCTCTCCGCCTCACTGGAGTCCCTGGCGCGCGGCGAGGCCCGCGAACCGTCGCCGCGCGAGACCGATGTGGTGCCGGCGATACACTCTGCGATGGACGCTGTCCGTCCGCTGCTCGAGCGCCGGTCGATTCGAACCTCGACCCGCATGCCCGCTGGGGCGGTCGCCTTCGTGGATCCCGACCATCTCGCGCAGATCCTGTCCAACCTGCTGCAAAACGCGGCGCAGTACACCGACCCGCGAGGCGAGGTGCGCGTGGGCGTTGACATCGAAAAGAAGCGCGTGAAAGTTGAAGTGCTCAACAGCGGTCCTGGCATACCGGCAGACGATCTAGAGCGCGTCTTCGAGCGCTTCTACCGTGTGGACAAGTCGCGCGATCGATCCACCGGCGGCGCCGGAATCGGGCTGGCTATTGTCAGGCAGCGCGTACTTGCGGCCGGCGGCGAGGTCGGCGCCGAGTCTCGCGCTGGCCTGACCCGATTCTCGTTCTGGTTGCCGAGGCCCACCACAGCGATCAGGTCCGTATCGCCTCAGCCCCTGAGAGAGGGCGCGCTGCGATGAGCACGCCCTATCGGGCAGTCTGGAACGATGCCGTTATCGCCAAGAGCGCTGACACCGTGGTCGGCGACAAGGTGAACCGGGATGCGGCCTGGCTCTACCCCGACCCTATGGCAGCCGCGGAGCGCACAAAAGGCCGGATCGCGTTCTGGCGCGGCGTCAGGGTGGAGCCTGTCGCAGCCTAGGTCGCTTGCTTGCGCTCGCGCTGAAGGAGGAACGTAGCGATCGCAGCCTGCCGGTAACGCTCCGCCATCTCGAAGTAGCGGGCGGCATCATCGGCGAGGTCAGGGTCGTGGTCCCTGTGACGCCGACCCAGAGCCTCGGCCGCGAATTTAGCCCCTCTCATGTAGGGCTCCAGCTGCTCGAGCGGTAGAGGTCGGTCCCCACGCGCCATGTCAATCTCCTCCACGAATGGAGCTAAACAGCTCTTCGTCCGTCGGACGATCAGCGAAATCTCGTCCCACGTATCTCCAACCTATGGTTCCGTCGTGCCTGATCGCGAAGATCGCCGGCCTCGCGATGCCGCCGCCAGCGTCCGTCCAGACGCCCCATTCCTTGATCACACGCCCTTCTGGATCGCTCAGCAGAGGGAAGGGCAGCAACAGCCTTTCAACCAGGGCGTGGTTGTTCTCGATCGGATCGACCGATATCCCGGCCAGGCTGACGCCCTCTTTGACGAAGTGGTCCCAGCTCCTTGCGTACGAGGCCAACTGCCCGTTGCAGTACAGTCACCAGTCTCCGCGGTAGAAAACCAGGACCAGCGGTCCGCGCTCGAGGTGCTCGCCGTGTCGCCAGGGGTTGCCGTCGTGGTCAGGTAGCTCGAAGTCGCTCGTGGGTGTCCATATGAATCGCCCAACAACAGACTGCCACTGTTCAAGACAGGAAAGTAGACTGGGCCTGTTACACAGGCGGCTCTTGGTCTCGAGGAGGGGAAGCAGCCATGAGACGTTTTTTCGCGTTTGCATTGGCGGTCGTGGCGCCGCTGGCGCTGATGCCCGTGGCGGTCCTGGCCGACAGCGACACTCATACCTATGAGCTTGATATGGAGAGCCCGAACTTCGGCGTCGCAGCCAACGGCGATCACATAGCCATCGATGGTGCGGCGGATTTCTCGATCCATCCGACGTCTGTTGAGGGCGCCGGCACATTCACGCACACGGACAGCAGCGGCAATGTCATCGGCTCGGGTACTTGGACGGCCAAAGAGCTGCTCGACTACCAGTCCTACGGCTGCGGGATCGTGCACTTTCCGAGCGGTGACATGATCTTGCCGCCGAACTTCTGCGGCGGGGCGGTGAAGATGAGCGTCCTGCTCACAACCCCCAATGGGACGCTGCCAGGAACCATGACCGTGATCTGCATCATCGGGCCCAACCCGCCGAACAGCATCGACGCGAAGGCGGGCGAGGGTGCGATGCTGGTGGTTCCCGGGATCGTGAACTTTAACCACACCGACGGCGGGGACAACGTCATCATCCAGACGAGCTGAGAGACTCGAGCAGCACGCGGTCACTGCGATCCGCGCGCTGCTTATCGGTTGCTCAGCTCCAAGCCCATGTGTCGGCGATGTCTGGGGGCCCGAGTGAGCACACGGAGGTCACCTGCATGAGAGCCAGCCTGCCCAAGCTGTTCC
>Ga0137375_10002713_pt1 | contig 20802 bp, 20 predicted proteins | sample SagtaG_24_FD_104936 | JGI IMG/M metagenome (GOLD analysis project Ga0137375, IMG submission 104936) | Vadose zone soil microbial communities from Sagehorn Ranch, Mendocino, California, USA - Sage1_R_113_16 metaG | ecosystem: Environmental > Terrestrial > Soil > Vadose zone | place: USA...
CGGCGCGCGTCGAAGCGCGACCAGCGGCGAAGCGCCTTCTCGAACGTCTCTCCGGTCAAGTCCTCTGCCACGGTCGGGTCTCCAGTCAGGTAGAGCAGGTATGCGTACACGTCGTCGAGGTGCTCCTCCGCGGCCGCCGCGAAGCTGGGCGCCTCCGCGCGCCCGGTGCTCCGCCGCTCGGCCCACGTCGTTGCGTTCACTCAGCCTGTATACGTCACCGGCGCGCCGGACGTCACATGCAGTAGAGCTGCCAGACGAGCCGACCAGCGGCGTCGAAGAAGGCTTCCTCGGCTTCCTCGGAGGCGAAACCACCGTTTGCGCAGAGCACGACCTGGCGCTCGCCGTCCTTGCTCGACAGGGCGATCGCCGTGTAGCCGGCCGAAAAGCCGATATGGCCCCAGGCGGCCCCGCACGGCGATCGCTGCCTGCCCATCACCGCCGTGATCTCGCCGATGCCGAGCCCATACCGGTCGGTCTCATTCCAATCCGACTCCACGGCCCGCAGCATCTCCTTGCGGAGGCGATCGGGAAGCAGCTCCCCTCCGAGCAGAGCACGAAGCATCTTCGCGATCTCGCCGGCGGTCGAGACGACACCGCCTCCGGCGCCGTGGAAGGGAACGTCGAGCTCGGTGACGTCCACGGGGCCCGGCCCGCCCGGAAGTGCGGGGTTGTCCGGCGGGAGATATCCCCGTGCGCAATCGCCACGGAGAGGCCCTTCGACAAGATCCGTCCGCTCGAGACCCAGCGGCGCGAGGATGCGCTGCCGCAGCGCGTCGCGTAGCGTCATGCCGGTCTTCTCCTCGACGATCAGCCTCAGGACGATGTAGTTGCTGCCGTGGTACGCCCAGCCCTCGCCCGGTGCGAACAGACGCGGCTTCTCCATGACCAGCCGAAGCTCATCCCCAGGGCCCAGCTCCCAGCGATGGGCTGGGTCCCGGCGGTAGGGCTCGAAGAACGCCACAATGTCGCCGATGAAATCGTCGAGGCCACTCGTGTGGTTCAGAAGCTGCCGAATGGTGATCCCCTCGGCAAAGGGCGCGGCGTCGCCGTCGAGGTCGAGCAGCCCTTCCGCGACGAGCTGAAGGACGAGCGCGGCGACGAAGATCTTCGTCACGCTCCCGATGCGGAACCGGTGATCGACCGTGAGGGCCTCGCGCGTGGCTAGATCTGCGAAACCGGCCGCCTCCTCGACCCGCCCGTCTGGCCCGACGGCTACTGCAGCGGCGCCCGCAACGCCAGTCGCGACAACGGCTTCGAGCTGATCCTCGACCGATTCCACCACGTGGCCAGCGAGCCTAACGATCCGATAGCATCGGCCCCGCATCAAGAGAGGTCGAGAGGGCCCGCGCCCGAGCTCGCCCGCCAACCTGCCTAGCCGCAAGGTGGCAAAGACGATGCGGCCCCGCGAGGGCAACGGCTAGCGAGGCGAGCGCGGGTCAGAAAGGAACCGGTTGACAAGCAGATTTCTGGAGAGACTCGCGAACGGCCCGACAATCGTCGGCGACGGCGGGATGGGAGCGCTCATCTCGGCCGCCGTGCCGCGCCTGCGCTGCCCCGAGGAGGCAAACCTGCGCGCCCCGGACGCCGTCGTCTCCCTCCACGTCGGCTTTATCAACGCGGGCGCCGAGCTGATCGAGACGAACAGCTTCGGCGCGAACCGGCGCAAGCTCTCCCAGCACTTCCTCGAGGACGAGCTCGAGGAGATCAACTCGACCGCGGTCAAGCTGGCCCGCAACGCGCGCGAGACGACCGGGCGCGACGTCTTCATCGGCGGCTCCATCGGGCCCCTCGGAGAGCCGGCCACCTCGCGCGTGCGCCGGGAGCTCTTCGCCGAGCAGGCCCAGGTGCTCGAGGGCCGAGGAGCGGACCTGCTCATGATCGAGACGTTCTACGACCTCGACGAGCTGGTGGACGCGATCGAGGGCGCCCGCTCCGTCTCGGGCCTTCCGATCGTCGCGCTGATGACCTTCGACGAGGGCGCCGAAACCCTCGCAGGCGTGACCGCGCGCGAGGCGGCCGAGCGGCTGGCCGATCTCGATGTCGCGGCGATCGGGGCGAATCACGGCGCAGGTCTGATGGCTGCGCTGGTCGCTCTCGAGGACATGAGCGCGGACGGAAAGCCGCTCGCGGCGCTCCCGAACATCGGGCTTGCGAGCCTCGCCGGCGGGCGCGTCATCTATCCGCACGCCACGCCCGAGTACTTCGCCGAGTTCGCCGCTCACGCGCGCGAGCTTGGGGCGAAGATCGTCGGCGGCTGCTGTGGGACGACCCCGGCCGAGATCTCGGCCATCCGCTCGGCCGTCGAGGAGGAGCGCAAGCCGAGCGCGCCCCTCGACTTCGAGGAGCGAGAGCTCGTGGTCGCGCTCGGCGAGGAACAGGTCGAGACGGGGCTCGCACGCGCGTTGCGCGAGGGCGAATGGGTCGTCTCGGTCCAGCTCGACCCTCCGCTCGGCGGGAACATCGGCGGCCTCGTCGAGCTGTCGCAGGCGCTGAAGGACTCCGGGCGTGTCGGCTTCGTCGACGTGAATGACAACGCCGGGGCACGGGCCGGCATGAACGCGATCATGTTCTCCTCGGCGATCGAGCGCGCCACCGGGATCGAGACGATCCCCCATCTCACGACCCGCGACTACACGGTCATGGGCCTCGAGGCCATGCTCTTCGGCGCGCACGCCGAGGGGGTGCGGAACGTGCTCGCCGTCACCGGAGACCCGCCCGAGGTGGGCGACTATCCCGGCTCGAGCGGGATCTTCGAGATCGACGCGATCGGGCTCACAGAGCTGATGGCGCGGCTGAACCGCGGCGAGGACTACAACGGGCGGCCGATCGACGCGCCGACGTCGTTCTTCATCGGCGTCGCCGTGAACCCGACCGCGGATGACCTCGATCTCGAGCTCGACCGCTTCCGGCAGAAGGTCGAGAAGGGCGCGCACTTCGCGATGACGCAGCTCGTGTTCGACCTCGACCTGCTCGACCGCTTCTTCGAGCGCTTCGGCGGCCCCTCGCCGATTCCGCTCCTCGTCGGCATCTGCCCGGTCTGGAGCTACCGCTTCGCGCAACGGCTCCACAACGAGCTGCCGGGAATCGTGGTGCCGGACGACCTGCAGGAGGCCCTGCGCGACGCCGGCCCGAACGCCCCCGAGGTCGGGATGGCCTACGCGAAGGAGCTGTACGCGGCGACGCGCGATCGGGCCGCCGGCGTCTATCTCGTCGCGCCCTACCGCAAGCCGCTGAACGTCCTCGACGTTATCTCGGAGAGCTGAGATGGAGCTCAGGCTTCCGCGCTCTGCGGCCCTGATCTTCGCCGGTGCAGGAGTCCTGCTCGTCCCGTGGACGATCTGGCTGGCGTACCGGCTCCCAAACCGGCACGTCTCTCCTCACTGGGACGTCGCCTGGGCCGGATTCGACATCGCGCTGGCGACCTTCGTCATCGCGACCGCGGCCGCCTTGTGGCGGCGCTCCCTCGCCCTACCCCTGCTCGCGAGCATCGCGGGCACCCTCATGTTCGCGGACGCCTGGTTCGATGTCGCGACGTCGGAGGAGGGACGGGAGCTCGCCTGGGCGATCGGCGGCGCGCTGCTCGCCGAGTTACCCCTTGCCGCCCTCTGCTTCTGGGTCGCGTGGCGGTCGCTGACGGAGCCTCAGGAGGCGCAGGGGCCGGTCGACACCGGGCCGGCCGCCGAACCGAGCGCGCGCATCACGGGACCTTCTGGGACGCCGTAGCCGCCGGACGACCCGACCCGGGCCGCGAACACGGTCGTCTCGACGCTTCCCTGCGAGTCGACGGCCGGGCCGCCCGAGTTTCCGTGCCGGACCCGTCCCCGCAGGCTCGTGACCGTCCGCAGCACCGGGCCGCGGCCGTAGGCGTCGCGGGTGAGGAAGGCCGTCGTCTTCCCGATCCTCCCGGGAGTGACGGTCAGCGGACCGTTCTGCGGATACCCGACGATCGCTACGGCGGCGCCCGGCTCGGGCGCGACCAGCCGCAGCGGCCTGGCGTGCAGGCCTGAGACCCGCAGCGCGGCGACATCGTTCTTCGAGTCGAAGGCGACCGGGCGCGCCGAGTAGCGATTGCCGTTCGAGAGCTCGACCGTCGTCGAGCTCTGGCCGGCGACGACATGGGCGGCCGTGACCACGAGGCCGGGCCTCGCCACCCAGCCGCTTCCCTCGACGGCGAGACCGCACGCCGTTCCCAGCACACGGACGACGCTGCGCGCGGCCTGGCGAATCCCCGGGTCGCGGATGACGTGCGGATCCGGCGGCTTGACGGGCGCGAACGGCCCTTCGATGGTCGGGAAGGGATCGACGCGGGCGAGTGCGTGCAGGATCTGGGCGGGCTTGACGAGGTCGTTCAGCTCGCTCAGGATCAGCGAGCGCTGAACGCGATGGCGGAGGTTGGTCTGACCGGGGATGAGCAGGGCGACCGCTCCCAGCACCCAGACGATCGCGAGGCCCGTCGCGGCTCCGAGGGCGAGCCCCCCGAACGAGTCCAGCGTCCGCAACGTGGGCAGTCGAAGCCCCTCGCGGAGCATCGAGCCGACGATCGTCCCGATCCCCTCGAGCACGATGGCGAGGAAGGCGGCTCCGGCGAGGGCGACGAGCGGCGTGTACGGCGAGCGGGCCCCGCCGGAGAGGAAGTGCGGCGCGACCCGGGCGCCGATAACGGCCCCGGCAACGACTCCCGCGAGCGAGAGAACTCCGACGATGAGGCCCTTGCGAAGACCCGTCAGAGCGAGCAGGACGACGATGAGGACGGCGATCCAGTCGATCAGGGTCACGAGGGCAGGCTAACGGGATTGCCTCGATACACTGTCGCTTCCCTGGGGGCGTAGTTCAGTTGGTTAGAACGCCGGCCTGTCACGCCGGAGGTCGCGGGTTCGAGTCCCGTCGCTCCCGTCGAAGAAAACCCTGCTAATCGCAGGGTTTTCTTCTTTACATTTCGCCTCGACAGGCAGCAAACCGGCCGGTTGGAAACCATTTTGGAAACGCCAGCCGTCGAAGCTGCGATTCAGGCTCACCTGACAGGCGCCATGTCGCCCCTTCGCGGGTCTGTCCCAGCCAACGAGACAGCGTCGGGGGAGCGCCGCTCATCGCTCAGGGAACGTCCGGTCTGCGCGCTACCGAGCTCACGTGAGCTCGGCGCTCTTTCTTGGTGACCCCGCACAGCCGCTCGTTTCGAACCGTCTCGGCGATCTGCCCCAGAGCCTGATACTGAACAGTCTGCCACTGCGCTGCCCGGGCGCCCACCACGTGACGCGTCGATACTCCGTCGCTTCCTTCGGCGTTTCATCGCCGAGGACGCGCCGAGCTGTCGAGTCAGCCATCTTGCCGGTGCCCTCGTGAGGTGCTCCCTTCCACTTCTTCGGTCCATGGGCTATCGATCTTCATGCGGACCCGGTGGTGGACGCCTTTCGGCGCCGGCGGTAGGCGCGCGTCTTCTTGCGATTACCGCAGAGCCGCATCGAGCACCAGGTCGCCGAGCGGTTCGGCGAGTAGTCGTAGAAGGACCAGCGGCAGTTGCGGCATGCCTTCAGACGCTCCCAGCTCCCGTCGAGCATGGCGCCGAGGACCGTGACGATGATCTCGTCGAGAGCGTCGCCGCCGCTTGCAAGGTGGAGCCGTCCGTCGGCGTCGAGCTGAAGCGACACCTGCGCCGCGGCTTGGTTGATGATGTCGAGAGCGGCGTGATCGAGGGGTACGCGGTTGTTCGCGAGCACGAGCGAACGCAGGGCCTCGCGCAGCTTCGTTGCGCGCTTGTCCTCGCCCTCGAGGCCGTGGGCGCTCAGCCAGTCGGGCAGCCACTCCACGCGGTTGTGGAGATCGACGCTGTTCAGGAGCAGCTGCACCTGCCGTAGCGGCTCCGGCGCGACTTTCGGGACGTCGTAGCGCGGCTTCACTGTTGCCACGTAGTCTAGGACACCAGTAGAGTACCGCTGCCGGTGTCGAAGATCCGACGCATCGTTTGTCCGTTCAGGCCCGTCGAGACGAGGCTGCTACCCGTTTCGCAAACGCTTCTTCGCGCGGCCCGGGCATCGCTTGCCGTCACAGGCGCGAGGCTACGCTCGCAGCCACTCCGCCCCGCTCTCGTCGTCATCGGGGTCGCGCTCGCCTTCGCGATGCTCGTGTCCGTGCTTGGCGGCAGCCTCGCCGCCCGGCAGCAGGCGCTTGGTCGCGCGCTCGCGGCCTTGCCCGAGAGTGCGCGCGGGTTCCGGGTCGACCGCTTCGCCCCGCCGCTCGACCAGCAGACGTACAGGCAAGTGGACAGGGAAGCTCGGCGCGCGCTCACGAGCTTGGCTAGCGGCGGCACGCGCCGGGTCGTCTTCTTCCGCGAGCTGCGCGTACAGGGAGAGCTGGTCGAGATCGCAGCCGTCGACGGCCTGGCAGGAATCGTCCGGCTACGCGCGGGCCGCCTTCCCCGGACGTGCACCGAGGCGGGGTGCGAGGTGCTCCAGATCGGCGGCGTGGGCGCCGCAAGGCTGGTAGAGGGAGACGTGCGGCTTAGGCGGGTTGGGATCGCCGCTCTGCGGGATCCGGCGCTCTTCGGCTACGTCTCGGCCGCCCGGAACGGAGGGGGCACTCGGCCTACCCTGCTTCTTGGGCCGAGCGTTGATGCGCTGCAACGACTGGACGCCTTAACGCCCTTCTATCGGATCTACTCCTGGCTGTCGTCACTTCCAACGAATCGAGTGCGCACGTGGGACATCGGGCGCATCTTGGCGGCCGGGTCGCGCGCACAGGCCGTCCTCGATGCTGCCGATCCTGCCTTCCGACTGAGCGGTCCGGACGACGCGCTCCTCGACGCGGAACATCGAGGCGAGATTGCAGCACATCGTCTCCTGCTGGTCGGGGGCGAGACGAGCGCGCTCCTCCTCGGCTTCGCGATCATTTCTGCGATCGGTCTCCGCCGCGGGCTCGGGAGCGAGCGCCGGCGCCTGCTTGCACGGGGGGCACGCCGCTGGCAGGTCAGCGTCTTTCTTGGAGCCGAGATTGGCGTGATGACGCTGGCAGGAGCGCTCGCAGGCATCGCCGCCGGCACCGCTGTCGTGTCGAAGGTTGCCGCTACTGCCGGCTTGCCGGTGGCGGCGATCGTCGGCCACGCTCTTCTGACGGACTCGACGATTGCGGCCCTCGCCGGGGGCTGGCTCGCGACCACCCTGCTCCTCGCCTCGGCGACGTTCGCCGGGGACGCGAACGGGCGGAGGCGGGTCCGGCTGGTCGATGTCGCCGCAATCGGGGCCGCGGCCACGATCGGGGTGGGACTGAGTCGGGGTGCGCTCAACCCCGAGTCGGTCGCATCCGGAAGCACGGTGCTGCTTGTCATTCTCCCGGCACTCGTCTGCTTCGTGGTCGCGGTTGTGCTCGCTCGGCTGCTCGGTCCCGCGATGCGGATCGCGGAGCGCCTCAGCCGCGAACGTTCCACCTCGCTCCGCCTCGCCGTGCTCGCGCTCGCGCGTGCACCCTTGCGCACCATCGTCAGCTGCGCGTTCGTCGCCGTCGCCCTCGGGCTCGCGCTCTTCGCCGCCAGTTATCGCGCCACCCTGGACCGGGGCGCCGCCGACCAGGCGGCCTTCCAGGTCCCGCTCGACTTCACGCTCAGCGAGGGGTCGCGGCTCGTCCTGCCTCGTGACGCGGCGTCGCTCGCCCGCTACAAGCAGCTCGGGGGTGGAACTCGTGCCTATCCCGTCCTGCGCGCGAGTGCCAACACGCCGGGGCGTGGCTCCTCGGTACTGTCACCGACCGTGCTCGGGGTGCCCGCAGGCGCGATCCGGCGGTTGCACTGGCGCTCCGACTTCTCCTCCCTCCCGCTGCGTACGATCTCCGCCCGGCTCGCGCCGGGCGGAGAGCCGCGCCTGGCCCGGCTGGCGGTGCCGTCCGCGACGAGGACGCTCTCGATCGCCGCCCGGCTCCGCGGAATCGGCCTGGCGGTTGGGCTTGTGCTCGCAGACGACCGCGGGCGAACGAAGGTGCTCCCGTTGGGCGAGATCCGTCAAGGATCGGCGATCCTCTCTGCCCGCCTCCGCCGCGGAGCGCACCCGCATGTCCTCGGCCTGCAGCTCATGCTCCCCGCCAAGGAGCAGTTCTTCCTCGCCCACCGGGAGACCGAGGCCGAGGTCTCAAGGGCACCTTCCGGCGTTCTGGAGCTGGGACCGCTGCGCGCCCGTTCCGGGACGGGGAGGAAGCGGCTGGTTACGAGCTGGCGCGGCTGGTTGCTTCCCGCCGGCGGCCGACTCATGCGTGAACGCGGGCAGGTGCGAGTCCGGTTCGTCTTCCAGGACACCGGCGCTCGCCTCGTCTTCCGGCCGAGAGAGAGCTCCGACGGCCGGCTTATGCCCGTGGTCGTCTCGCCCGACATCGCCCAGGCGGGGGGCGGAGTCGGGAGGAAGACAGTGCTCGACTTCCAGGACGTGAACGTCGCCGCCCGCATCGTCGGGGTCGCCACCAGGATGCCGACGGTGGCCTCGGACTCCGGGTCGTTCGTGCTCACCGACGGTGCCTGGCTCTCGACAGCCATCCAGGCGAACGCCCCCGGTGAAGGAACCCCGAACGAGGTCTGGCTCTCTACTTCCCAGGCTCGGACTGTCGGCGCGGCATTGCGTCGACCGCCGTTCGCGAGCCTGCTCGTCGCCTCCCGTGCGGGCATCGAGCGACGGCTCGCCAGTGACCCGCTCGGGCACGCCACCGCCCTGACGCTCGGAGCGGCAGGGCTTGTCGCCCTCGCACTCGCGGTTCTTGGCTTCTGGCTCGGCGTCCTCAGCGAACTACACGACGAGCGAAGCGACTTCTTCGACCTCGAAGCTCAGGGAGTTCCCCCGGGGAGCCTGCGCGCGCAGCTCAGGACGCGTGCCCTCATTCTGGTCGGAGCCGGTCTCGCGGGCGGCGCGGGGCTCGGCGCCCTCCTTTCCCAGCTCGTGGTCTCACTCGTCCGCGTTTCGGCCACCACCGGCGTGCCGGAGCCCCCGCTCCGGCTCGATCCCGCCTGGCTCGTCTCGGGCCTGGGGATCCTTGCCCTCGGCGCCGTCGCACTGCTGGTCGCGGAGGGTACCTCGCTGGCGGCGTTCCGTGGCGCGCGCCCGCAACCAGCGTCATGGAGCCTCGAATGAGCCTGGCGATCGACGTTCGCAATGCTTTTCGCATCTATCGGTCGACGGCCGGGACCGCGGTCGCTCTCCAAGGTCTCTCCCTTCAGGTGGAGGAGGGCGAGATCGTGGTCGTGCTCGGGCCGAGCGGGTCGGGGAAGACGACCCTCCTGCGCATCGTCGCCGGCTTCGACTCGCTTTCCGCCGGAGCCGCTCACGTCCTCGGAACCGATGTGGGGAGCCTCGGCCCGGGTGCAAGAGCGCGATTCCGGGCCCGGAACCTCGGCCTGCTCGACCAGCATTACGCCAGGGCGCTTTCGCCCGACCTAGCGTCCATTCACACGGTCGCCCTGAGCCTCGAGTTACTCGGGGAGCCACGGGCGGTGGCCCGCTCGGCCGCCAAGGGCTTGCTCGAACGCGTCCAGCTCGGTGGCAGGCTCGACGACCGGCCCGGGATCCTCTCCGGCGGAGAGCAGCAGCGCGTGGCCCTCTGCGCCGCGCTGGCGAATCGTCCACGGCTTCTGCTTGCCGACGAGCCTGGGGGAGAACTCGACGCCGAGAACGCCGAGACCGTCTACGCCCTGATCGGCGAGCTCGTGCGCGAGCAGGGCGCGACCGCACTCATTGTCAGCCACGACGAGGCAGCAGCCAACATCGCCGACCGGCTCGTCTACGTCCGCGACGGACGCATCGTCGAGGAGAGCCAGTCGGGCGGGTGGAGGTCGCTCGTCGTCACCGAGCCAGGCTGGATCCGGCTGCCGGATCCGCAGCTCGAGGCGATCGGCGGTCCTCGCCGGCTCCGCGCCGAGCTGCGGGGCCACGAGCTCATAATCACAGCCGCTGCCCGGGCTTCAAGCCTCGGGATCTCCAAACCTGCCTCGCTCGTGCCACGCCGGGCGCGCGCCGGTTCGGTGGTGGCTGAGCTGCGGGGAGTGGTCAGACGCTTTCCCAGGAGACCTCGGCCCGTGCTCGACGGCTTGTCGCAAGCGTTCGAAAGCGGTATTTTCACCGCCGTCGTCGGACGGTCGGGAAGCGGGAAGACGACGCTCCTCCACCTGCTCGCCGGGCTCGACCGTCCGACAGACGGCGACGTGCTCGTGCAGGGACGTGAGATCGGACGAATGAGCCGCTCCGCGGTCGCCGCGCTGCGCCGCGAGCACATCGCGCTCGTGACCCAGGAGCCGGGCCTGATCCCCCACCTGAGCGCGCGGGAGAACGTCGAGCTCGGCCTGCTCGTGCGAGGGGTCGCCGACGGCTCCGCAGCCAGGGCAGCGAGCGCGCTCGCCGATGTCGGTCTTGTCGACCGGCTCGAACACCGCGCCGATCGGCTCTCGGCGGGGGAGCGCCAGCGCGTCGCGATCGCGCGCGCACTGGTGGCACGGCCAGCGATGCTGCTCGCCGACGAACCGACTGCCCGCCTCGACCAGGCCAACGCACGTGCGGTGGGCGAGCTACTCGCCCAGCTCGCCCGCGAGACTGGCACCGCAGTCGTCTGCGCAACGCACGACGGGGCCGTGATCGAGCACGTTGACGCGGAACTCCTCCTCGACGTTCCCGTCGCGAAGCCCTCGACACATGCAGCCGTAGCTGAATCTCGAGCGCCCACCAGGGCGCCTCGGCCTTGAGCAGTATGCGGCGAACCCCTTAGGCGAAGGGTCCCAAGCAACTTGCCCACGTGGATCGTTCGTCTTTGTGCGCGAGGTTGAGGGGCGGCGCGGTCTCGACGCACGGTCATCGGGGCTGACTGTCGCGCTCGCTGGCGAGGGCGCGGATTGGCGGCAGCTGCCGCGAGCTGCCCATCGCGGATCGCCGCCTCGACGCTGGCGGCGATCTCGCTGGCGGTCGGGGACGGAGAGTGAGAAGGGCTTCCAGATTCGTCATCTCGAGCTCCCATCTCGAGGGGACACTGTCTGGAAGCCCTTCGCCTTCCGCACGCGAGACCCGGCAGGGACCCGCGCGACTTTCACATCAGCCCTCTAGTGCTCTCGTTCCTCCTGTTCTTGATGCTTCGGAGGGTGCTTCGCGTCTTCGCGGGAAGCTCGTCGTCGGTGTGGACGACTCTCGCCCTAGATGAGCGGGCAGTTGACGACCACGCCGGCCTTCTTGACGGTGGCGTCGCCCGCCCGGACCGCGGCTCGAATGGCCGCCGCAGAGCGGAGCAGGCGCGGCTCGACGCCGGCCTTCCACGTCACGAGGTTGACGTCCCACAGCGGCGAGTAGCCCTTCTTGCCGGGGACGGTGTCGATCACGTTGTGCTGGCCGTTGGCGCCGTTCGTGACCCCCCAGATGTCTGCGACCTTGTTCCCCGGACGCAGCTTGATGGGGCCGAAGTCCAGGTACTCGACGACCTGGTTTCGGTAAAAGCCGAGCGTCGCCTTCTGCGGGAAGTGAGCGACAGGCCGGTCACCTGCGGCGGCCAGTGAGACGGGCACGGCGATTGCGACCGCCGCCAGAGCAAGTGCGAGGAAGAGACCTTTCCTCATCGATGCCTCCTTGTCGGGGTTGACGAGGAGGACGCTAGGGGCAGAATCTTGCGCGCCGATTACGCCGCGATTACGAGTGTCGAATTAAGTAACGCGTAAGGTTCGGTCGCAGACAATGTTCGCGTGACCACCGTTCTCGTCGTCGACGACGAGCCAATCGTGCGCGACGTTGTCGTGCGCTACCTCGAGCGCGAGGGCTACCGCACGCTCGAGGCCGGCGACGGCGACACCGCACGAGAGCTCGTGCAGGCACAAACGCCGGACCTGATCGTCCTGGACGTGATGCTCCCGGGAACGGACGGGCTCGACCTCTGCCGCTGGATCCGATCCCGTTCCGAGCTGCCGGTGATCATGCTCACCGCGCGCGGCGAGGAGACCGACCGCATCGTCGGGCTCGAGATCGGGGCGGACGACTATGTGACGAAACCGTTCTCCCCGCGCGAGCTCGCCGCCCGCGTCCGGACCGTCTTGCGCCGCTCGGCGCCGCGCGAGGCGAAGGATGAGCGGCTCGTCTTCGACGGTCTCCTCATCGATGCGGCCAGCCGCGAGGTCTCCTGTGACGGCAGCTTGGTTCGTCTGACGGCCAGAGAGTTCGATCTGCTCCACTTTCTCGCCAGCCACTCGCGCCGGGTTTTCTCACGCGATCAGCTGATGCAGAGCGTCTGGGGCTACGCGGCCGAACTCGACACCGGCACAGTCACCGTCCACGTGAGGCGGCTGCGCGAGAAGATCGAGGCCGACCCGTCTCGGCCGCGCTGGCTCGAGACCGTCTGGGGCGTCGGCTACCGGTTCACGCCGTGATCGCCGTCGCGCTCATCCTCGCGCTTGCCGTGCTCCTGACGGGTCTCCTCGCCGCGCTGGCACTCAGGCGGCTGCCGACGGTGCGGCTGCGCCTCGCCGGACTCGCCCTCGTCGCAGTTCTCCTGCCCCTTGGCGCAGTTCTGGTCTCGGGCACGCTCATGTTCGACTCCGAGCACGACTTGACGGTGCTCGCCGCCGCGGTCGCCTCCTCGACTGCCGCTGTCGCCGCGGCGCTGCTCGTCGCGCGCTCGATCGCAGCGCCGGTCGAGAGGCTGCGCGAGGCCTCGGGTGCGCTCGCACGGGGTGAGCTCGAGACGCGGGCGTCCGAGCAGGGCCCCACGGAGCTCGCCGAGCTCGGGGCCGCCTTCAACGCGATGGCGCAGAACCTCGGCGAGCTGTTCGACGCACGCCGTGAGCTCGTCGCGTGGGCGAGCCACGATCTTCGCACACCGCTCGCCTCGATCCAGGCGATGCTCGAAGCGATCGAGGACGGACTCGTGCCGGCCGAGCACTACGTGCCGGCGCTGCGCGAGCAGACGCGCGCCCTGTCGATGCTGGTCGACGATCTGTTCGAGCTCGCCCGGATCGACGCCGGCTCGCTGACGCTCGAACTCCGCGAGGCCGCCCTCTCAGGGCTCGTCGAGTCGTGCCTCCGCGGTTTGGAGGCGGAGGCGCTCACCCGCCGCATCCGCCTCGAGGCGGAGATCGACGACAGCGTTCCCTCCGTGCGCTGCGAGCCTGAGAAGGTGGAGCGCGTGTTGCTCAATCTGTTGACGAACGCACTCAAGCACACTCCGTCGGACGGCGCGATCGCTGTCCGCGTCCTTCCGCTCGCAGCGGAGGTGCAGGTGTCGGTCGAGGATACGGGACCAGGCTTAGCTCCCGACGCCCGCCGTCGCATGTTCGACCGTTTCTGGCGCGGCGACCGCGCACGCTCGCGCGGCGGCACCGGTCTGGGACTCGCCATCGCCCGGGGCCTCGTCGAGGCTCACGGCGGCCGCATCTGGGCCGAGAACCGGGAAAATGGGGGGGCGACGATTTCCTTCACGCTGCCGGTCACGAACGGGTCCGGTGGACAATTGCCTCGAGCGGCTTCCGCCGCCGGCGCGTGACAGGTCGCGAGCGGCGGCGGGCTTCCCGGGTCCAACGCGCCGCCCCTTCCGCCGCCTGCGCGAACGACTGCTCGACCGGCGGGCCGGCCTGGAAACGTCTTGGAAACCGTTAGGCGCAATCAGGCGAAACTCGGCGCTTCCAGAACCTACCGAAAGCCGCTTGTTTGGGCCGTTCTGGCGATTAGATGAAGCTAGGTGAAACGGTCTTCGCACACCTGTCACGCCGGAGGTCGCGGGTTCGAGTCCCGTCGCTCCCGTCTCTCGAAGTCCCTGGAAGGGCCCGTTTTTCGCCGATTCGGCGGGTCGGCGATCGCGCTCGTCGTGGCCCGATCATGGCCCGAACGTCTTGAGTGGCACCATCTCAAGAGTGGCCGACTCAGATCACGTCCGCGCTTGGGTCTCCCGATTGTGGGGGATCGATCCCGACCGCCAGGAGATGGCGAGGGAGAGGCTCAACAAGTGGGCGATCCCACACGTCCTCGATGCACTACCGTCTACAGACGCGGACGGTGCCATAGGTGCTGTCTTCCTCGTCGAGAGCTTCGATGCGCTCGTCGAGCGCGGCGTTCCGAAGGAGAAGCTTCTCGCCAAGCTCCGTCGAGATCGAGACGTCTGGCCGACCTGGGCCGAGATCCGCGCTGGAGGTCTCCTCAGCGCCCACTCGCCGGATGACATGGAACTCGTGGCCGAGCCGGGACGAGGCGCAGGACGCCATCCTGACTACGCGCTCAGGTACAGCACCGGAGAGCGCGTGGCAGTCGAGTTCAAGGCGCTTGGCCTCTCCGACGAAGAAGTCGCGTTCAGCCAGAGCGCGAAGCCTCTTCTCCCACAGCTCATACCGCCCCAGCACGGGATCGTGACCGCGCACATCGAAGGTTCCGAAATCCGGGGCTGGCCAAACCGGGAGACGCGTCGGAGATACAAAGCAGACGCCGCACGTCGCGCGAAGAACATTCATTCGTCTACCCGCGAGATTGCCGCCGCCGTCATCGTTGCGCAGGGACTGGAGGAGACCTATGTCAAGCGGCTGACCTATCGCTTCCACGACGCCTTCGCACAGCTACCGAGCGATCACGAATGGTGCGTGGGGTTCCATTGGAGCAACGGTGCACCGCGCGAGATGGTCAGAGATGCGCTCAGCCAGAGCGAGCCTCCAGAGAATCTTGTCGGCGTCGTGTTCACCGGATCGGTCGCGATCCCAGGGAGCATGGAAAACTTCATAACGTTCATACCCCCACCGTTCGGCACGGACCGCGGGCGCGAAGAGTGGACGTCTGGAAATCAATCCGTGGACTACGCCAAGACGATCTTCACTCGCGTTGAGGAGTCCGCTGGCGTCCGACCGACCTTGATTCGTGTTCCAAGCCAGGGACGAATGCGCGACTTCCTCTTCCGCGGCGGCGACCAGAGAATCTTCCCGTTCAACGTGGTGCTGGTTGCTGATCCGCGCGACCTCCCCGTGTCACGTCGCCTCGCATCATCTCGGCCTTAGTTCGGCCGCTTTCCAGAGCAGCTTCAGCTCCTCGTGCCCATCGTATGCAGATCCTCGTGCCCTTCGACCATTACGTCAAGCTAGGTTGACCGCCGACGTTCTTCGCTCCGAGCTTCCCAAGGTTCGACAGCGTGCTCAGAGCCAAGGCGCCCATTCGGAAGTCCCCACGGCGTCGCCTGTCCTTGTGTATTGCTACGCCATAAGCGAGATCCACGGTCACGTGCTCGTCTTCCACGCGCACGCCGCCCCTCGTGCGATCGGGGAAGAGGAGCTCGATCACGACAGGAGAGGTCCAATCGGATTCACTGATGGTCGACCAGTCGAGCGAGTCGGCCCGCGATTGAGCATCACATGGCCCCGAGGCGAGCACCGAGAGCAGGCGGAAATAGTCGTACAGATGGCTCGCCGGATCGAGGGACTCGAACAACTCGGCGCCCAGTGTTGGCGCTTCGCCGAGCTGGCGGGACGCTTCCGTAACTGCCTCACGCGTTGGCCCGTAAACCTCGTCTCGAGCGAAAGCTCCTATTGCTCGCTTCAGGCCGGGACCCTCGATATCCTGGGCGTGGACGTGCGCTAGGTTGGTGAGCCACCGGCCGTTCGCCAAGTGGAGAGGTTGGCCGCAGATCTGCGGCGTGACCACCACTGCTGTGTGTCGGCCCGTCGGAACCACGTAGCTAGGATCGGTCCCGAGGGGCGTGGACGTGAGTGCGAAGCCCCTGTCGCTCGTAACGAGCTCGACCTCCGTGGAGAAATGAAGCACAGTCCAACGCGCGGCCAAGAGTGGGGCGAGCAGCAATTGGAAATCGATGAGTCGTGCAACCGTCGCGTTGTTCGGGACGTCCCCGGACAGCTCGTCCGCACCAACCGGGAAGCGCTGCGTGAACTCCTGCTGAAACCCTGGTGCTCGCACAAAGAGACCGGCCACGAACGGGACAACCGTCGTCAGCCAAAGGTGTCCGTCCAGCGGTCGATCAGAATGAAGCCGTTCTAAGGCCGCAGGTAGGTTGCGTTCGTATCCCCACGCGACATCGGCTGTCCCGACCGGCCCGAGAGATTCGCCGAGGGGACCACTGGTGGCGTCATACAGGCCCCTCTCACGCGCGAGGGTCTCGGCGGATTTCACGTAAGGGTCCGCGACATCAAGGCGACGGACCCAAAGACGCCTTCGTCTCCGCGGCGTCGAAACATCCGACGAGAACTCGGCGAGATACGAAGCCGGCAAGTAATGCTGCCATGTTCCTCGTGGCGAGGCCTGTGCCTTGCTCACACCACGTTCGACTCTAGCCCCGGCACAGCGCTGGCCCCCGCGCATCACCAGGCTCGGGTCAGCGGGACAAGCGCATAGACGCGCAAGGCCCGCTCGCCCAACGCAGACTCAGCCGCTCTCACCACCTCTTAGATCCGGGTTTTCCTCTTTGTATGGATGCGCAGCCAGAACGTTCACGGGCTGGGCGGCCGCTCGATCCCACGCGCGACCCGGCCATCCTGCATGCCGCGCTCGGGGCCTGGCCGAGTTCGGTGACGACCCCCTTGCCCCCAACACGTCAAAGGCCCTAGTCCTCGGCTCCACCGGGATCTCGAAGACCCCGTCGACCGAGGCGAACTCGGTAAACACCAGCTTGCCGACGGTGACCTCCTCTTCCGCTTTCGCTGCAGTAGACGAACGCGCCGATGAAAACTCATCGCTTCCGCGGTCTAAGGACGTAGCATGGCCGCGATGGCGACTGTTTCCGCCGAGCTCGAAGGGCAGCTCGAGCAGCATCGCTCCGAGTTGACGGCGTACTGCTACCGCATGCTGGCGTCGCCGTTCGACGCCGAGGACGCCGTCCAGGAGGCGTTCATCCGCGCTTGGCGGGCCTACGAGCAGTTCGACCACCGCGCCTCGCTGCGGACGTGGCTGTACCGCATCGCCACGAACGTGTGCCTCGACCTGCTGGGCGGGAAGGAACGCCGCGCACGGCCGATGGATCTGGGCCCCGCCGGCGCGCCGGTGCTCGAGAACCTGCGCGAACTGCCGGAGGTCACGTGGATCCAACCGCTTCCCGACCCCGCCGACACTGCCGTGGAACGCGAGACGGTCCGGCTCGCGTTCGTCGCCGCGTTGCAGCAGCTCCCGGCCCGACAGCGCGCCGCCCTCATTCTGTGCGAGGTCCTACACTGGAAGGCAAGCGAGGCGGCGGAACTGCTCGACACTACGACCGCGTCCGTGAACAGCGCACTCCAGCGGGCCCGCGCGACGCTCGCAAAGGCGGATCTGGCTCAGACCGACGAGTCGGTCGACAAGGAGCTGCTCGCCCGCTACGTGACCGCGTTCGAGGAGTACGACGTGGACGCGCTGACGTCGCTTATCCACGAGGACGCGACGCAGTCGATGCCGCCCTACGACCTCTGGCTGAACGGCCGCGACGACATCCTCGAATGGTGGTTCGGCCCCGGGATCGCCTGCGAGGGCTCGCGCGTGATCCCGACGGTGAACGCGAACGGCTCGCCCGCGTTCGGGCAGTACAAGCCCGTGCCCGGGGGCGGCTACGAGCCCTGGGCGCTGCAGGTACTCGAGCTCTCAGGAGGACGGATCCTCGAGATCACGTTCTTCCTCGACACGAACACGCTGTTCCCCCTCTTCGGGCTTCCTCCGAAGCTCGAGGCCTAGCGCCTCCTCGAGACCGCACAACGCGATTAGCTCCCGCAGCTCGTCCGACACGTCACGGAGCGTGAGCCTCGTCCCGTAACGGCGCGCGGCCAGGTGCACGCGCGCGAGCAGGTCGATCTCCGCGAGGGAGGCCATCACCGACTGGACCCGGCTTGCGTGGCGAATTCATCGCAGCGATGAGTTTCCGCGGCTCGTCCCGTCTACCGAGAAACACCTCCGACGAAAGGAGCGAACGTGGGACACCCGGTCGTACATTTCGAAGTCATCGGGAAGGATCCCGAGAAGCTGAAGAGCTACTACGCCGACCTGTTCGGCTGGACGATCGAGTCCGACAACCCCATGAACTACGGGATGGTGAAGCGCGAAGACGCCCCGGAAAACGTCGGCTCGATCGGCGGAGGCATCGGCGGCCCGGGCCCGCGGAACGGGTACCCCGGGCATGTGACCTTCTACGTGTCGGTGCCCGACGTCGAAGAGGCGCTCGTGAAGGCTGAGAGCCTGGGCGGGGAGCGCGTGAACGGTCCCGAGAAGATCATGGACATGATCGAGGTCGGGCACTTCAACGACCCTGAAGGACACCTGGTCGGCCTCGTCAAGCCGCTCTAGCTCGATGGAGCGGACGCTCGAAGGACGGTGCGCCTGCGGCGCGGTTCGCTACCGCGTCGCAGACGCGTTCCAATACGCGGGGAACTGCCACTGCTCCCGCTGCCGCGCGGCAACCGGATCGGCGTTCAAACCGTATGCCGGCATCGAGCGGGAGCGGTTCGAGATCACGGATGGCGCGGATGCTCTCTTCGTCGTCGGCGAGGAGACCGAAAACGACACCCGCTGCGCGGGGTGCGGATCGCTGCTGTTCTCCGTCGTTCGTGAGGGAGCCTACGTCCACGTCGCGATGGGGTCGCTCGTGGACGATCCGGGCATCCGGCCGTCCGGACACATCTTCGTCGGCTCCAAGGCGCCGTGGTTCGAGATCACCGACGACCTGCCGCAGTTCGAGGAACTCGAGTGAAAGGAGAACGGACATGACCGTACCGCTGAAGAGCGTCGGAGCGATCACGCTGTTCGTGGAAGATCCGCAGCGCTCGAAGGCGTTCTACGAGCGCGCCTTCGACCTGTCGGCGGCGTACGAGTACGACGACGCGGCCGGCTTCAAGTTCGAGAACACGATCATCAACCTGCTCGAGGCTTCGGCCGCGCGCGAGCTGATCGATCCCGGAACCGTCGCCGATCGGGAGGCGGGAGCGCGCTCCCAGCTGACCATCTGGGTCGACGACGCCGACGCGGCCTGCGCGCAGCTGACCGAGCGCGGCGTGGAGCTGTTGAACGGCCCCGTCGAGCGCGGGTGGGGAATGCGGACGGCCGCGTTCGCCGATCCGGACGGACACATCTGGGAGGTCGCGCAGGAGCTCTCCTCGTGATGGCGATCAACATCTTCAGCGCGGAAAGCGAGGGAAGGATCGACGTCTCCGCCACCGTCGGCTCGAACGACCTCACCATGTACGTCTATGACATTGCCCCCGGGAAGAGCTCGTCTCCGTACCACTACGAGTACGAGGAGGAATGGCTGCTCGTCGTCGACGGCGCAGTCGTCGTGCGCGTGCCGGACGGTGAGCTGACGCTCGAACGCGGCGACCTGTACCGCTTCCCGGCAGGGCCGGAAGGAGCGCACAAGGTGATGAACCGGAGCGACGCGCCGGCGAGGACACTGATGTTCTCGGGCTCGCGCGTGCCGGCCGTCTCGGTCTATCCCGATAGCGATAAAGTCGCGGTTTGGTCGGGCAACGACCCGGACGAGCTGATCTTCAAGCGCCCCACTGCGGTCCCGTGGTCGGAGGGGGAGGAGGGCTGGCAGCTGGCCTCCTGACGGGGGTGTGGCCCTCCACACCGAGGTGGTCCGAGAAAACGAGAACAAAGGAGCACAGATGACCAGCAACGCACGTACAGGCGACCGCATCCTGGGCAGCCTGCGATCAGCCGAGGGAAAGGCCGTCGTGCGCATGGAAGATCGCCTCCACGCGCAGGTCGACGACCTCTGGTCGGGGCTCACCGATCCCCACCGTCTTGCCCGCTGGCTCGGCGAGGTGGAAGGCGACCTGCGCCTGGGGGGCGAGTTCAGCGCGCACTTCTTCGCCAGCGGATGGAAAGGCACCGGGCGCGTGGAAGCGTGTGAGCCCCCGCACCGGCTGCTGGTCGTGACCAAGCACGCGAACGCGTCCGAAGAGCAAGTGATCGAGGTCACGCTGACCCCCGACGGCGACGAGACGATGCTGGTCTGGGAGGAACGGGGGATGCCGCTCGACCTGCTCGCCGCCTACGGGGCCGGGGTGCAGGTGCATGTCGAAGATCTGGCCGCCTACCTGGCCGGGCGTGAGCGCTGCGATGCGGCCGCCCGGTTCGACGAGCTCTTCCCTCCCTATCAAGAGTTGGCCGCCAACGCCAGCTAATTGCTAGCCCATCCCGGTGCTGGACTGGGCGAGCGTTCGCGAATGTCCGCTGAGCCTGTCGTTGGTTCGCCGAGGCGGTGGCGAAAGGATCGGTGCGACTTGTCTCTTCGTGCCCGCCACCCATAGCATTGCCGCCCATGCGTGAGCTTCGCTCTGGTGTCTGGCATTGGCAGTCGCCGCATCCCGACTGGAACGAGCAGCAGTGGTGGCCCGAACTCGTCTCCTCGTACGCGGTCGAGCTCGGCGACGACTTCGTGTTGTTCGACCCACTCTCCGTTCCCGACGTGGCGCTTGAACTTATGGAGGCCGTCAATGACGGGCTCGCCGCGAGAGGGCTTGAAATAGAAGACGTGTGGAGCGGCGTTGAGGCTTCGCGCCGTGTGGTCGATGCGATGCCCAGCGGCGACGTAGCGGTGTCACTTCTGACCGAGTACCACCGGGACTCGACGCTCAAGTGGAAGCGCAACCACATCTTCGACATTGATGCGCTCAGCGTGGCGGTGCCGTACTGCGATGCGGTGGTCGCGGACGGAGATGCCATCGACAAGCTGCGGCGCAGTCGTGTCGCGGAGCGGCTGGGTACGCCCATCTTTCCGTCGCTAGCCGACCTCGTCGCACACTTGAGCTAGAAATCAGGCGCAAGCGGGGTGGGCTGCGCGAGCGTGCGCGAATGCCTACTTGAGGCTAGTCAAGACTTTGAGCCGTCGAAGCGCGGACTCCTTCGACAGCCGTCCAAGTAACGGCTA
>Ga0137375_10002727_pt1 | contig 20757 bp, 16 predicted proteins | sample SagtaG_24_FD_104936 | JGI IMG/M metagenome (GOLD analysis project Ga0137375, IMG submission 104936) | Vadose zone soil microbial communities from Sagehorn Ranch, Mendocino, California, USA - Sage1_R_113_16 metaG | ecosystem: Environmental > Terrestrial > Soil > Vadose zone | place: USA...
ATTCGGGATGTTCGCGAGGCGCGCAAAGACGTTCGGGAAGACCGCGAGCAGTTGCAGAAAAATCGTGACGAGCTAAACAAAGATCGAGCGGAGCTGCGCAAGGACATTCGTAGCGGAGCAAGCAAGAAAGAAATTGTTCAGGACCGTCGAGAGATCCGCGACGACGCACAGAAAATACAGCAAAGCAAAAAAGACCTGCAACAGAGTCACGACAAACTGCAATCATCTCGGCAAGAACTCAGAGAAGACTTGCGTCGCCGATAAGTCGTAAATCTTGGAGCGGCCTGATCCATCTCATTGCAGAGGGTCAGGCCGCCTCCATATTCTTTCACTCCGCCCTCGCTTTCGCTCCTCACAAATCTCGCTCTTCGCGTTGGTCAGAGTGACTCACTCCCGCCTCTTAAGTCGGCAGTGAGTCAGTTTGCATTGACACCACGCTTGTCTATTCGGTAGTCTCCAGTGGCTAGGGTCGGCCATTCACGCTCGGATTCGGAACAAGCGAAAGGAGCGGCAGATGAGGACAACAAGACTGTGGTGTTGGACCGCTATCGTGGTTGGCCTCGGCGTGCTTCTGATCGCTTCGCCGGAGCGACTGAGCAGTCAACAAAGCCGTGCCGCGGTACGGATCGACAACGACGATATCGGCGGAGTGGTCACGAGCGCCAATGGACCTGAAGCGGGTGCCTGGGTGATCGCGGAGACGAACGATCTGGCCACGAAGTACGCAAAGATCGTCGTCACCGACGATCAAGGGCGTTACGTCATTCCTGATTTGCCCAAAGCCATTTACAACGTTTGGGTGCGCGGCTACGGCTTGGTTGATTCAGCAAAAGTTCGAGCCACCCCCGGCAAGATTCTAAATCTCCAGGCGGTCGTTGCACCGAACGAGGCCGCGGCCGCGGAGTACTATCCGGCCATTTACTGGTACTCGATGCTGAAGATTCCGGAAAAGAGCGAATTTCCTCTGGGCAAGGCTAGCAGCCAGGGCCATTGGTTGGCGGGTATCAAAACCCACGGCTGCATATCGTGTCACCAACTGGGCAACAAGGCGACGCGGGTAATTCCCAAAGAGCTGGGCGAGTTCAAATCCTCCATGGACGCGTGGCGGCGGCGCGTCCTATCCGGACAAGCAAGTGAAGTCATGATGCGCAATCTCAATGATGTAGAGCCCAAACGAGCTTTGGCCCTGTTCGCCGATTGGACCGACCGCATCGCCGCCGGAGCATTGCCGAAGTCGAAGCCTTCCCGGCCGCAAGGAGTCGAGCGCAACGTCGTCATCACCCTATGGGACTGGGCGACACCCAAGGCTTACCTGCACGACGAGATCGCCAGCGACAAGCGCAATCCCATGGTCAATGCCAATGGATTGCTCTACGGTTCTCCCGAGGACAGCACGGATTTTATCCCGATCCTCGACCCGGTTCGTCACAAAGCCACTGAAGCAAAAGCGCCGGTGCGCGATTCGAATACGCCCGACACGATGTTCATCGCGACGGCGAATACGAATACACTGATGCTCGCGCCGTCGCCCTATTGGGGAACGGAACGGGTGTGGCAGAGTCAGGCCTCTGTTCATAACCCGATGTTTGATGAGAAGGGTCGCGTTTGGGTCACGTCGAGAATTCGTCCGCCACAAAATCCGACCTTTTGCAAAAAAGGATCGGACCATCCCTCAGCAAAGCTCTTTCCAATCGAAAGAGCCGGCCGCCATCTCGCCGTGTACGATCCCAAAACTAAAAAGTTCACGCTCATCGATACCTGCTTCAGCACGCACCATCTGATTTTTGGCGAGGATGCCAATAACACGCTCTGGCTAAGCAGCGGCGGCGCTGCGAGCGGCGTACTCGGCTGGTTGAATACGAAAACGTTCGATAAAACCGGCGACGAGCAGAAGTCGCAAGGCTGGACGGCGTTCATTCTCGACACCAACGGCAACGGCAAGCGCGACGAGTACGTGGAGCCCGACCAGCCGGTCGATCCGACGAAAGATAAACGGATCGTCGCGGGTTATTATGGCATCGGCTTTAACCCGATGGATGGTTCGATCTGGGGCTCGGTGCTAAGCTTTCCCGGCGCTGTCGTTCGCGTGAGTCCCGGCGACAACCCGCCGGCGACCGCTTTGGCGGAGATCTACGAGGTGCCGTGGAACGAGCCCAAGGCGGTTGTGAACGGCTACGGGCCGCGCGGCATGGACATCGATCGCAACGGCGTTGTCTGGGTGCCGCTGGCGAGCGGTCATCTCGCCAGCTTTGACCGGCGCAAATGCAAAGGGCCGCTCAACGGCCCGACGGCGACTGGCAAACATTGTCCAGAAGGTTGGACGCTCCTTCCCTTTCCGGGACCGCAGTTCGACAACGTATCTGACTCGGGCAGTGTCCAGGCGAGCTATTACACCTGGGTGGATCAGCACGACATTTTCGGATTGGGGAAAAACGTGCCGTTCGCCACCGGCAATCTTTCCGATTCGCTGGAGGCGTTCGTGGACGGAAAGTTTGTCACTCTTCGCATTCCCTATCCGATGGGCTTCCACGCCAAAGGCATAGACGGACGCATCGATGATCCGAAAGCGAACTGGAAAGGCAAAGGGCTCTGGTCCGCCTACGCCGGTCGAGCGACCCATCACATCGAAGGCGGCAAAGGCACGAAGCCCAAAGTCGTGAAGTTCCAACTCCGCCCCGATCCGTTGGCGAAGTGAAGATAAGCCAACAAAGATGTCATTGGGAATTTGAGTCAGCGGCGTGAACAACAATGAATTGAGCTGAGCGTTTATGGCGCAAACGGTCTCTGCTGAACCGCCCTGAGTTTCGGGCGTGCAGCGACGGTGCGCCACTGGAACCACGAGGAATCCATGGAAAAAAATCTACTTGGGCTTGGCATCACGCATTATCCCGGATTGTCGATCCAAGGAAATCTAAGCCGTCGCATCAAGATATGTACATCCGATCCGGCGTTGCCCGAGCACCTGCGCTCGATCGACAATTGGCCGGAGCCGATGCAACGACAGTGGGGAACGGACGACGGTAAGTCGCACTCGGACGAGCATCGCCAGGCGATGATCGACGGCTTTCGCATGGCCCGCCGCGCTCTCGATGAGTTTCAACCTGATTTCTGTGTTATCTGGGGTGACGACCAATTTGAAAACTACCGCGAAGACTGCCTTCCGGCATTTTCCGTCCTGGCGTACGATCAAGCGGAGTTTCAGCCGTGGTTGCACAATCAACGCGGTGTCAATTCGTGGAACGACCCGAAGGATAGGAGCTTTACGATTCGTGGTCATCGCATCGGCGGCAAGCACCTCGCGTCATCGCTGCTGAACGAGGGCTTTGACATTGCCTATTCCTACAAGCCGTTGCATATCGGATTGGGACACGCCTTTGTAAACTCGGTGCTCTATCTCGACTGGGATCGGCGAGGGTTTCCATATCCACTGGTGCCATTCACCGTGAACGCGTACGGACGCTATCTGACGGGGACTCAAGGGGTTCCGCCGACACCATCGAAGGGACGAAACCTTCTCGAACTCGAAGAAGATCCGCCGGGGCCGCAGCCCTGGCGTTGTTTTCAAATAGGCGCCGCGACGGCTCGTGCTTTCGCCGGAAGTCCGTGGAAAGTCGCATTGATCGCCTCATCCAGTTGGTCGCATTCGTTCCTGACTGCCAAGCATGGCCGAATGTACCCGGATGTGGAGTCGGACAAGCGCTATTTTGAAGCGCTGCGCGCGGGCGAGTGGGAGACATGGCGGGACACGACGCTGGCGCAAGCAGAAGACCGCGGCCATCACGAGCTTCTGAACTGGTTCTGTCTGGCGGGAGCGATGGCCGAGCTTAAACGAAAGCCTGACAAAGCGGTGTTTCTCGAATCGTGGATTACCAATTCCGACAAAGTCTTCGCCGTGTTCTCGCCGCCGCTTCGCTAAAAAAACAAAAAACTGAAGAGAAAATGCCGTCTCGCGAGCGAAAACAAAAAAGGGCGGGGTCTTTGAGACCTCGCCCTTTTTATTTGCACCGCGTTTTTGTTAGCGCGGATTAATCTCACTGGCTCTCATTTGACCATCTTTCTCAGTGTACTTGATGGTTACTTTGGAGCCTTCCTTCGCGTTTTCAAGTCCCTTCGTCTTGCTCCCGATAAGGATGGTCTTCTCGTCGTCTTTGGTTTTGACCTTGATATCCTTCTCGCCCTTGGTCACTACGGTGGCTTTCAGTTCCATTTCTTGAGCTGCCACGTATGCGGGAACTAAAGTCAAAGCCAAAAGCGCGGTTCCGATCGTTCTTTTTAAGTTCATTCCTTTTCACCTCCTCTCTTTTTGTGATATTTGTCCGTCTACGAAGTGTAAAACTATCTAGTTCTCCGATGTTGTCAAGAGGTAAAATCAATTTTGGCTGGCTAGTCCGCTCGTAGAATACGTCGGTCCTAGTCACACTTCCTACCTCACGAAAGAATTGGCCAACACCGATTAGACGTTGGGACGTGAGATTTATTCGCCTGCCCAAGGGCAAATCGTTGGCGCGGCCAATGAATAGAGTTCGCGCTCCCATTGTCTTTGATCGGCGCAATCGAGATGCGGTCGCCATGTCGGCGCGTGGAGAAATTCTGCGGATCCTGCCGTCACAAGTCCGATTGCGTCGCCGACGCTGGCTATTTCTCTCGCAGTTGCGATAGTCTCATCAGAGGAGGTGATGTCATGGTAATTTTGCATGTCTCAATTCAGGTGAAGCCGGAGCATGTGACAGAGTTCTTGGAAGTCGTTCGCTATGACGCCGAGCATTCGGAAAAAGACGAGCCCGGCTGCTTGCGCTTCGACGTGATTCAGGACCGCGACGACGCGAATCGATTCTATTTCTACGAAGTTTACCGGGACGAGGCGGCGTTGGAGGCGCACCGGCAGACGCTTCATTTCAAGCTTTACGCAGAAAAAGTACAGCCTTGGTTGGCTGCGCCGCCCGAGCGACGTTTCGGCAAGAACTTGATTCCGTCGGACGCCGCGTGGCGCTAATAAGAAGGTGCGGCGAAAAGGTCGGAAAAAATTCGCTGCGATTCTCGACGCGGTAAGTTCGGGACGATTTCACAGGCCGTGCCAGGAGATTGACGTCCGCGCCACACAAAACCGATCCACCATGCGATCTTGACAAGTCAACCCTCGACGATATAGTCGGCCCACTTGGCGGAGAGACAACCGACGAAGAGGGTTGTTTGTTTCACTTGTCGCACATCGCGTTGACGCTTTAATCCTATTGCGAGTGAGAGTCTCGAAAGGAGATCGTTATGAAAACGGGAGGTCCCGGGCTTACGCGCATTTTCTGCCTGCTAGTTATTCTGGGCGTCACAGCTGAGATCAATGCGCAAGCCGAACCGTTTTACAAAGGAAAAACAATTCGCATCATGGTGGGCTCGACGGCGGGCGGATTTTACGATCGTTGGGCCCGTCTATTCGCCAGACACATGCCTAAATATATTCCCGGTCAGCCGGAGATCATCGCTCAGAACATGCCTGGCGCCGGATCCGTGATAGCCACCAACCACGTTTTTAACGTCGCAAAACCTGACGGCCTTACACTCGCAATGCCCCTCAACAGCGTCTACGTCGACCAACTTGTCGGGCGCAAGGAGGTGCAATTTGATCTGCGTAAGTTCCACTGGATCGGTTCGCCCGCGGTTGAATCCGTCATCATGTACATGCGCGCCGATGCTCCCTACAGATCGGTAGCAGATATCATTAAGGGGAAGGAGCCGCCGAAGTGCGGCTCGACGGGGACAGCGAGCAGTGACTATATCCTGTCCAAAGTTTTGGAAGAGACCGTGGGGGCGAAATTCAACACGGTCCAGGGCTACCCGGGAGGCAGCGAGATCGATCTGGCGGTGGAAAAGGGTGAGGTGGTTTGCCGCGCCCATAGCACTTCGGCCCACTTTGGCCGCGAACCGTTCGATAGTTGGCACAAGAAGAATTTTGACCGCCACATCGTGCAGACCTCGCGCAAGAGAGATTCACGGGCAGCCGATGTTCCTACGACTCACGAGATCTTCGATCAGTACAAGGTCCCGGCAAGCAGCCGTCGCGTCGCGCAGGTCGTGCTGGCCGCCGGCGATTTTGGCCGCCCGGTGATCGTGACCCCGGGCACTCCCGCCGAAAGAGTTAAGATCTTGCGAGAGGCCTTTCAAAAAACCTTGAACGATCCCGAGGTTCTCGCCGAAGCGAAAAAAGCGCGCATGGACATGGAACCGACATCTGGGGAAGACCTGGAATCGCTCGCCAAAGAGATTTTCGATTCGCCGCCGGATGTTCTCGAACGGGTGAAGAAGATCCTGGGAAACTAGCCCTGACGCAGGAAAGATAATTTCGGAGCCGATCGATGATGAAACTTCCACGGCGATTTTCGATCTTGGGGGCGCTGCTGGTGGTTTCTCAGTTCCTGCTCTTGGGCGGCGCTTGGGGACAGGACAAGATAAGATTGGCGCACAGCGCTCTGGAGAGCAGCAACGGCGTCTGGTACTTGGCTCAAGATCGCGGCTTTTATAAAAAGCACGGACTGGACGCCGACTTGCTATTCATTCCCAGCACGACCACCAGCGTTTCGAGTCTCGTTGCCGGTGACGTGCAGGTGGCCAATGCCTCCGGCGGCGGCGTCGCGAGCGCGGTGGTAGCGGGCGCGGACCTAGTGATGGTCGCGTGTTATCTCAATTCGCTTCCCTACGAGTTGGTGGTAAACGAGAGCATCAAATCGCCGGAAGATCTCAAGGGAAAAAGCATTGGCATCAGCCGGGTCGGCAGCGCATCGGACGTGGCGGCGCGCGCGCTCATCCGAGGATTGGGGCTGGAGCCTGACAAGCAAGTGCCGATCATGCAAGTCGGCGGTCCAGCGGAGCGGGCGGCGTCTTTTCGCGGCGGCAGAATCGCCGGCTTTCCCTCGCCACCGGGAATTATTCATCTGACCAAAGGCATTCCATACAAAATCCTGATCAGCACCGCGGATTTTCAAAAACGCTTCGAGTTCCCCTACATTTGCGCCACTACCACGAAGAGCTATCTGGCGCGTCAAAGAGAGACGGTGAAAAAGGTTTTGATGGCGCACATCGAGGCCATGCAGTTCTTCAAGACGCGCAAAGAAGAAACCAAAAAGATCATCGCCAAATACAGCAGAATCAACAATGAGGACTATTTAGAGGCGGCTTACACCGCGAGTGCGAAACTCTACGACGTGGTGCCGCTCGTGACCAGACCCGGCACGGAGATTCAGATCAAAGAAGCGATCAGCCGTAAGCCCGACGCGCAGCTTCGCTTCGAAGACATGGTCGATGAAAGCATCGTGCGCGAACTGGAAAAAAGCGGCTTCATCGACAAGATTTACAAGCAGTAAGGGATTTAGTGCGGGCTGTGCTAAGTTAATTCAATTCAGCTATCTTTGACTTTGGAATTTCTCTGTTTGGTCGAGACAGTTTCTATAAATATTATCCGCAGGCAACGGCTAATTGGCGTTGATCGAGAATCCGGTTCATTTATCCCGGGAGGTGAAACATGGAACTTAGGCGTATTCTTTGGGTTCTACTATTCGGTCTTCCACTGGCGGCTTGCGCGGTCACAGATGGACCTTATGGCGGCAGGGGCTGGGAACTCTTGGGCGAGCGGGTGGCTGAATTCAAAGTGGACCGAGATCGAATCGAAGTCGGTCGACGCGAAGGAAGGTTCAGTGCGCTTCGGGTCGCCGTGAAAGGTGCCCCTTTGGAAATGTACGACATGGTCGTCACCTTCGCCGACGGAAATACCTTTTCGCCAAATATCAGACATCGTTTTGAAGAGAATTCTTGGAGCCGTGAAATCGACCTACCAGGCGATCGGCGCGTCATTAGATCTGTCGACTTTAGGTATCGCAGCATCGACCGCCGTGAAGGACGCGCAACTGTCCTCCTCTACGGGCGCTAAATCGACAGTCCGGCGCCATGCTCAATCGGCATGCCGCCCAAACGCGGGGTGCCAGCCTCGCTGTTCACGATCAAACCGCTGGGAGTGGCGTAGCGATCCCCGCGTGCATGCCGATTTCCACATCGAGCAATGGGGCGGTGAGGGTTTAGTTCATCAGCTCAATGTAACCCATACGGTTTGAAAGATTTCCGGACCACCAGACCCGGTTCGGATTGGATTGGTCGACCTCAATCCGTCTCGCATCTGACTCCGCGTTTGCCAGCGGAAACTCCACCCAGATTTCGGTTTTGGGATCGAGTCGCGCGATTTTGTCCACGTGCTGTAAGCTCGCCCAAATCAAATTCTGCTTCTGGTCAACGTCCGCCAAGTACACGCCAGCATCTTCGCTCGGGGGCGTATAGACGCTCATTTTGGTGGTCTTATAATCGATCTTCATCAGTTTGCCGGCGCCATGAAGGCCGACCCAGAGGTTTCCTTCGGCGTCGGTTCCCATCTTCCGCGGGACGGAGTCTTTCACGGGGATTTCGAACTCGTCGATCTTGCCCGTAATCGGATCGATCCGGCCCATCATGTTCACGGAATTCTCGGCAATCCAGATTTTGCCGTCCCCGGCTATCGCCATCCCGTAGGGGTTAGCGGTCCTCCCCGCCTTGACTCCGGCGGGAACCTCAAAAAAGGTGAACTGCCGGGTTTTGGGATCCAACCGAATGACCTGGTTGGCACCGATGGAATTCATCCAGACCGTTCCATTCGGGTGAACACGCATAGTATTGCCGCTGGCATTGCCACTTTTGGTTTTTGGCAATTCAAAGACGCTAAACTCGCGGGCCGTCGCGTCGTAGCTCAACCAGCGGCGGTTAGGTCCGCCATCTACGAACCAAAGCTTATTGTTCGGACCGATCCTAATGGCGTTCAGACGAAGGAATTTTGATTGAGCGGGGGGCGGGGCAATATCAGTGTACATCAACGTCTTTGGATCCAAGCGGCCGATGTGGCCTCCCCTTCGTTGGCTGACCCAACCGTTGCCGCCGGCGTCAACCGTTATCTCGTGCGGTTCCGCGTCGGCGATAGGCAGTTCATATTCCACCGCTATATATTTGGTTGCTTCAGCTTGGAGCAGAGTCCTAGGCAAGCGGCTATTGGGATCCGGCTTAGGCCTTGCGGCCCGATCTCTGCTGCCGAAATTCGTTGCCACATAGTCCAACAGGACTTTGGATTCCTGCTCGGTCAAATCTTTGGCGAGGGTTGAGCCTTGCGCGTAAAGTCGCATGTTCCGGATGGTTTCTTCCCACCGCTCCCGGTTAGCTCGGAATCTCACGGTGCGCTGGGCGTCATGACAGGAGACACATTTCGTCTCGACGACCTTCTTGCCCTCTCCCTCAGGCAAGGCTGGAGCCGCCCTTCCTGTTGCGTCCTCGGCCTCGCCACCTCGCTCGCCCGGCAGTCTCCCCGGCCATGCGCCAGCGAGCTGCGGCGCCCGCATAACTGTCAGGGACAGGTCCACCGTTGCCGGCCGGCCGGCTGCCACGTCCACCGGCGCGGACAGTTCGCTCTGATAATCGCCTCCGATCCCCTGGACGACATATTTGCCGGTAGGGAGAGTGTTCACTGAGTAGCGGCCTTGCGCCTGAGTGACCACCATAAAGGTGAGGCGCCGCTCGGCATTTTTCATTTTCACAAACGCCCCGGCGAGCGGCGTCCCTGACGAATTCTTGACTACTCCCTGCAGCGTGCCCGCTCGGTCTTGGGCGCGAAGTAACTGCGCAGAGAGCAGCATGAACGCAGCGAGCGTGACGAGAACAATTGGCATGGTCATTCGCTTATACATGATAATCCTCCCGGCCCTACAGGCCTATCGTTAGATACAACACTGTAAGCGAGAAGCCGCAGCTCAGACGGTGAAAAAATTATGTCTGTCAAATTACCCAAGCTCTCGCCTTGTTTTTGAGATTAATCCAACGGCTCCAGTTTGATGATCGAGGCGCCGTGATTGTTGCCCACCCAGAAAGTGAGCGGCGTGGTCGAGTTGTCCACGAACACTCTCCGCATGTTGGTTGTCCTTGGCAGCAGGTATTCGGTGGATCGTCCGCTCTTGGGATCGAGCCGCAGCACGCGATCGGTGGACATCGTGCCGCTCCATAGTTCGCCGTTTTTATCGACGGTCACATCGTAAGGCGCGGTCCACGGCGTCGGCACTTCCCATTCCTGGATGCGTTCGGTCTTCGTGTCTAACATCCCGACTCGATTACCGCCGTATTCGGCAAACCAAAGTTGCCCTTGCGCGTCCATCATGCCGCGGCGGGGCCGCGAATTGGGCGTCGGCGTTGGATAGAGCGTGGCTTTCCCGGTCTTGGCGTCTATCCTGCCGATGTTCTGGTCGCTGAAGTCCATGAAATAGAGATTGTTCTGGGAGTCGGCCTTGATACCGTACGCGGAGTGCACTTTGTCTGTCGGTAAAATCTTTTTCAAATCGAAGGTCTCAAATTTGCCGGAGGCGAGATCTAACCGATGCAGGGCGCGTCTATCGACGTCGGTCATCCAAACCTTGCCGTCGACGTGGGACTCGGCCGGCATCACCATCGATTGCTGAGTGGTATCGTTGTTCAGCTCCGGCGGAATCGCCCACACCTGGAATTTCTCGCTCTGCTTATCGAACTTCGCTATGCCGCCTTGATACATCAGAGCGAGCCATAAGTTGCCGTCTTTGTCGGGTTGCAAATCGAGCATTCCGGTGGGCGAGCCTTTCTTAAGCAGAGGCACGGAGTATTCCGTGACCTTGGCGGTCTTGGGGTTGAGCTTTCCCAGGTACTGCTCTCCGAAATTGGAATACCAGACCGTCCCTTGCTGATCGACGATTACATCGTGCGGTTCTACCGTCGGCCGCGGCAGGTCGTACTCTGTGATGATGACCCTTGTGGCTCTACCAGTGGGGCGGGGGAGGGTTTTAAGCGGAAATTGCCAACTGGACGCCGAGCTTAAATTGACTGTGCTCAAATATTCCGCCTGCCTTTTGAACGCTTCGACAGAGGTCGCCGCCGACCGGTCGGCGAGTCGCGGCTGCGGGTGTAACGGCGTGCTCATGTTCGCATAGTTCGCCATGCGCGGCAGGGCTTGTATAAAACCCGCGGTATCGTATTTCGAGCGCATAATTCGCTCGACGGTGTGGCAGCCCATGCAGTTAAGAAAAATATTCTTCTGTTGCGTCGTGCCCGGCACGCTCGCGATCCATTCCGCGCTTGTGAGCTGGGCCGCGAGGTCTTGGGTCTTCTTGAGCTTTAAATCGGCATTGGCGGTTTTATCCGCGATGATTTTCGCGGCGCCGCCGCCCTCCAATTCGTAGCCAATCGCCCGGATGCTGATGGAATATTCACCCGGCGCCAATTTCGCCGCGGGAAAACGATAACGGCCTTGCTGGTCGCTGATCACAGTGATCGTCACCGTCGAGCCGTCTGTCTTAGCGCTCACCAGCACGCCTTCCATCGGGCCTTCTTCCGTCGAGCTGACTTGTCCCGTAAGTGCGATGTCGGGGGAATTTGCGGCGCGGATGAAACCAGCAGCCGCGAAAAATAGGCACACTGCCACAGTCGCGATAGCCGACACGAGAAATATTTGTTTGCGCATAAGTATTCTCCTTGAAACGAGATTGTGAAGATCATCAGCGCTGGCCCGACCTGTACGTGACATTCAGGTCAAGCACACGCGCGTCCAGCGGATTCCTCATCGATGCAGGCATGTGCCCGTTGCCTCAATCGAGCGGCTCCAGTTTAATGATGGACGCGCCGTGATTGCTGCCCACCCAGAAAGTCACCGGCGTCGTCGAATCGTCGACGAACACGCGCCGAACGTTGGTCGACCTGGGAAGAAGATATTCGACGAACTGTCCGCTCTTGGGATCGAGCCGCGTGATCCGATCGCTCAACATGGATCCGGTCCACGCCTCGCCGTTTTTATCCACGGCAACGTCGTAAGGGTTAGACCACGGCGTCGGCACCGCCCACTCCTGGAATTTTTCGCTCTTGGTGTCGAACATCGCAATTTTATTGCCGCGGTACTCACCGAACCAGAGACGGTCCTGCGCATCCATCATGCCCCGGCGCGGCCCCGAGCCCTGGGTGGGCGTCTCGTACAGCGTGAGCTTGCCGGTCTTCGCATCGATCCTGCCGATGTGCTCTTTCCCGATATCGGTGAAATAAGCGTTGTTCTGGGAGTCGGCGATGACATCGTAGATATTGTGCCCTCTGGGTGATTCCTTTGAACGGGTCCCAGGTTTCCCATTTCCCGGATTTCAGATCGACGCGATGCACGCCTGCGAATCCGTTGTTTTGCGCCCACACCTTGCCGTCCACACCGATATGCATGGGGCTCGTCATATTGATTTGCGTATTCGCCTTGTTCAGTTCCGAGGGAATGTTCCAGACCTGGAATGTCTCGGCCTTCTTATCGAATTTCGCGATGCTCGCCTGGTACATCATGCCCAACCACAAATTCTGGTCTTTGTCGAAACGCACCGAAAGCGCACCGGTCGGCGAACCTTTCTTTGGCTCGGGCACGGAGTATTCGGTGTGCTTGCCGGTTTTGGGATCGAGCTTCCCGAGCGTCTGCTCGCCGAAATTGGAATACCAAGCAATGCCTTCTCCATCGACGATCACGTCATGGGGCTCGATCGTCGGGCGCGGCAAATCGTACTCCGTTATGATCACCCGCGTGGCTTGGCCTTTGGGACGAGGCAAAGTCTTCAGGGGAAACGCCCACGTGGCAGATGAGCTCAAATTGATATTGCTTAACCACTCGGCTTGGGTCCGCTGGACTCGCTCCTGTTCTTCACCGACTAACGCGGTGTCGCGCGCGCCGAGTCGTAGCTGCGGGCGCAGCGGCGTGCTTTGATTTACGTAACTCGCCATCCGCGGCAGGATCGCTTGTATGAACCCAGCCGCATCGTACTTTGACCGTACGATTCGCTCGACGGTGTGGCAGCCGACGCAACTCAGGAGTGTATTTTTTTGCTGCTGGGTGCCGGGAACGCTGGCGAGCCATTCCGCGTTCGTTAAGTGCGCGGCGAGATCCTGCGTCTTGTGCAGCTTCAAATCGACTGCTGTGGTTTTTTCTGATGTGATGGTCGCCACTGCGGGACCATCAACTTCGTAGCCGGTCGCGCGGATCGAAATAGCATATTGACCGGGCTCGAGTTTCTTCGCGGGGAAGGTATAACGGCCCTGGCCGTCGCTCACCACGGTAGTCGTCACGGTCGACCCGGCTCTCTTTGCGCTCACCAGCACGCCCTCCATCGGGCCTTCTTCAACCGAGCTGACTTGGCCATTGAGCGCGATGTCGGCAGAGCTCGCGCCTCGTATGGAATGAGCGAACAAGAAAAACGCTGCCGCGGCAAACGCGAACGCCATTGCAAGTACTGCATTCTTGCGCATGTGCATCCTCCGTGAGAAGGGTCGATCCCAGTGCGAGCGTGAAGCTGCGCTCGTACTACCACCGCACTTGCGCGATCGTCAAGCGGCAAAATAGCTGATCGTTTATCTGGACAAATTGAATCCTACGGATTAATTGGTCTTTCAGGGATCGGCTGTCTTTCAGTTGGTGGTTTATTAGCGCAACAATCGCGTTCAGCGTCAGTCGAAATATCGCGACTCAAAGCCACGGCGGGCAAGGAGGCAACAAATGCCCACAAAAGGTCGGGCGGCGATTTTTGTCGAACCAAAAGAGCCTCTGGTGGTGGACGAAGTTGAGTTTGCCGATCCGGCGACGGACCAGGTACTCGTCAAGCTCTTCGCGAGTGGCGTTTGTCACTCGCAACTTCACACCATGCAGCGGCCAGCACGACCTGGTCAACGATTGCCGGCACTCCTCGGCCATGAATCGACAGGCGTAGTGGTCGCCACGGGGCGCGACGTCAAGCACGTTAAGGAAGGCGACCATGTGATTACGACATGGGTCGATCGGGATAATTCGACCACCAACCAACCGTTGGTCGCGCACGCCCTGAACGATCGAGCGCAGTCGATCGCCTTTTGGAAGGGTCAAGAAGTGATGCACTCTGCCGCCACATGGGCGGAATACGCGCTAGCGCAGGAACGCGTCGTGCTGTCGATGCCAAAGGATATACCGACGGACGTGACAGCGATCATTGGATGTGCGGTCATGACGGGCGCCGGCGCAATCATCAACACGCTTCGAGTGCGACCTGGAGCGTCGGTTGCGGTGTTCGGTTCCGGAGGCATCGGGCTTTGTGCCATATCGGCGGCAGCGATCGTTGACGCGAATCCAATCATCGCCGTTGACATCAACGATCAAAAGCTCGAGTTCGCGCGCCGCTTCGGCGCAACGCATATCGTGAACTCGAAGGAGGGAGACGCGCTGGAAACGATTCGGAAACTAACTGACGGTGGCGTTGACTATGCGATCGATGCTGTAGGTTTACCGCAGACGCAAGAACAAATTCTTGGCGCCGTGCGCCCCGGTTATTCGGGTATGAATAGAGGCGGCACGGCGTTGCTCGTCGGGATTACACCGCCAGATGCAAAAGCGATTCTCGACACGAGCCTGTTTATCGGCAACCGCTCGTTTACCCGTACGAGCGGCGGCGATTGCCGTCCCGCTCGCGATTTTCCAATCTTCATTCGTTGGTACCGCGACGGCAAGCTGAAACTCAATGATTTAGTCACCCATCGTTACAAGCTTGAGCAGATCAATCAGGCAATCGACGACTTGCAGCATGGACGAATATTGGGGCGCGGAATTCTTACGTACGACTAGCGGCATCTGAGAAGGCCGTAAACAAATTGGCGAAGGCGAAGAAGAAAGATTTCTCCCTTCGGCAGACTGTGTGAAAAGTCCGTTCATGGTTTCCTTCGACTTGGCTCAGGACAGACGGGCTCACCACGAACGGAATCGCTTCGCTTAAAATTAAGCATTTAGCCGTTCGCCCTGAGCGCTGTCGAAGGGCTCCGATAGAGTTTTCACACAGTCTGAATGGATCTCTGACGTCGATCGGACGCTTAGGATCCGGTAAGGAAAGCTTCGATGGAAAAGAAACCTAACAATCAGACAACGAACCACTCGATCGGCAGAGACACCATACGATCCAGGCTAGTCCTCGAACTCGCTTCGGAGTTGGTCGATCAGCCAGGCTGGGCGCACCGCCAAGCTCGTGTTAGCTTGCGACCGCAAGGCGCGGATGGGTGGCCGGTCATTCTTTTCGCCAGCGACGGTCCAGCGGCGATCGAAGGTGTCGCTCGTGGCGACGTGCAGGTTGCCATTATCAATCCGGCGGGATATTTAGCTCTGGCCGAGCGCGGCACGGGACCCTTTGCAGCGCCGATTTCGCTGCGCGCGATCACGGTCATTCCGTCGCCCGACCAGCTCGCTTTTGCTGTGACTGAACGGACGGGCCTGAAGTCTTTCCATGAGATTCGTCAGCGCCGTTATCCGCTCCGCGTGTCCATGCGCGGTCAAAAGGATCATGCGCTTCATCCGGTTGTCAAAGAAGTCTTGGCGACCGCAGGTTTTTCGCTCGATGATATTGTTTCCTGGGGTGGGCAAGTGCGCTACGACGCTGGTTTGCCGAGTAAGGATAACCGCTTCGGCGCCATGCAGCGCGGTGAAGTCGACATGATTGTCGATGAAGCAGTGCGCAGCTGGGTCAACGCAGCGGCTGAGGCGAGAATGCACATGTTGCCGCTCGATCAGCCTATGCTAGCTAAGTTAGAAGCACTCGGTCTTCGTCGTGCCGTGATTCCCAAGGCGCGCTATCCCAGGTTACCGGAGGATGTGCCCGCCTTGGATTTCAGTGGCTTCGCTGTTTATACGCACGCCAACGTTCCCGACGCAGTCGTGACCGCGGTTTGCGCCGCACTGGAAGCTCGCAAGGATCGGATTGGCTGGCAGGAACCTGGTCCGCTGCCGTTGGAACGCATGTGCCGCGATACGCCCGATGGGCCGCTCGTGATTCCCTTGCATCCCGCTGCCGAGCAATTTTGGCGCGAACACGGTTATCTGGGTTGAGGACGAAGGATTCGAATGGTTCACCGCAGAGGCGCGGAGGACGCGGAGAAGGAGAGCGTGGAAAGAAAACCTCTGTGTGCTCTGCGCCTCGGCAAGTAGACCAACATAGTGATCACAGACGTGACGGCAAGACTTTTCATGACTCTTCTCCGAGTTCATAGCAACGCTCGAACTCAGATAGCATTACTTCCGGCCATCATGTTAACTCATCAACCTTCCGCCAGAGACATTGAGAGATTCGCCGGTCGTGTGAGACGAATCGCTGGAGGCGAGAAAGAGCGCGGCTTTGGCGACTTCCTCGTGCTTTGCGTACTTACGTAACGGCGTGAGCTCCAACACTTGTTTTTCCAGCTGGGAAAACTCCATTCCTAATCCTTTGGCTCTCTCCGCGTACATCTCTCGGAGATCGGGTTCGTCCATCCCGCCTGGGCAGATTACGTTGGCTCTGATCCCATAAGGGCCGGCTTCTTTGGCGATTGTTTGGGTCAGGCCCACGAGACCCCACTTGGCCGCGCACAGCGAGCCGCGCAGCGCCATGCCTTCTCTGCCGGCAGTGCCGGAGATACTGACGATGCTGCCGCTTTTCTGCTTCATCATCTGTTTCAAGACCGCGCGGCAACAGAGAAACACTAGCTTAAGGTTGTACAAGAGCACGTCATCCCATTCTTTTTCGGTGATGTCTTGCACCGGCACCAATGGACCGCGAAAGCCGGCGCTGTTGACGAGAATGTCGATCTTGCCAAATCGTCGAATGGTCTCGTCAATCAGCGCGTTGACTTGGCGATCGTCGCTGCAGTCGGCGGCGATAGCGACGGCTTTTCCACCGTGCTCATTGATCCCTTGAGCAACGCCATCGAGTTGGGGCTTCATTTTTTCCAGGTCCACCAAGACGGTGCTCGCGCCTTCCCGAGAAAAGGTATGCGCGATCGCTTCGCCGATGCCGCGCGCGCCGCCGACAATGATTGCAACTTGACCGTCCAACTTCATTTCAATCCTCCTATATACATTCATCAGCCACGGCTTGCCTGAACGACTTGAATAGATTAATCGGTTCAAAGCTTCCACACATTCAAACACGCGACTGTCTCGAGAAGAAATGATTGTAATTAATTACTTTCTTTTAGCAATGTTTCGGGCGTCACTCGTCTGACCAGCTCTGATTGGTAGACCGTGGCTAAAGATTATTTTTTTCATTGTTGTTGGGGACGGAGCCGTGATAGAGCCCCGTTATGCTGGGAATCCGGCGCGGGCGCAAGCCGGTTACCTTCATCATGTGATCGACAGAAGAAGCGTCGGCAGTCGGGAGGCGGCTCTGGCGGCAAGTCTTGACCGTATAATTGGGAGGGTCAGATGAGCGGCAATGCTAAAAAAACTATCGTGATCTCTAACGGCACCATGATTGATGGCACAGGGAATTCTCCGAGTCGGAATGAGGCTATTGTGATCCAAGGTAATCGCATCAAAAGCACCGGGCGCTTGCCCGGCGACATAAGGCTGGAAGACAGTGAGAATGTGGAGGTTATCAATGCCACCGGACAGTGGATCATGCCGGGGCTCATCGATGCCCATACCCACCTATCGTATGGCAACCCCAGAGTTCCGGGCGAGGCCAGAGGTAGAGGGACAACCAGACCTGAATTCAATACCCTACGGGCGGCAAGGAACGCTCAGATAGTGTTGCGGTCCGGGGTGACCAGCATCTCGGTGCCGGGCGGGACTTGGTTCACGGATGTGGCGGTTCGAGACGCCATAAAACTTGGGTTGATCGAGGGCCCTCGCGTATACTGTGCCGGTCGCATGATCGTTACCTACGGCTCGATAGAGGACGAGGAACCTTCCTGGGTGGGCAGCCCGAAGCACTCGATCGGTGTCCTCGCCAACACCGCGGCGGACATGGTTACGGAAGTGCGGCGGCAGTGCAAGCACGGCGTCGACTTCATTAAGATGGCTGACAGCCGGTCCGGCGAAACCCAGACCATTGCAAAAGAAGAGATGTCGGCGGTGGTTCAAGAAGCGCACCGCCGAAACGTGCGGGTTGCGATTCACTCGAGAGGCTCGGCCTCGACGCGCGCCGCGGCGGAGGCAGGCGTTGACTGGATCATGCATACCGACCTGGCAACCGAGGCTGACCTCGAGGCCGTCGCCAAAGCGGGCGTCCGGATCGTGCCGACCGCGACATTCGTGGCGCGGGTGTTGGAAATCGGTCGTGAAGTTGGGCAGGAACAAATTCAGATCGACCTAGACCGGATGAAGCGAAATATGGACGGGCTTGTGAATGTGCTGCAACGAGCCCGTCCTTTGGGGATCAAGATCATGTGCGGTACGGATACTGGCAATTACTCCTGGATGCCCTATGGAAAAATGCACGCCAAAGAAGCGGAGATCTTGGTCCGTTACGGCAGCTATACGCCGATAGAGGCGATTACGGCCTGCACTAGAGACAATGCGTTTGCGGTAGGGTTGGAGAACGAAGTGGGGGCGCTTGAAACAGGAAAACTGGCGGACATCGTCATTCTCAAACAAAATCCGCTGGCGGATATACGAGTGTTGCAGGATCCTGCCAATCTCGCGATGGTCATCAAGGACGGCAAGAAAGTGAATCTGGAAAATCATTCCTCGGAGGAGGCTCCGCTGACATTCCAAGAGGCAGTTGCGTAGGTGAGCCTAGTTCCGGAGCAGTTAAGACTTCGATATTTTTACTTTCTTTGGCATCGTCGCCTTTGGTGGAGCCCACGAGCTCCCCATCGCGCCGGCTCTCAAAGAGTGGAACATCCCCAGGCAATCCGTAACACGCTGCACCGCTTGGCGTTAGCTTTCCTCTTCGACCCAGCGGGATCCAACGAAAGTTATCCGAGTAGCTTTGAATATTTCTCGCGCAGCTTGGCGAAGCGCTGGCCGCCTTCCGTTGCCGCTTTGACGAAATCGTCCGGCATGTAGTTATACGGCGGCCGGATCGGGCCGGGCCTGCAGTAGCCGGAAGCGCCCATCAAAATTTTTTCCATTTGAATGTTGTAGGACGCAAAAACCTCTTGAGAGCCGGTGATCGCATGATGCGGCTCGTTGGCCCAGGCGATGTCATCGGCGACGGCTTTGGCTTGCCGCGCATCGCGCGCTGCCAGTGCTTTCATGAGTGCCAGACCGACCTGCGGTCCGACCGAGGGAATCCAACAAGTGGTCTGAGATTCGGGCGACATTTGCGCGAATTCGTAGGCGAGCCCGATGGGCGGCACCAAATTGACCCGTCCTTTGGTGACGGCCACGACCTTTTTCAAGATCGCTTTGCTGGAGAATTTAGCCGACATCACTGTCGGCGCCTTGTCGACCATCGGCCCCCAGAAATCAGCGTCAAAAGCGAAGCGAAAGGCGCGCGGATTGGCGTAAACCATGATCGGGAAATCCGGGAACGCTTGGGAGACATCTTTGTAGAATTGCACCGCCATATCAGGCGTCGCCGGCTGCCACATCGGAATGCCCAAGAGAGTTCCGGTGGCGCCGCGTTCCTTGACAAACTTGATACGCCGGGCAATTTCATGGCCGCCTAACGCGGTTGTGCCGACAAACGTGGGAATCCGGCCGCGCACGGTCTTCAATAAGCAATCGACGTAGGCTTCATAATCGCTTTGCGACGTGGTCGCGCACTCCCCCATGGTGCCGAGCGCCATGATCCCGGTGGCGCCGTCGCGGACTAAATGTTCAGCGAGGCGCGCGGTTTCGTCCAAGTCTACGGTGTTCGTGGCATCAAGACGTTCAGCTCCGTCCTTAGCAGGGGTCGGCATGATCGCTAAAACTCCTCGGAGATCTTGTGCGGTCATCATAGATATTCCTCCTCGTACAAATTATTCGACATGAAAGTCGACGATATCAGCGGCTTAGCTTCTCTCTGTAGCATGTACGGGGGCGCGCCGCCAAGGCCAGGTGCTTCAGTCGCAAAAGCCAATCGAATATCATTTTTGCCACGGCCGTGGGCTGGAACGCAACGAAAACGAAGTCACTCCCGGGTCAACAACAATCAGGCTGCTAGATCTGGACTGGCAATCGATCCGCCAAGATGATTTCTCGTGGCGTGACTTTGGCCTGGTAAGGCAGCGCTTCGACTCCCGCTTTTATCGCTCGGCGTAGCCACCGGCCGTATTCCGCGTCGATCTCGTCGGCGGGACGAAAATAATCGCAGTCAGCGCGCTGAATGACAAAAACCACGGCGGCGCGATGGCCTTGGCGTTTTAAGCGCATCAATTCTTTGAGGTGTTTCGTCGCGCGCTCGCTGACCGCATCGGGAAATGCGGCGGCGCCGCCAATGGCGAGTGTGACGTTTTTGACTTCGACGAAGCAGCAACCGTCGCTACCTTGCAGACAAAGGTCGAGCCTGCTGTGAGTGTTGACTTTGACTTCCCGTCGAATGGTTTCATATCCGCATAATTCTCGGATCCGGCCCGATTGAACGGCTTCGGCTACAAGTCGGTTGGGATGCATGGTGTTGATGCCGACCCAGATGCGATCGGTGTGAATCAATTCCCAAGTGTAGGCGAGTTTTCGGTTGCCATTGGCGCACTTGGAAATGTAGACGGCGGAACCGGGATCTTTACACCCCATCATGCTGCCGGTGTTGGTGCAGTGTGCGGTGACAATTTCGCCGCTGGTGAGACGCACGTCGGCGAGAAAGCGTTTGTAACGTTGGACGAGGGTGCCGCGGATGAGTCGAGAGGGGAAGCGCATGCGGACGGTTATAGCGGAAGATCGCGTGGATTCCCAACGAACGAAAAAAAGATTTCTCGCTTCGCTTCGAAATGACAAGCTCGCGCCGACCGTCACTGCCGGTAAAGCACAGGTTC
>Ga0137375_10002730_pt1 | contig 20733 bp, 19 predicted proteins | sample SagtaG_24_FD_104936 | JGI IMG/M metagenome (GOLD analysis project Ga0137375, IMG submission 104936) | Vadose zone soil microbial communities from Sagehorn Ranch, Mendocino, California, USA - Sage1_R_113_16 metaG | ecosystem: Environmental > Terrestrial > Soil > Vadose zone | place: USA...
GATCACTTAAATGCCCATGCGCTACGCCATCGAGCAATGGCAAGAGATCATTGTGCAGTCGTACAAGTAATGGTTGGGTCTCCGGATCACCAAAGCGCGCGTTAAATTCTACGACGTATGGACGCTCGTCAACAATCATCAGACCGGCGTATAGGACACCGCGATATGATGTCCCACGAGCCGCCATACCACGCACTGTCGGCTGAATAATCTCGGACATGATGCGCTGATACAGCGCCGCCGTAATGACCGGTACTGGCGAATAGGCTCCCATCCCACCGGTGTTTGGACCGCGATCCTCGTCATAGACGCGTTTATGATCTTGGGCGGCAGCCAAGGGGAGCACCTTTTCTCCATCCACCAAGACATGAAAAGACGCCTCCTCGCCAGCCAGAAACTCCTCCAGGACGACACAGCGTCCCGCATCGCCGAACACTTTGGCTTGCATGGCCTGCTGGACTGCCCGCAACGCCTCTTCGCGTGTCTGACAGACCGTCACCCCCTTCCCAGCCGCCAAGCCGTCCACCTTCACCACCAAGGGGCCATCGTGCCAACGAATGTAGTCCTGTGCTACCGCCATATCATCAAAAATCGCCGCCTCAGCCGTTGGAATACCCTCTGCCCACATAAACTGTTTGGCAAACGCTTTGCTAGTCTCGAGTTGGGCAGCAGCCTGGGTCGGCCCAAAGACGCGCAGGTGGCACTCTGCAAACGCGTCAGTAATCCCGAGTGCCAGGGACAACTCAGGGCCCACAACTGTTAAATCAATGGCTTGCTCGAGGGCAAAAGATCGCAACCCGGCAATATCATCCACCGCGATGGGCACATTTTCCGCCTGCTGACGACTCCCAGCATTGCCCGGGGCACAGTAAAGCTTCGTGATATGGGGGCTCTGGGCCAACTTCCAGGCCAGCGCATGCTCGCGTCCCCCACTACCAACAACAAGTACTTTCACCCTGTATCCTTCCTTAGTCGTGTTCCCCCGAGGGCTCAAGTTCGCCTAAACTGTAGCGTACAATACCCATGAGTACAATTGCTGCTGTCTCAGTACGGAGCAGATACGGTCCCAGACCAACCGTTGTAAAGCCATGCTCACGCGCCCTCTCAACTTCATGGACAGTGAGTCCCCCTTCTGGCCCGATCACGACCACGATAGGACTCTCACCGGTGAGTTTTTCAAAGATCTGCCGCATGCCGTGGTGCCGCTCTTCCTCCCAGCAGACCAGTTTGACAGGCGCACTCCTGTAGCGTCCGCAAAAATCTCCAAGAGCCATGGGAAGTTGGATATCGAGGCACGTTCGCCGCCCACACTGTCGCGCCGCGGCTGCAGCAATGCGTTGCCAGCGCTCCATCTTCCCGGGAAGCCGCTCTGGCACCTCGCGTGCCACAGTGCGATCGGTGTACAAAGGCACCAGAGTGGTCAACCCCAGTTCAGAGCATTTTTCCACAATCAGATCCATTTTTGTGCCCTTGGGCAAAGCTTGTCCCAAGATGCATGGCTTGGGGGCAAGCCTGATGGTGCTCAACCACGCGACCCGCTCTCCCTGGACATGCGTAGCGCAAACACTCGTCAAGCGTACCAAGCACTCTTGACCGGTGCCATCAAAGGCGGCAATTTCATCGCCCACCCGTAGCCGTAGGACGTGCATAACATAATGAGCGACAGAGGATGGGAGAGTGATGGTCGGCTGCACCAGGGTATCTGGAGGAACACAAACGCGGTGTATGCTCATTGCTGCTCACACGTGTGAAGCCCCTGGCTCCTCAGCACTCGCACGTCGGACTGCCAGAGCCACCCACCCCTCCTCCTCACGTCGTGTCTGGACTACCAGTCCCGCCTTCTGGACCGCTGTGCGCATGGTCGTCTCTTGAGAGGCCAAAAGGCCGGAGAGAAGGATCGTACCACCTGGTGCCAGATGTCTCATCACAGGCTGGAGCATTTCTACTAACGGCCCTAGATAGACATTCGCAGTAATGTATGGGAACTGGCCAGTGACGATATTCCACGAGCCATGGAAAAATTGTACACGGTCTTGCAACCCATTCAATTCCGCATTGTGTGTGGCTACGGCGATGGCTTGGTCGTCAATATCCACCCCCACAGCGCTCTGCCATCCAAGTTGCAGTGCTGCAAGACTCAGAATCCCTGAACCACATCCGATGTCGAGTATCCTACATCCCCGGTAGTGCTCTGCGCATTGGAGCAACATGAGCAGACACAGGTGGGTACTAGGATGAGTACCTGTCCCAAACGCAGGGCCAGGATTGAGTGTGAGGCACGCCATATGAGAGGGAATAGGCGAGGTATGCCACGGGGGGCGAATCATGAGGCGTTCCTCCAGGCAGAGCGGTTGGAAGAACTGTTGCCATTGCGTGAGATAGTCTATATCCGGTAGCGGTTGGCAGTAGAGCTGCACACCTGGGGTTTCCCAGGCACAGGTATTGAGCCACTGCTGGAGAGCAGCCACCTGTCTAGGGAGCGAGTCATCGAGAGGGAGCGCCCCTTGCAGGACAGTCCATTCTGCGCTCTGCGGCCACGTCTCGATACAAGGTTCATGCTGAGGAGTCAGGATGGCCTGCTCATGGAATACCACTGCGCTTGAGCCCAGACCAGAGAGGTACGCACTGGTAGCATCACTCATACTCTCAGGGACCCGCACGTAAATATCCCACCATTGCCTAGCGAGGGAAGTAGCCATAGAGAGACAGACCGATTGGAGCCCTTACCGTTGCGTTAGGATTTTACTGACGACATTGGCCGTATAGTCGACAATGGCCATGATCCGTGGGTAGACCATACGTTTTGGGCCAACGACCCCCAAAACCCCCAGCGTGCGGTTGTCATAGCTGTATGTATGGGTCACAAAGCTACACTCACGAATATCCTTAAAAGGTGTTTCGGAGCCAATAATGACGTGCACCCCTGGTTCATCCAGACACTTATCAAGCAGACTGATCAAACGGTTTTTTTCTTCAAAAGCTTTGAAGAGTTCTTTCATCTGCTCAAGATTCGACGCAAATTCGGGTTGGTCCATGATATTGGCTGTGCCGCCCAGATAGATATCACTCTCCCCCGCGGTGGTCTCCCCAAAGGTTTTCGCGCCTACGCTGAGGGCTTGCTGGGACAGTTTATCATACTGCGCTTTCTCCTCCGCCATCCGGTCAAGGACATGCTGGCGTATCGTCCGTAAGGGTTGGCCAGAGAACTCCTGATTGAGGTAATTAGAAATTTGATGCAACTCCTCCTGGGTCATTTCTGTGTCAAGGATAATGAGTTTATTATGCACCATCCCTGATTCCATAACAAAAATCGCCAGGACTTGTCGACCGCGAATCTTAACAAACTCAATACGCTTGAAAAGCGTAATAGAAAAGATATGGAGCACGACACCGGCATAGCGTGAAATCTCAGACAGCAACCGTGAAGTGGCAGCCATCACTTCATCCACTTCTCCGTGGTATGGCGCATAGCGCCGCGAAATGAGATCCGATTCTTCCACGCTGAGCGCTTCGACACCTCGCAGATTATCGACGTAAAAACGATAGCCCTGATCTGTCGGCATGCGTCCAGCTGACGTGTGCGGTTGTTCGAGAAACCCCAGCTCTTCAAGATCAGACATAATATTGCGAATTGTTGCCGGACTCAGACCCAAATCAAAGCGTTTAGAGATGGTCCGTGAACCAACTGGCTCACCAGTATGAATGAAACTATGGATAACTGCCATTAAAATGTTTCGCGTACGCTCATCCAGTCCTTCAGGATCCAGAGGCTCTCGCATACACGCTACCCTTCCTCACATCACATTCAGCGCTAGCATCAGTGCATCTGCCATCCTATCTTCGCCCTCACCGCATATACAACTGCCTAGGCTCTTTGTCCATTGTAGCACTTCATACCACGCAATACGACTAGTTTCTAGGCATGCAGTGAGCCAAAACGCTTTCCTCCCTTGCATGTGACACATAGCGCTTACGACAGTCTCAACTCCAGCAGAGCCAACGATTCTAATTTTGGCTTGTAAAGGATTCGAGGTTGTCAATTGTCATCGGCATGGTTCAGGTGATGATCTCCGTCAAACCAAGACGATCGGCATGACACCCCCCTGCGGCTTCGACCTCCTCAAGAGTATCTTGCCCCGGCGGGTCAAGCAGTTGCCTGACCATCACCAAGAGCGTCCCAACACCCGATACGCCCTCCAAGATGTCGCTCTGGGTGCCTTTGGCATCTTTTTCACCCAATCGTCATCGTTTTGGGCATACCAGCGCAGGCTTCAACACACCCAAGGGCACTATAACGTCCATACCCTATGCGACGTCGAGCCGATTCCCTGTGACCATCAAGGCCGCAAGCGGCTCGATCCGATCACGCCGCGCGCCCTTGATGCGGTGTTTGTTGAGGTCTTTGAGGGACGTGAGCCACACCGCATGTTGTCACATTTTCGCGTCCTTGGCGCTCAACTCTTGGTGGCTCTCGATGGCACCACCTCCGTTTCGTCCGAAGCCATGCATGGTCACAACGGTCTGAGGCGTCAGCTCAGCCATAGCCCAACACGCTCTTATCATGCCGCCATCACACCGGTGATTGTTTGCCCTGGTCACGCACAGGTCATTGCCCTGCCGCCTGAGGACATCAGGCCGCAAGACGGACCTGACCAACAGGTCGGTGAACGCGCCGTGGGCAACCGCTGGCTGGCCAAACATGCCGCGCAGGTGGCCCCCCATGGCGTCACCTGCCTGGGCGATGCCCTCTCCAGCAACCCACCCTTTTGTGCGCTGGTGTTCCATCAGGGTTGCCACTTCATCTGTACGTGCCAACCCGCCTCCCATGCCACACGCTCTGCGCGCTTCGCGTTTTGGCAGGCCACTGACGCGAGCGCCGAGCATGAAGCCAGCCACTGCAATGGGCGCTTCACGGCAGGGACGCTGGTGCGCTCCCTCAACGCCGTCCTGCTGCGCAGGGGCGACGATGCCGTGGCGGGCAATGGGTTCGCCATGCCAGTGGTCAACGCCAAAACGGGTGAACAACGGTATCACCATCGCTGGATCACCCATCATCGCCTGACGGCGGACACCGTGGTGGTCGTTGCCCAATCGGGGCGCGGGCGATGGCAAATCGCAAACGAAAACCACCCCGTGCTCACGACCAAGGGGTCCCATCTGGCGCACAACTTTGGGCCTGGCGAGCAGTATCTCTCAGCGTTTCTGCTCAGCCTCAACCTGCTGGCTTTGCTGTTCTATACGGTGTTGGAGTGGAGCGATGACCAGGACGCCTGGCTTCGCCAGGTGATGGTCAGACGTCAGGCGTTTTTCCCTGCTATCCAGGCTTTCATGCGGTCTATGGTCTTTGACAGCTGGGATCACTTCATGGATTTCATGATCCGCGGCCTTGAGCTCGAATCGCACTTCGATACCAGTTGAGCTTTAAAATTAGAACGGCTGCAGCAGAGAGATGACAGATACCTCTCCTCTATGTTATGCTGCAGCCTGATAAAAAATCTGCAGTACAAGGAACACCTGTGGCATTCCACACTATCCTTGGACAAGAACATGCCCTTTCGTTGCTTCAGAAAGCCTTAGTGAGTACCCGCCTCGGGCATGCCTATCTCTTCTACGGCCCGAGCGGGGTTGGGAAAAGGCTGACAGCATTGCAGTTCGCTAAAGCCCTCAGCTGTCACGGCGCTGTTGCTGAAGCATGCGACAAATGTACTTCCTGTCATAAGATAGACACAGGGAATCACCCTGATGTCGTCGTTGTCAACCCAGAGGGCACCTCGATTCGCATTGAGCATATTCGTACCCTCCAGCGCCAACTGAGCTATAAGCCCTATGAAAGCCAGCATACCGTGATCATTATTGACGGTTGCGAAAGCTTAACGCCACCTGCGGCCAATGCCCTCCTCAAAACATTAGAGGAACCACCAGCAAGTGCCCTCTTGCTCCTCCTGACGAGCAAAAAGGATGTGTTACCGTTGACCATTATCTCTCGTTGTCAACAGCTCCCTTTTCGTCCCCTGGCTCCCTCCTATATTCGAGCGCTTCTCGTCCAACAGGGGGTAGACCAGGCTACAGCAGCTATCGCAGCGACACTCGCCGAAGGGCGCCTGGATACCTGGACGCAGACTGATATCAGTCAAGCCCTTGCTAGACGGCAAAACGCCTACGCTTTGCTGCAGGAGAGAGGACACACTAAAAACACGCCACTCTTTCTCCTGGCTCGCCAATATGCTGGGTCGCGCGAACAATGTGAAGAGATCCTCCACTGGCTGTCCCTGTTGTGCCGCGATCTAGTCATGCTGAAAGTTGCCGGGACCCCCCAGCTGTACAATTCTGATCTCCAGGCAGAACTGGCTGATCTGACCAACTCTCTGGCCGTTGAGTCTCTCCTCGATCTTTTTGCGTCGCTTCAGCAACTCCGACATTATCTTACAATGAACGTCAATCCCCAGCTCACCTTTGAACAACTTGTCATGCAACTTCAGCAGCTTTTGGGAACCCCGAGTCTCGCCTAGGATGCTTCTTAACGGGCATATTCTGTCGCCCGTGTCTCACGCAGGACGGTCACCCTGATCTGCCCAGGGTAGACCATCTCCTGCTCAATGCGTTTGGCCACATCACGTGCCAGTAAAGAGGCTTCCACGTCATTCACTTGCTCAGGCTGGACTACAATGCGAATTTCGCGTCCAGCTTGTATGGCGTAGGTCTTTTCAACACCAGCAAAGGAGTCACCAATTTCTTCCAGCTTCTGGAGACGTTTGATATAGCCTTCGAGCATCTCCCGTCGTGCTCCAGGACGCGCTGCGGACAAAGCGTCCGCGGCAGCCACCAGGATCGCTTCAATATAGCGCGGCTCCTCATCCTCATGGTGGCATCCAATGGCATTAAGCACCACATCGGGCTCACTGTACTTTTTGGCAATCTCCTGTCCGATCTGCACATGTGTGCCCTGCGTCATATGGTCTGCAGCTTTCCCAATATCATGCAACAACCCCGCCCGTCGTGCCAAGCGCTCGTCGGCTCCCAGCTCTGCTGCCATAATGCCAGCCAGAAACGCCGTTTCCTTGACGTGTTGGAGGACATTTTGTGAATAGCTCGTCCGGTATTTCAATCGCCCTAACAGCTTGATAATTTCTGGATGGAGATCCTCAACCCCCACTTCGAAGGCCGCAGCCTCACCTTCTTCTTTGAGCGTGTTGGCCATCTCTTTCTTGACCTTTTCCACCATGTCCTCGATACGCCCTGGATGGATGCGCCCATCAGCCAGGAGACGCTCCAGCGCCAGCCGTGCAATCTCACGGCGAATGGGGTCAAAACCTGAGATAATAACGGCTTCTGGCGTGTCATCAATAATGAGGTCCACCCCTGTAGCCGTTTCAAAGGCACGAATATTGCGCCCTTCACGACCAATGATCCGGCCTTTCATCTCCTCGCTCGGCAGCGTCACCACAGAGACTGAGCTTTCCACCACGTGGTCAGCAGCAAAGCGTTGGATCGCCAAACTCGTATAAAAACTGGCCCGTTTGCGTGCCAGTTCCTTGGCCTCCTCTTCGGCCCGTCGGACCTTCTCCACAGCCTCAGCCCGTGCTTCGGAAAGCATGCGATCTATGAGTTGCTGCTTCGCTTCGGTGGTAGTCATATGGGCGATCTGCTCTAAGGTGTGTATCTGCGTCGCCAGCAGCGTGGCGAGTTCCTGCTCTTTGCGAGCGTAGAGTTCCTCGCATTCCACCAGACTGTGGTCGCGGCGTTGGAGGGCGTGTTCTTTCTCTTCAAGGTGCTCGAACTTACGTTCGAGATTTTCCTCACGCACGAGAATTTTTTTCTCTAAACGCTGGAGTTCGAGCTTCGTTGCGACGGCTTCTTGCTCGAGACTAGCCTTGGCCTGGTACCATGATGCCTGTGCTTCGAGGGCGGCCTCACGTTTCTTACTCTCGGCCTCTTTTTCCGCCTCGTGTAGTAGGTGGCGGGTGCGCTCTTCCGCCTCGTGTCGCGTCCGTTGGATGGCAACGCGCTGTCCTATATAACCGAGGAGGAGTCCTACCCCGGCGGCGACGGTCATGACCACAACGCTAATGGATGGACTAGACAGCAACACTGTTCTCCTTTACCCTTCTCCTGCCGGCGTCTATGTCGCCTCCCTCATGGCAGGCAGAGTATGTATACAGGGGATGTAGCCCTGTTCCGTGACAATGCCATGCATACAGAGATCATGTGACCCTTGGGGAACGCACGACACCACCTGTATGCCAAATGCCAAACCACACCTGTACGTTGTCGCAGGCAGCTGCCCCAGAAAACGATCATAGTACCCTTTGCCAAATCCTAGACGTCCTCCCCGTGAGTCAAAGGCTACACCGGGCACGGCAATGTAACCAATCTCCTGAGGTTGGATAACGCTTTGAGTCCCATACGGTTCTAGAATGCCAAAACGACCGCGCCGGAGCTGCGCCAGATCATCGCTCAGTTCTACCGCTCTAAGATGATCCCCACTGATTACTGGCACAGCGACACGCTTCTGCAACTGACGCGCTTGTGCAATAATCTGCATCGTTTGGACTTCCTGTGGGAGAGCCATATACATCATGACCGTATGGCTGACGTGGAAAGCCGGCAAGGCACAAACGTACTCAGCAATGACAGCGCTTTTGTGCTCAATTTCTGCCAACGTGAGCACCGCCCTCTGAGCCAAGAGATGTCGACGCAACTCTGCTTTTGTAGGCATAACTGTTTATGGGGCGAACAATGCCCCACTATAGGAATCTAGCCACGAGGAGGGATGAACTGAAGACTTAACAGAGGCGACAGACTATGCGCACATTTACAACCCCGTAGACGAAACACCCCTTTGCTGCTGGTCAGTCTACTGACCAGAGACGCAACGCCTCTGGCACAGGATAATACCCATTCTCATATGAATCTCACCATGTAGGCAAGGCCTACCCTCTATCCAATCATGAGCCAGAAATCCTCTATACATGGCGATCGATCATAGCTGTTGTATTCCCTGGGACTGGCCTCTTCTGTAAGACATCTCGTCCTCAGTAAACACAGACCTTGTATCAACCTGCAAGAAAGTCCCCTGCTACTCTGTCGCATTGTCCCACACTCACAAAATACTGCAAAACGACAAGCATACTATGGGGATTCTCTACTCTTCACTTGCGCTATGTGGCGAGTCTCTCTACCTGGCTAAGCAAAATGCTCATGCCCCTGCCTCGTGTGCACTTATATACCGCGAAGCCAACCCCTAGCCTCTCTAGAGGAGCCTCCAGGCTACTGTAACAGATGTATCCTCCAGACGCAAGAAAAACACCCCTGCGTCCAGCGGCAGTAGCCTAGAGGCCATGCTCGCTTGATTCATTACTGAGTTGTTCACGCACCAGAGAAATAAGCTGCTCGGTTTTTGCATCGACAAGGCGGGCTGATTGCTCATAAGAATCGCGGAGTTTGAAGAGATCATCGGCAATATTGAGAGCAGTGAGGAGGGCCATGCGATTGAGGGGCATAGTTTTCGTAGCAGAAGCGATGGCGCGCATTTTCTCGTCGACGTAATACGCAAGGCGTTGAAGATAGGCAGGCGTTGCCTCCCCAGCCGCAACTCGAAAAACCTGCCCAAAAATTTCTATCTCAACGTCTTCTGCCATGGCTATGCCTCGAGGAATTTAGATTTATGAGTCACTCGGCATGTGGGAGAACGCCTCTAAGCGTTCAATGGCGGCCAGCATTTCTTCTAACCTATCGTGAATGAGTTGCCGCTCCTGCTGTAAGATCTGGGTGACTGCGCGTAGATAGATGAGTTCTTCCTGAGCAGACTGCCAATGCTCTAGACTGTGGTGTTGCTCATGCAACGTCTGTTGGCACTGGAGGAAGCTCTGAGTAAGACGTGTATTTTCTTCCTTGACCTGTGTAAAGGCTTGGATCAGTCGAATAATCTGGCTTTCCAAAGCCTCAAGTCTTTCTGTATCCATGAGGCACCCTTGGGGACTATAATCTAGTAGCTACAGGACAGTGAGATGCTGTCAGCTGTCTGCTGAGGTACACAGAGGCCCAGAGACCTCAGAGCAGCGTCTAGATAATGAGAGAATCAGGGAAGAACATCGAGCATACATTTGTGTATGATGTGTGCCCTCCTCCATATGATACAGAGGAGTCTCGTTATGCTTCCCCAACCTGATGGAGATGACCTTTGACAAGGGAGACAACTTTGGCGAAGGCTTCAGGATCATGCACAGCCACATCAGCTAGCACTTTCCGATCGAGGGCAATCTGTGCCCCTTTCAATCCCGCCATAAACCTACTATAGGAAAGTCCATGCAGGCGTGCAGCAGCATTAATACGCACAATCCAGAGCTGGCGGAAATTCCGCTGCCGGGTCTTACGATCGCGATAGGCAAATTTCCACCCGCGCTCAACCGTTTCACGCGCCCTGCGATACAGCTTCCCACGTGCTCCACGATTCCCCTTCGCATGGGCTAACAGACGCTTGTGGCGACGTGAGGTGACTGGACCACTTGCCGCTCGTGGCATGGTATACCTCCTTCAAAGCAAGGATTTCTCTTTGGAAGATCACTTAGGCGAGCAAGAGCTTCTTTATACGCCGCGAGTCTGCCCTAGACACCAGAGCTGTATGACGTAAACCACGCTTCCGTTTACGTGTCTTTTTCGTGAGAATATGTCGGGCAAAAGCGTGATTACGCCGCACTTTACCTGTTGCGGTGAGCCGAAAACGCTTGGCTGCACTTCGACTGCTTTTCATTTTTGGCATTGAGCAACCCTAAACATACTAAAAAGTCTGCAGTCCTCATGCATTGAGAACCACCACCTACACAGAAAGCTGAGCTTATGAGGAGCGTGGACTGAGGACCATTGACATATTACGTCCTTCTTGGCGTGGCGTCTGCTCTACTGTGCTAATGTCCCCCATATCTTCAACAATACGATCCAGCATACGTCGTCCCAATTCCGTGTGTGCCATCTCGCGGCCGCGAAACACCACAGTGACTTTTGCTTTGTGACCATCTTGCAAGAAGCGACGCACATGCTGGCTCTTAAATTGGTAGTCATGCTCCTCAGTTTTTGGTCGCAGCTTGATTTCTTTTACTGAGATAACTTTTTGTTTCTTCTTAGCCTGCTGAAGGCGCTTACTCTGTTGGTATTTATACTTGCCATAATCCATGATCCGACAAACAGGCGGCTTCTCATTAGGAGCAACCTCAACCAGATCAAATCCCTGCTCCTCTGCTAACCGCAGCGCCTCCGTGGTCAGAATAATGCCTAACTGTGAACCATCCTGGCCGACAACGCGCACTTCGCGGACACGGATCAATTCATTAATACGCTGTTGCTTAGCAATAGGCACTTACCTCCTGCTTTGCCCTGCCGGGCGTTCCTCTAGGCTGACATTTTCTCCACTCCATCAGGAGATAGGCACGGGCGGTTTTGAACCGCCGACCTCTTGCGCGTCAAGCAAGCGCTCTCCCCCTGAGCTACGTGCCTATGCAACAATTGCGAGCTGAGGTTACCTTTGGTGGTACCGCTTGTCAAGAAAAAAAGCGCCCATGCAACCTGCTTGGCTAACTGGCTTGTTTATAGAGCAGAGCCGGTTGCTGACGTCGTGCTACTGCTTCCTCGTTCACCATACATTCTTGCACGTCATTGCGCGAGGGTAATTCGTACATGGTGTCGAGCATGATCTCTTCCATAATGGAGCGCAGACCACGTGCTCCTGTCTTGCGGCGTAAGGCTTCCTGGGCAATCGCCCGCAAGGCTTCATCGGTAAACTTAAGTTTGACTTTTTCAAAATCAAAATATTTCTGATACTGCCGGACCAGAGCATTTTTGGGTGCCGTCAGGATACGCACGAAATCCTCTTCAGTCAGCTCATCGAGGGTAGCCACAATCGGTAAACGCCCAATAAACTCCGGAATTAATCCAAATTTCAGGAGATCCTCAGGTTGTACTTGGCTCAGAAGCTCCCCTAGGGGTTTGTCGTTACGCGTGTACAATTGCGCCTCAAAACCCATAGTGCGCTTGCTGATACGGCGCTCAATGATCTTCTCCAAACCGTGAAACGCACCGCCACATACGAAGAGAATATTTGTCGTATCGACCTGCAGAAATTCTTGGTGGGGATGCTTACGCCCTCCCTGCGGCGGCACACTGGCCACAGTCCCCTCAATGATCTTTAAGAGCGCCTGTTGCACGCCCTCACCCGACACATCCCGGGTGATCGAAGGGTTCTCCGATTTGCGGCTGATCTTATCGATTTCATCGATGTAAATGATACCTTTTTCTGTACGCTCGACATCATAGTCAGCCGCTTGCAAAAGGCGAAGGATAATATTTTCAACGTCTTCACCAACGTAGCCGGCCTCTGTGAGAGTCGTGGCGTCAGTAATGGTAAAAGGCACATCCAGGATACGCGCTAGCGTTTGCGCCAGAAGTGTTTTCCCTGAGCCGGTGGGACCAATGAGGAGCACGTTGCTTTTCTGCAACTCAACCTCACTCCGGATCGCATTGGCCTCGATACGTTTGTAGTGGTTATAGACGGCAACCGAGAGAATCTTTTTGGCCTTGATCTGGCCAATGATGTATTCATCGAGCTTTTGATTAAGCTCCTTGGGCGTTAACAGGCGCTTGCGGGACTTGCTTTGTTCTGCGGCACCCTCCTCAAGAATAATATCGTTACACAAATCGATACATTCATCGCAGATATATGCCGCTGGTCCTGCAATGAGCCTCCTGACTTCATCCTGAGATTTGCCGCAAAACGAGCAACGCAGCACGTCTCCCTGTGAGTCTTTCCGCGGCATGAATTCTCCCTCTCACTCGCACCAGAGATGTCTAAATATGCCTGGGTCGTGTAGGCGTGAGAAGCTCACTCTTGGGTCGGCTTGGCAACTGGCCGCTTGCCATTTCGCGACACAATAACCTCATCGAGCAAGCCGTACGCCTTTGCCTCATCTGCGGTCAGAAAGCGGTCGCGCTCAGTATCTTCGGCGATTTTCTGTTTGGGTTGACCTGTATGGCGTACCAGGATATCGTTCAATACATCTTTCAGACGCAGAATCTCACGGGCGTGAATTTCAATATCGGTCGCCTGCCCCTGGATGCCGCCAAGCGGCTGATGAATCATAATGGTGGAACGCGGCAGCGCGAAACGCTTCCCAGCCGCCCCAGCTGTCAACAGGAGAGCTGCGGCGCTCGCCGCCATGCCAATACAGATAGTTGAGACATCAGGCCGGATATACTGCATGGTATCGTAGATCGCCAAACCAGCCGTCACCGAACCACCAGGGCTGTTAATGTAAAATGAGATATCCTGCTCAGGGTCCTCGGCTTCCAGGAACAGCAACTGGGCAATAATCAAGTTCGCAATCATGTCATTGATCGGGGTCCCTAAGAAGACAATACGATCTTTGAGCAAGCGCGAATAAATATCATAGGCCCGCTCGCCCCGATTCGTTTGCTCCACAACCATCGGCACTAGTGCCATACTCCTCGCCCCTCCTTGAGCGGATGTCTCTACACCCATTACGCTTTGGACACTACCGTGTCTTCACTAATTATGGTATCGGTAATGTGCATATCGGCCATGATCTTCGCAAAGACTTTGGCCTCGAGCAGGCTAGCTTCCAGGGCTCGCAAGGTACCGTTGCGCTCCATAACTCTTTTTAATGCCTCAGGATTTTGCGCTGTCCGCGCCGCCAGAGACGCCACTTCTGCCTCCACCTCCGTGGCGGCCACCGTGATATCAGCCTCGGCAGCAATGTGGCGCAGAATCAGTTGCCCCCGCACAGCCTCAAGGGCCTGTACCCCAAAAAGTTCCTGCAAACTCTCTGGAGCGACCTGATAATCCGCTTCCGTCAATTGCTCATTGGTCTCTTGGCGCTTGTGCTGGAAATATGCGCGTCGCAACTCCTCGTGCAGGAGCACCTCAGGCACCTCGATAGGATGGACGGCAACCAGACGCACCAAGATCTCCTGCTGCACAACCGCATCAGCCCGTTGCCGAACGACTTTCTCGAGTTCCTGGCGTAACTTCGTACGTAAGGCTGGAAGGGAATCTACATCCTCATACGCGCCACGAGCAAAGTCATCGTCAAGGTCTGGCAAGTGTTTTTCTTTGAGTTCCGTCACCACCACACGGCATTGCCCCACATTACCAGCCAGGGCTGCATTACGGAAGTCGGCAGGGAAATGCACTAGGATGGTCTTTTCACCCCCTTGTTCCATCCCGATCAGACCCTGCTCAATCTCTGGGAAAGATTGCCCACTCCCCACCTCGATTGACACCTTCGTACCGGTGAAACCCGGAATGGTCTGTCCATCCAGGAAACCGGTATAGTCAAGGATGACCACGTCCCCCTCACGCACCGTACGCCCCTCCACCGTCTGCAGGATCGCATGGCGCGCCCGCAGGTTTTCGAGCGCTTGGTCCACCTGAGCCTCAGTCACCTCCGGGATCCGTCGTTCGAATTGCCACCCCTGGTAGTCAGTAAGCGTGAAGTCGGGAATGACCTGGGTAGTGGCGACAAAGCGCAGTGGTTGGCCTTTGACGAGGGCAATCTGGTCAATCTGAGGCTCGCCGACCGACGCAACATTCTCTTTGATGAGGACTTCAGAGAGTGCCTCAGGTACAAGCTTACGTAGAACTTCTTGTTCAACGGACTGACGATAATAACTTTCCAGCAAACGACGTGGGACTTTGCCCTGGCGAAAGCCCGGCATGCGTACGCGTTGCTGCAAATCGTTATAAATCGCACTAAATTCGTGGTTCACCTTGTCGACCGGGACTTCGATCGTCAAGCGCCGCACACAGGTAGCTACGTGTTCTATCTCAACTTTCATCACCCTCTTCCTATTGCTTCCTGCCCCTACCCGTACGGAAATCTCGATGGCTGCCCCGAGACTCGAACTCGGACACCCGCAAGGGTACTAGCTCCTAAGGCTAGCGTGTCTACCAATTCCACCAGGCAGCCAGAATGAGCCGCGAAGGAATCGAACCTTCAACCCACGGATTAAGAGTCCGTTGCTCTGCCAGTTGAGCTAGCGGCCCAAACGTAGAACACTACCATGCATAGGGCCAAGTAGCTAGCAGGCCCACAGCACCCCGGGTACGGATCGTGGAAGGCATGAAAGCTTTCTGCCTGCCTGATACATGGCCCGCTCAGATGCCGACTGGAAGGAGCGATTAAGGAGTGCCCTGAGGCGGCCAAACACATAATATCAACTCGCGCACCTATTTTAACTCCCTTTGGTAGCGCGGTCAACACTCCTACAGACTTATACCGTCATTCCCCGCCTCTGCGCTCGCATTTTAGAGCATTCCTACCGTTCCAAAAAGTTGCAGTTTGGCAGCAACTACAGTTTGCATTGCCACCTCAGCCTGACGCATCAGGTCAAGCACGTCAGGAGTGCCGGCTACCTGCAGGCAGTCTCGCAGCGCCTCCACGTACGCCTCCCGCACCTCGGTGTTGACGTTGAATTTGCGCACACCAAGCGCAATGGACTGCCGTACCATCGCCTCGGGCAAGCCCGACGCACCGTGCAAGACCAAGGGCACGGGCACAGCATGTTGGAGAGCGGCAAGACGGTCAAAATCGAGGCGTGGTTCGTGGCGATACCGGCCATGCACATTGCCAATACAAACCGCCAAGGCATCCACGCCAGTCCGTGCGACAAAGTCAGCAGCCTGCCTAGGGTCAGTAAACTTGGCTTCGTATTCTGGGACGCTCAGGCCGTCCTCTGTACCTGTCAGACGACCGAGTTCGGCTTCGACTACAGCCTGGTGCATGTGTGCCATCGCCACGATCGCCTGTGTGAAAGCCACATTGTCATCATACGATAGATGCGATCCGTCCGCCATGACCGACGTGACGCCTGCCGCTAATGCCTCCTGAATCGCAGCAACCGAGGTACTATGATCCAAATGGACCATAGCTGGGACAGTGGTAGCCTGCGCTGCCGCCAGACAGAGTGCCACGAGCGGTTGGCCCCCATGCTGCAAGGCGCCAGGATGCAATTGTAGCATCACTGGACTGCGGTGCGTCTCGGCAGCACGTATCACCGCCCGCACACCCTCCAGATTATAAACGTTGAAAGCACCGATGGCATATCCCCCTGCCATCGCAGCACGCAACAGTTCTGTCGTTGAGGTGAGCATATCAGTGCACACTCCCCGCCTGTGATTGGAGCGCTAGCACCACCTCCGCCAGCGCCTGCGGACCGCCTACGTTCCCAGGAAACACGATATACCCCAGACCAGGATAACGGGTCTCCGGACCGAGCTGCCACACTGGTACCCCAGGCAGGATCTGCCCAAGCACCAGGGCACGTTGAACGCCCAAGCCTTGCGTGGCGATATCACTCGAGGTGATCCCTCCCTTGGCCAGCAGATAGCGTGGCCGCGTGGCAAGCGCACGGACGACGGCGACGAGGCCCGCAGACACACGCTGCCCAATGGCGAGAGCGCTCTGCGCATCAGACCCAGTGACAAGCGCGCGACTAGTAAACAGGACCACATTCCTGTCATGGTGCAAACCGTGTTCAATCGCGTGTGTCACACGCGCCACTTCAGCAGCGTACTGCGTCTCCGCAAGCAAGGCCGGCACCTGTACCTCGACACTAACAACGCCTGGCTGACTACGTAACGCGGCCAGTTGACTACTCGTACGCGGCACATGTGAGCCCACGATGATCAAGCCACCGCCTGACGCTGGCATGGCCAGCTCAGCAGGAGCAAGCAGCGGACGTGGCGCAATGTCCGCACGGATGGACACGAACGAGGCCGCGGTGCGGTATAGGAAGCGTCGGCCGCGTGCTTCAGCAGCTAACAGCCCTTGGACAAACACTTCGAGATCGCGCTGACTCGCCGCATTGACAACGCAGACGCAGCCATGCGGGAGCGCCATAAGCCGAGTGGTCACTTGAGCCGGTCCACCTCGTCGCAGATCTTCGATCGACACCGAGGCGACGGTCTGGGCGGGGATGCGCCCAGCAGTTTTTTCTTCAACCCACTGACGCAGCTCTGAGGCATGGTAGCCAAACACTGCATCACGGGCGAACTCAGTTTCCGCCGCGGGCACGAGCCACTCGCCTTCCGCTACGTAATGCACATCGTCAAGCGTGTAACGCCCACCTTCCTGGAAAAAAGGAATGAGCAACCAGGCATCGAAGTCTTGCGCCAGGGCTTCTGCGAGGGCTGCGACTTCACCAGGGAAGTGGCCACGCAGCGTTGAATCGCTACGGCTGACCACCACAAAACGACGTGACACATTACGCGCAGCTTCCTGCAGGTTGTGCCCGATCGTGGCATTGAAGCTTTGAGCTTCGGCTAGGGACAGACTGCGGGAATTGGTCAAGAGAAAACAGGCTGGCAGATCATTCGCCAGTTCAGCGCCCAGGGCCTCGACTGACCACTCAGTAAGGACTGGGATGCCATGGACGGTCTGGGTACCTGTCGGGTCGTCATCAAGGACCACCACTTTTTCCGGCCTGTCACGGCGTGCGGCACGGATGGCTGGACGCGGGTCGTCTGCCCAGGCAGGTGGGAGGCGATGCAGGGCGTCAGCCAATAGCAGACGCGTTGGGTGCATGCAAATATCCCATGGTGAAGGTTAGAGGGTCTACACCCTATCTTGCCGCTTCTTCTAGCGAGAGAAGTATACAAGAATTTTGTGTTGTCGCTCCAGCCCAGGCTCCTCAACTCCCAGACTCCCTATGTCAGTGACCCAGCGTTGTCGCGTTCTCCAGCATAATCTCTAACTCTGCGAGGACAACTTCCTTAGCACCTAAGGCCTGCGCTTCCGAGGTGGTAGCCAGGACAATCGAGGGGTCATGATACAAGCCAATGCCAACCTTCTGACAGGCTATATCCACGAGACGGACTATGAGCAACAAGGTGTTATTGGTGTCGTACGTCTCGTCATGGTGTTGACGCACAATCTCCACATAGAGGTCCGGAATGTTCCAGTGCTGCATCAACATCGTACCCTGCTCCACATGCATGTGCTGGAGCACTTCGAGGATCACCGGTTTGGACAGCTTGAGCTGCTGTTCTGAAGCCTGCACATCTTCCAGGACTTTGAGCAAAAATAATTGCCCGATGTCATGGAGGAGCCCGGCCAGGAGGGCTTCCTGGGCGAGTTCTTTGTAGCCAATTTTTTCCGCGAACCATTTGCAGCCCAGGGCACAGCCGAGGGCCTGCTTCCAGATGGTCGACATGTAGGCGGCGATGGTCTTGTCTTTGGCGCGGTATTGTTGGCTCTGCGTGACCACCGTCACGATATTCGTGACCTGCCTCACTCCAAGACGCACGATCGCATCGCGGATCGTGGTGACCTGGCTCAAACCACCAAAGAAGGAGGAGTTCGCCATCCGCAGCACATGGCTGGCGAGAGCCTGGTCCTCCATGATCATCTGCGCCACCTGGGCGATACTAAAATCCTCTTTGGAAAGGATATGCATGAGCTTGAGGGCTACGTGGTGGAACACGGGCAATTGCAGAGCATTCGCACTGACCCGTTCGTGAATAATATCTACCAGGGACTTCTCAGCAAACATCTACAGTTCTCCTACGAGCCGTCGTAGCTCGCGTAGCGGCCTGGGTTTCGTGAGTCGTGGCAGGTTGTGCAGCACCTCTTGAAATGTGGTCAGTCCGTGTGCAGCTTTGACAATCCCATCTTCGAGTAGGGTGATAAGCCCCGACGAGGTGAGGCTAATGCGTCTGATTTCGTGTGAGGTACGTCGTGCCAGAATAGCGTCTTTGACCATTTCATCCAGAACCAAAAGTTCGAAGGCCCCAATACGTCCATGATACCCGGTGAAGCGACACAGGCTACACCCCCTCCCCATCTGGCCTGTAGCCTCTTTGAGATCCGTGGCTCCATAGCCTAGGCGACGGAGTTCGGCCGGGGTCGGGACATAAGGTTCCGCACAATTCAGGCAGACAGCGCGCAAGAGCCGTTGCGCCACCACACAGACCACCGTGGAAGAGATCAGGAAGGCTTCGATTTCCATGTTTAAGAGACGGAGTAAGCCCCCAATACTATCTTCAGTGTGGAACGTGGTGAGGACCTTGTGCCCGGTGAGCGCCGCCTGAATGGCGGTCTCGGCGGACAGGCGGTCGCGGATTTCCCCAAGCACAATGATATCCGGGTCTTGCCGCATGATGTGCCGCAGGGTTTCGTCAAAGGTGACGTTGATTTTGGGGTTGATCGAGCATTGCGAGATGCCCTCGATGACGTATTCCACTGGCTCTTCAGCGGTGACAATGCAGGTATGGACATCGTTCAAAGCATTGATGCAGCTGTACAGGGTGGTGGTTTTGCCCGAGCCTGTAGGCCCAGTGACCAGGATAACCCCCGTAGGGGTGTCCAGGGCGTCGTTCCGAAAGCGTTCAAGCATTTTGGGACCCATGCCAACGGCGGCGAGGTCGAGCATTTGGGCCTGCTTGCTTAATAGGCGCAGGACGGTTTTTTCCCCGTATATCGTGACATAGAATGATACCCGCATGTCGATTGTGAGACCGCGCTGGGGATCTTCGTACAGAATGCGGCCATCTTGATGGCGCCGTTTTTCGGCGATATCAGCACGCGCCAGCACCTTGATGCGGCTGGTGATGGGTGCCATCAGCTCTTTGCGAAACTCTTTATGGGGCACCAGCATCCCGTCACAACGAAAGCGCACGCGCAGACGGTCCTTCATGGGCTCGATATGAATGTCACTGGCTTTTTCTTGTGCGGCTGCTTCAAAGAGGGCGTTGACCAGGCCTACGACCGTGTTGTCGTTGACGACGCTGGCTTTGGGCTGATTGACCCCTCGTGTCAAGACTGTCAGGGCTTCCTGGATGGCCAGTTTCGTCGCAATCGCTACGGTGAGATCCTTCCCAAAAATCCCCTGCGCGGCCTCGCGGGCGCGCTTATCCAGGGGATCAGCAAAGGCCACGACGACCTGGCCATCTTGTCGAGCGGTGGGGATAAAAAGGTGTTCAGCATAGGCCTTCCCAGACCCCTGAGCCAACAAGGCCTGGTCGAGTTCTGCAAAGTTAGGCTCCGCATAGACAAAACCGAGCTGAAAAGCCAGAACTTCCGCGAGTCGTCGCGCCTCAATAAAATGTCCTTCAACGAGAACTTCTCCGAGCTTTTTCTTGGGTTGCGCACCCTTCTGGATCTCCAGGGCCGCCTCCAGGTCGGCAGCCCGGAGATAGCCCAGTTCGACCAGCAGCTCCCCAATCCGCACTGACACATGGTTAGTGCGCAGCGTCTGTCGGAGTTGGTCGGGCGTGACGAACTGTAACTCTTGCAGCACGTGGATCAGCGTCGCAGGCGTAGCTAGCTTGGACTGCACCTTGCGGGCATAGGTGAGCTGCTGCGCCGTGAGATACCCTTCTTTGATCAGGAGCTTGGCAAGCGTGCTACCCGTACTGTGCACGCCAGGAGGAGCCTCTAGACTCATAGTTATCGGTTGGGTTGGCAGTGTTGGCGGCACTGCCCCTTGCGGTTGCTCTGCGCTGATCATATCTCACTCGTGTATATGGGTTGGCCCTTGACATGGGCACCGCAAGGGAGGGATTGTGATGTTCACCCTCCACGATAGGACAGAACGCTTGTATTATCGGACGTCAGAGTTAGAAACATTAGGAGGATTTTGCGGACCAGACCTCGACAACCCTGACGGGCTGTGCTTTGCCACGCACCACAGTAAGCACAGTCCGTGTACCCAGAACAAATGCAGGGC
>Ga0137375_10002738_pt1 | contig 20705 bp, 15 predicted proteins | sample SagtaG_24_FD_104936 | JGI IMG/M metagenome (GOLD analysis project Ga0137375, IMG submission 104936) | Vadose zone soil microbial communities from Sagehorn Ranch, Mendocino, California, USA - Sage1_R_113_16 metaG | ecosystem: Environmental > Terrestrial > Soil > Vadose zone | place: USA...
TGCACCGAGGCAGGTTGTGAGGTTCACCCGTTGCACTTCGCCGCCGCTCAGAGTGCGCGTGGATCGGTCGAGCGTGAGATAGCCAACGCCGACTTCGCAGAGATAATTGAGGCGCACGCAGATTTCGTCGCCCAACATTCGCGCAGTCGGATCATTCGACGGAATCTCGATCGCGCGGAGAAAATCGCGCGCGTCGGAAACCGAAAGAGCTTGAAATTCTGGGAGCTTTAACTGTGGTGGCGCTCTATGAGCGCCGTCTCTGAGGGCATTCACCGCCGCTACGGTTTTGTAATTTAGCGCTTCGGGTTGATATCGGCCACCGTTGCAGCTCGGGCAGGTGACGTAAGCCCGATAGCGGCTGAGCAAAACACGCACATGCATCTTGTAAGTCTTGCTTTCGAGCCAGCGGAAGAATCCGCGGACGCCATACCACCGATCGTTTTCGTAATCTTCTTCTGTGTAACTACCTGACCGTTTCTCCCCTTCGATGACGAAGTCCTGGTCGGCCTTCGGCAATTCTTCGAATGGAACATTGATATCGATCTCTTTGCGCGCACAGGCTCGGAGCAAGTCTTTCTGCGATTCGCCGAATTCGACGCCGCGAAAAACGCGCACCACGCCTTGTTTGATGCTCAGGCTGCGATTTGGAATAGCCTTGTTCAGATCGATTGTGATGGTGCGGCCAAATCCGCGACATTCCGGGCACGCACCGAGTGGATTATTGAAACTGAACAGCCCGGCTGTAGGCGGGCGAATGTCGAGATCGCAGTGGGCGCAATGCCAGCCGGTGGAGAATGGTAATTCGTGATTCGTTGGGCGTTGGGCGTTTTCTGAAACCGGAACGACGTTGATTTTTCCTTTACCAAAGCGTAACCCGGTTTCGATGGCCTCCACCAGGCGGGCACGGTTTTCTTCCGAGACTGCGACGCGATCCTGAATGACCTGAACGCGGCCGCCCAGTCGTATCTTTTTTGGATCGCCATCGACGCGCACAATTTGGTTATCGATCCATACGCGGAGGTAGCCCTGTTGCTGAAGGAACTCGAAAAACTTGCGCGGCTCGGTTTTGGGTGGAACGGCGACCCAGAAAGTGACCAGAACAGTTTTCCCGGCACAATCGCGTAACACTTGACGACTGATTGACTGCGCAGTTTCTGGGCGAATTTCGCGGCTGCAACTCGGACAGAATGCACGTGCAATACGCGGCCAGAGCAATTTCAGATAATCGTTGATCTCCGTCATCGTACCGACGGTCGAGCGCGAGCTCTTGACCGGGTTCGCTTGCTCGATGGCGATCGCAGGAGGGATACCGCGGATGTCGTCTACGCGCGGCTTGTCCATGCGGTCGAGAAATTGCCGCATGTATGGGCTGAACGTTTCGACGTAACGTCGCTGGCCTTCCGCGTAAATCGTCTCGAATGCCAGACTGGATTTGCCGCTGCCGCTGGGGCCTGTGACGACAGTCAATTTCCCCAGCGGAAGATCAACATCGATCCCTTTAAGATTGTTCTGGCGCGCCCCACGGACCTCAATGTGATCCTTCGCGATCGGCGCTCTGAGATGTTCTGTGCTCGCAACCTTCGAACCCACTGGAAATATTCGCTGCCAGTCAAGCGGTTCGCAAATTTCTACGGCACAAAACGTGGGTCATTCCCATCCCGCAGTCGCGGGAGAGGAACTTCACCTACGAAGTTTGTGGCCCGCTGGCTACCTAGCGTGATCAATCATCCTGCGAGAGGTCCCTCGCTCCGCTCAGGATGACGCGAGCAGATGGTTACTCAGCGAAACGCGCGATGAGCTGCTCGCGTTGTTCTTGCAACTCCTCCGGAACCACGCCGCCGAGCGAGTCGAAAAAGGTCTTGTGCGCGGCAAGTTCCTTTTGCCATTCCTCGTGATCGATTCCGAGAAGATCGGCTACGCATTTGTGATCGATATCGAGACCATCAAGATCGAGATCGTGCGGAGTGGGCAACCAGCCAACAGGCGATTTGACCGCCCCGCCATTTTGTTCACAGCGATCGATGACCCATTTGAGCACGCGCATGTTCTCGCCGAAGCCTGGCCAGAGGAATTTTCCATTCGTGCCTTTGCGGAACCAATTCACGTTGAAGATGAGCGGCGGACTCGTGAGACGTTTTCCGATGCCGATCCAATGCCGGAAATAATCGCCGATATTGTATCCGCAGAAAGGCAGCATCGCCATCGGATCGCGCCGGACTTGTCCGACGGCCCCCGTCGCAGCTGCGGTTGTCTCGGACGCCATGGTGGCCCCGAGATAAACGCCGTGAGTCCAATCGAATGCCTCGTAAACCAGCGGCACGGTGTCACTGCGGCGGCCGCCGAAAATGATGGCGCTGATCGGAACGCCTTCCCCTTTTTCCACGTTGGGATCGAGAGCCGGATTATTGCGCATCGGCGTGGCAAACCGGCTGTTGGGATGCGCGGCTTTTTCCTTTGAGTCCGGCGTCCAATCGTTCCCGCGCCAGTCAATGGCATGCTTGGGAGGCGGACCGTCTTTTCCTTCCCACCAAACATCGCCGTCATCAGTGAGCGCTACGTTGGTGTAAAGCGTGTCGTGCTCGATGGATTTCATCGCGTTCGGATTCGATTTGTAACTCGTGCCGGGAACGACGCCGAAATAACCATTCTCCGGATTCACAGCGAACAAACGCCCGTCGCGAATTTCCATCCACGCGATGTCGTCGCCGACGGTCGTCACTTTCCAGCCTTTGAAATGCTTCGGCGGAATCAACATCGCGAAATTTGTTTTGCCGCACGCGCTTGGAAACGCCGCAGCCACGTAGTGCTTTTTTCCTTCGGGAGATTCGACGCCGAGGATCAGCATGTGTTCTGCCATCCAGCCTTGCTTGCGCGCCAGATACGATCCGATGCGCAGCGCGAGACATTTTTTGCTCAGCAAAACGTTGCCGCCGTAACCGGAGCCGACCGAGATAATCGTGTTGTCCTGGGGAAAATGACAGATGAACCGCCGACCAGGATCGACGTCTAACAACGAATGCACGCCACGGTTCCATTCCGCCTTTGGATCGTTGCCAAGCCGGTTCAGCGCGACTTTGCCCATGCGCGTCATGATTCGCATGCTGAGCGCGACGTATTTTGAGTCGGTGATTTCAAACCCGACTTTCGTCAGGGGAGAATCAGGCGGTCCCATGATGTAAGGCACAACAAACATGGTGCGTCCTCGCATCGCGCCATTCAGCAGTCCATATAACTTCGAATACGTTTCTGCCGGTTCTGACCAGTTGTTTGTGGGCCCGGCCTCTACTTTGGTCGGCGTGCAAATGAACGTGACCTTCTCCACCCGCGCGACGTCGTTTGGGTTCGAACGGTGCAAATAGGACCGCGGAACTTTTTTCTCGTCCAGCTTGATCAGCACGTTCTGTTTTAACGATTCCGCGATCAGAAATTCATTCTCGCGCTCGGAACCGTCACACCAGAAAATATTCTCGGGTTTTGTCAGTCTTCCGATCTCGTGTACCCAATCGAGCACAGCCTGGTTCGTCGGCTTCGTATCGCCGATTCCATTCGGCGGGAATATGGCAGGTGCGATATTTTTCATGAAACGAAGGTGTCCATCTTAACCACGAATGAACGGCTTCGCCACGTTGAATCGTTGGACCGTTAAGTTGTTTCACACTTGCGTAAGAACAGTGCGCGGCATTAATTGAGAGTATGTTCGGGGTCACCACCTCCGATGATTATCGGCCGGTTGCGTGGATGGGCCGCTATCCCGTCGATGTGACCACGATGCTGGTTGGGCTGCACGTCGCGGCCGCAATTCTCGCAGCTATTTTCGTCGCGATCGGGGCGGGCTCGATTTTGGCGTATTTGCAATTCGATAGTGCAGCAGTCTGGTCCGGCCAGGTCTGGCGCCTTTTCACGTATGCGTTTGTGCATGCGCCGTCAGGACTGCTCTGGTTCGCGATCGAGATGTATATGCTTTTCGTGTTCGGCCGCGAAGTCGAACGCTTTATCGGGCGGCGCGCCTATATTGGGTTCTATCTTATTTTGCTGGTTACGCCCGCCGCGCTGCTAACGGTTTGGGGTCTTTGGCAGCGTTCGGCTCTCGCCGGTTCGCCGGCATTGCACTTTGGAATTTTTGTTGCCTTCGCCACCATATATCCGCGGGCTGAGTTGTTTCTGCGGATCATGACCAAATGGGTTGTACTAATTCTTGCTGCCGTTTACACTTTTCAACTGCTCGCATATCATGCTTGGAGCGAATTAATGGTCGTTTGGACAAGCATCGGCGCGGCGTTCCTTTTCATTGAGATGCATGGCGCCGGACCGGAACTTCCCTGGTGGGACGCATTGAAAACGCGCTTGGCTCCCAAGCCGAAATTCCACGTTGTCCCCAAAATGCATTCCAGCCGTTCAGCGGAAACGGATGACGTTTACACCTCGATCGATCCGATCCTCGATAAGATTTCCAAGTCTGGAATCGGAAGTTTGACGGCGAGCGAGCGGCGGCAACTTGATCGCGAACGCGAGCGGCTGCTGAAGAAGTCCGAATAATCAGAATTTTCAGCCCACGAAACACACGAATGACGCGAAAGTGCAGAACCGCGAGGACCGGTCTATTTGAACTTTAGTATCTTTCGTGTGTTTACTGGGTTTTTTTATTTACGATGAGCCGAACCTCGACGGTCTCGCACAAGACGTGGAGCAGAAGTTGGTGCGCCTCTTGAATCCGGGCAGTTAAGTCGCCGCGAACCAAAAGATCGACATCGGCCATCCCAATGGTTGATCCGCCGTCGCGGCCGAGGAAAGCAATAGTTCTAAGCTTGCGCTCTTTTGCTTCGTGTAACGCGCGCTCAACATTCCTAGATTTGCCGGAAGTCGTTAGGCAAATCAGCAGATCTCCTGGAAGTCCGAAAGCCGCCACCTGGCGAGCGAAAATCTCATCGAAGCCATAATCATTGCCCGCGGCAGTGAGAAGTCCGCCATCGCCGGCAAGACAAATGGCTGGGTACGCGGGACGATCTTTCATAAAACGCACCACAAACTCCGTGGCGAAATGCGACGCATCGGCCGCGCTGCCGCCATTTCCGCAAACGAGCAATTTATTCCCCCCGCGCAAGCATTCTTCGATTAGATCCGCAGCCTTCTCTACTTGTCCCTCGAGATGGAGAAGTGACTGCAGCGTCTCTTTGGCTGCAGCGACTGCACTCTTCAAAATTTCAGATGATTCGCCCATAGGTCATAGCTGACTTGTCGAAACGGTAATTGAAACAACCGTGTAAAAACCAGACCTTTTTCCTTTCGGATAAGCATTTTGGAGGAACTTCGCTTCCCCGTTTCCGTAGAAGTGCTTGTGCACGGTGTAACGCTCGACCTCACATGTAAGCTTCTCCGACGCCACGCTTTGGCGAGGCCGCGGATTCCGTTATGCAGTCCAATTGATCGTCGCCGGAAAAGCGGTTTCTGACCGATGAATCGCCTTAAGACAATGAACAAACAGAGCGCAAATAGCGACCAGCAGCCAGCTGGACAATGAAAAATGGATTTTACCAGCATTACTGATTCCCTTTCAGCGACGCCGCGCGAGCACGACGAGTGCCCGCACTGTTGCGGCGTCGTACGAGTTCACAACGGACTTTGCCTCGGGTGTTTGGTGCAAACGGGACTGGCTGAACACGACGGCTCCGAGGGCGAGAATCTCGACACTCTCCTCTCCGAGATTGAATGAGTATGCGGATCGATCACCTGCGATCGTCACTTCTCTTGTATTTCGGGGCTTGAATCTTCGAATTGTGACAGTGCCGTTAATTCCTTCATCCTGCAAAATAATCGGAACCTTCACCCCCCAGTTTCCGTAGAAGTAAGCGTGCGGGAAATTAGACAAATCCAACAGCCCCTCCCGGTATGGCGTCCCTCCTGCGGTCAAACATCATTCTACTGGCCCGATTTCGATTTTCGTTTCCTGCTTTGTCCCCCAGTTTTCACATTTTTGAGGGTGAGTTTTTCGAGGCCCTGCTCCTCGGTCACGTTTCCTTGATGGACGGAAGACCTAGATGCGGGTGCCTGCTCACCAAACACAGTCCCGCACGATTAGCGGGTTAGCAGTAGTTGGAGGAAATCAACAGATGAGGATAGAAGGTCATCTCCCGCATGTGGGGCGGGCGACCAAGGGCGGCAGCTTGCCCTATAACAGCTCGAACGGGAACGGCGCGAAAGCGCGTCGGTCTACAATCGATTTTCAGGATGCGCCGGTCCATGGGGTACCTGGCTGGAAATCGTCCCTCGACATCACGTGCATTCTGCTTGCGTTGCCTATTTGGTTGCCGCTGATGATCTTGCTCATGTTGGTGACGCGACTCGCTTCGCCTGGACCGATTTTCTACCGACAGAAACGCGTTGGACTCGGTGGAAGACATTTTCTTATCTGGAAGTTCCGAACAATGAAGGTGAGCGCCGACACAGAAACTCACGAGCGTCATTTGGAAGAATTGATCCGGATCGGTTGCCCCATGACGAAACTTGACGCGTACGGCGATCCGCGTCTGGCGCCTTTCGGTTGGATTCTGCGTGCAAGCGGCCTGGATGAATTACCTCAAATTTTCAACGTCCTTTGTGGCGAGATGAGTCTGGTTGGTCCCCGGCCATGCCTGCCAAATGAATTTGCCCATTATCAGCCGTGGCAAAAAGAGCGCGCGAACGGTCTGCCGGGTCTCACAGGATACTGGCAGGTGAATGGTAAAAATAAAACGACGTTCAATGAAATGATAGCCATGGACCTATTTTATCTAAAGAACCTATCGTTCCTGCTGGATCTGAAGATCATTTTCAAGACTTGCGCCGTTATGGCTGGGCAGGTCTTCGAATCCCGCCCGGCAACGCAACCGGGCCGCCAGGATGAACGCCTTCGCTCGCCCGCGCCAACTTTACAGAGACTCACGGAATCAGCTCGAAAAGTATGAAGAAGCAAATCACAGTCGGCGTAATCGGGTGCGGTTATTGGGGACCGCTTCTGGTTCGCAATTTCAAAAGTCTACCGGACTGCCAGCTCAAAGCCGTCTGCGACGTTAATACGGAGCGCCTGAAACATATCCGGGCGCTGTATCCGGACATCGAAGGCATGGCACAAACGCAGCAGCTTCTTAACGGCACAAACGTGGACGCTGTCGTCATTGCCGCCCCGGTGAAGCATCACTATTCATTGGCCAAGGCAGCCCTTCTGGCGGGCAAGCATACGTTCATCGAAAAACCGATGGCGTCGTCTTCAGCCGAGTGCGAGGAACTAATCGAAATCGCCGACCGCAATGGTCTGGTTTTGATGATCGATCACACTTTTCTTTACTCTTCGCCCGTGCAAAAGATTGCCCAAATTGTTCAAGCCGGAGATTTGGGTGAGATCCGCTATATCAATTGCCGGCGTCTCAACCTAGGATTATTCCAAAAGGACATCAATGTTGCGTGGGATCTGGCGCCGCACGATATCTCGATCATTCTCCATATTCTGGACGAATTGCCCACGACAATTAACTGCCAGGGAAATGCTCATATCACGCCGGGAGTAGAGGACGTGACAAACATGTCGCTGTCCTTCTCGCGTAAACGCTTCGCAACCATCCAGAGCAGCTGGCTCGAACCACGGAAAATTCGCGAAATGACGATCGTCGGTACGCGACGCATGATCGTCTATGATGATTTGCGGACACGCGAGAAAATCCGCATTTACGATGCACGGGTAGAACGTCCGCCGCATTACGACACGTTCGCCGAGTTTCAATACTCGTATCACTACGGAGATAGTTACATCCCGTACCTCCATCAGGAGGAGCCGCTAAAGCTGGCCTGTCAGCATTTTGTTGACTGTATCAAAACGAATTCTCAACCGCTAACGGATGGCCGTCGGGGGCTGGAAATGGTTAGGATCCTCGAGGCAGCTAGCACTTCCGTCAAGATGAACGGTGCACCGGTGACACTTTCTCATTCGAGTAGTGCAGCGCCGGCTCTCGCCCCAGTCAAAGCGGAAGAGATGCTTCAGGTTGAAGCATTCGCTGGATGAGTGGCGCGCGAGCTTTCGCGCTAACTCATCGCACAGCACGCGGAGCCTCGACAACAACCGCCCAGATTCATCCCTTTAGGCTAACCATAAAATGAAAGTACCCTTCCTCGATTTGAAGGCGCACCACGCCCCTTTTATTGAAAAATTCGATCGCGCCATTCGCGAAGTGATCGAGAACAGCGCATTTGCCGGCGGACCGTTCGTGGAAAAGTTCGAAGAAGAGTTCGCTGCATTCTGCGGGTCCCCCTACGCAATCGCGGTGGGCAACGGCACTGACGCCCTTTGGCTTACTCTCCTGGCGCTTGGAATTGGTGAAGGCGATGAAGTCATTACGGTTCCGAACACATTTATCGCCACCGCCGAGGCGATTACTTACTGCAAAGCTCGGCCGGTATTTGTGGATGTGGATCAGGACACATTCACGATGAACCCCGCGGAACTCGAAAAGAGTCTCACCGAGCGAACCAAAGCGATTATTCCAGTTCACCTTTTCGGGCAACCGGCGGACATGGACCCGATTTTGGAATTTGCGCGCGCAAACGGACTTTTCGTCGTTGAAGATGCCGCACAGGCGCATGGCGCTGAGTATAAAGGCCGAAAAGCAGGCACGATGGGCGAAGCGGGTTGCTTTAGTTTTTATCCCGGAAAAAATCTTGGCGCCTTCGGCGAGGCCGGCGCAGTCGTGACGAACGACCCTGAGTTGCGGAAGCAAATCCAGATGCTGCGAGACCACGGCCAGTCACGAAAATATTACCACGCCCTGATGGGATGGAACTGCCGGATGGATGGCATCCAGGCCGCAGTCTTGTCGATCAAACTGCGTCATCTTGACGAAGCAAATTCCCTGCGGCGCAAACATGCCAAGGAATACAATCAGGCTTTCGCCGGAATCGATGAGGTTCTTACGCCGTTCGAGGCGATGTACGCACGGCACGTTTATCACGTCTATGCCATTCGCGTACAGGACCGCGATGTAGTCGCTCGGAATCTCCAGGAAAAAGGAGTCGGGTGCGCCGTGCATTATCCGGTCCCGATTCATCTACAGGAGGCATGCCGAAATCTCGGCTACAAGAAGGGCGCATTCCCAATTGCGGAAAGTCTGGCTGACCAATTTCTTTCCTTGCCGATGTTTCCAGAGCTGACGGAAGAGCAGATCGAATATGTCGCCCGCAGCGTTAGCGAAGTGGTTGGCGCAGAGGCACTCGTCTAGGAAGAAGTTTGAAAACTCTCGAAGCAGGCAAATGGCAATCCGTGGAAGCGGCGCCCCTTTCTGGCGAGGATTCCTTGGTAGAGCCGAAGACGAGCCAGGAACCGCTGCAAATGTGGATCATTAATCCCGTCCAAAATCCAGGTTGGGATCTGGTGGTTGCTTTGCATCGCGACGCCGGCTGCTTCCACACCAGCGCCTGGGCAAAGGTGCTTCATAAGACTTATAACCATCAGCCTTTTTACCTTCAATTTTCCCGCGGACGCAGATTGGCCGCGCTGATACCGCTGATGGAAGTGCATAGTGCGTTCACTGGACGACGCGGTGTCTGTCTCCCATTCAGCGATGTGTGCGAGCCGCTCATCTTTGACCCTGAAGTGACTGGCATCGTAAAAGATCGCCTTATTCGCTTCGCGCGGGAACGCCGCTGGAAGCACCTGGAAATCCGGGGGTGCAAATCGTTTCAATCCGCCTCGAGTTCGGCAACTAAATTCTACGGGCATACACTCGATTTCCGCCGCCGCCCCGAGGAAATGGCCAGTCGCTTCGACAGTCAAGTCCGTCGTGCTATTCGCAAAGCGGAACGCAGCAATGTGAGCGCGCTCGTTTTCCGCAATCGCCAGGCTATCGACGATTTTTACCGGCTCCACGTCCAAACACGCCGGCGCCACGGGCTCCCACCGCAACCGGCATCGTTTTTTCTGAACATTTACGAGCACATCATCAAGCCCGGTCTGGGGTTCATTGTTGTGGCACGACGCGGGTCACGCCCGATTGCTGCAGCGGTTTTCTTCCGCTTCGGAAAGAACGCCGTCTATAAGTACGGCGCTTCGGACAAGAGGTTTCAAGAATTCCGCGCGAACAATCTTGTCATGTGGCAAGGCATCCAGCTTTTGGCGCGCACCGGCATCGAAAAATTACATTTCGGCCGCACCGACTCCGAAAACGACGGTTTGCGACGATTCAAGCTTTCCTGGGACACGCACGAAGAATCAATCGATTACTTCCGAGTCGATCCATCGGGTCGGCAGTGTCCCGCTCCAGTCCGCCGTGAAGGCGGCTTGCACAAGCGGATCTTTGGCAGATTGCCGCTGGTGTTCAATCGACTCGCGGGGTCGATCCTCTATCCACATCTCGACTAAAGACTAAAATTATGGCTGAAATCCGACGGGAATCACAACATCAATCGGGCATAACACTGAGCGATATTCTGTTCGCTCTGTTCAAGCGTAAGCGAACAATCATGGTATGCGCGGCGATAGGCATCATTGCCGCTGCGGCGGTTTATTTTCTCTTTCCGCCTTCGTACGAATCACAGGCCAAGTTATTGGTCCGGTATGTTCTGGAAAGGAGCGCCATCGATCCGGTCGAGGCGGAAAAAGCGGGCGCCAATTCGAGCAGTGAAGCGGACAGAGTGATCGGAGCTGAAATCGAAATCCTGACCAGTTGGGATCTGGCCACGCAAGTCGCCCATGCAATCGGTCCAAAACGATTGCTGCCGACGGCGAAAGATCCAACAGAGACTCAGGCGGCTCGCGGTATTATTTCGGGCTTGAAGGTGATTTCGAGCAAAGGCAGCAACATCATCTTCATCTCGTACAAGAACAGTAATCCGGAGATCGCGACGCTTGTTTTGCAGGAATTATTGAGTCTTTATTTCGTCAAGCACCTCGAAGTGCATCGCTCGGCGGGCGCCTTCGATTTTGTGGCTCAACAGACTGATCAGGTTCGAGCGCGCTTAAATCAGACCGAGGATGCATTGAAGTCTCTAAGGGAGAAGACTGGAATTGCGTCACTCAAAGAAGGCTCAGTGGCCCTTACTAATGAGGCTGCAAAGATCCAGGATGAACTTAATGCCGCCCAGGCGCAGCTGGCCGAACAACAAGCCCTTGTTAGTCAAAAGGCTGGGGACTCATCAAAAGGCTGGAGAAAGAAAAAGCCGACAGATGAAAAAGCTAAAGCGGCCGGCGCCCAAGCCAAAGTCGAGACGCTTAAGTCGCGGCTTCGCGATGTTCAGCAAAGAACGAAGCAGCTTGGAGAGCTGGCTCCGCAAATTGAAGACCTGGAGCGGAAGCGGGAGATGGACGAAGCGAATTACAAATATTTTGCGGCATCGCTTGAAAAGGCGCGAATTGACGAGGCTTTGGATCCCACCAAGATGCCAAACATCAGCGCGGTTCAGCGACCCTCGCCTCCCGCTTTGGAGACCAAAACGCGCGATAAGATGGTCATAGGGCTGGCTGGTGCCGGGGTAGTCTTGGGCATCGCGCTGGCATTCCTAAGAGGCTTGGTTTTGAACCAAACCGTCGGCCGACCACTTCAGTTGGAAAGGCAGTTGCACATTCCACTGATGCTCTCGATCCCGTATTCGAGAGGTCGGAATGGACATTTGGCCTTACCCCGGAACGGTTCGCCGGCGAATCCAGAAGCATTGGTTACGCGACGTGGCCGTCCCAAGCTGGCTCCCTGGGAGCCTGGCCATTTTATCCGGCCGTACTGTGACGCCATCCGCGATCGCCTTGGTCTGTATTTCGAACTTAATCATCTGACGCATAAACCGAAACTGGTAGGTGTTGCCGGCTTTTCCGAGGAAGCGGGAACTTCTACGCTCGCCGCCGGGCTCGCTGCCTCCCTTTCGGAAACGAACGACGGCAAGGTCCTTCTCGTTGATGTGAACCTGGGCCCGCAGAACGTGCATCCGTTTTTCAAAGGTAAACCTGCGTATTCTCTTAACGCGGCACTTAAGCCGAATGGGACGATCGCTTCGGCTTCGGATAATCTCTATCTGGCTACAGTTGGAACCCCAAACTCTGGACCGGCTCAGCTCGGTTTGAAAAAATTCTTCGATATGATGCCGAACCTGAAAGCGAGCGACTTCGACTACATCATTTTTGATATGCCACCGCTCGATCAGACCAGTCCCACATGGGGGATGGCTGCTTTCATGGATAAGCTTTTGCTCGTGGTTGAGGCAGAAAAGAACAACCGCGAGGTTATCAAGCGTAGCTATGGCAAGTTGATCGCCGAACGAAACAATGTTGCGGTTGTAGTCAACAAGTCCCGTTCCTACGTTCCGAAGTGGCTTGACGGCGAATCGTAATTCGCCGGATTCATAACGGCCCGACGCAACCCTCTTCCTGCAAGCGCCAGACTTCGCTGTCCCTTGGATGCTTGCACCTGACCGGAACCTTCAACCAACAATACTTCGTGTTACGCAATAGAATTTACTACGGGCTAAAGCCCTTCATTCCGCAAACAGTGCGGGCGGCGATCCGACGACGAATGGCCAGGCGGCTTCGCAAACAGACTGGGAACGTATGGCCCATCATACCGGGGGCGGAGCGTTTACCTGAAAACTGGCCGGGCTGGCCGGGTGGCAAAAAATTTGCCTTTGTTCTAACGCACGACGTCGAAAGCAAGGCAGGACTGGACCGGTGTCGATCCTTAATGCAACTCGAGTTGGACCTTGGATTCCGTTCCTCCTTTAACTTTGTCCCCGAAGGAAGTTACCGGGTTCCAGCAGAATTAAGGGAAGAACTTACTGCCAAAGGATTCGAGGTTGGCATACACGATCTTAAACACGATGGCCGTCTGTTTACCTCGCGTCGTAACTTCAGACGACGGGCCGCGAGAATCAACCGCTATGCGCACGAGTGGGACGCCTCAGGATTCAGGTCGGGGTTCATGTTGCGTAATCTCGATTGGTTGCACGACCTCGACGTGCAATACGACGCATCCACCTTCGACACGGATCCGTTTGAGCCGCAGCCGGAGGGAGTACACACTATTTTTCCATACTGGGTGCCGCATCCGGACGGTAACTCTTCTTCGGAAGGTTATGTTGAATTGCCCTATACCCTCGCTCAGGATTCTACTCTGTTCCTGGTCTTGGGCGAAACTACTCCAGAGATCTGGATGCGAAAACTTGATTGGATTGCAGAGCATGGAGGCATGGCCCTTGTCATCGTACACCCCGATTACATGTCCTTCAGCGGGTCGGGACAGACAGCAACAAACTACCCTGCAGAGGTATACCGGGAATTCCTCACTTACGTTAAAACCAAGTATTCCGGCGAGTACTGGCATGCTCTCCCGAAGGAAGTAGCAAAGCACGTCACTAAGATTCGTTCTTCGGAAGCAAGCCCGTGTGAGTGCGATGAGCTCACCACGGTGAGAACTCGCCGGCTCCGCGGCAGGCGAGCCGCAGTGCTGCTCTTCTCACATTATCCCGCGGATCCGCGGCCCAGAAGAGCGACCGAGGCGTTGGCAGCCCAAGGTGTCAATATTGATCTCATCTGCCTGCGCGATAGCGATTCCGATCCAGCACATCAGACTTACGGCAATATCAATGTCACACGTGTCGGGTTGAAGCGGCATCGTGGCGGCAGGGTGGCGTACATTGCCCAGTACGCCGCGTTCGTCTTAACTTGTTTTTTCCGTCTTGCCTGGAGATCACTGACACGCCGCTACCACTTCGTGCATGTGCATAACATGCCGGACGTTCTCGTCTTCAGTGCTATGGTCCCGAAGCTTCTCGGCGCAAAGGTCATATTGGATCTGCACGATCCCATGCCCGAGCTCATGCGGACGATCTTCAAACTGCCCGAGGAAAGCTTCAGCGTAGCCATGTTGAAACGACTGGAGAAGTGGAGCATCCGCTTTGCGGATCTCGTGCTAACAGTGAATCTCGCATGCAAGAAGATCTACTCTTCCCGTAGTTGTGAGCCGCGCAAAATCAAAGTCGTCATCAATTCACCTGACGACGACGTCTTCCGGTTGCAGCGCGCTGGCGCTCATAATGGCAACGGCAAAAACGGCAATGGCTCCAACCCATTTGTGATTCTCTATCATGGTTCGCTGGTCCACCGGAACGGTTTCGACCTGGCATTGGAATCATTGGAGAAGGTCAGCCAGACAATTCCATCTGTCCGGTTGAAGGTTTGCGGTGAGCGAACCGCATTCTTCGAGGAAGTGATGAAATCTGCTCAACAACGGGGACTCGACAGAAATATCGATTACCTCGGACCGTGCAACGTTAATGAGATCGTCGCGGCAATCGGGGATTGTGACCTCGGGATTATCCCTAACCACCGCAATATCTTTACCGAAATCAATACGCCCACCCGGATATTCGAATACCTGGCCCTGGCCAAACCAGTGATCGCGCCGAAAACGCAGGGTATACAGGACTATTTCGGCGACAATGATCTGATCTTTTTCGACCTTGGCGACGCTAACGATCTCGCGCGAAAGATCGAATTCGCCTATTCTCATCCAGTTGACGTTGCCGAAACAGTAAAGCGCGGCCAGGCAGTTTACCTTTCACACACATGGAGCCGCGAACGGCTCACGTTGTTGAATTCTATCGGCGAGCTTCTCTAGGCGAGGCTTAAACACTGTGGACGCTCTCTGCATCTTACTCGTACTTGTCCTAGTGCTCGTGCTACAACACACCAGTTCCGATGAGTATCATAGAACAAAGGGTAAAAGCAACAAGATCCGATAGAACTTCTGGACTATCTACTAGGCGAGTGCCATCACCCTTCTTTACGCGGAAATGATCGGAGTTATTGCCAATAAGGACGAACACTCGACTGTTGTCGAGTTCTTTGAGTTGTTTAAGACACCATGGGAGTTCTGGCGGCCCGGAACCCAGTACGATGTTTTACTCTGCTCCAACAGTACGGTGCCGGAAAACGACGCCAGGTTGCTATTGCTTTATGGCTCGCAGCGGCAAGCCTTCGAAAAATATCCAAGCCTAAAGACAAGCTGTGCCCCCGGACACAATTTTGCTCTTTTTCGTAACGAGCGCATACCAATTTACGGAAATTGTCTTCTCCTGGAGGGCCTCCAAAACGAAGTCCTCGTTCACAAAGGAACAAGCTCGATAGCTCCTGACGCTCAACTCGTGGTACGCCTCGGCTTTGATCTATTCGAAGAGGTTTACTACCTCCTAACAAAGGGGCAACCAGCAGAACTCGCCAACGTACCTACACTGGAACTTCACATTTCGCTTCTGCGTGAACTCATCGTCAGCCACGGCGTGACTCTCGTGGAGATACCTCCGGTTCCCGCAGGCCATCGCTTTATCGTGTCCCTTACTCATGATGTTGATCATCCGCGTATACGCCAGCACTTGTGCGACCACACAATGTTCGGTTTTCTGTACCGGTCACTCATCGGCTCAGTAATCGACTTTTGCCGAGGAAGAAGGTCCTTGCAACAGGTGGTTACCAATTGGAAGGCTGCGTTTTCACTACCACTGGTGTTTGCTGGAATCGTCAAAGACTTCTGGAACCAGGTCGATCGGTATCTGGAGTTGGAAAGAGACCTTGCCGCAACCTTTTTCGTTATTCCAACAAAGGGGGATGCCGGCGTCGATTTTCACGGTCGAATGAGCCCAAAGCGCGCCTCGCACTACGCTTTGTCGGATATCGCAGATGACTTGAAGAATCTGCTTTCCGCAAACCGTGAAATCGCTGTTCACGGCATCGATGCATGGCGCGACAGCGCCAAGGGCCGTGATGAACGGAAACACGTTCAGGAAATCACGGGTACGGCGGAAACAGGCGTTCGGATGCACTGGCTTTACTTTGATTCGCAAGCGCCAGCGACCCTCGAGAAAGCCGGCTTTTCTTATGATTCAACAGTTGGCTACAACGAAACAATCGGATACCGCGCGGGAACAACTCAAGTCTTCAAGCACGCCGAGGTCGATCATTTGCTCGAACTCCCGTTGCACATCATGGACACGGCGCTGTTCTATCCTTCATACATGAACTTGCCTAACGACCAAGCTAGAGCTGCCATGCTACCGTTGATTGAGAATGTCACAAGATTCGGCGGAGTTCTCACCATCAACTGGCACGATCGAAGTCTCGGGCCTGAAAGATTGTGGGACGATACCTATCTGGCTTTGCTAGGTGACTTGCGCGCCCGGACGCCTTGGTTTGCTACAGGCTTGCAAACCGTCTCGTGGTTTCGCAAGCGGCGCGCGGCATCGTTCGTCAGGACCACTGAGGATGACGGCAGGGTCCGCGTGCGGACAGCGACTGACCCAACCGCCGCTGACGTTCCACCACTAACACTGAGGGTGTATAACACCGCGTCTTCAGGGCATAAGTTCTGTGGTAAGGGAAACGCGCTTTTCGAGAATATCACCATCGACGGGTCAGACGAGGTTCTGGTCGCCGCCTAGCTCATTTTCGCTTCTCATCTCTATCTTTTTTTTCTTGCTTATGAAACCAAATTTGGTCCTTGCCCAACTCGGATGCGGTTATTGGGGCCCGAATCTGCTGCGTAACTTCTCAGCGCTGCCCGCCTGCACGGTCAGGTACGTGGTGGATTCAAGCGCAGAACGCCGCGCATTTGTCGAAGCAAATTTCCCTCTCAGCCGCGCAATCGAAAGCCATCAAACTGTTCTGGAAGATCCCGGCGTCGATGGAGTGATCATTTCCACCCCTGCTGCAAGTCACTTCTCCCTTGCCAAGCAAGTCCTCGATGCTGGTAAACACGTTTTCGTGGAGAAGCCGCTGGCAACAAAGGTCGCCGAGGTCGATGAGCTCGCAAGACGCGCAGCCGGGCGAAATCTTGTTGTAATGACGGGTCACACCTTCGTCTATAACTCGGCCGTCCGGTATGTGAAGAAACTGATTGATTCCGGCGAGCTGGGCGACCTTCGTTACATCTATTCCCAGCGGCTGAATCTTGGCCGCATCCGCTCCGATATCGACGCCCTCTGGAACTTTGCACCTCACGATATCAGCATCATCCAATATTGGCTTGGCGATCCTGAGCCTATTTCCATTGGTCGCCAAGGCATGGCTTACATGCAGGACGGGATTGATGACGTTGTCTTTCTTAGCCTTGAGTATCCCGGGAAGATCATAGCAAACGTTCACGTAAGCTGGTTGGACCCACAAAAGGTCCGCAAGATGATCATCGTCGGCTCGCGCAAGATGGTCGTCTATGACGATATCGCGGAGAACAAGATTGCTATCTACGACAAAGGCATTGATCGCCGCGCCATTCTGGGAGAGAACATGGACTTCGATAAGCCGCAGGTTACGCCGTTCAATTATCGGAGCGGTGACATTTTGATACCCCAGGTCAAGTTTGCGGAGCCGCTCCGCGTCGAAGCAGAACATTTCGCTGACTGCATCCGTAACTCACGTGAACCAATCACCGGGCTACCTCACGCGAGAACTGTCGTATCAATCCTTGAGCGCGCTCGCCCGCTAAATGGCGAGGTTATTCGTCAGACCTCTGCAATATGAATCCTGTCAAACAGCGTACCGTCGGGTTCGTCGACGTAAAGTTCGGGGCGAACGTCACCGTCATAGAACCGACAAACCTATACGGTTGCAACATCGGCGATGATACCTTTATCGGTCCTTTCGTCGAGATACAGAAGGGAGTAACCATTGGAAAGCGATGCCGCATTCAATCGCACTCGTTCATCTGCGACTTGGTCACGATAGGTGACGACTGCTTCATTTCGCATGGCGCGATGTTCATTAATGACCTATTCCTCACTGGTGGGCCTGCTGGCAAGCCGGAGCTTTGGCGGCCAACAAAACTTGGCAACCGTGTCAGTATCGGAACGAATGCCACTATTCTTCCGGTAACAATCTGCGACCAGGTAGTTATCGGAGCTGGCGCGGTTGTTACCAAAGATATCACCATCCCCGGCATTTACGCGGGTAACCCTGCTCGCCTACTGCGCCGTTTCTAACTCTAACCCTTGAATTCTGATTACCATTCTATGAAAATTCCATTTGTTGATCTGCACGCACAATATCTGTCGGTCAAAAACGAGATCGATCGTGCCATTACCGAAGTAATCGCCGAGTCGGCTTACATTCGCGGACGGCACGTAGATGCTTTCGAAGAGGCATGGGCGAGTACGCTTGGGGTCAAACGATGCGTTTCGTGCGCGAATGGAACAGATGCGATTTATATCGCCCTCCGGGGGCTTGGGGTAAAGCCTGGTGACGAGATCATCACCTCGGCACATTCCTGGATCTCAACATCGGAGACGATCACCCAGGCTGGAGGCCGGGTCGTATTCTGCGACACAGATGAGGAAACCTTCACCATCGATCCCGATGATATCGAACGAAAGATTACACCTGCCACGGTCGGAATTGTTCCGGTTCATCTTTACGGACAGCCAGCGGACATGGATGCGATCATGGCGATCGCAAGAAAGCACGGTCTATGGGTTCTCGAAGATTGCGCCCAGGCACATTTAGCCAGATATAAGGGCCAGTTTGTTGGGACCTTTGGCAACGCTGCGACCTTCTCCTTTTATCCAGGTAAAAACCTTGGCGCGTATGGGGACGCCGGATGCGTGGTGACCAATGACGAACGACTTGCCGAGTGGATGACGACATTCGCTCGGCATGGTGGAAAAGGCGACCATGTAATGGAAGGAATCAACAGCCGCATGGACGGACTACAGGCAGCCATACTAAATGCCAAACTGCCGCATTTGTCTGCATGGACTGAAGCACGACGCTGCGTTGCCGCGTGTTATAACGGCCTTCTCGAACAGGTGGGTGACGTCATCACACCAAGGGTAGGACCCAGGCGCGATCACGTTTATCATCTCTATGTCATTCGCACAGAAAACCGGGATGCCTTGAAAGAGCATCTTACCCATGCAGGTATTTCCACGGTTTTGAACTACCCGAAGGCGTTGCCGTTTTATCCCGCCTACGCTTATCTCGGTCATGTTCCCCAAGATTTTCCGGTCGCCTACTTTAACCAATCCCGGATCTTGTCTTTGCCGATCTACCCGGAAATGACCAAAGAGATGATCATTCGGACGGTCGAGTGCATTGATGGCTTCTTTCAAGAGACGGCTGTCATCCCGGTAAAGGTGGTTCAATTTGCCGATTTGCAGAAGGTTCGCTGACTCCTGATCTCTGCCATCCGACCTGTCAAAGATAACCGATGCACCTGCCTCCTCCTATCGCAGCACTCTTGACTGTCGGTTTCATCGTCTTCCTTTTCCGGCGAGATTCCAAGGAGAAACATAACGTAACAGGAGGGCTCTGGTTACCGCTTGTTTGGATGCTGATTATCTGTTCCAGACAACCTTCAGAATGGCTCAATACCTTTGGTTTTAATTCAGGCGCCGTCACGCTGGAAGAAGGTAGCCCCTTCGATGCATGTATCTATTTCTCCTTGATCCTAGCCGGCGCTTATGTCCTCAGCAAACGACATGTTCAGCTCTCGGAGATTATTCGGAACAATCAGTGGCTCACGATCTTTTTCGTTTATTGCTTTCTTGCCATCTTTTGGTCCGATTTTCCGTTCGTGGCTTTCAAGCGATGGATCAAGGTCCTGGGCCATCCAATCATGGCGCTTATCGTCCTTACCGAACCGAATCCCGCCAAGGCTGTGACTAAGCTCCTGAAAAGGTGCGCCTTTGTCATACTTCCCGTGTCGATTCTGTTTATTAAATACTATCCCGAATACGGCCGGGCATTCGATGTCTGGACGGGTGCAGCACTTAACACAGGTATCACGTTGAACAAAAACGCGCTGGGTGGCGATTGCCTGATTCTTGGTCTCTTTTTCTTCTGGTATCTGTTGCAAACGTGGGCAAGCGAACGGGGGAGAGCAAGGCGAAACGAACTTTTCCTTGCAGCCGGATTTCTGTTGATGAGCTGGTGGCTTTTATCCAAGGCTCATAGCTCAACATCACAGGTATCGTTGCTCGTCGGCATGTCGATCGTAGTCATCCTTGGCTTGCGAATGGTGGACAAGAGATTCATCGGCACATACCTGATTTTCGGCGCTCTTGTGTTGGCCGCTGCCGAGTGGGCATTTGGGATTTATGCGAACGCGATCCAGTTGTTGGGAAAGGATCCCACCTTAACCGACAGAACCTTGCTTTGGCACGATCTGCTGCAGGTTGAAATCAATCCTATCTTTGGTGCCGGATTTGAAAGCTTCTGGCTGGGCGATCGGTTCCGAGAATTCGCGGCATCGCGGTGGTGGGCACCTAATCAGGCTCACAATGGTTATCTCGAAACCTATTTGAATCTGGGACTAGTTGGACTGTTTTTGCTGATTGCAGTGTTAATCGCAACCTTCTGGAAAGGTCGCGGGGAGCTTTTCAGGAATTTTGAGTTCGGCCGTTTTCGTCTGGGTTTTCTTCTGGCAGTAATTGCTTACAATTGGACTGAAGCGGCCTTCAAGAACATCAGCCCTATCTGGTTTGTTTTCTATCTCATCGCCCTGGATTATCCGCAGCGTGAATTTGCAGCCGACGAAGAGTCAGTCGCAATAGATAGGGTCGAAGCGGAAGGAGAATTGATTTCTGCTGCGGACCTGAATCCAGCAGGAACCGCTTTTACGACGAGCAATCGATTCGAATGCTAATTATCAATGCGGATGATTGGGGGCGTTCCGTTGGGGAAACCGATGCCGCCCTCAGATGTTACAAGGAGGGCA
>Ga0137375_10002742_pt1 | contig 20697 bp, 18 predicted proteins | sample SagtaG_24_FD_104936 | JGI IMG/M metagenome (GOLD analysis project Ga0137375, IMG submission 104936) | Vadose zone soil microbial communities from Sagehorn Ranch, Mendocino, California, USA - Sage1_R_113_16 metaG | ecosystem: Environmental > Terrestrial > Soil > Vadose zone | place: USA...
AACCGTATGGCCCCTCGAGCACTGCCGACCGTCTCCGAAGCCCGTGCCACTGCCAATGTGTGGCTCATCACCCATCTGCCTGATCGTTTTGCCGCGGGCATCCCTGACTACGATCTCACCCGGGACGGGTGGCGTATTCCCGTGTGGTTGTCCTATCCGGATCTGGAACCGCTTGGGCCCGTAGGCGAACTATTCGTCGATGCCGTGCGCGGCGACGTCCAGGCCCATACACCGCTTGCTGAGATGAAGGCGCAGGCCCTCCAGCTTTACGAACAGCATCGTGCCGACATCGAAGCCCCCCTTCTATAGGCAAGAGACCCGCTATTCCTGTGCCCCGGCCTGTTTGCGTATGGTGTTGAGTGCCTTCGGAGTGCATCTGGAGGAAGCACGGTTGCGCGACCTCACGGACTGTTCCCCGTTGGGCACCGACGCGTTCCAACTGCTTGAGGCTGCGCGGCAGTTGGGATTTCCTGCCAGTCGTAAATATACCTTGACATCTCTTGAGGAACTGGCAACTGTGTTGGAGGACGGGGACTTCCCAATTGTCTATGTGGATATGTGGCCGTTGCAGGGAGGGCTGAGCGGTCAATACCATGCTGTCGTGGTAGTCAGTGTCACCGCGGACAGCGTGACGGTGCTGGATCCGCAACGTGGGGAGCGCCGTCTTCCTCGAAAGGATTTTCAGGCAGCCTGGGCGGCAATGCACTTTCTCACCATAGTGATTGCTGTGTAACCCCTGGCAGGGCTGTATGCTGATGGATCGCTAAGACGTGAATTCTGACCACTTTCATGGTTGCTCCTCAAAGGAGAGCAGGACATGCAGGGACAACTCTTGTGCACGACGGTGGTGGGGAGCTATCCCCAACCGGATTGGTTGATTGATCGGCGGAGGCTGGGGAGTAGTGTCCCACGCGTCCCGGCGCGTGAGCTGTGGCGCATCCCGAACGAGTTTTTAGAGCAGGCCCAGGATGATGCCACGCTGCTGGCGGTGCGGGCGATGGAGCAGGCAGGGGTCGATATTATCAGCGATGGCGAAGCCCGCCGCGAGAGCTACTCGAATCGCTTCGCAACGGCCCTGGACGGTATTGATACGGCCACGCCTGGCACCACGGTGGGTCGGAGTGGACAGCCCGTCACCGTCCCACGGGTGGTCGGTCCGATTCGGCGCATGCGGCCTGTGCAGGTGCGCGATGTCGCCTTTCTGCGCCGTCACACGGCGCGACGTATCAAGGTGACCATCCCGGGACCGTTCACCATGAGCCAGCAGGCCCAAAACGACTATTATCGCGACGAGGAAAGCATGGCCCTGGCCTATGCTGAGGCCGTGAATGAGGAAATCCACGCGCTGTTTGCCGCTGGGGCGGACGTGGTGCAGCTCGATGAACCGTGGATGCAGGCCCGCGCCGAGCAGGCCCGCCGCTACGCCGTCACGGCCATCAACCGGGCCCTCGCAGGGGTGCAAGGCACCACCGCGGTGCATCTCTGCTTTGGGTACGCCGCATCGGTGAAGCAGAAGCCCAGCGCCTACTCGTTTCTCCCTGAGCTGGAGCACGCGGCGGTGCAGCAGGTGTCTATCGAGGCCGCTCAGCCACACCTGGACCTCTCCATCCTCAAGGCCCTACCTTCCAAGAGCATCATTCTTGGCGTTCTGAATCTGAACGATATGACCCCAGAAACGCCCGAGGTGGTGGCCCAGCGTATCCGTGCCGCCTTGCCCTACGTGCCCCCAGAGCGGTTGCTGGTGGCGCCTGACTGCGGCATGAAATTCCTGCCCAGGGACATCGCCTACCAGAAACTGCGGGCCATGGTCCTCGGGGCCGAGATCGTCCGGGAAGAGCAACGGTCTTGATGGTGCAAAGACCCTGATAGGTTATGAGGCGATAGGGAGACAGCAGCATGTCCTATGAAACCATCTTGTATGAGACCAAGGAGCGGATTGCGTACATCACCGTGAACCGTGTAGTGCCCCAGGACCAGGTGCTTGCCGAAGCGGAGCGTCTGGCGCAGGACATCCTGAGCAATCCACCGTTGTCCGTGCGGGCCAATGTGCGGGTCTCGCGCTGGTTTGCACGGCGCATGGAGGAGGAGGCGCTCTATTATCAGGGTGGGCTGAAACTGCATCTGACAGAGGATTTCCGGGAGTCAGCCCAGGCCTTCATGGAGAAACGGCCTCCCGAGTTCAAGGGCAGGTGAGAAAGGATGAAGGCGGAAGGATGAAGGCGGAATCAAAACTGCTCTTCCTTTATCCCTCCTCCTTCCTCCTTCATCGCGCAGCCTTCTCCGATCTACTCGGGGATTTCCGGCTTTGCCCCTTCCGGCAAATCAACTGCAAAGGCCGCCAAGATCTGCCCGACGAGCAGATAGTGCCCGATCAGACCAGTGATCTCCAAGGTTTTTTGCATGCCAAAGCGATCCCGGACCGCGTCGAACGTCGCATCGCTGATTTTGTGGTTGCGGAGCAACTCGTGCACGTAGCGCACCAGCATTGCCTCATCTCCCAAGAGACCTTGCGGCGCCGTACCGTGCGCGATGGCCTGGATGGTGTCTTCGGAGAGACCGGCTTGCCGCGCCAGGCGGGCATGGGCGAAGAATTCGTACTGACTTTTGATCTCGCGTGCGGTGGCGAGGATGATGGTTTCGCGCAGGGCCTCGGACAGATCCAGGTTGTAGCGCACGTAGGTACCCGTGTGGGCCACACGCGCTGCGAGGTCAGGACTGTGCAGGAGGACACCATACGGCCCTCTGACACTGCCGCGGCTGTCGGCAATGGCATCATAAAACTGCTGGTCTTCAGGTTTTAATTGGTCTCTGGTCATGTCCGGTAGGCGTGCCATTCGTCATGTCTCCTCAGATACGGGGTGGAACAATCTATAGGAGCAAAGCCTACAAAGTGTGAGCCAGCGTAGTCTACCATGCACTCGCTACCGCCGTCGACCTGTTCCAGTTGATGGAGATGGCGCTCTGGCAGCCCCAGGCGAATGCCGCACTGGCCCAGTTCGCTTGAGGCTGCCTCAGGAAAATGCTCTCCCTCGCGCGGCCTAGGGCGCGCAACTCATAGCGAGGCGCGTTCGACAATGTCTCCTTGGAGACTGGTGAGGAAGGCAAGCACTTCGCCTCTCTCTGTGGCCGGCACCGCGAATTTCTCCAGGGCTGCGGCGGCATGACGCATAAAGACCTCCCAGTCACTCGCACTGATGCCCAGGCCTTTGTGGGAGGTCGGCATATCGCGGCCCGTGTAGAAGACAGGGCCTCCTGCAGCCTCACACATATAGTTGACCACCAGTTGGCGATCTCTTCGTAGACTGTTCTCGCTGTGGCCTTTCCAAAACACGCCGAGCTGTGGATCATTGAGCAGCCGTGCCAGGAGTTCATCCGTGACCGCTGCAATAGCATCATAGCCGCCAAGGCGTTCGTACAGGGACTTCGTCTCCATATTTCGTCTCCCTCTTGATCTTCTCTGTTCCTTTACGTAGTGTCCCGACCCTTTATTTCTTTGCTTGGGGCATAGGGTGCAAGTGCAGGTCAAGGGGCCGCGCATAGCGTACGTAAAACACGCACGGTTCCGCCCCACAGGCGAGCGCGTGTGGCACTCCGCCTGGCAGACTAATGTAGGTTTGCCCGCTCAGAGGTGTTGTCGTACCATCCGCTGCAATGTAGGTAAAATTTCCCTTGATCCACACATAGAGTTCGTCGCTCGTGTGACTGTGGTTGGGAAACGTATAGTTCGCCGGGAGGCGGACCATCACTTCGAGCGCACCACCTTTGGCGTCGCCACGTAGTATGGCAAGCTCGGGCCCCGATGGGACGCCTTCAGCCTTGAAGGGCTCCCAGACCAGCTTGTTCAGGTCGATGATGGTCTGATCGGTCCCAAAAGCAAAAGGCTGCTTGTTGGACCCGAGTCCGTTCTGTGCCATAACGACGTTGCCCATGGTCAGCACTAGAAACAGCGCAACGGTAGTACTGAGGCGCAGCACCATCAGGCGGCACCATGGGCGGGGCGGAGAGCGTAGGGATTGGCACAGGAAAGCATGTGGTATGGTTGTTGGACGCATACGCTGATTCCTCCTTACTTGTGTTGTACCAAGGCACGCAGCTGTTCGTTCTTGAGCTTGCCTGGCGGTTGTGGGCGAGAGCCCGAGCTGCGCTCTGAGACTCAGACTCACTTCCTACGTCTAGAAGCATAGACAAAATGCCGCCAGGAAACCCGACGTATACCTGCGTTATCGCTGCGATATACCTGCGATGTTGCCAGTACATCATTTTGGTATACAATGGCTGTCGGTGGCCCCCCATATCCCTCAAAGGCACATCGGCACGCCCGCGGCCTGCCGGCGCCGCACGGAGGACCTGCCCATGCGCTATGTCTTCGCCGAGTGTGTCCTCGATACCCAGCTCTATAGCCTGTACCGGGCGGGCACGACCGTCCAGCTCCGGCCCAAGGCGTTTCACGTCCTGCAGTATCTTCTTGAGCATCGCGACCATGTGGTCAACAAAGACGAGCTCTGCGCACACGTATGGCCTGGCCAGTTTATTAGTGATGCGACGCTCGAGGGCTGTATTACGCTGGCCCGCCAGGCCGTTGGCGACAGTGGGCGGGCGCAACGGCTCATTCTGGAGATCGAGGATCTCCACTGGAGCGATGCGACCTCAGAAGAATGGCTGGCGGCCTTCGGTGCATGTCTTAGCACTGCGCCCATCCTCGTGCTGGGGACCTACCGTCCGGGATATCGGCCATCCTGGCTCAACACATCGTATGCCACGCAGCTAGCTCTCCCCCCACTCTCCCCGCGGGCCAGCCGGCGGCTGGTGCAGGGGCGCATCCCCGCCGCATTGGCATCGCCGCCACTGGTACAGGCTCTGCTGGCTAAAGCTGCGGGCAACCCCTTCTTTCTAGAGGAATTAGCTTGGAACGTGCGGGAGCAGGGCCCGCAGGGCCTCTCTCTGAGGGTGCCTGAGACTGTCCAGGCGGTGCTTACGGCTCGCATTGACCGCCTACTCCCCGAAGCCAAAAGGCTCCTCCAGGTCACCGCGGTCTGTGGGTCAGAGGTGCCCTTCCCTCTGCTGCACGCCGTCGTGGCACAGCCGGAAGAGACCGTGCAGCGCCACCTCACTGCCTTACAGTCTGCCGAGTTGCTCACCCCGATGCAGCTGTTCCCTGCACCACTCTATGTTTTTCAGCACGTCCTTATCCAGGAAGTGGCCTATCAGTCGTTACTGGCGCGCACGCGGCAGCAGCTCCATCGTCAGGTGGCCGAGGCGCTCACGGCGCACTTTCCCGACACGGTCAGTGCCCAGCCCGAACGGGTCGCCCAACATTATACGGAGGCCGGGCTCTACGCCCTCGCCGTGCCGTACTGGCAGCGGGCTGGTGAGCGCGCCAGCCAGCGCTCAGCCTATGTTGAAGCGGTCAGCCATCTCACCAGAGGGCTCGAGATACTCAGGGCATTACCAGACACACCAGCGCGTGCCCAGTCCGAGCTCAGGCTCCTCACCAGACTGCGCTTAGCCCTCGCCGTGACCAAAGGCTATGCAGCTCCAGAATTGGCCCAGGTCCACGCCCGCATGCGCGCTCTGTGTCAGCAGGTAGAGGAGCCTACGATCCTCCTGGAGGCGCTCGGGGGATTGTGGATCTTTTATCTGGCACGGGCAGAGATACAGACGGCACACGAACTGGCAGAACAGGCCCTCACCTTGGCCCAACACGTGCGACCCCCAGGGTCTGCCATCTGGTCATGGGCCGCAATCTCACCGCGCCGACCATTCCTGTGGGGCCATGCTATGCTGGCCCAGACCTTGCTTGTCCTGGGCGAGTTTCCTCGGGCTCGGGAGCACGCGGAACTCGGGTTGGCAGTCTATGAACCGCAGCTCCACCGTCCCCAGGTTACCCTGGTACAACAGGACCCTGGCGTGACGTGTCTCGTCAATGCGGCACAGGTTGAAATATACAATGAGGAGCATGCGTACCAGGAGCGGCGTAGTGACCAGCCGCGGCGCGTCTGCGGTCCCCAGACGCGCCGCGCGCTCCTCTTCAAGCTTCGTCACTCCGGTCGTGAGCTCAGCCGCCTGACGCTCCCGTGTGTCACGCTCCACCTCAGCCGGATAGATGGCCCAATAGGCCAGGTGGATCAGATCAGCCACGTGCTCCGGTTCGAGTGGCAGCACCCGCACAACCTGAAAATCCCGTCCCAGGACGGCCTTGCCCTGGTACGCCTGCGTGCGGCTGGTGACCACCAGGTGCGCCTGCGTGCGGCCAAAGGTCAGGTCGCGCACGGCCTGGGACACGAGCGCTCGCTCGTCTTCGTTGGACACCTCATCCAGCCCGTCCAGCAGCAAGATGACGTGCCGCCTCTGATTGAGCAGGGTAGCGAAAAAGTCGTCTGGGAGGTCCAGCCCGGCCTGCCGTTCCAACAGATAGTGATTGATAAACGTGGCTAGCTGGCGTTGTCGCGGCTCAGGGTGGTCGGTAAAACGGCGGCGATGGTCAGCATAGAGGCTGAGCGGGACATAGATGGGCAGGGGCAGCTCCCCGGTCATACCCAGGCGCTCGGTCGCCAGGGCCGGCTGATCAGTACGCAGTGCCTTGGCCAGGGTCCAGGCGATGTGCTGTAACACCGTGGTCTTGCCACAGCCGGGCGCCCCAATCACCACCAGGCGCTCGCCCTGCCGCAGGAGTTCTTGCATGGTAATGCGTGCGGTAGCCATCGGGGGAGCCACCACTTCGTCCTCAGCAGCAACACTGCTGCGCTCTCGCCCCCACGCTGGCCGGCCCAGGTCGCGCTTGAGGAGGTCGCGCGCTGCGGGCAGCGCCTCAGCGGCCAGCGGTACGTAAACCTCCTGCAGAGACGACTCCACGGCCTGCTGGCCACTGCGCTTGATACCGCGCAGCACGACCCGCCCGGTGGCCGCTGCCAGCCACTCCAGATAGCGCTCTAATGCAGTCCGGTAGTCGGCCTCGTCCCAGATGCCACCACTGTCCCGATAGACCTTGACGATATGGATTATCTGGGTGCCGGTCACGATGTTCCCAGCCGCCATATCCCTCCCGGTAGTCACGTCTCCAGTACCTGGCCTGGCCACTGCCACCGCCTGGCGGATCGCACTGACATCGGTGGCCATGGTCCTGAGGCTCTGGGTGGCGTCGCGCAGGTGGGCTGTCTGGATAGTCTCTGCCAGTGCTGGCTCCTGTTCGACGACTTGCAGAAACGCCTCGACGCTGGCAGCCAGCCGGGCAGAGACATCGAACAGCGGCAGGTCATGTCCCTCTGTCAACTCGGCCAAACTTTCCATGAGGGTTTCCTGGTCGGGTGCACGTCCCCTGACCAGCTTGGCCAGCTCAGCGATGACAGCCTCTGAGCGCACGAACGCTTCCAGCAGCGGCTGGTAGCTCTCTCTGTGTGGATCATGCGCCGGCAGCAGGGCGGCCAGAGCCGCCTGGTAACAACGCTCCAGGGCCTGCTGGCGTGGCGTCCCTTCAATGGCCTGGCGTAAACGTCCCCCCAGTGTGTCCAGTACACTGGGGGTCACCCTGGTAGCCAGACCGGCCAGGTAGCCGGCTGGGCTGGGATCGAGCATTGCAGATCCTCCCTTGTGGTCCGTTGTGTGAGCGCGCATGCAAGCCGCTGGTGCCTGTTTCTCTCCCACAGTCGAGCCACTTGTCGAGGCCAGGAAACAGCACCTATTGCAAGCCAGGGGCCACCACCACCCGCAAGCCGACGTGGACGTTGAAGGTGCCGGGATGAGCACGGTCGCGATAGGAGACGCAGGCGTTCCACAAAACGAGGCTCCAAGCGCCACCGCGCAGCACCATGGTGTTGCCACCTGGTTCGTACGGATTACCCATCCATTCCAACACATTGCCGCTGCCGTCCCATACCCCGGTTTGGCTCACTCCCTGCGGATAGGTGGTCACAGCGGTGGTGCTCGCCTCACGCTGGGACTCAGCGTCATTACTAATCCACTTGACCCACTCATCACTATCTGCAAACCTCCGCCCTGCCCAACTCTCGGCACAGTTGAGACGCGTCGGATCAAAATATGTGACCCAGGGGTAGGCACCACGGCTGCCTATGGCCGCCTCCCACTCTGTTTCCGTAGGCAAACGCGCCATGAGTTGCCCTGTCTTCAGCCCCTCCCACACCTCGTGTGCTTCCTTGCTGATGCTGGGGTGACGGAGTTGCTCCGTCAGCCAGCGCGCGTAGGCTTCGGCCTCAAACCAGGTGATACCGACGACCGGGAAGAGCGGGCTGTTCCACTTGCGGTCGTCCCACCAGTAGGGACGGTCCCGCTTGTCCGGGGGACGGTTGATGAGCCAGGTCTGATACTCCTTTGGCGCTTTGCTGTCATAAGTCCCCATACGCCAGGCCCAGCCTTCGTCGCTCCAGCACTCTCGACGGTAATAGCCTCCTGCCCCCACAAACCGGGCAAACTGGCGGTTGGTGACCGGATATTTGCTCATCCACACGCCCCTACCGGGCACCAAGCGGAAGGCATCCAGCCCGGTGGGCTCAGAGCCAGCAGGCGCCAGTAGCAAATCCCCTCCCTGCCGGTCTGGTTCTGGAGTCCACCCCAGGCGGCTCAGCACGTCGCCAGCATCACGCCGGGTGCGAATGGGGCAGACAGCAGCCTGCATGGTATGTACCAGAGCCTGCTCAATGGTGAGCGCTACAGCGCAGCTCACGTTTGATGCCCCCATATCCAGCAGGGCCGCACCGGCAAAAAGGACCGCTTGCCCCCTGTCAACCTGCTTTGTCGGGAGCTTGCGTGTCAACAGCTCTTGCAACACCGCTCTAGCCTCTCTGGGGCGGCGTTGGATCACCCCAACAAAGCCTATGGCCAGCTGCAGCGTTTCACGCCAGGCGGGGTCGGGCAGATAGCGCCTGAACAGCGCCAGCGCCTCTTCACGGTGCTCGTCCAGGCGCTGGACCAGCCCCTGGGCAGCCAGTATTTCTTCCAGGGTCAGGTGCAGGAAACCGTACTGCCGGTCGCCCCGCTCCAGAAGTAAGTTTGAATACCGTTGCACACTCTCCAGAAACGCTCTGCCGCGCTGGCGCGCCTCGCCCCTGGGCAGCCCCCACTCTTCGCCGTGGTAGTAGTCCGTGAGCCATTGCTCCAGTTGGTCTTGCGGCACCAGGCCAGCCGTGGGATTCTCCTGACGCAGCCACAGGGCCAGTGGCGCCAGGACCTGGATCGTCTCCTCATAGTGCAGGCTTTCGCCCACCGGATACTGGTCTAACGAGCGGGCCAGGTTCCACTGGGTGACAAACTGCTCAATATCAGCCCGAGTGAAATCGGTCAGAGTATACGTGCGCCACTGCTGCCTGGTCAGCGGGGCCTCGTCATACCCGACGATGCGGCTGGTCACTACCACCCTGTTTCCTCGCACAACGGCTGGCGGGTCACCACTGACCACTGCTGGTTCGGGCGGGTCAACTGGCTGAGGGATATGCTCATCCACAAAGTCTTGTACGAGCCGCACCAGGTGGGCACAGTTGACCTGCACTTCGTCCAGGCCATCCAACAAGACGACGGCCTGGTGCTGGGTGAGGGTCTGGTGGAACAGCTCACCAACACGTTCGAGCTTGTGCTGGCGACTGGCATAATATTCGCCCAGAAACTGGCTCAGGTTCAACGCGCCCTGCTGCCTGAGGCGACGGGCATAAGCGTTGAGCGGGAGTAAGAGGGAGAGCAGACCATCCGGGTGCTCAGCCAGGGCCAGGGCCAGGACTTTGAGCAAGGTACTCTTCCCCGCCCCCGGGTCCCCGAGCACCACCACAGCCGGGTCGGTGTGTAGGGCCACCTCCACCGGCACGGGCTCCGCGTGGCGCACCAGCGCGGTGGCTGCAAGCATGTCAGAGGACGCTGCGCCTTCCTTGGACCACTGCCGCCCGGCCACGCGTCCCGCGGCGCTGTGGCCAGCGTGGGCCTTGAGCGGCACGTATACAGCAGTCAATGCGAGCTGCTGAGTAACCTGTTGCACCTGCCGAATGCCCTTCATATCCAGATAGCGGTAGCTGTCGCGCAGATAAGTCAGGTAGTCAGTCCGCAACTGGACCAGGTCAGGTGACGGCGTGAACGGCTGATGAAAAATGACGGTCAAGTTGCGCTGGATGCCGGTAATGACGAGGAAGCTCGCCAACTGTTTGAGAACCGCCACCACAGGGGACAGCTTGATAACAACCGCCTGAAATTTCCCGACCGATTCTGCTACAGTGGCTGCCTTGTTGACGATCGTATCGAGATGCTCCAGGTGGGGGGTGATCTTCTCGGCAAGCGGTTTCTCAGTCTGGGTCTGTTCAATGGCACGGGTTACCGCTTTCTGGGCATCCTCAGCGGCGTATGTGTCCGCTATCTCCCCCGCCTGCACAGCCCGCGCCAGTTGTGCACGCACCGCCGTCAGCTCTTGTTGAAACTGCTCCCGAATGGGAGTGGTGCTATCTTGCCCGATATACTGAAGGCCAGTCACAACATTCTTCGCAATGATGTCTTGCACCGCTTCCACGCTACCACTCTGCTGAAAATCTCGCGCCAGCGCTAACAGGGCCCGAGCGGTTTCGGCATCGGCTCCTTGCGCCTGCACACCAGTGACGATGTTATCAGTCTTGAGATCGCGACCGGCTCTGACACCGCCGGTAGGGGCACCTGATGTGGTGTGTGTGGCGGTGATGTTTCACTCACGACCTTCTCCTCGTACACCCTTATATGCCCCTGGCCTGGGCTATAGCCGCCAGAGTGTGGATGGTTGTGTTTGTGCCCTATTCTGATGCGCCATTACAAGATAAGAGACCTATTTGATCAATTTATGGCTTGAGCTGCGGTTACAGGAAAGTCATTGAAAAATTGCCGGATAGGTCAGTACGTGCCAACTTGCAGATTGGTATGGACCACGCATAGCAGCTATGAGACGGGGGCTGAGGGTGAGAAGACCTGCCGGCTGTGGCGCGGCGCCGCCAGCCATAGTGCCAGACAGCCGAGCAGGCTCACGCCCATGCTCAACGCATAGGCGCCGTGATAGCTCCCCCAGTGATCATACCAGTACCCGCCAAACCAGGAACCGAGGAACCCTCCGAAGCCCCACCCAAGTTCGAGGACACCGAGAATAGTGCCCAGATGCGGACCGTGAAAAATGTCTGCCGTAGCCGTGGTCTCAACTGCACCGTGCACGCCAAACCCAAGGCCATACGCCAGGGCATAGCCGTATGGGAGCCAGGCGGGCGCTGCTGGTGAAAGCCTGGCCAGGCAGGCCAGGCCGCTCAGGCACAGGCAGGTGCCAATGGCATAGATTCCTTCACGACCAAAACGGTCGGCGAGGACACCCCAGAGAGGACTGCCAGCAGCCCGCATGAGCCCCATCATGGCGATAATCTGGGCGGCAAGCAGGCTCGGGGAACCGTTGTCCACCAGATGCGCAATGTGATGCACATTCGTGATGTTCGAGAGCCAGCCGATGCCCATGACCATGACAAAGAGATACCAGAAACGTCTGGTGGTTAGCGCACGTCGCAGGGTCCAGGAGTCTGTGACTGGCACTGCTGCCTGTCTGGCGACTGCAGGATGAGGTGCTGGCGCACCGTCGGGGTAGAGCCCGAGGTCAGCGGGGTGATGGCGCTGCATGAGGGCATTGAGGGGGACGAGGCAACCCACCACGATGAGTCCGAGCACCGTGTAGGCCGGACGCCAGCCGTAGCGATTGACCAGATATTGAGTACCTGGCACCAACACCAGCGTGCCTATGCTGGCGCCGCTGAGCACCAGGCCGGAGGCGAGACCACGGCGCTGGCGGAACCACAATGCCATTTGCGTCAGGTGGGGGACGAAACCAATCAGATTCAGGCCCTGGGCCACCAGCACACCCCAGGTGAGATATAGGTGCCAGGGGGCGCGTGCCTGGGCCGTGGTGATCAAGCCGAGGCCCAGGCACAGAGCACCGCATGGAAACAACCGGCGTGGCCCGTAACGGTCAAATAAGCGGCCGGAGAGCCAGGTCAGAGCCGCATAGCCTACGAGGGCTATCGAAAAGGGTAGAGAGATGGTAGTGCGACTCCAACCATACTCTTCAGTGAGAGCGGCAAAGAGCACCCCAGAGGAGGCAAAAGAGCCCTGCACGAGCAGCATCGTGCAAAAGCCGAGGGCCACGATCACCCAACCGTAGTAGAAACGTATTCCAGGAGTGGACATGCGGTCCTACGCTACCATTACGGCGCCGCTGCATCTCGCCGCTGCGCTCCGGCCAGTACGACGAGACGTTCTAACACCTCATAGGGCTGCGCCCCGACCACACCGCGCCCCTGCGCTACAAACGTTGGCACACCCGTCACACCGAGCTGCATGGAGCGTTGCCAGTCGGCGTCTACTGTGTCTTTGAAGCGTCGTGCGACGAGGGCCTGGCGTGCCTCAGCGCCAGACAACCCCACGGCCTCTGCCACTTCGACCAGGGTATCGAGATTCCCGATATTTTTACCGGCTACGAAGTAGGCATGAAACAGCGCGTCGTGGATCCCCTCACCGTCCGCCTGGGTAGTCGCCCAGGCCCCAAGTTCCTGCGCCAGACGGCTGTTAAAGGTATGTGTGCGCTCACCGTACGGCAGGCCCTCCTGTGCCATGAGCCCACGCATGCGCGCCTGTGAGGCGGCAATATCGGTGTTGCTGCGTCCGGCGAACAGGTTTGTTAGCGCGACCCCCTCCTCCGGCGTGTCAGGGTGGAGGGGGAAATGCGTCCAGACAAGCTGCAGATCATAGGTGGATCTGAGTCTCTCAATACGACCCGTACTGAGGTAGCACCATGGTCAAACATAGTCAGAAAAAATTTCCAGGGTCACTGGCTCTGGCATATAGCCTCCTGTGGTCAGACGATCCCATCATGCTGCAATGTAGTGCGCTCAGCCCCTGAGAGCCCTAGCTCACCGCTGTAGATACAAGAACGCACCCCCCTCTAAGACCTCCCCTGCCGCCATTGTCTCTCTCTCCAGGTGCGTGGTCAGTGGCACGCTGCATCATGTATCAGACACCTGCACTCTATCTAAAGCGTAGTGGGATTGTCTGTCAAGGATTTTCAGATGCAGACCGGCTGCAGAATTGCCGACTGACCAGTAGATGCCATAATCAAGCAGCATCTTTAGAGCGGCCTGGACAGAGAGTTCATCAAGAAACATCTTCTCCTCTCTGATGCTCAACTCGACGCGGCGATTGCCTATATCGCACAACATAAGAATAAGATCGAAAAAGACTACACAGAAATCGTGCGCCGCTCAGAAGACAGCCAGGAGTACTACGAACAATTGTACCGCGGGCGTTCTCGTTTCCCTGTGAACATGCCAATGGAAGAACGAGCCATAATCCTACGTCGTCTTGTCTATCGTCATAACCCCGAGGCAAAGATTGTGGAATCATCCTAGCAGGGACGACCGTTGTCCTTCTCAGAGTAAGCGGGCAGTCCTCCCAGAGGCCGATATCATCGGCTTTGACCCCCCGGGACGAAGAGCTGGCGGTTGACGGCCGGGCGCCAGCGCAGCATGGCCACAAATGCCAGCACATTGCACACCAGGCTCCCGAAAACCAGATAGACTAGCGCCCGTGGGCCTGTGACTACAATGGCTTGGCCCACGAGCCAGGGCAGCACCATACCCCCAAAGCTATCCCCAAGCAAGATAAGCCCACTGACAGATGCAGTCAGCGTAAGCGACTGCCCAGCCAGGGTAAAGCCTGTCGGCCAGAGGGGAGCCATGCAGAAGCCCAACCCTAACGCCACGCTCCACAAGACGAAGCTTGAGTCGGGTATGATGATCACCAGGGTGAGGAGAGACAGACAGGTGCACAAGGCTGCCAGGACAATCTGTTGCGGCGTGAAACGGGTGGCCATGGGGATGGAGAGCAGGCGGCCGAGGGTAAACAACAGCCAGAACCCTGAAGTCAGGTAGGCCGCCCCTACCGCACTGGCCAGCTTGAGCGCGACCGCATAAGTGTAGATCCAACCGCCGAACGCCACTTCAGCACCAACATAGAAGAACAAAAACAGTGCGGCTGGAATGACGAGGGGGTAGTAGATACGAGCACCGACCAGTGCGCTCGCGCCTGGGTCGTGGTGGTGTACTGGCCGAGGATTCCCCGATAATGTGAGTAGCCGCATACTGACCAGCGTCGCAAAGGCCGCGAGAGCCCAAAAGGCCCAACGGTAACCCCCGGCTACACCTATCACCTGCGCCACGAGCATTGGGGCGAGAAAAGCCCCCAGGCCAAAGCAAAAGTGCAGCCCGTTCATGTACGGACCGACTTTCTCCCCATGCGTCCAGACCAGGAGTGTATTCGCACCCGTATTGATTAATCCATCGGCGACACCCTTGCAGGTCAACACCCCCAGCAGGAGCCAGAACCGGGGAAGCATCGGGACCAGAACGAGCAGAGCGGCGGCAGCCAGTTGCGCTATCCCCAACACTGGATGTCCGCGCACGCGGTCGAAGACCCGCCCACCGAGGGTGGTTCCCAGGGTGTATCCGACCGCCCCCGCCAGGAACAGCCACCCCATGTGTCCCAGTGGAGTGTGGGTTTGATCAGCAAGGGCAGGCAAGGTCGGCCCGATCACCGCCGTGTTCAGTCCCAGGCACATGAACAGCAGATAATAGCCTAGCGTCCAGCGAGCAGCATCATTTTTGCTCAACGCAAACAGCGCAGATAGCACAATCTTCGTCTGCCTTCGCCCCCATGAGCTTGTCGCAGCATTCCCCTGCCTCGCTGCAGCAGGTCGTTGCAGCCTTTACCACCCCAGTGCATCGGCCAGACGGCGGCGATGGTAGCGGGGCTCCCCGAGCAGGTGATACAGGGTCCGCGAGCGCTGTGTGTGCAGGGTCAGGCCGTATTCACGAATGACGCCCACACCGGCATGCACCTCATGCCCACCGTCGCACACCTTCAGATAGGCTTCGCTGGTCACGGCTTTGGCGAGGTGCACGCTGGCTGCCGCGGGCCGACCTGTGTCCAGCTTCCATAACGCCTCATACGTGGTCCAACGCGCTGCGTCCAAATGGTTGACGATGTTGATGATGTGATCCTGGACCCGCTGGAATCGGCCAATCGGCTGACTAAATTGCACGCGCGTGCGGCTATAGGCCACAGCCATATCAAACACCGTCTGGCACGAGCCCACCTGGTAGGCACACAAAATGGGAATGGCCTGCAGCGCCGCGGCTTCGAGTGTCTCCCAACCTTGCCCCTCGGTTCCACCCAGAACATCCGTGGCCGCCACCCGCACGTTGGTAAAATGGACCTCATCCACCTGCCCCATCCACCCAGGCAAGGTGCGAATAGTCACGCCAGGAGCTTTAGCATCTACGACAAGGAGGGTAATACCGCTGGTGGAACCATTGCTGGCGGGAGATGTGCGTACGGCACAGATCAGATGCGTGGCGGCCTGGGCGTCGTGCACGAACAGTTTGACGCCGTTGAGCGTATAGGCGCCGCCCTGCAGGCTGGCACGCATCTGCACGGTCTCCGGACGCCAGCCGTAATGCGGTTCGGTGACCGCAAGACTCAGCACCCGCTCACCCGTGGCCACCTGGGGTAAGATAGCGCGTTTCTGCTCCTCGGTGCCGCCGTGTAACACGGTCAGGGCCCCCAGCACACCGGACGAAAAGTAGGGCCCAGGCACCGGACCGCGTCCCAGCTCTTCGAAGAGCACTGCAGCATCAGTACAGGAACGCCCCTCACCGCCGTAGGCTTCGGGAATGACAATGCCGAGCCAACCGAGCTCGGCGACCTGGCGGAACAGCTCCGGAGTCACCCCTGTGGGCGTCGATTCCAGGGCAATAAGCGTCTCTTTGGGGTACTCCTGCTGGATAAAATTCGCCGCCGTAGTTTTGAGAATCTCCTGCGCTTCGGTCAATCCAAGATCCATGGTGCGCTCCTGCCGTGGCTAGCGTAACCGTCCAGCCTGTTCTCTAGTAGTGCGGCCAATACCGATGCGCCGCGCCATGATGACTTTTTGAATGTCGGTGGTGCCGCCTGGATGCAGGCCGACGACAGCCGAGCGCTGATAGTGCTCCAGCAGGCCATTGAGCGGTCCCCAGTCAGGGTCATTGGTCATGGCATAGGGGCCGACCGCACGCAGGATCGTTTCGGCGATTTCCAGGGCGTAAGTTTTACGGCAATACGACAGTTGGGGGCCTTCGTACGAGCGCGGCTTATGGGCATGGCTCAGCCAGTAGGTGCGCAGGCCGAAGAGGCGGACGATCTCACTTTTGATGTAGGCCTCGACCATGTCGTCACGGACATCGGCGTCCTTGCTGAGGGTGTCACCGTTGCGCTTCGTGGTGATGCAGTATTCCAGGAACTGATCCACCACGCGGTTGCGCCGGACCACACCGCCGCCGCCGTGCTCCAACTCCAGATGGGTGGTGGCGACGCGCCAACCGTTATTCTCGCCACCGACCAAGTTAAAAGCTGGCACGCGTACGTTGTCGAAGAAAATCGTGTGCTTGAGCCCTGGAGAGGCGCCCCCTTCCCCACCGGCCGTGAGCAGTTCCATGGGGCGCACGTCGATGCCCGGCAAACCATAGGGAATCATCAGCCATCCTAAATTCTCGTGGCGTGGTTTGTCCGGATCAGTGACGACAATCGTCCACATCATCTCGCAGCCGTGCAGGCTGCCCACGTAGATCTTCTGGCCATTGACGATGTACGAGTCGCCGTCGCGCACCGCCCGCGTTTGCACCCCAGCCAGATCGGATCCAGCGTTGGGCTCGCTGAGCAGCTGCCAGGTGCGCCACTCGCCACGAAAGATCGGCGTTAAAAACTGCTTCTTCTGCTCTTCCGTGCCCCACACGAAAATACTTGCCCCGCCGAGACGACCGCCAGAATCGTAGTACGGCGGCAGGTGCAGACTATAGCGGTCGAGTTCTTCTTCGAGAATCATGACGAAATCGACGCTCAGATCGCCGCCCCCATACTCTTGGGGATACGTGGGGTAGAGCCAGCCTTTGGCGCCCAGCCTACGGCCCAGTTCACGCAGTTTCTGGTATTGTTCCAGCGTCAGGTCCCCAGGATCGACCGGTTGTTCCAGGCCTTCAGGGATATTCGTCGCCAACCAGGCGCGCACTTCAGCGCGAAAGGCTTCCTGCTCTGGGGTATAAGTGACTTCAAAGTCCATACGGGGAATCTCCTCTGTACACGAGTCAGTGCTGTGGATGCCATCATAGCAACATTGGGGCACGAGAATCCAGTCTTTGTGGAGAGGTACAACATGTGACAGAGGTGGACGTCGACGCCAATGTATGCCATGCTCGCCTGGTGGTGTGGAGGGGGTGGCTGTAGGACGCCTGCCGTTCGTGCTGTCCGGACGGTCTGTCCGTCTGAAACATAGAGGAGGATTGTCACAATGCAGATGGCCAGAGATGGAGCGCCCCCATGGTGACATGGTGGATGATCACGTTGTTGCCCAAGCGAGCCCTCACCACTTTGATGGGATTCCTGGCCCGGTGCCGTCTCTCCCGCTTGGTGATCCCCTGGTTCGCCCGGCACTACAACGTCGATCAGGCGGTCCTGGACCGTCCGCTGCAGGAGTTCCGTAGCCTGGGGGAGTTCTTTGCCCGGCCCCTGCAGAAGGGCGTGCGACCCATTGCGGATGCCGATCTGATCTGTCCGGTGGATGGCCGTGTGGATCAGATGGGCTGCATCACCAAGGGTCAGATGGTGCAGGTGAAGGACCTTACCTATGCCCTCGCCGCCCTGTTGGCTGATGGCCAGGAGGCACGCGGACTCGAGGGAGGGCAGTACTTCGTCCTCTATCTCGCGCCGCGCGACTATCACCGCATCCATGCGCCCACCGGCGGCACCATCACTGGCGCAACCTATATACCGGGGTCCTTATGGCCGGTGAACGACCTCTCAGTGACACATCGCGCGCATCTTTTTTCTCGGAACGAACGGATTACCATGGTGCTCCAGCCGCCTGGTCGACCAGCGCTGTGGATGGTGACGGTGGGTGCCACCATCGTCGGCATGACCCGCTTCGCCCATGACCCGCAACTCACTACACGTAAGCGTGGCAAACAGCGGGCCAGCATGCATCGGACCTACGCGCAGCCGGTGGCGAAGGGGGACCTGATCGCTTGGTTCGAGATGGGGTCGACCGTAATCGTGATCACCGCGCCGGGTGTGGTGGAACCCCTGGTGCAAAGGGGTGACCTCGTGCAGATGGGACGGCCCCTGGCGCGGTGGGCCAGCGCGCCGCAGGACTAGTGCTGCGCATGGCAATTGCCCCGCCAGTTTGGCGCGGTAGGTCAACACCTGTCGTGCTTGCGGGCTGGCGCCTCTTTGCCCTAGAATACCACCGCGATGAGGGATGATGCATGCCGATAGACGAAGGAGGCCATGATGCCGAGCGATGACCAAGAGGATAGGACCCTCTATAAAGTGGTGGTAAATCACGAAGAACAATACTCGATCTGGCCAGCCGACCGCGACAATCCGCTGGGCTGGAGGGAGGTAGGCACAAGCGGTCTGAAGCAGGCATGCCTGGACTACATCGCGGCAGTGTGGACGGACATGCGCCCGCTAAGCCTGCGCAAACAGATGGAGGCGGCGGCCCAGCGCCCCGCCCCACCGCCGCCAGAAGTACCTGTGAGCCAGGCGCCTCCCACCGCGAGCCGCACGGGCAACACCCTCGTGGATCGTCTATGTGCGGGCACGCATCCTGTGGAAGCAAGCCTCAGGCCCGACAAAACGGTGCAACGCTTCCAAGAGAGTATCGAGCGCGGCTATGTGCATATTCAATTCACTGACACCCAGGGTGGTACCGAACTGGGCCTCCGACTCAACCCTGCTGCCAGTGATTACAGTCAGGGCGATTTTGCCCGCCAGACCGGGACCGTCCACCTGGTGGGAGAGCTGACGCTGAATTACGTCAAAGTGCGGTGTGTTGTCGATATCGATCTCACCACGCTGACCGGCCAAGGGCATCTGGAGCCAGTGGAAGCCTAGCGCTGCACACCGCATCTGCAAGAACATGGCTGTCCTACCATTCGCGGATGGCCGGCATCACTTCTTTACCGAACAGCTCGATCGAGCGCATCGTCGCTGCATGTGACATGCGTGACTCCTGGCCGTAGAACACCAGATGGCCCATGTTCAGCTCGTCTTTGAGAAAGCGGAGTTTTTTGAGCACCGTGTCGGGTGTGCCGGCGACAACGTGATAGTTCGCCTGCAGCTCCGCGATGTTTTGCTCACCCAGCGGCTTACTTTCGCTGGTGCGACGGCGTGCGGCTATTTGACTGGCAACACGGCTGCGATAGCCTGGCGGTGCGAAGAACTCGCGCGGACCACGCGTGGTCTCGCCCATACGCCAGAGAAAATGTTTCGCTTCTTCTTGTGCCTTGGCGTCATTGTCCGCCACATAGCAGCACAGCAGATAGCCAAAATTATTCTCGGTGACGGTCTGATTGGCCTCAGCCGCGGCCGTGCGATACATCCCAAAGAGCTCCCTGGTCATGTTCAGGGGCGTGAGAAACGCCACGTATGTATAGCCATGGCGTGCTGCCCACTGCGCTGTTTCCGGGCTGGCGGTGCCGGGGACCCAGATGGGCGGATGCGGTTTTTGAATCGGCACAATCCAGGGATTGACGACCCGATAATGGAAATGCCTGCCCTCCCAGCGGAAGGGGCCGGGCGTGGTCCAGGTCTTGACGATCAGGTCGTGGGCTTCCTCAAAGCGCTCGCGGTTATAGGCGGGGTTGGTGTTGGAGGAGACGCTTTCGACACCCGTGCCGCGCACAAAGCCGGAGATGAGGCGGCCATTCGACAGAATATCCAGCATGGCGAGCTCTTCGGCCAGGCGGAGGGGATTGTCCCAGATGGGAAGGACATTGCCGAGCAAGAGAATTTTGGCGTTCCTGGTGTTGCGCGCCAGAATCGACCCGATGAGATTCATGGTGGCATTCATGCAGGAGGGGGTGTTGTGGTGTTCATTGATCATCAGCCCGTCAAACCCCATCTCCTCGCAGTACTGGTATTCATCGAGGTAGCGATGGAACAGGCCATGGGCCTTGTGCGGATCGTAAAACGTATTGGGGAAGGTCAACCGCAGCGACGGATATTTCGCGCCTTCCGCATCCGGATATTCGTGGTAGGGCAGCTCGGTGAAATAGTAGACCTGCATGCGCGCTTCCTTCTCCCTACTTAGCGTAAAAACGCTCGCACTACATCGGCAAACGCTTGGGGTTTTTCAATCTGTGGGCAATGGCCGCAGGCCTCGAGCACAGTCAGACGCGAGCCAGGAATATGCTGCTGATACAGCTCCCCACACTCCAGGGGCACAATGGCGTCATCACGGCCCCACACGCTCAGGGTGGGCCGGGTGATACGCGGCAAGAGGCTTGGCAGGCGGAGTTCGTGCATGTACGGTTTCCAGCACAAACGCACCAGCGTTTCTAGCGCTGCTTCGGCACGATCCGTTTCTTGTGGGGTAGGAGGGTGGCCGTATAACTGCTGCCACTCCGGCACCTGTTGCGGGTCAAAAAAGGATTGCCTGCGCACCTCGGCTAGAGTGATCAGAAAAATGTCCAGAATCTCACTGTGCTGGGGTTTGAAGCCCATGGCATCGACGAGCACCAGGTGATCAACCACTTGCGGGCAGGCAGTGGCCATGTCGGCAGCGAGCCAGCCGCCGATGTCATGCCCCACCAGGTGTACCCGTTCGAGCCCTACGGCTTCCAG
>Ga0137375_10002751_pt1 | contig 20677 bp, 19 predicted proteins | sample SagtaG_24_FD_104936 | JGI IMG/M metagenome (GOLD analysis project Ga0137375, IMG submission 104936) | Vadose zone soil microbial communities from Sagehorn Ranch, Mendocino, California, USA - Sage1_R_113_16 metaG | ecosystem: Environmental > Terrestrial > Soil > Vadose zone | place: USA...
GACGACCGGTTCGCGCACGACCGGATGCCGGAGCTGCGTACGTCGTCCGACGGCCGGGTGACCACCATGGAGATCGGCATCCGCGGCGCCAGCGACAGCCCGACCGCGTACGACACGCTGGCCGAGCTGCGTGGCACCCTGGTGCCGGCCACCCTGGGCACGGTGCCGGGCGCGGACTACGCGGTCGGCGGCTGGATCGCCGGCGGCAAGGACTTCAACACCGACATGCAGCGGTCGCTGCTGCCGGTGGTGGGGTTCGTGCTGGCGCTGACCTTCCTGGTGATGCTGTTCACCTTCCGGTCGGTGGTCGTCGCCGTGACCGCGATCGCGCTGAACATGCTGTCCGTCGGCGCCGCGTACGGCGTACTGGTGCTGACCTTCCAGCACCACTGGGCGGAGAACCTGCTCGGCTTCCACTCCAACGGCGGGGTGGTCGCGTGGCTGCCGCTGATCCTGTTCGTGATCCTGTTCGGGCTGTCCATGGACTACCACGTGTTCGTGGTGTCCCGGATCCGGGAGGCGGCGCTGCGCGGTGTGCCGACGCGGGAGGCCGTGGCGCAGGGCATCACCACCTCGGCCGGCACGGTGACCAGCGCGGCGGCGGTCATGGTCGCGGTGTTCTCCATCTTCGCCACACTGTCCACTTTGGACATGAAGCAGATGGGCGTCGGGCTGGCGGTGGCGATCCTGGTGGACGCGACCATCATCCGGGCGGTCATCCTGCCAGCCGCGATGACCCTGCTGGGCCAGGCGAACTGGTGGGCCCCGCGGTTCATCCGCGGCGGGCGGGACCAGGCTTGGAGCGTCCCGGTCGAGGGGCGCAGCCGGGAGCTCACACCTGTCGGCTGATCGACCGCGCGGCCGGTGACCAGCCGGCCGCCGCTCCAGGGACACGCGGCCCGGGACGGATGGTCCGTCCCGGGCCGCAGTGCGTCTCGGGTCTGGGTCGCGGCGGGGCCGTCACCTCTCGACGACGGTGAACGCGATGCCCGCCTTGCGCAGCCGGTCGGTCAGCGCGTCGCCCATCGCGACCGCGGTGGTGACCTGCCCGGCGGTGGCCGGCAGGTCGTCGAAGGCCAGGCAGAGGGCCGACTCCGCCAGCATCTTCGCGGTCTCGTCGTACCCGGGGTCGCCGCCGGCGACCTCGGTGACGACCCGCTGGCCGCCACCCTCGCCGGCGAACCGCACCCGGAACCAGCTCTTGGCGCGCTGCTGCGCCGTGGGGCCGTCACCGGGCAGCTTGCGGGTCAGCAGGAACCCCCGCGCCGGCGGCACCTGGGCGAGCGCGAACAGCCCCGCGGCACCCGCCGCCAGCCCGACGGCGACGGGCAGCCGCCGCACGCTGAGGTAGTGCCCGTACCCGAAGTCCGGGCCGTACCGCTCGATCGCGGCCGCCGAGCGGACCACCACCTGCGGGTCGATGGTGGGCAGCGGCAGCACCCAACCGCCGGCCGTCGCGTCGTGCCTCGGTGCGCCGCGCAGGGCCCGTACCGTCCGGCCGGCCGGGCGGGGCTCGGCCCGGCGGCGCTCCCGGGCGGTCTTCGCGGCCTGCGGTACCCGCGAGAACGAGGTGAGCGCGGAACGGAAGGTGCCGCCGGACATCTTCCCGTCGGCGCGCACGAAACCCTCCACCCGCAGCGGCACGCCCTCGGGTAGCTGCTGGACGGTGAAGTACGCGCCCAGGTCGTGCGGGATCGAGTCGAAACCGCAGCAGTGCACCAGCCGGGCGCCGGTCTCGGTGGCCCTGCCGTGGTGCCGCAGGTACATCAGGTCGACGAACTCCGGCTCGCCGCTGATGTCGGCGTAGTCGGTGCCGGCCTCGGCGCAGGCGGCCACCAGCGGCTCGCCGTGGCTGATGTACGGGCCGACGGTGGTGGCCATCACCCGGGTCGAGCCGGCGATCTCCCGCAGCGACGCCGGATCGGTGGCGTCGGCGTGCAGCAGCGGCAGGTCGGCCGTCCCGGGGTTGTCCGCGGCCAGGCTGTCGCGCACAGCGGCCAGCTTCGCCTGGTTGCGGCCGGCCAGCGCCCAGCGCACCTCCGGCGCGGCGTTGCGGGCCAGGTACCTGGCGGTGAGTGCCCCGGTGAAGCCGGTGGCCCCGAACAGCACGATGTCGTAGGAGCGGTCCATGCCGGCGATTCTCCCGGTGCTGTGTCGGCGGCGGTGCCGCGGGTAGCCTCCGCTGCGTGGCGGACGGCGACGACGCGAGTACCCGTACGGTGCTCGTCGCGGTGGCGGCGAACCTGCTGATCGCGGTGGCCAAGGGCGTGGCCGCCGTGCTCACCGGCTCGGCGGCGCTGCTCGCGGAGACCTCGCACTCCGTCGCGGACACTTGCACCGAGGCGCTGCTGTACGTCGGGGTGCGACACAGCAGGCGACCACCGGACGAGCGGCACCCGCTGGGGCACGGCCAGGCGCGGTACCTGTGGTCGCTGTTCGCCGCCGTCGGGATCTTCGTGGTGGGCGGCGGGTTCGCGATCTACGACGGAGTGCGGACCCTGCGCCATCCGGAGCCGGTGGTCAAGGTACCGGTCGGGGTGGCCGTGCTGCTCATCTCCGCCGTGCTCGAGGCGTGGTCCTGGCGGACCGCGCACCGCCAGCTCCGGGAGGAGGCGGCGGCCCGGCAGCTGGACCTGGCCGCGTACATGCGGGTCTCCTCCGACCCGACGCCGAGCACCGTGTTCCTGGAGGACACCGCCGCGCTGGTCGGCATCGCGCTCGCGCTGGCGTCGCTGCTGCTGGAGTCGGCCACCGGCGTCCTCGCGTGGGACGGCATCGCCAGCCTGCTGATCGGGTTGACGCTGGTGGTGGTCGCCCTGCTGCTGATCCGGCGCAACGGGACGCTGTTGATCGACGAGGCCGCGCCGCCGGAGGCGCACGACCGGCTGCGGGCGCGGCTGCTGGCCCAGCCGGCGGTGGTCGACGTGCCGCGGCTGTCGGCCGTGTACGTGGGGCCGTCGCAGCTGCTCGTGCTGGCCGACGTGGTGTTGGCCACCGACTGCGACGTGGCGGGCACGGTGGACCGGATGCGCCGCGAACTGCTGGAGGTGCCGGTGATCGCCGAGGTGGCGGTCACCCCGGTCCCGGCCGCCGCCGCTGCTGCCGGGCCGGTTGCCGGGCCGGCGGTCGGGCCCGCTGCCGGTAACACGTCGGGCTGACCTTTCCCGGCCGCTGTCCACAGTGCGCGGCGTTGTCCACAGCTCGCGATCCGGGTCTGTCGCCGGTGCGGTGGCGGGCGGCACCGTGGTCGTCATCGCCGAGAGGGCGCAACGGACAACGGAGGTAACGGTGTACGAGACGATCGTGACGATCATCGGCAACGTGGTGGACAACCCGAAGATGCGGCGGACCGAGAAGGGTGCGGACGTGGCGAGCTTCCGGGTCGGCTCGACCGCCCGCAAGATGGACCGGGAGAGCGGGCAGTGGGTGGACGGCAACAAGCTGTTCGTGTCGGTGAGCTGCTGGCGCCAGCTCGCCCTGAACGCGGTGGATTCGCTGCGCCGCGGCGACCCGGTCGTGGTCAGCGGGCGGCTGTCCACCCGTGAGTACGAGAAGGACGGGCAGCGGCGGGCGAGCTTCGAGCTGGAGGCGAATGCCCTGGGGCACGACCTGTCCCGCGGCACGACGGTCTTCAACCGGACGCGGCACGAGTCGATGCCCACGTTCGAGGTGGTCGGCGACGGCCAGGGTGAGGAGGAGCACGCCGAAGAGGAGTCGGCTGAGTCGGTCGCGCCGCGGCCGGTGCTGGTCGGAGTCTGAGGCCGGCACCGAGGGGTGGCCCGCGCCATGGCCGGCCGGGCCACCCCGCACGAGCGCGCACCGCCGTCAGGCTGACAGACTGGAGTCACCGCACATTTTGAAGGAGCTCAGCACAGTGGCGCAGTACATCTACACCATGCGCAAGGTGCGCAAGGCGCACGGCGACAAGGCGATCCTCGACGATGTCACCCTGGCGTTCCTGCCCGGCGCGAAGATCGGCGTCGTCGGCCCGAACGGCGCGGGCAAGTCCAGCGTGCTGAAGATCATGGCCGGGCAGGACCAGCCGTCGAACGGCGACGCCATGCTCGCACCCGGGTACTCGGTGGGGCTGCTGCAGCAGGAGCCGCAGCTGAACGAGGACAAGGACGTCCGCGGCAATGTCGAGGAGGCGGTCGCGGAGACCCGGGCGCTGTTGCAGCGGTTCGAGGACGTCAGCACCGCGATGGCCGACCCGGACGCCGACTTCGACCGGCTCCTGGCCGAGCAGGGCGAGCTGATGGAGAAGATCGAGCACGTCGAGGGCTGGGAGCTCGACAGCAAGATCGAGATGGCGATGGACGCGCTGCGGCTGCCCCCGGGCGACGCCGACGTGTCGGTGCTGTCCGGCGGTGAGCGGCGCCGGGTCGCGCTGTGCAAGCTGCTGCTCCAGCAGCCGGACCTGCTGCTGCTGGACGAGCCGACCAACCACCTGGACGCGGAGAGCGTGCAGTGGCTGGAGCAGCACCTGGCCGCCTACCCCGGCACCGTCCTGGCGGTCACCCACGACCGGTATTTCATGGAGAACGTCGCCCAGTGGATCCTGGAGTTGGACCGGGGTCGGGCGTACCCGTACGAGGGCAACTACTCGACGTACCTGCAGAAGAAGGCCGAGCGGGTGGCGGTGTCCGGTCGCAAGGACGCCAAGCTGAAGAAACGACTGGAGGACGAGCTGGACTGGGTCCGGCAGAACGCCAAGGGTCGCCAGTCCAAGCAGAAGGCGCGCCTGCTGCGGTACGAGGAGATGGCCACCGAGGCGGAGAAGACCCGCAAGCTGGACTTCGACGAGATCCAGATCCCGCCGGGCCCCCGGCTGGGCAGCCTTGTCGTCGAGGCGAGCGACCTGAGGAAGGGCTTCGGGGACCGGGTGCTCATCGACGACATGTCCTTCACGCTGCCCCGGGGCGGCATCGTCGGCATCATCGGGCCGAACGGCATCGGCAAGACCACGCTGTTCAAGACCATCGTCGGGCAGGAGCAGCCGGACGCCGGCGACCTGCGGGTGGGCGAGACAGTGAAGATCTCCTACGTCGACCAGAACCGGGCCGGCATCGATCCGAAGAAGTCGCTGTGGGAGGTGGTCTCCGACGGGCTGGACTTCATCAAGGTCGGCAACGTGGAGATGCCGTCCCGGGCATACGTCAGCGCGTTCGGGTTCAAAGGGCCGGACCAGCAGAAGCCGGCCGGCGTGCTGTCCGGTGGCGAGCGGAACCGGCTCAACCTCGCGCTAACCCTGAAGATCGGCGGCAACCTGCTGCTGCTCGACGAGCCGACCAACGACCTGGACGTGGAAACCCTCTCCTCGCTGGAGAACGCGCTGCTGGAGTTCCCCGGCTGCGCCGTGGTGGTCTCCCACGACCGGTGGTTCCTGGACCGCGTCGCCACCCACATGCTGGCCTGGGAAGGCGACGAGAAGGACCCGGCAAGGTGGTTCTGGTTCGAGGGCAACTTCGCCGCCTACGAGGCCAACAAGGTGGAGCGCCTCGGCCCGGAGGCCGCCCGACCGCATCGCGTCACCTATCGCCGCCTCACCAGAGATTGACCATGCCCCGGTACTCCTACCACTGCCCGATGCGGTGGGCCGACCAGGACCCTTACGGGCATGTGAACAACGCGCTGTACCTGGCCTACCTGGAGCAGGCCCGGGTGGACGTGTTCTTCCGGCTGGCTGGGGAGCAGGGGCTCGACTCGTTCGAGCGCGGCGTGGTGATCGTCCGGCACGAGATCGACTACCTCCGGCCGGTGGTGTACCGGGATGAGCCGCTGCGGATCGAGCTGTGGTGCGCGGAGGTCCGCGGCGGGTCGTTCACCGTGCAGTACGAGGTGTACGACGGCACCGGCCCGGATGCCCCGCTGGTCGCCCGCGCCCGGTCTCGGTGCGCGCCGTACGACCTCGCCACGGGCCGGCCCCGGCGGCTGAGCGCGGCCGAGCGGGAGTTCGTGGAGCGGTTCACCGAACCTGAGGCGGGCGCGGCATGAACGCGCCGTCGTCCGGGCTGGCGGTCGGCCTGCGCTCCGAGGCCGACGTCGCGGATCTGGCGGCGTTCTGCAGCCGGGTGCTGCGGCTCGACCCGCGCGGCCTGGTGCGGCTGCGGCAGATCGCGGACCGGCTCACCGCCTACAGCCGGCTGCCGCTGGACGTGCTGGTCAGCCGGACCGTGCACAGTGAGCAGCCGGCCACCTCGGACCGCACCCTGTCGGCGGCCGACCTGCTCGCCGAGCTGGAGGGCGCCGCAGCCGGTCGGCCGCGGGACGCCGGGTGGCGCGGCACGTTACCGCCCGGCGCCGGGTGGCGACGCCTGGACGTGGTTCCGGTCGTCGCCATCGACGACGCGGTACGGGCCGGGATGGCCACCTTCGAGGCCGTCCGCGGCCGTCCCGACGCATCCGCGGTGGGCGAGTCGCTGCTCGATCATGAGGCGCTCACCGTCAGTGACGGCACCCACCGGGTAGTGCTGCCGCTGCGGGTGCTGCACGCCGCCTGGCGGATGGGCTTCCTGGGGGCCGACCCCAGACGCGCCGGCGCCGAGTGTGCGGTCAGCGTGGCCGGCGGCTGGGCCAGACTGGCCGCCCCGCACGGCTCCGCGTACCACCGCGCCGGGCCGAGCCTGTCCCTGCGCTGACCGGCCGGCAGCAACGGCGGGCGGCGTTGCCGGTCAGACCAGCCAGACGGCGGTGTCGGGGTGCAGTTGGCCGCCGTCCAGGGAGCCAGAAGCGAGCAGCACGTCGCCGGGCGGCAGCGGCACGGGGAAGTCGCCGGCGTTCAGTGCGCACACCAGCCCGCCGGAGCGGCGGAACGCCATGCAGCCGGCCGGCGCGCCGAACCACTCCACCTCCTCGCCGCTCATCGCCGGGTGTTCGCGCCGGATCTCCAGCGCCTGCCGGTACAGCGACAGCGTCGAGGCAGGATCCTCGAGCTGCGCCTCGACGGTCAGGTGGGCCCAGTCGACAGGCATCGGCAGCCATGTCTCCGGCCGGGCGCTGAAGTCGTACGACGGCCCGTCGCCGGCCCACGGCATCGGCACCCGCTCGCCGTCGCGGCCGCGGTCGGTGTGCCCGGAGCGCTCCCACACCGGGTCCTGCAGCGCCTCGTCGGGCAGCTCGACGTTCGGCAGCGCGAGCTCGTCGCCCTGGTAGATGTACGCCGGGCCGGGCAGGGCGAGCTGCACCAGCGCCGCCGCGCGGGCCCGCCGCACCCCCACCTCGCCGCCGCCGTACCGGGTCGCGTGCCGTACCACGTCGTGGTTGGACAGCACCCAGGTGGCCGGCGCGCCGACCGAGTGCATGGCGGCCAGCGAATGGGTGATCGCAGCCGTGAAGCTCTCCGCGCCCCAGTCCGCCTCGAGCAGCCGGAAGTTGAAGACCAGGTGCAGCTCGTCCGGCCGCGCGTAAAGCCTCAGCCGCTCGTCGTCGGTGACCCAGACCTCGCCGGTGATCACCCGGTCCGGGTACTTGTCGCCCACCCGGCGGATCAGCCGGTGCACCTCGTGCACGCCGTCGTCATCGAACCGCGGGTCCATGCTGTGGTCGATGTGCTGCAGCACGCCCTGCATCTGCGGGGCTTCCATGTCCGGCAGGCCCTCCGGCTTTGCCAGCCCGTGCGCGACGTCGATCCGGAAGCCGTCCACCCCGCGGTCCAGCCAGAACTGCATCGTCTTCTCGAGGTCGGCCACCACGTCCCGGTTCGACCAGTTCAGGTCCGGCTGCTCGGGGGCGAACAGGTGCAGGTACCACTGCCCGTCCGGCAGCCGGCTCCAGGCCGGCCCGCCGAACACCGAGTGCCAGTTGTTCGGCGGCAGGGCGCCGTCGGGGCCCTGGCCGTCGCGGAAGAAGTACCGCGCGCGCTCGGGGCTGCCCGGAGCGGCCGACGCCGCGGCGATGAACCACGGGTGCTGGTTGGAGGTGTGGTTGGGCACCAGGTCCACGGTGACCCGCAACCCTTCGGCATGCGCCGCCCGGACCAGGTCGTCGAAGGCCGCCAGGTCGCCGAACTGCGGGTCCACGTCGCGCGGGTCGGCCACGTCGTACCCGTGGTCGGCCATCGGCGAGGGGTAGAACGGCGTGATCCACAGCGCGTCCACCCCGAGCAGGGTGAGGTACCCCAGCCGCTGCCGGATCCCGCCCAGGTCGCCGACGCCGTCGCCGTTGGAGTCGGCGAAGCTGCGGATGTAGATCTCGTAGAACACCGCCTGCCGCCACCACCCGGCGTCGGATGTGGCCGGGCGCGGTCCGGCGCTGGCCGGTGCGGCGCGGTGCACCAACTAACTCCTTCGTCGGCTCGTCACGGCGCGGGCCAGCCGGCATCGCCTCCCGCAATACCGCCCGGCCCTGGAAGCGGACGATACCGGGTGCCACCGACAGCGTGCGTCCCTACCGGTTCTGCAGTGAGAAGGCGGCCATCTCGAGGTACCGCCAGAGCGTGTCGGCGTGTTCTGCCGGCAGGTCGAGGCTGTCCAGCGCGCGGCGCATCTGGGCCAGCCACGCGAGCCGCTCGGTCTCGCCGATCGCGAACGGTACGTGCCGCAGTCGCAGCCGAGGGTGGCCGCGCTGGTCGGAGTAGGTCCGCGGGCCGCCCCAGTACTGCTCCAGGAACATCGTCAGCCGCTGTTGGGCGCCGGACAGGTCCTCGTCCGGGTACAGCGGCCGCAGCACCGGGTCGGTGGCCACGCCGCGGTAGAACTCCGCGACCAGCCGGCGGAACGTCTCGTGCCCGCCGATCTGCTCGAAGAACGTCGGCTCCGCCGCGTCACCCGACACCTGCACGCCTTCGATCCTGCCTCATCCCGCCGCCGGCCGGCACCTCGGCCCGTGTGCGCGGTTCAGTGCGGGCGTCGGGTGGCCCGCGCGGCCGGCACCCCGGCCCGTGCGGCGGCGGGAGACGTGCGTCCCGATCTCCGGCTGAACTGGCGGAGTCCAGGTACTCGAACCGTACGCTGGCCCGTTGTCCCCGAGGTCAGGGCGAGGCTGTGATGCAGGACTTCTCCGACGGGTTGTATCGGGTGAAGTACGCCTCGCAGCGTCGCCGATTGCCGGCTGGCTCGTCCTTGGGCTCGTAGTATCCGATGTAGAGCAGCCGGTCGAGTTGCAGCAGTTCGACCATGTGGATGGCGAAGGTGATCTCGTCTGACCCGAGCCGGACGGTGACCTCGGGGTGCACGGGGAACACCTGGTCCATGCCCACCTCGATCTGGTCCCAGCAGGCCGCGAACCGGGCGTAGTCCGCCGGGTTCAGCCGGTCTTTCATGCGCTCGGGGTAGGCGCGGTAGAACGGCTCGAACCGGCGGTAGAGGTTGTGCGACTTGAACCGGAATACCCGCTCGCGTTCAACCGACTCGGGATCGACGAAGCTCTGCCGCACAGGCAGACGGGAGTCGAAGACGACGTCGAAGCCGTGCACGCCGCGGCGCATGAGGTCGCGGGCGGTGCCCAGTGACCCGCCGACGAGGGCCGCGGTCGCGGTGTTGACCATCCAGTGCCGGAACTGGAAGTCCAGGACGTGCACGGGGTAGAGGCGTTGGGCGAGGTCGGGTTCGATGGCGTGCAGCACCCGCTGGACCTGTTCGGCCGGGGGCATCGCGGTCGGCTCCCGGTACCCGGCCAGGCCATGCAGGTAGGCGATGTCGGCGGGGCTGAGCTGCATCGCCTCACCGAGGGCGTTGAGCGTCTCCGGGCGGGGGCGTCGGCGGCCTTTCTCGATCTCGATCACCGGGGCGGTGCCCTGCCACCGCATGAGGGTCGCCAACCGGAACTGGGAGACCCGCCGGGGCTGGGCCTGCTCGCGGAAGCTCCTGATCGTCTCGCCCAGCAGGCGTAGGTCCGCCTCGGCCATGGCACACCTCCGGCGTGGGCAACGCCGGCGTTGCCCACAGCAACGTTTCTTACCCGAGCCGTTGCCGAAGCCTACGCTTCTGCACGTCGCTCACGGTATTGACGGAAGGAGTTGTCATGCTGAACCTGGACCGGCAGGTCACCTGGCTGTTCCGGATCAACGCGGTGATCAACGTGACGCTGGCCGTCCGCGGCATCGTCGACCCTGCAGGCATGACCGCCGCGTTCGGCGGCCCCGCACCGAACTATCCCTTCCTGGTGCGGCTGTGGTCCGGCCTGGTGCTCATGTTCGGGATCATGTTCTGGGAGATCAGCCGGGACGTACGCGGGAAGTCGGCGCTTATCAAGTACAACTGGATCGAGAAGACGATCACCGCCGGCGCGGTCACGCTCGGGTTCCTCGCCGGGGACGTCCCGGACCGGCTGATGGTGCTCATCGTCTTCACCAACTGGCTGTGGATCCCGGTTATCTTCGCCTATGACATCCGGCTGCGCCGTGCCATGACGGCCGGCACACCGCTCCCCGCGGCAGCACAGGAAGCGCAACCCGTGTGATCGCCTGGACCCAGATCCTCTACGGCGCAGCCCTCTCCGCGCTGGCGGCTGCCGCGGTGCTGGCCGCGGCGGCCCGGCCGCGACGACCCGTCGTGATCGTCACCGGCGCGGCCGCCGCCGGAGCAGGGCCGCTGGCCTGGAACGCGATCCTGCGGGCCGCGCACGGCGGCCAGTTCTTCACCGACGCGCCCATAGCAATCCTGCCGGCGAGCTGGCAGGACACCGGCTCGGGGGTGTTCACCATCGCCGCCGCCGCTCTCGCACTGGCCGTCGGGCCCCACGCCACCGCCCCCGCGCGGCGCGTCGCCGCCCTCGCCGCCCTCAGCGGGCTCGTGGCGTTCCTCGTCGACGTCTACCTCTACTGAACCCGCCGACCCACCTGCCGAGGCAACCCTTCGGCCCTCGTGTTGAGCCATGTTGCATCTGCGCAATGACGGTCAAATGTACGGTCAGCGGCCGCGGTGGAAGTCGTCGCGGGGCCAGAACGCCCAGGCCAGCGTCACCACGGCGACGGTGCCGATGATGCCGCACCAGCCGACCACCGCACCCGGGGACAGCTTCAGGGAGGCCGCGACGCCGGCGCCCAGCATGGCCAGCCCCTGCAATGCCTGCACGCCGGACTGCGCGACCCCGAACGCCCGCCCGCGGTACTCGGTGGGGACGGCGCGCACGAACAGCGCGTTCAGCGGCGTCGCGAAGGCGCTGCCGAACCCGGCCAGGAACAGCAGCAGCAGCACCGCCGGCAGGCTGTCCGCCATCAGCGCCGGCACCAGGGCGCTCACCGAGAGCACCGCGAATGGGATGAGCAGCCGCATCCGGGTCTTCGGCCCGAGCGCCCGGGTCAGCACCGGCGCACCGATCGCGATGCCGAGTGGCCCGGCGGCCAGGATCATGCCGGTGACGCCAGCCCCGCCGCCCAGGGCCTTCGCCCACGGCACCGCGATGCCCTCGTAGGCGTAGGTGAACGCCGACGCCACCCAGAACAGCACCACGTACGCGCGCAGCACCGGGTCGGCGAAGACGATCCGGACGCCCCCGGCGGTGTCGCGCAGCAGCGAGAAGCGTGCGGTGCGTTCGTTGGCCGGGGGGACGTCCGGCACGCCGCGCACCAGCACCAGCGCGGACACCGCGAACGTGGCCGCGTCGACCAGCAGGGCGCCCTGCGGGCGTAGCAGCGCGACGCTGACGCCGCCCACCAGGAAGCCGACCACCTGCGAGGACTGCCGGACCAGGCCGTCCACCCCGTTGGCCACCACGTAGGCGTCGCCCTCGAGCAGGTCCGGCATCATCGCCGCCCGCGAGGAGCTGAACGGCGGCGCGAGCAGGTTCGCCACGAACAGCACCGCGATCAGCGCCGGCACCGGCATGCCGGGGATCGCCAGCATGCCGACCATGCCGCAGCGGGCCACGTCGCAGGCCACCATCACCTGCCGCCGCGGCAGCAGGTCGGCGTAGGAGGACAGCAGCGGGCCGCCGATCACCCACGGCACGAACGCCACGGCGTAGGCGACCGCGGCCAGCACGGGCGAGTGGGTGCGGTCGAAGACCAGGAACGACAGCGCGACCTTGGTGAGCTGGTCGCCGAGCTGGGACAGCAGGTTCGCGGTGAACAGATGCCGGTAGGCCCGGACGGAGAACACGTCCCGGTACGTGGCGGCCCGCTCGCCCGCCGGCGGGGCGGGCGGCGGGGTGGCCGGCACAGCGGCGGGCTCCTGGTCGGTGGACCGGCGGCTGGCAGGCACCGTTGCGTCTACCGGGTCGTCCCGGGTCGAGATCTCCGGCTCGCCGGGCCGGGCAACCGTTGGCCGGCCCGACGGGTTTCTGTCCGCGGGCTCGGCGGGGTCGGACGGCGGCGGCTGGCCGTTCTGCGCAGGGGCGCCCTGCGTTACCGCAGCTCGTCGTCCCTGCCCGTCGCGCACAGTAGATAGTCTGCCCTATTCCCGGCGGTTGGCGCAGCCTACGACGCCTGACCGGACGTGCCGCTGATAGCCAAGCTGGCCGATAGGGGCACGGAAAGTCACCGCTATGTCGCTGGCCGTCTAGTTAGCGGCCGTCTGCCCGGTTTCCCCGGCGCGCTCGGTTCGCATGAAGATCTGGCCGGTACCCACCGCCAGGTCCACGTCCGCGGCGTCGAAGCGTTCCTTGATCCGCCGCCGAAGCTCCCGGCCGACCCGCCACTGCTCGCCCGGCCGGGTCTTCACCGTCAGCCTGAGCACCACCGCATCGGCCGTGATCTGCTCCACCCCGAGGTACTGCGGCTCGTCCAGCACGACATCCTGCCACTCCTCGTCCTGCCACAGCTCGTCGGCGGTGGCCTTCATGATCGCGCCGGCACGGTCCAGGTCAGCCCGGTGTGACAGCGGCACGTCGAGCACCACCTGTGCGTAGCCCTGCGACTTGTTGCCGACCCGGACGATCTCGCCGTTGCGGACGTACCACGCGGTGCCGTACACGTCGCGCAGCCGTGTGACGCGCAGCCCCACCGCCTCCACGGTGCCGCTGGCCTCGCCGACGTCGATGATGTCGCCGACCCCGTACTGGTCCTCCAGCACCATGAAGATGCCGGACAGGAAATCCTTCACCAGGTTCTGCGCGCCGAAGCCGAGCGCGACGCCGACGATGCCAGCGCCGGCGATGATCGGGGCCAGGTTGATGCCGAGCTCGCCCAGGATCAGCACGAACGCCAGCCCGAGCACGGCGAACGAGGTGATGCTGCGCAGGATCGAGCCGACCGTCTCGGCCCGTTGCCGGCGTCGTTCGGACAGCAGCGCGGTGTGCTCCAACACCGGCAGGGCACGCTCCCGCAGCGGCTTCAGCAGCCGTGGCGTGGCGCCGTTGCCGACCTGGGTCAGCCGGCGGATCGACCGGCTGACCAGCCCGCGGATGACCAGCGCCGCCAGCAGGATGAGCAGGATCCGCAGCGGCTTGACCACCAGGACGTCCCGGTGCTCGTTCAGCCACCGCGGCTGTTCGATCAGGACCAGCGCGAGGTGCGGCATCCGCCCAGCCTGCCAAACCGGGCAGCGGCCGGATCACCCGGGCGGATCACGTGGCGGGTCAGCCGGGCGGATCAGCCGGCTGAAGCGGCGGCCGCACAGCGGTAGCCCTACAGCGGTAGCCCTACAGCGGTAGCCCTACAGCGGCAGCCCGAGCTGGGCGGCCAGGAAGGCGAGCTGGTCGGTGGCCAGCCGCACGGTCCGGCTGACCGCCCGCTGGCCGTGCCCCACCTCGGTCTCCCGGCGCAGCAGCACCGGCCGGTCCGCGCCCGTCCCGTGGTGGTGCGCCGCGGCGTACTGCAGGGCGGCGCACATCTTGCGGGCGTGCATCGGGTCGACCCGGGTGTCGGAGTCGAAGGTGGTGAACAGCACCGCCGGGTACCGCTCGCCGTCCTGCACATGGTGGTACGGCGAGTAGCCGAGCAGCCAGCCGAGCTCGGTCGGGTTCTCGGCGGTGCCGTACTCGTCGTTCCAGGTACGGCCGAGGCCGAACTGCTCGTACCGCACCATGTCCAGCAGCGGCGCGCTGCACACCACCGCGCGGTACTGCCCGGGCCGCTGGGTGAGCGCCGCGCCGACCAGGAGCCCGCCGTTGGAGCCGCCGAAGATGCCCAGCCGGTCCGGGGTGGTTAGCCCGTCGGCCACCAGCCCCTCGGCCACCGCCGCGAAGTCGTCGAACACGTTCTGCTTGTGCTCGCGCATGCCGGCGCGGTGCCACTGCTCGCCGTGCTCGCTGCCGCCGCGCAGGTTGGCCACCACCCACAGGCCACCGGACTCCGCCCAGGTGAGGGTGGACGCCGAGTACGACGGCGTGAGTGCCACGTTGAAGCCGCCGTACCCGTACAGCACCGTGGGCGCCGGCCCGTCGGCGGCCCCGGTGCGGCGGATCAGGAACGCGTGGATCGGGGTGCCGTCCGGGGACGGGTAGTGCGTCTGGGTGACCTCGATGGCCGCGGTGTCCACCGAGCCCGGCGCGGTCGCCCAGGTGCGCACCGTCTGCGCCTCGTCGGCCGACCAGGCCAGCACCATCGGCGGGGTGACGAAGTCGGTGTAGCCGATCCACGCCTCCCGGCCGCCCTCGGGGCGGGAGGTCACGCCGGCCACGCTGCCCACGCCGAGCCCGGACACCTCGGCCAGCCGCCGGCCGTCGGCGCCGAACAGCGACAGCCGGTCGGTGGCGTCGTAGCTGTGCGCGGCGAGCACCGCGCCGCCGGCCAGCACCGCGGTGTCGGTCAGCGTGCCCTCGGCCTGCTCGGGCACCACGTCGCGCCAGTTCCGGTACGCCGGCGCGGCCGGGTCGGCCACCGCGAGCCGCCCGCGCGGGGCGTCCCGGTCGGTGTGCAGGTACAGCAGCCCGTCCCGCACCCACGCGTGCAGGCTGGCGTCCACCCCGACCTGGATCTCGCGCAGCACCGGCGCGCCCGGCGTGCTCGGCTCGCCAGGCGCGCCGGCCGCCAGGTCGGCGATCCACACGTCGTCGCGCGGCGCGGTGCCCGCGGAGGCGTCCACCACCAGCCAGCGGCCGTCCCGGGACACCGACACGCCGTAGTAGTTGGTCATCTCCAGGCCGGCCCCGAAGACCTCCGCGTCGTCGGTGTCCGGGTCGGCGCCCACCCGGTGCCGGTACACCCGGCGGTGGTACTGCCGCTCGTCGGCGGGCACCAGGTCCGGCGCCAGCCGGCGCACGTAGAAGTACTCCTCGCCGCCGGGCAACCAGGCCACCGGCGAGTACCGGCACCGGCTGATCGGGCCCTCGACCTGCTTGCCGGTCTCCACGTCCAGCACGTACAGCAGCGCCTCCTCGTCGCCGCCGTGGGACAGCTGGTACGCCAGCCGGTCGCCCTCGACGCTGGGCGTCCAGGCGTCCAGCGTGGTGGCACCGTCCGGGTCGAGCGCGATCGGGTCCACCAGCGCGCGCTCGGTGCCGTCCGGCTCGCGGACCAGCAGCGCCGGGTGCTCCCCGCCGGCCTCGCGGCGGGTGAAGAACGCCCGCCCGCCGCGCCACACCGGCACACCCACCGACCCGGCGGACAGCAGATCGGTCAGCCGGGCGCGCAGCCGGTCCCGCCCGGGCAGCGCGGACAGGTACTCCGCCGCGAGCCTGTCCTGTCGCCCGGCCCACGCCACCGTGCGCGGATCGGCCGGGTCCTCCAGCCAGCGGTACGGATCCGGGACACGCTGCCCGTGCAGCTCGTCGGCGATGTCGAGGCGGTCGGCTTCGGGGTACGAGAACGGCGTCACACGCTGATCGTAAACACGTGCGCTTTCAGGATTTCTCCGGTTGACTGTCACTCGCGGAGGTGAGCCCGTGGCCCGAACAGCCGTCACGCTGCTCCTCAACGCGACGTACGAGCCGCTGTGCGTCGTGTCCTCCCGCCGCGCGGTGGTACTGATGTTGACCGAGAAGGCTGTCCCGGTGGAGGCCGGGGACGGTGTGCTGCACGGAGTGACCCGGGCGGTGCCGGTGCCCAGCGTGGTCCGGCTCACCCGCTTCGTGCGCGTGCCGTTCCGGATACAGGTGCCGCTGACCCGCAAGGCGGTGTTCGCCCGCGACGGCGGACGGTGCGCCTACTGCGGAGCGATCGCCACCAGCATCGACCATGTCGTCCCGAAGAGTCGGGGCGGCTTGCACGTTTGGGAGAACGTCGTCGCATCCTGCGGCATCTGCAACCACACCAAGGCGGACCGGCACGTGGCCGAGCTCGGCTGGAAGCTGCGGGTAGTCCCGCGGGCGCCGAACGGCGTCGCCTGGCGGGTGCTCGGCAACCGGTCGCTGGACCCGCGCTGGTCGTCCTACCTCGGCGTACCGGTCAGCGAAGCCGCCACCGCCTGAGGTAGCCACCGCCTGAGGCCGCACCGTCTGGGATCGCCGCCGCCTGAGGCCGCCACCGTCCAGCGGCCACCCCACCGCGACCGGGCTGGTCGGCGCGGGGCTGCACAGGCCGTCACCAGCCGGGGCCACCTCCGGAGCCGTCACCGCCCAGGGCCGGACCGCTCACTTGAACACCTCGCTGGCGCTCGGCGTCCGCGTTCGCGTGGCTGCTGTGCTCACTGGTTCGCTCGCAAGCTCGCTCACGTGACCCGCGCCGGCTCGGCCGGGTAGTCGTGGTGCGCACCGGCCGCCACCAGCTCGCGCAGCCGGGCCAGCCCGTCGTGGACGTCGACGAACCGGGTGTAGAGCGGCGCCGGGCCGAGCCGCAGCCGGTCCGGGGTGCGGTAGTCGGCGACCACCCCGCGCTCGGCCAGCGCCTGGCACACCTGCCACGCCTGCCGGTGGTGCAGCGACAGGTGCGAGCCGCGCCGCAGCGCCCACCGCGGTGACGCCAGCCGGAACCCGATCGGCGCCAGCCACGCATCCGCCAGCTCGATCAGGTACGCGGTCAGCGCCATGCCCTTGGCGCGCAGCCGGTCGATGCCCGCCTCGGCGACCAGCCCGGCCCCCTCCGACACCGCGTACGCACCCAGCACCGGCGGCGTGCCGACCGCGAACCGGTCGATGCCCGGGGCCGGGTCGTACCCGCCGCCCATCGCGAACTGGTCCCGCTGCCCGAACCATCCCCAGATCGGCTGCCGCAGCTCCTCGGCCAGGTCGGAACGCACGTACTGGTACGCCGGGGCGCCGGGGCCGCCGTTGAGGTACTTGTAGCTGCACCCGACGGCCAGGTCGGCGCCCGCGTCGGCCAGCCCGACCGGCACCGAGCCGCCGGAGTGGGACAGGTCCCACAGCGTGAGCGCGCCGGCCCGGTGCGCCGCCGCGGTGATCGCCGGCAGGTCGGCCAGCGCGCCGGAGCGGTACGCCACGTGCGACAGCGAGACCAGCGCCACGTCGCCGTCCAGCGCGGCGGCCACCGCCGCGGGGTCGATGCCGGCGTCGATGTCGGTGTGCACCAGCCGCAGCTCGCGGCCACCCTCGGCGGCCAGCCCCTGCATGACGTACAGGTCGGTGGGGAAGTTGTCGTCGTCGGTCACCACCACCCGGCGGCCGGGGCGGGCGGCCAGCGCGGCGGCGGCCAGCTTGTAGAGGTTCACCGTGGTGGAGTCGGACAGCGCGACCTCGCCCGGGCGGGCGCCCAGCAGCCGGGTACCGATCAGGTCGCCCACCCGCCGGGACAGCTCGATCCAGTGCGACCAGCCGCGGATCAGCTCGCCGCCCCATTCCAGCTCGACGGCGTCCCGCAGCCGGTCCACGGTGGCTCGCGGCAGCCGGCCGAGGGAGTTGCCGTCCAGGTACACCAGCTCCGGGTCACCGATCACGAACCGGTCCCGGAACGCGGCCAGCGGGTCCGCCGCGTCCAGCGCCTCGGCCCGGCGGCGGCTCACCATGTCGCCCACCCCGGCACGGTAGCGCCCGCGGGGTGGGGCGAACGTCACCCGGATGGCGCGGGCCGGGCGCCCTACCGGCGGGTAACGGGGCGGTAGCGTGCCGGACATGACGCAGCTTCACGACATGTCGGCACTGGAGCAGGCAGCGGCGGTACGGCGGCGCGAGGTCAGCCCGGTCGAACTGGTGGACCACTGCCTGGGCCGGGTCGATCGGCTCTCCGACGAGCTCGGCGCATTCATCACGGTCACCGACGAGGCGGCCCGCGCGCAGGCGAAGCTGGCCGAGCGGGCGGTGACCGCCGGTGCCCGGCAAGGCGACGCGGAAGGCGGCGAGCTACCGGTGCTGCACGGCGTGCCCACCGCGATCAAGGACCTCAACCTGACCGCTGGGGTGCGCACCACGTTCGGCTCCAGCGTGTTCGCCGACCTGGTGCCGCCGGTGGACGACTACCTGGTCACGAAGCTGCGGGCGGCCGGCACCATCAGCCTGGGCAAGACCAACACCCCGGAGCTCGGCCTGCCCTGCTACACCGAGCCGCCGGTGGCCCCGGTGGCGCGCTGCCCGTGGGACACCGGCCGGTACTCCGGCGGCTCCTCCGGCGGCGCCGCGACCGCGGTGGCCGCCGGGCTGCTGCCGTTCGCGCAGGGCAGCGACGGCGGCGGGTCGATCCGGATCCCGTCCAGCGTCTGTGGGCTGTTCGGGATCAAGCCGACCCGCGGCCGGGTGTCCGCCGGCCCGATCCGCGCCGACGTGAGCGGGCTGGCCATCGACGGTCCGATCGCGCGCACCGTCCGGGACGCCGCGGCGATGCTGGACGTGCTGGCCGGGCCGATGCCGGGCGACATGTTCACCGCGGTACCGCTGCCGGCCGGCGAGACGTTCCTGGCCGCCGCGGACCGGGAGCCGGGCCGGCTGCGGATCGGCCGGTACCTCGCCCCGTCGGTCGCCGAGGTGCCGGTGGACCCCGACGTCCGGGCCGGCTGGGAGGCGGCGTCGGCGCTGCTGGCCGACCTCGGGCACGAGATCGAGGACGTGCCGCCGCTGTTCCCGCCGGAGCTACTCAGGCCGTTCGAGGTTCTGTGGAGTGTCGGCGCCTGCTCGTACCCGATCGAGCCGGCGCAGGAGGAGCGGCTGCTCCCGCTGACCCGGTACCTGCGCGAGCGCGGCCGGTCGGTCTCCGCCGCCGAGTACGTGCAGGCCCGGCAGTCGCTGCAGGTGGCGGCCTGGGCCGGCAGCGCGGCGATGGTCGGGTACGACGTGCTGCTGGCCCCGGTCGTGTCGGCGCCGGCCCGGCCGATCGGCTGGTTCCGCGCCGACGGCGAGGGCGCGCCGGACTTCGAGCGGCAGAAGCAGTTCGCGCCGTACTGCGCGGTCTACAACGTGACCGGGCACCCGGCGGTGAGCGTGCCGCTGCACTGGACCGCGGACGGGCTGCCGGTCGGCATGATGCTGGTCGGCCGGCACCATGACGAGGCCACGCTCATCTCGCTGTCCGCGCAGCTCGAGGCGGCCACCGGCTGGCCGGACCGGCACCCGCCCATGTGGTGAGCGGCCCGCGGTGCCGGGGCGCTGGCACCGTCCGCTAACGTCTTCCCGTGAGCGAGCGAGCGAACCGAGGAGCGCAGCAGCCATGCGGACGTGGACACCGAGCGCGGCGAGGTGATCCCGTGAGTGTCGTCCAGCGAGCTACCGAGGAGCGCAGCAGCCATGCGGACGTGGACACCGAGCGCGGCGAGGTGATCCCGTGAGTGTCGTCCAGACCGTGCTGGTCTTCGTTGGCATACCGGCGCTGGTGTTCGGGCTGGTGGGCGTGCTGGTGCTGGCGCCCGGTGCCGCCCGCACCCCGCGGTACCGGCCGGGCGAGGCATGGGACCACGAGCCGGTCTGGTACGTCCCGCAGCCGAAGCGCGTGCGCACCCCCTCGGCCGGGTCGGGGTACGCCGCGCTCGAGCGCGGCCACTCGACACCGGCACTGACCGGGTCGGACGCCGGATCGGACCCAGGGCCGGATGCCGGGTCGGACGCGCCGGACACCCCGCCGCCGGCTCCCGCCCGCACCGCGAGGGGTGGCGTCCATGACACCTGGTGAGACGGAGACGGTCGCAGTGCCCGCCACCGATGACGAGCCAAGGCCGCGGGGTGTCGGCTTCGGCCCGCTCCCGCCGGACCGGGCGCCGTTCTCGCCGCGCCAGCTCTGGCGTCTGGACGAGGCGCTGACCATGTCGACCCGGGAGACCGGCATCACCTTCAGCGTGTACGTCGGCGCACTGGACAACCCGACCCACCAGCACGCCGAGGCGCTGCACGCCCAGCTCGGCGAGGTGGCACCGGACGCGGTGCTGATCGCGGTATCGCCCGGGCAGCGGACGCTCGACATCGTGACCGGCGAGCAGTCGGCCAGGCGGCTGCCCGACCGGTCGCTTGCCCTGGCGGCGCTGTCGATGCGCGCGTCGTTCTCCTCCGGTGACCTGCTCGGCGGCCTGGTCAACGGGCTGCGGATGCTCGCCGACCAAGCCGGCCGGGCGGACTGACGCCGCCCGGGATGGCCCGGCCGCGGAGTGTCGCTGGGTGAAGCCCCGACCGCCGGGCCGTTCCGGCTCGCGGTCCCTGACGGTTCCCGGGCCGGCTCGCGGTCCCTGACGGTTCCCGTGCCGGCTCGCGATCTGTGGCGACGCCCTGGCTGGTGATCGTCGCCGAGTTTCCCCGCCTCCGGCCGTTGTACCGTGGCGACGATCATCGAACGGTGGGACGGGCGGCTGGGTTGCCGGGCCCGGGTTGGCATGGAGGTTCCGGCGGCCACCGATGCCGCCGGCCGTCCAGCTCGCGGTCCCTGACGACGCCCGTTCTGGCTCGCGGTCCCTGGCGGTTCCCGTTCTGGCTCGCGATCTGTGGCGACGCCCTGGCTGGTGATCGTCGCCGAGTTTCCCCGCCTCCGGCCGTTGTACCGTGGCGACGATCA
>Ga0137375_10002759_pt1 | contig 20652 bp, 20 predicted proteins | sample SagtaG_24_FD_104936 | JGI IMG/M metagenome (GOLD analysis project Ga0137375, IMG submission 104936) | Vadose zone soil microbial communities from Sagehorn Ranch, Mendocino, California, USA - Sage1_R_113_16 metaG | ecosystem: Environmental > Terrestrial > Soil > Vadose zone | place: USA...
AAGGTGTGCGTCCAACCCAGCTTCCGGATAGACCGGCTGGCCAAGCGACCAACTGACGAACCCGGACTTGTTCGATCCGGTGCGAGCCGTGCTCGAGCAACCAAATCCGTTTGATGCGCGCGGGATTTGCGATCGAGTGGGTGATATCCGCAATTCTCCCTTTTCCCCATCAGTGCCATAATCCTTGGCTCTAGCCAAGGCGGCCAACGTTGGTGTCCGTCTTGGATGAGAGTCGAATTCAGTTGACTGCGTAGACGGGCAAACGGCCTCCGGACTGGACTGAGGTCCGAACTTGCGGTTAACAGATCGGCGCCGCCCGTTCAGAAGTCGCGAGCCGAATTCGCAGAGTGCCGCTGAGTGACGTCAAGTGCCGTCGTTTGCCACCGGCGTTGCTGACGAATGTAGGTCCGCCAACGCCGAGCTGGGTGACCACAGCCCGAAGGATGGACATCCGTTTCCCACTCTATCGCCGACATGCGTCTGGCCACCGCGAGCGATGCGTAATCGTCGTCAACATGCTGGCCCTTATCCATTTGGCAAACCATGCGGCGAGCCAATCTCAGTTCGCGCCCAGTCGGATCGACGCGGCCGGCTAGGATGTCGCCCCATGAGAGCGCTGACGCCCAAGCTCGCCACTGAGTTCGCCGGTACCTTCGTCTTCCTCACGGTCATCGGCCTGTCGAGCGCCGCCGGACCGCTCGCACCGTTGGCGATCGGCCTGAGCCTCATGGCGATGGTGTACATGGGCGGCCACGTCTCAGGTGCGCACTACAACCCCGCCGTCTCGTTCGGGCTCTTCCTCAGGCGGATCATCGGCGCGCAAACGATGCTCGCTTACTGGGCCGTCCAGGTCATCGCCGGCGTCCTCGCGTTCATCTTCGCGCACTTGGTCAGCGGGCGCACCGCCGGAGTGCATGCCGTCGCCGCCTGGCCCGCAGCGCTCGCGGCCGAGGTTGTCTTCACCGCAGCGCTGGTCCTGGTCGTTCTCAACGTCGCAGCGACCAAGCAAACCGAAGGCAACTCATTCTATGGGCTCGCCATCGGAATGACGATTGCTGCAGGCGCGTTCGTGGCCGGGCCGCTCTCGGGCGGCGTGTTCAACCCCGCCGTCGGCATCGGCGGGATTCTCATTGACGGCTTAGTCGGCGTCGGATCGTGGTCATCGCTGTGGCTTTATCTTGTCGGTCCGCTCGCTGGTTCGGGAATCGCGGCCGCGATTCACCATATGCAGACGCCACCCGCGGAGACCGTTCCGCCCGAGACCTCCGAGTCGACGCGGTTACCTTGAATCGTCTTGGAAACTATCGCCGATGGACCTTCTGGTCCGTCAGCTGGAAGAGGTCGGCGAACGCTATAGCAATCGCTGATCGATAGCAAAATCCAGCCCTCTTCGACCGACCCGTATCGATTAAGGCCCATCAGGCTTCGGATGCAGTTGCGAGGTCGCTCGGAAATGGGACTGCCGGCAGATGCGCGAGGATCTGCTAGCGATGATCGGTATGCGCGCCAGTCAAGCGTTCGACGGGAGTGGCATCCATCAGCTCGTTCATCAGTCGTCCGGCCGCTTCACCTACAGCATCGACGAATGTGTCCGGTTCCACGCCAGCCACGTCCGGAAGAAGTTGCTCAAGGCCCACGCTGAACCGCCTCCTATCTGTTCGATAGCCGTCAGAAGAGTTGCATAGTGGCGTGAGGAATTTTCATACGAGTCTCGAAGCCGCCCGGCCTGGACATCTTGATATCCGACCGCCTGAAGCCCCTGACAGCGAACGCTGTTTCTAGTTGCCCGGATGATCTCGAGAGTCGCCGCACCGTCGCTTCCTTTTTGGAGATGGACAGGGAGGTGCGAATCAGCCCGCCGGCTGGCGCTAAGCCACTCGCGCACTCTTAATTTGAGGAATAGAAGCAGAGAGGTCGGGAGTGGCAAATTCCAGCCGAGCGAGTACCGACGCTGAGCCCACCCGCGCGCGTTATGTGGCGCTCCCGTCCATGCCGTCCATCCTCCCACTGAAAACCGGATGCTTAAGACTGCGGCCTATCAGTTCAGCACCCTGGAATAGATGAGACTCCATCAGGCTGCGCGCTCGGGACCTGTCACGCGCGTCCAGAGCATCGATTATCTTCGGATGATCCCGGAGAGATCCTTCTAGCCAGCCTGGAACTGTTCGATATAGGTCGTCAGGGATGAATTGCACTGTCTGTCGGATGAACACCGGATTCGATCCCCGCTCGGGAGTCGGTTTATGTATCGATGAAATTCACCGTTGCACTCGGCGAGGCGCCGGGAGGCTGCTCTAGAAATAGGGGGGCTGCTAGCCGCGACCAGCCGTTCCTGTATTGAGCGTAGCTGAGCGACGTCAGCAGGAGTGACTACTAGCGCCGCGCGTCCGGCCAGTATGCCCGCGAGATGCGCATGGAGCTCAAAGAGATCGTCCAAATCCTGCTGATTGAGCGGGTGAACTCGAAATCCCTTTCTTGGGACGGCGGTAACAAGTGCCTGGCTCTGAAGCGAAATCAGAGCCTCACGCACAGGCATGATGCTTACCCCAAGCTGGTCGGCAAGCTGTTCCAGGACGAGCTTGTCGCCCGTCTTGTACGCGCCGGTCAGGATCGCGTGACGGATTCTATGAGCCACCTCATCTGCCAACTTCGGTCGGGCAGCGAAAGGGGCGAGCTGCACCTCCGCTCGTTTACCTCCAAGGCGCTTCTCTGAATCATCCTGTGGGCTTGTGCTTGCCATTAGGGATCAAGGATATCCGATCACGCCCGTGGAACCGCTCGGCATTCCGGACTACGGCTAAAACGACCTTCCCGCCCCGACAAACTCTGGCAAGAATCTGCGCCTCGCGCGCTCTACCTCTTCTTTCTTGCCAGGAAAGCTCGCACCCCCTCGGCAAATTCGACGCCCCCGACCTGGAGCTCCTGCAGGCGCGACTCGAACTCGAAAGCTTCCTCGTAGCTCGACACTAAGGCATGGTTCACCGCTCGCTTTGCCGCGGCTAGAGCGTGACGCGGCTGCGAGGCAATGTGAGTCGCGAGCGCAGTGACCTCCGCCTCGAACTGTTCCTTAGGCAGGATGCGGTTGATGATTCCAAGTCTGTGTGCTTCGGCGGCGGAGAGCGGCATCCCAGTGAAGAGCATCTCGTAGGCAATTCCAGTTCCGGCGAGTCTAGGCAGGAGCCAACTCACGCCCCCGTCGGGCGCAAGGCCAATATTGATGAAAGCCTCCATGAGGTAGGCCTCATGAACCGCGATGCGAATGTCGCATGCGAGCGCGTAGCTTGCGCCGACACCGACTGCGGGTCCATTCATCGCAGCGATCACTGGTTTGGGCATGGTCCGCAGTCGCACGAGCATTGGCAGGAATTCAGTACGCAGCACATGACCGATGTCCTCCGGCGAACGCATAGGAGCACCTGGCGAACCCATCTCGGTGAGGTCTGCACCTGAACAGAATGCGCGTCCTGATCCTGTCAGTACCACCACACGAATCGCGTCGTCGTCCTCGGAATGCTCAATCGCTTCCCCCAATTGCTTGCGAGTCAGTGCGCCGATAGCGTTTAGCTTTTCAGGACGGTCGATGCATATCCACCCCACGCCGTTTCGGTTTTCGACCTTTACGTGCCGCTCGACTTCGATCGCCAATTCCTCGTGCCTCCTGAACTTCACATTTTTCGCTGGCAACTGACCTATCCGGTCGTCTCGACAAGGCCACTCAACACTCCCCGGCGGGCCGGCCAAGGGAGAGGTTGACGGCCGGATCCTCCAGCGTGGTCGCGAGTGCCGACAAGAACTGGGCACCCCTCGCTCCGTCCACGGCCCGATGGTCGATAGTCAATGAGAGAGTCAACGTATGCGCGATCCGACCCACGCCGAGGATCGCGACTTGCGGGGGGTTGATGATAGGAGTGAAGTGGTCGACACCGAAGGCGCCGAGGTTTGAGACCGTAAATGTTCCGCCGAGCACGTCCGACATACCCAGCCGCCCTTCTCGCGCGCGGGCGCCGAGGTCGCGTGCGGCAGCGGAGATCTCCGCAAGTGTCCTACGGGCACACTCCTGGATGACAGGCACGACCAGGCCCTCTTCCAGGCTGACCGCGATGCCCACATTGATGGACTCCCAGATGCTTACTAGCTCGCCCTGGACCGTAGCGTTGAGCATCTGGTGGGCAGGTAATGTACGGGCGACCGCAAGGACAATCAAATCGTTGTAGGTTACTTGCGTGTACTCGACGCTCTGCCGGAGACGAGCCCGGAACGCGATCAACGCCTGGGGATCGAGTGAGGTGTTAAGTGTCACCTGCGCCGAATCCCGGAGGCTCTGGGTCATCCGACGGGCGATCGTCGCCCGCATTCCTATTAGAGGGATGGTACGCAACAGTCGGGGCGCAGCCTCGATCGGACGCGACACTAGTCGTGCATCTTCAGAGACCGCTACGACTTCCTCACGGTCGTCAAGATCCCTGCCAACAGCAAAGGACGTGGATCGGCATTGGGTGGCACAACTAGGAGGGTTCGAACTCGGCCAGTAGCGCCTGCACCGGCACAGTCTCGCCCTCGGCGGCCACTAATCGCACGATCCGGCCACGAGCCGGCGCCTGCACTGTCTCGTTCACTTTGGCGCTCTCGATCTCGACCAGGTCGTCGCCCTTTTCAACCGTTTCGCCCGTCGCCCTTAGCCACCTAACAATCGTGCCTTCCTGCATTCCCATCCCCCACTGAGGGAGTCGTATCTCGATCACCGTCTCAGCCCATCCTGTCCACTTACGCGCTTGACGGCCTGAACAATCCGATCGGGCCTGGGATAGATTGTCTTCTCCAGAGCCGGACTGAAGGGAACGTGGATATCCGGCGTCGTTACGCGAACGACTGGGGCTCTAAGACTCTCAAATACCTCCTCGACGATGGTTGCGCTTATCTCGCTGGCGGCACTGCATGTCCGGTGGGCTGGATCGACCACGACGACCCGACCGGTCGCGGCCGCAGCCTCGAGGATGGTCTCCCAATCAAGGGGAACCAGAGTACGCACATCGACCACCTTGACCGAGATCCCATTCTCCAACGACAACTGCTCAGCCGCCGCGAGAGCGTGCAGCAATGACCCCGCGACGGTGATCACGGTCGCGTCGGATCCTTCTCGTTTTACCGCAGCCTTTCCGAGTGGAACAACGTAGTCTTCGTCAGGAACATTTCCCTTGGTGAGCCACACGGACGAGTCTTCGAAGCAGAAGACCGGGTCGTCATCGCGGATGGCGGCCTTGAGAAGACCTTTAGCGTCATACGGCGTCGCTGGAACAATCACCTTAATCCCAGGCACGCTCATGAAGATTGGATACGGCCGATCGGAGTGTTGCGCTGCATTCGCGCCGCCGTACAACAGGGCGGCCCGGAACACGATTGGAATTGATACTTGGCCCCCGAACATGTAGCGGCTTTTTGCTGCCTGACTTATCATCTGGTCCATCGCGACGTAGACGAAGCTGGCGATGGTAAAGTCGACGATGGGGCGAAGGCCGGTCATCGCTGCCCCGATCGCCGTCCCGACGAACCCAAGTTCAGCCAGCGGGGTATCCCGTACACGCTCCGTGCCAAACTCCTCGACGAAACCCTTTGTTGTGCCGAACAGACCGCTGCGAACGTCGTTGCCAAGCAGGAAGACACGCTCGTCCCGCCGCATCTCCTCGCTTTGAGCCTCGCTTAAAGCCTTGAGGTAGGTCACATTGCGCTCGACCATCAGAGCCGAGCTCCGGTGATGGGCATGGCATAGACGTCGTCGAACACATCGTCGGGCTCCGGAAAGGGACTCTCTTTGGCGAACGCGACAGCAGCCTCGACTTCGGTTTCGACGTGCTGCTCAAGCTCTCTAACTTCGGCATCAAGGATCTCTAGTTCCGCCAGCGAGGCGGCCATCCGCACAAGCGGGTCCCTGGTTCGCCAAATCGAAATCTCGTCGGCGGAACGGTATGCAAGCCGGAGGCCGACGGCGTGCTCCCAGTACCTATAGGTCTTGGTCTCGATTAGCGTCGGGCCATCTCCTTTCCGCGCTCGTGCGACAGCCTCGGCGACTACCTCATAGACCGCGACTGGATCCTGACCATCGACGACCTTGCCGGGCATGCTGTAAGCAGCTGCTCGGTCGGCGATGTTGGCGACGGATATTACAGAGGCTGCGGGCGTGGACAACGCGTACTGGTTGTTCTCGCACAAATAGATCACGGGCAGCTTCCATACCGAAGCGATATTGAGGGATTCATGGAACGCTCCCTGGTTGGCTGCGCCATCTCCGAAAAAACAGAGGGCCACTCGATCGCTTCCCCTCATCTTCGCGCTTAGGGCGCCGCCGGTCGCGATTGGCAGACCAGACCCGACGATGCTTGTCTCCCCTAGGCTGCCCACGCTGAAATCAGCCAGGTGCATGGAGCCCCCTTTCCCCTTGCACACGCCAGTGCGCTTTCCAAGCAACTCCGCCATCAGGGGTCCCATATCTGCCCCCTTAGCAATAGGGTGCCCGTGAGAACGGTGGGTGCCCGTGATGTAGTCGTCCTTCCGAAGCGCCATACATGCGCCGACGGCAGCCCCTTCCTGCCCAATTGAGAGATGCACGCCGCCAGTAATCTCCCCTGCGCTTGCGAGTTCGGCAACGATCTCCTCAAAACGCCGCGAGCGGACCATTCGGCGGTACATCTCGAGTGCGATGGTGCGGTCCACTCCGAGATCTTATTCACCCATCACATCAAAAATCAAATTTCGCGTGAGCAGGCGTTTGGATGATGAGCGCAAGGAGGTGTTGGTCGCTACACAGCCCTAACTCTGTTGTGCCGCAAACTTCGCATGCAGCACCGCTGCGCGCACGAGCCCCCGCGGAGTCGGTGTTGCGGCTAGTCGCAAGAGCCAAGGAGCGGGAAACCGCCACCCAAGGGGCTGCGTTTTGATCACGGACTTTCAGTCCATGTCGGCGGATGCGTTCCCAACGGGACGGGTGGACGAGTCCACCGCGACGGCGTCTCTGACATTTCGGCGACAGGCCTCACTTGGCGCACTCGGCCGAAGGGGCTTTCGGCTTCGAACATCCATCGCGACGGCTCCCCAAATCCCGTCGCCGCCGCGGGATTGCACACAGCGCCCGTCTTTTCAAGCCACATCGCCGTTTGGGCGAGGGAGGCACGGACAAGGTAGCTTCCTCCTTCGCGCGCGCGACGCCACAGAGCCGCGATCGTCCCGAGCGCAGCAAGGTACCCTGTCGCGTAGTCGCAGGCTGCCGCAGCTAAGTGGCGAGGCCGGGACGGAGTGCCGTCCGCTATAGCGAGGCCCGTGGCGGCCTCAGCGAGCGGCTCCCATCCGCGACGCGAACGCCATGGTCCGACGTCACCGTAGCTGTTGATGGACACGTAGATGATCCCCGGTCGCACCGATGCCAGGCGCTCGTGCGAGAAACCTCGGCTCTCAAGCGCTCCCGACCGATAGCTCTGCACGAACACGTCGGTTTCTTCGATCAATGACCACAGTGTTCTGACTCCAGTTTCGTCATTGAGATCAAGAAACGCGGACCGCTTCCCCGCACCCGTATCGATGACGCATGCCTCAATGTTTGGAAGCGATGGCGAGCTTACGAGCATGACATCAGCACCATACTGAGCGAGGATCTTTCCGTGCGACGGACCGGCTAGAACCCTCGTGAGATCCAGAACCCGCACGCCTGACAAGGGCTGTTCGCCTTGTTTGAATGGTTTCGGGTCGCCGTGTCCGAACCGCACGATCTCAACCGGGCCAGCGGCCTCGAGGGCTCGGGCCTGAGGGTGCTCGGCCCACTCTGCGGCGGTGCGCGCCACGACTCCGCACATGCCCGCTGCGGCGAGTGCGTCCTCGAGACCGAACGCATCCCATTGGGCGACCGCATGTGCAATCTGGGTAGCCTCGAGCGAGCAACCAAGTACTTGCAATGTCCCCTCTATGAGATGCGGGAACTCTCCAAGCAAATGTATCCAGCGACCATCGCGTGTTTGAAAGAAATCGTTCAGAGCGTCTGATCCAAGTGGCACCGGATTGCCGTTAACGCGCTGGATCATGACGCTCTGCAGAGTTGCAGCAGCGTGCTGCACAGCCACGTGAACGTTCTGGGTCCTGCCTGTGCGCAACTCCCAGCACGCAGCAGCTCCGCCGGCACACGCAGCGAGGACTGCCGTGGTTGCTTCCGCGAGGGCAAAACGGGACGCGAAAACAGGGTCTTTGCCTGTGATGGTCGTTCGGAGAGCTAAGTCCGGCGTCAGTCCGACAACACGTAGTAGGGCAGTTAGAGACGACCGAGCGACGGAAACGCTGCGGCCCGTGTGCGACAGTCCCATACGTGATCCCTCCTTCACATTGGCTCCCGCGTCCGTCAGCCGCCTGAAGTCGCTGGCCCGCCATCCGGGGCGCTCAAGAGTTCGGCTCATGTTAGCGCACTCTGATCTATGATCAAATTGTGCGCGGACGAGCGAGATTCAGCGTCGTGAATGCCCACGTTAACTCGCGCCCTCAAAGCACCACGAAGCATGTGAGGACGAGAAGGATCACGTGCCAGTAGATCCACTTCGTTTCTTGAGGGTGAACCACATTAACCAGGTGATTGATGACTATCACCGCGCGATCGAGCATTACCGGGGCCTCTACGGCGCGACCCTGGAAGTCGACTTCCGTGATGCGTTCGGTGGCGGCTACAACAATTGCCTCCTTCACCTTGGCGCAACGCGCCTAGAGATCTTCAGTCCTATCGATCCAGATAGCTCCTTCGGCCGCCAACACCAGCGCTACGGAAACTTCTGGCACGCCGTCGCGTGGGCCGTGCCGAGGCTTGAGGATGCCCTCGATACACTTCGGCGTCGGGGCATTCGCGTGGTGAATGTCGAATTGGATGGCGGTCACCGGCGGTTATTCGCCGATCCGCGCGACACATTTGGATTGACCTTGCAATTAGGAGATGCCGAGTGGCCCGAATTTAAGCCCGAGAGTCCCTTCGGACTGGAGGGCCTGGCTGGGGTCAGCGTCGCCGTCCACGATGCTGAGGAAGCAGCCGCTTTCTACTTGGGACTAGTCAGCGGTGCAAGGCTCATCTACCGCTCTAGCCTGCCAACCTTGAGTGCTAGCGCGGTAGGTCTGCGTATGGCCGATTACATTATCGAGTTTCTTAGTCCCAACGGCTCAGGGGTTGTTCGGAATTTTCTTGAACGTTACCACCCCAAAATCTGGACGGCGACGTGGCGAGTGAACAATGTCGAAATCGTTCGCGAGCACTTTGAGTCCCGCGGCGTAGTGTTGCGCAAGGGCAGTCATCCAGGAACTCTCGAGATCGAGCCCGCTGACAATCTCGGTCTGCGCCTGCAGTTTGCGACCGCAGGAACTATGTCGGAGTTCGATCACTAGTCATGCTGCGACTGGCTATGGTTCGTTTAGTCTTGGCCCTCCCTCTTCTTGTTGTTGTTTCCTTTGGCTTGGTCGCCTTGGTGTCACTGATTCCAGGCGACCCTGCCCTCGTACTTGCTGGGACTCACCCTGAACTCGCTCCGGCTATTCGTCAGAGCTTGCATCTTGACGACCCATTGCTCATGCGGTACTGGAATTGGGCAAGCGGTGCGGTGCACGGAGATCTTGGCGAGTCCTATGTGCTGCATGAATCGGTCGCATCCTTGATCTGGGCTCGTCTCCCGACCACAGCTTCGTTAATAGTCCTCGCGATGCTCATCTCAATATTCACTGCCCTCGTCTTAGGTACGATTTCAGCGCTTAACGCCAACACGTCAATAGACCGTTCACTCACCGTCTCTTCCGCATTTGCGATCGCAGCTCCACCTTTTTGGGTGGGTAATCTGCTGGTCCTTTGGTTTGCTGTCGACCACCAATGGTTTCCGGCTCTTGGCACGACAACGCTCTCAGATGGACTGTGGCCGTGGCTCTCACATCTGGTGCTGCCAGCGGTAACGCTCTCGCTTTGGACCGGAGCTATGTTGACGCTACAGCTGAGACGCGCCTTAATCGAGGTGCTTGGTCGTGGTTACATACTGAGTGCACGCGCCAAAGGCCTGAGCAGCGTGTCGGTCGTTGGTAAACACGCCCTCAAGAACTCGGCGTCCCCGGTGGTTACGGTCCTGGGCTATCAGCTGGCGCACCTTTTTGGCGGCACGATTCTGGTGGAGAACGTCTTCGCGATTCCTGGGCTCGGCAGTCTTGCGCTCGACAGTACCATCGATCGCGACGTTCCGGTCATGTTGGGCTTGGTCGTCTGTACAACTCTTATCGTCATCGTAGTGAACTTCTTTGTGGACTTGTCCTACGGCTACTTCAATCCAAAGGTTCTGCCAACTTGAGGCCGTCCGGAGCGTTGGCGACTTCGGGCTTGCCGGTTGTCGATGGGATGACGACAGGTCGGGTCCGCGGGCATGGACTGCCGCTCCCTGCGCTCTTGGCAATTGTGTACCTCCTGATCTTGTTAATCGCCTCACTTTTCGCTCGGTACATCGCACCACATGATCCGACACTGATGGATCTGAAAGATCAGTACCAAACGCCAGGACTTGGCATGCACCTTTTCGGTACAGATCGGTTCGGACACGATGAGCTGAGCCAGCTGATCTACGGGGCACGTTTCTCGCTCCTGGCCGCGATGATCGGAACTGGTGTCGCTGTGGCGGTGGGTGCGCCACTTGGCGTGCTCGCTGGATACATAGGTGATTCCTTCGAGAGCATCACGGGGTTTTTCAATGACGCACTCATGGCCGTGCCATCTCTCCTTTTTGTCCTAAGCACAATTGCGGTCATAGGTTCCGGCTTGACACGCGCCATGATAGTGGTGGGGATAATCTTCAGCCCTCCGTTCTTTCGATTAGCACGGTCCGCTGCGCGAGAGGTTAAACACGAAATGTACATCGAGGCGAGCAGATCAATCGGCTGTTCGACTTGGCGCACAATTTGGCGCCATATTGTTCCGAATGTATTATCACCAATCGTCGTTCAGGCGACGTTCGCGGCCGGAGCCAGCGTTGCTGCGGAAGCCGGCTTAAGCTTCCTCGGTCTCGGAGTTCAACTACCGAGCGCGAGTTGGGGCACGATGTTGAGTACAGCAGCCGAGAATTACTCTGCTCCCTTTCTCATTTACTTCCCGGGCATGGCGATCGCCTTGACGGTCATGTCGTTCTTGATATTGGGTGACTGGATGAGCGACGTCGTTGGCACACGGCACCGGACACGGCCTTCTTGAGCCTCCCAGCAAACCCGCTTCTCGTTGTCGAGGAGCTCACGATAGAGTTCGCGGCTGAGAACGGCGGTTGGGTTCCCGTGGTTGAGAGAATCTCATTCCGCGTAGACCGAGGCGAAGTCGTTGCTCTAGTTGGTGAATCTGGGTCCGGAAAAACGGTGACGTCATTGGCCCTGCTCGGTCTTTTGGGCGCCCGCAACGGACGCGTAGCCCGCGGTTCGATCCTCTTTGATGGGCTCGAACTCGTGGGTCTGACGGGAGTCGCGTGGAGGCGGATACGCGGGAAACGAGTGGGAATGATCTTCCAGGACCCAATCGGGGCGCTGAACCCCGCATTCACGGTGGGTGATCAGATTGCGGAGACCGTTCGGACTCACACCGGAGTCAGCCGCAGAAAGGCGTGGACCCACGCTGTCGAAATGCTCCGGCGCGTTCGGATTCCCAATCCAGAAAGACGGGCACATGACTATCCACACATGCTGAGTGGCGGCATGTGCCAACGAGTTATGATCGCCCAAGCGCTCGCCTGCGCGCCTGACTTGCTCATCGCCGACGAGCCCACAACGGCACTCGACATGACAATCCAAGCGGCGATCCTGCGACTGGTGCGACAAATCCAGTTGGAGACCGGGATTTCGCTTTTGCTGATTACACACGACCTCGGAGTCGTTGCCGAGATGGCCGACAGGGTCATAGTGCTGTACGCGGGACAGGTGGTTGAGTCGGGCTCTGCGGCCGACGTGCTAACGAGACCAGTCCATCCTTATACGGAAGCCTTGCTCGGAGCGATTCCCAAGGGGAACACCCGGACGCTTGTGACGGTCCCCGGCATGGCACCGAACCCCGGCCAGATTTCGGTTGGTTGCCGGTTCGCGCCTAGGTGCCGATACGCACTGCCGCTATGCCGAAGTCGTGACCCCGAACTGCAGGCATTGGGCAATGGCCGAGCAAGTCGTTGTCTTCGAGTGGACGACCTATACGCGTTTGCAACCACCCAAGGGGCCCAGATGTGAGCCTTCTCCAGGCGATCGACCTCACTAAGTCGTTTCGAAGCCGATATGGGCCGTTGGGCTTGAGGCGTCGCGCGATCCCGGCTGTACGCAGCGTTAGCTTCACCTTGAAGGAAGGACAGACACTCGCGCTGATCGGACAATCCGGGTCGGGCAAGTCAACAACGGCACGGCTAATCAGTCGCCTGATCGAACCAGACCGTGGGCGTGTCATATTCGAAGGGAAGGATCTCCTCGCAATGCCAGCAACGGAACTCAGACATACGCGAGCCCGACTCGCGATGGTGTTTCAGGACCCTAATGGATCACTTGACCCTCGGGTCACCATTGGTGACTCGGTTGGGGAACCACTACTCATCCACTATGGCCTGCCTCGCCGAGAGCGCGAGAACAGGGTGGCTGGTTTGCTCGAGCGCGTCGGTCTTTCGTCCCGATACATGAGTCGCTATCCACGCGAGCTTTCCGGAGGACAAGTGCAACGGGCGGCAATCGCACGGGCCATCACGACCAAACCGAGGCTAATCGTTTGCGATGAACCCGTTACTGCCCTGGACGTCATCATCCGGGCACAGATTCTCAACCTGCTGAGCGATTTGCAGGATGAATACGGAATTGCGTTTCTGTTTATCTCCCATGACCTAAGTCTCGTTAGGGCTTTCGCGGATTCCGTGCTTGTGATGTTGGATGGACAGGTAGTCGATCGGGGAACAGTCCAACAGATTTGCTCAAGCCCCGGCCATTCGCACACTCGAGAGCTTCTAGCGGCGATTCCTTCACTTGTTCCAAAGGCCCTTCGAGTTCGCGCAAGTTTCAGTGCGGACATGCTTGGCGGCCCAAGCCCTGAACCGACAATAACGGCAACTGGACTCGAAGCCGGATGACTGCGTATATATGCGCATCCAATCCCTGGCTTTGGTTCGCCTCCAGGATCATAACTCGAGCTACTCAGCCCGATTTCGGTGGCAACACCACTCGCCTGTGCGGCTGGCAGCAGACGGCGCCTCGTCTGCGGTGGCACTTTGCTCGAGATGAGTGGAGGCGGCCCCTCCGCTAGGCATACCAGTGAAAACGATTCGCACGTGACTTTTGAAACGAACGTGAACGCAACTGGCAAGAACAAGGACGTTCTCGCCAAGCACGCCGAGCGCCAGCCGCAAACTCCCGCGATTGTCGAAGACTTTCCGGATGGCTACCGTCGAGTCATGACGTACAAGGCATTCAACGGAGAAGTAAACCGAATAGCAAATTCCCTTCTAAGACTGGGGTTCAAGTCAGGCGATCGGCTCGCATGGTGTGGCCGTAACTCGGCTGAGGTTCTGATCGTCCAGCAAGCCATACGCAAGCTGGGTGGCCAATCAGTGGCGCTAAACCCACGGCTCACGGCTCATGAAGTAAAACTGATTCTTGAGGCATCTGAAGCGAGATTTGTGTGGGCAGATGAAGACGCCACAGACCTGTTCCTTGAGGTTCAGACGGGGGGCACGGAAAGTCGCCTGATCGTTGGCTACTATGAGGTGGCGGACGGTCAACTCCGCGGAGAAGACATTACGAGCGGCGTCACTCAAGAAGAACCCATGGGATGTGCCGAGAGCCCATTTGGCCGACCAATTTCGTTCACGTCCGGGACTACGGGGAAGCCACGCGGAGTCATGCGTCCGCTCCTCTTGCCGGGGTGCAGTGAACTGCGTCTTCTTGCGGAGATGTGGGGACCTGCCCCCCACGTGTGCCTGACATCGGGCTCCCTGACTCACGGTGGGCCTGGTCGCACCGCAATGCATGCACTTGCGCGCGGGGACACAGTGATCGTCCAGCGCAAATTCGATCCAGTTGATTGGTTGCGACTAGTGGACCTCTACAAAGTCACGCTTTCGTATTGCGCTCCGATAATCATTAGGGATGTATGCAATCTTCCCGCCGAGGTAAAGGCGGGGTATGACCGCAGCAGCATCAGGTGCATAGTTGCGGGTGCTGCGCGGTGGCCATACCGCCTCAAGTTGATGTACCGTGAGGACTTTCCGAACGACACACTCTGGGAGGTTTATGGCTCGACGGAGCTAGGGTCGACCACCGTGATGCGGCCCGCCGAGCACTGGGACAAACCCGACGCGTGCGGAAAGCCTGTGCCGGGTGTTGACATCGTTCTGGTTGGACCTGACGGACGACGTATTTCTACCCCCTATCAAAGGGGACTCCTGTACGCCAAGAGCGACAGTTTGTTCGAGGGATATGTTGGTGACCAATCGGCATTTGAAGCGGCACGCTGGGGAGATGGATACTTCACGTCAGGTGACGTCGCATACTTCGATGAGGATGGTTACTTCTACATTTGCGATCGGGAAAAGGACATGATCGTATCGGGAGGTGTGAATATCTACCCGGGTGAGATCGAGGCGGTCGTTGAAACTTGCGCCGGGGTCCTGGAGTGTGCGGTAGTTGGTGTCCCCGACGATAGGTGGGGTGAAGTCGTTCACGCCGTCATCATTCCGAAAGAGACCAGACAATTGAGCGCGGAGATTGTCATCGCTCATTGTCGAACGTATTTGGCTCCGTATAAGTTGCCGCGGTCGATAGAGTTTGTTAGCGAACTTCCTCGCACGTCTTCTGGCAAAGTGCGTAAGCGAGATCTACGATCTCGGTACTGGGCAGGAACTGGACGGTCGGTCTAGCATGGCTTTCCGACGGTACTAGGCGATGAGGCGCTCGCGTATGTTGCATCCTCGTGAACTCGGCTCCGTAATTACTCATCGTGATATGTACTTCCACGAGCCGCGCTATCGCGACTTTCGTTGGCTGGAAACCAACTGCTACTCCTTTACTATTCCTGAGGCTCACATGGGGGGGCAGATCTGGGCTGGATTTCGAACCAACCTGGATGTTGCAGCGTCACGCATTTGGATTTGGAGCAGCACCAATCCACACGCGGGTCCCGCTGAGCTTGATTACAATGACGAGCGTTATCACCTTCCTCTGCCACAACAGCAGCTGACCAATTTCCGGCTGGCTAATGGACTGGCTGTCCGAATGACGAAACCATTAATGGAATGGAAGGTGAGGTATGAGGGAGTCGATGACACGGTCCTCGATTTAGACGTACGGGGCCTCTGTCCACCCCTGCATATATCTGAGACGGGCACCAAGGATGCCCAGCTCGGCACCCTCCGACTCGATCACTTGGACCAGATGATGGCCGTCTCCGGCACGGTGCGCATTTACGGCACGGAATACAAAGTGAATTGGCCATCATGGCGGGACCACTCTTGGAGTCCGCGCCCTGAAGGACCAGCCGGCTACGGTTATGGTGTGACCGTGTCGTCGAACTTCGACTATGGTGCGTTCGGCGACGAATATGCGTTCTTTGTGATCACGTCGAATCAATGGCACGATGCCACACGGGGCGTCGTCGTGAACGGTTATCTAATCGATCACGGTGAAACGCTACGCCTGCGCCAGGGAGAGGGTCACTACGATTATGACGAACAATGGACGATCAGGCACCTGAAGTACGAGCTTGAGGATGAGCGGGGTCGACTCCATTCGTTTGTGGGCGAGCCGCTGGGATTCGACCATAGAGGGAGACAAGTGTCAGCCGTAGTCAGATGGGAAACTCGGGACAAGCAGACTGGGTGGGGGCAGTACATATGGCACGGCAATCTAGAACAGCAGCGTCGCCATCAACCGTGGAAGTCGTAACGATCTGAACGATCCGGACTATTAACGGACATTGGCAGCCTTCCCTCTAACATCCCTAGGCATCAAGCGCCAAATCGACAAGCCGACCCTGAATTCGCACCGCGTCGGCAAGAACGTTCCGCAGTTGTTCAAGCGCATGGTCGGCCCAGGATTCCCTACGGTGTTCTCGCAGAAATGTCATCGCCTCATCGCACACACGAAGGAGTCTTCGGTACTCCACCAACGGATCGTCACTCTGGTCGGCCATTGACCAACTCAGGGGCGCGGCAATTCCCGCGCGGCGAATTGATGAGTTCAGCTCAAGCAAGCCTGCGCGAAGAACCGACGTCTCCTGCCCCAGACATGAGAAGAGCTCAGGCCACATGGCATTCATTCGCCGGAGGAAGACTGTCACCTCACGGATCTGCCGTTGCGTCAGCCCGTCGGTGTCTCCGCCGGACAGTCTCTCGGCCGCTCGAGCAAACAAAGCCGCGAGGGCCTCATAGAACGTCATGTTTGCCGCGCGCGAATGCATCGATAAGCGGGAGTGTCTGGCGAACGTGGAGATTTGGTCCAAGAATACGCGACATATTCAGGCCTGCGCGGCGAGCAGCGGATTCAGTCCCACCTGCCCTGTCTGATTGCTCGCCAAGCAGCCTGCGGCTAGTTAATGATCCTTGAATGAACTGCCAGAAAATCTCGTAGTACTGTAGCCTTCGTAGATCTATCGCGCCACCGGTCGATTCGTAGTATCTGCCCAACAGTTCGTCAAACGTGAGCGCCATGCCGAACAAGTCTGGCCGCCGCCGACGCGCCATTGGCATGCAAAGGAAGCCGAGATCCTGCATTGCATCGCCTAGTGTCGCTCGTTCCCAGTCGAGCACCGCGGATATCTTGGTGTCCTGCCAAATCAGGTTTCCAAACCTGTAGTCGCCATGCACCAGGACCAGCTCCTCCTCAGGTAGATCGGGCACGTTATCTTTTAGCCAGACTCCTATGTCTTTCCAAACGATTTGCGGCACGCCAACAAGATCGCCAGAGCCATCTTCAAATGCCAAAAGATGTTGATCAATCATCCGAGCAACCCGTTCGGAGGCGGAACCGCGTGGGCCAAGCACGGCCACGAGGCTGGGTTTGTCGAGCCAATGAAAACGGCGTATGTTCGCCAACGTATCGATCAATTCGAAGCCTATCGCTTGCCGCTTGGTATGCCATAAGGGCCAGGATTCGATTCGAGCCAAATCGTGGGAGGTCCCCTCTACCAGTTCGGTCACCGAGATGGGCCTTGAGAAGACCGAGGAATCGGTCGTGAATCCAATTGGGGGAGGGATGGGAATGCCGCTGCCGACTAGAGCGTGGAGGATTAGGCCGTCCTTAGCGGCGTCATACGGGGCCAGAGGGCCTTCATTTGGCGCTCGCCTAACCACGAGCCAGCGCTCTTCAATTCGCTTCGCACGAATCGAGACTCGCAAGAAGAAAGTTTCCCACGATCCCCCTTCGGCTGGTCGGCGGACCTCCAGGATCTGCACATCTTCGGCGTCAGGAAATGCCTCTGCCCGCAGAAAACTGACCAGCCGGTCGTACGGTTCGCCATCGTCCATGAAGTCTTGCCTGTCAGCTCCGCTCGATTCCTTCTACTTCTCTACGGCGCGTCAAGTCGCGAATGCGGCCAGCATCTGCCTTAGTAGCTACCGAGGGAAGCAGTCTCAAAGAGTCGACGTGGATTGATTACAAGCATCTGCTGGATGTCTTCCTCGCTGACGCCCCTCTCACGCAATCCAGGTACGCCGAGGTCGACCACCCATACATAGCTAGAGTCCGGATGGAGCATATCGCAATACACTGGGTGATCATTTCCAAGGACCAAATGATCTGCATAGCCCCGCCTACAGAGTTCGGCAATCCGGTCCAAACGAATGTCGTTAGTGGTGATAACGTCAATGCCGAACGTATCAAAGGACACGAACGAGCCACTCTCTATGACGGTCTCGACGTAAGAAATGTCGCGCGCCGCGGCACTTTCGATGTGACTAATCATTACGCGCGATAGATCGACACCTTCTTCAGTGAACACACGCTGCTGGTCGGTGGCATTCGGAATTGCCATGGTGTGCGTACAGATGGGAACCCCGGTTTGCCGATGGGCCTGCGCAATTGCGCGGAGAACGCGTTCTACTGCTGGGGTCAATCCACGAACATCGGTCGCGCACTTCAGTATCGCGGCGCGGACTCCAGTGTCGGCGATACCCACCTGGATATCCCTAACAAACATGTCAGTCATGTATTCTGGTCCACCCCACCGGGTTCCCGGCCCGCGCTGATTGAAGAACATCGGTAGCGACTCTTTAATGTAAAGGCCGGTAGCGACAATAATGTTCATGTTGGTGGACTCAGCGATCCGCTTGATGCGAGGAATGTAGCGCCCGAGGCCGAGTACGGTTACATCCACGATCGTGTCAACACCGTGATCTTTAGCTTCATTGAGCTCATCGATCGCCTCTCGGACACGCACTTCCTCGTCACCCCACGTCTCGGGATAGTTCTGGTTAACCTCCGGGCTGATGGTAAAGATGTGTTCATGCATCATCGTCAGGCCTAAATCGGATGAGTCGATGACGTCGCCCCTTGCCGTAGGTATTAATGTCATCATTAGGCCCCCCGTAATAGCATTGGCTTGGAGGACTTCAGCGCTCGCGTGATCGCGGGGTTGCTCGCGCTGCGGATAATCAGACACAAATAGCGGAGGCATTTGCGCACCACACTTCGGTCGATCGCTTCCAAACGCCTCACTCCGACGGGGACCTATATGACCGTCTCATAGCTGGAAAGCCACGACTCGAGAATGTCTCAACGGCCACGCGCAAACTGGAATCCGCAATTCATTCGTGTCGTTGCTGAGAAGCGTCGCGCTTGGATACAGCTTAGCCTTTCAGTGTCCTCAGTGATCAGGTCAATCGCACGATAGGCCACATCCAGCGTATCGAGCCGTCGGTGACGCTGGATGAGTTAGCGGGCCAGAGATTGTACCGACCAGGTGACCATACTACGTCGCGTCCTCAGTTCAACTCCGTAACGTCATCGATGGCGAGACAAGGTTTCCTCACGCAAAGTAACGCGGATCGACCTCGCCCGCAAACATCCACGGGGCACCCGCGATGTTGGTCACCTTCTTGTTGTAGATCCACAATTCCCCCTGTGCGCAGATTGCGACAGCCCATGCCTGCGTGGCAGCAATTGCCCACGCCTGTCCGTACAGTGCTGCCCGTTTCTCCCTGGTCAAAGTCGGATCAAGGGCGGCCTGCCCCAGAGCCATCACTTGCGACTCCTCAGGTGTACCTTTGGCAAGTGAGAGCAGATCACCATAGTTCCACTGGAAGATGAGGCTCGGATCTCCCCCTCCGGCATTCACATACGAGAACAGCGCATATTCGTGTGCGTTCAGTCGTGGAATTGAAAGGCTCGGCGTGATCGAGTCGAGCGTCGCATTGATATTAGCTGCTGCAAGTTGTGCCTGATAGACCTGCGTGACCGACGGAAAGATGCTGGTCGGCCGATAGGAAATCGTAGTTGAAACACCATTTGGGAAGCCAGCCTGTGCCAGGAGTGCCTTAGCTTTGGCGGGATCGTACGGGTAAGGATCCTTGAAATTCTTGTCGTAAGTCCAATCCGAAACCGCAACAGTCTGGTGGGTGGCGATACAGTTGCCCTTGAAGAGGTCGTCAGCAATCGCCTGACGGTTGATGGCGTGTGCGACTGCCTGGCGCACCGTCAAATTGTCCAACGGTGGCCTGTGCGGATTGAGGAGTAGTTCGAGAACTGCGTTGATCGATACATAGTGCCCTTTGTACTGGCCGAGGGCTTCGAAGCTCCGACCCGCCGGTATGCTATCGGCTGTCAGTAGGGCCACATCGAGCTGGCCCGCCCGCACCCCGTTTATGCCTGCCGCCGGCAGTACCTGAACTATCTGCAGCTCCTTCACCCTACCCGCGTTCTTGTCCCAATTGGGCGGGCCCGAGGTTGGCCTCATATACCTAATATCAGAAGGGAAGGTGCCGCCAGGTGCGATCACATACGGACCTGAGCCTGCTGCCGCAGGTGGATTGTGAGCCAGATCCGCTCCGAATGTCTTTGGATTGACAATTGCGCCGACGACCGTCCCAAAGAGTGATAGCAGGTCCGCGCCACCACCACTGAGATTGAATCTGACAGTGTTGGAGTTGACGGCTTCTACTGATGAAACTTCCTTAAGATATCCCGCCGCAGTCGATTGCGGCAGGGTCTTGTACCTGACCATGTTTTCCCTAACTACGTCAGCGTTTACTTGCGACCCATCGTGGAAATAGGCATCTTCCCGAAGTTTCATAGTCAGAGACTTGCCATCCGCCGAGAACGACCATGAAGTAGCCAGCATGGGACGCATTGGCTTCGCGCCATCCGAATCTGGCATCGTGAGACGGTCGTAGAGCGGGAAGATGTATGTATTGATCGGCCTACTCGACAAGGCCGGGTCAAGGGTGTTCGTCTGGCCAAGAAAGCCTAGCTTCAATGAGGGAGTTAGCGCTCCTGGAGTTGGTGTGGCAGAGCCTCCCGGCACGCATCCAGCCAGGACCGCCACGGCCGCCGCGGCAAGTAGGCGACTCATGTGGAACCTCGGCCTCACTTCAAACCTCCCGGAACCATCGCTGGTCCCTCTCCGGTCGCCTGAACTCGAAATTGAGCTTCTCGAGTTAGCATCCCCACTTAGGC
>Ga0137375_10002770_pt1 | contig 20627 bp, 33 predicted proteins | sample SagtaG_24_FD_104936 | JGI IMG/M metagenome (GOLD analysis project Ga0137375, IMG submission 104936) | Vadose zone soil microbial communities from Sagehorn Ranch, Mendocino, California, USA - Sage1_R_113_16 metaG | ecosystem: Environmental > Terrestrial > Soil > Vadose zone | place: USA...
GGCGCAAAGAGACCCAAGTCGTAGGCAGTTTCCAGTTTCGAGCTGGAAACAGGGAACGGGTAACGCAACTGGTAACTGGCAACTGGCAACTGGCAACTGGCAACTGGTAACTGAGATATGCCGAGACGTAGAGAAATCCCCAAACGTGAAGTTCCGCCCGACCCGATTTACAGCAGCTCGCTGGTCACGAAGTTCATCAGCACGCTGATGAGCGACGGCAAGCGCAACACGGCCGAGCAGATCATGTACGCCAGCCTCCGTTCCATCCAGGAGAAGACCGGCGACGATCCGCTCAAGGTGTTCAAGAAGGCGGTCGAGAACGTCAAGCCGGCGCTCGAAGTGAAGTCGCGCCGCGTCGGTGGCTCGAACTACCAGGTTCCGGTTGAAGTCAACCCGAACCGCCGCCTGTCGCTCAGCATCCGCTGGCTGGTTGGCTACGCGCGCGAGCGCGGCGACGGGAAGACCATGCAGGAAAAGCTCGCCAACGAGCTCATGGACGCGGCCAATCTCCGCGGCGGCGCGGTGAAGAAGCGCGAAGACGTTCACCGCATGGCCGAAGCGAATAAGGCTTTCGCACACTATCGCTGGTAACGGGCAATGCCGAGGGAAACACCACTCAGTCGTACGCGGAACATCGGCATCATGGCGCACATCGATGCCGGCAAGACCACCACTACGGAACGGATCCTGTTCTACACGGGCATCACGTACAAGATTGGTGAAGTCCACGAGGGTACGGCCGTTATGGACTGGATGGAGCAGGAACAGGAGCGCGGCATCACGATCACGTCGGCCGCGACGACCTGCTTCTGGCGCGATCACCGCATCAACATCATCGACACGCCGGGCCACGTCGACTTCACCGCCGAAGTCGAGCGCTCGCTGCGTGTCCTCGATGGCGCCGTCGCCGTGTTCGATTCGGTCGCCGGTGTCGAGCCGCAGTCCGAAACGGTATGGCGCCAGGCGGACAAGTACCGCGTTCCGCGCATCTGTTTCGTGAACAAGATGGACCGCATCGGAGCCAACTTCAAGCGGACCTTCGAGCAGATCACGTCCAAGCTCGGTGGCAACCCGGTCGCCATCCAGCTCCCCATCGGCGCCGAAGACAAGTTCATCGGCGTGATCGACCTCATCAAGATGAAGTCAATCACCTATAAGGATGAAACGATGGGCGCGGACTACATCGTCGGCGAGATTCCCGCCGACATGATGGAAGACGCGAAGCACTTCCGCGAGCAGCTGATCGAAAAAGTCAGCGAGGCGGACGACAAGATTCTCGAGAAGTACCTCCACGGCGAAGAGATCTTGGAAGAGGAAATCAAGGCCGCGCTGCGCAAGCGCGTCAACTCCTCCGTCCACACCGAGGGAGAGAAGGCGGAGGCCGCGTTCGTCCCGGTCATCTGCGGGTCCGCGTTCAAGAACAAAGGCGTGCAGCCGCTGCTCGACGCGGTCGTCGATTACCTGCCGGCGCCGATCGACGTGCCCGCGATCAAGGGCTTCAATCCCGACAAGGGGCCTGAGGCGATCGTTGAGCGGCCGGCTTCTGACGACGCACCATTCGCGGCGCTCGGGTTCAAGATCATGACCGACCCGTTCGTCGGCCAGCTGACGTTCATCCGCGTCTACTCGGGCGTGCTGACGGCCGGTTCCACGGTCTTCAACTCGACGAAGCAGAAGAGCGAGCGCATCGGCCGCCTTCTGAAGATGCACGCGAACAAGCGTGAGGAAATCAAGGAGGTCTACGCGGGTGATATCGCCGCGGCCGTGGGCCTGAGAACGGTTTCGACCGGCGACACGATTTGCGACCAGAAGCATCCCGTCGTCCTCGAGTCGATGGATTTCCCCGAGCCGGTCATCTCGCTCGCGATCGAGCCGAAGACCAAGGCGGATCAGGAAAAGCTCGGGCAGGGGCTGGGCAAACTGATGGCGGAAGACCCGACGTTCCGGGTTAAGACCGACCAGGCCACCGGCGAAGTTGTCATCGCCGGCATGGGCGAACTGCACCTCGAGATCATCGTCGACCGCCTCAAGCGCGAGTTCAACGTCGAGGCGAGTGTCGGCCGTCCGCAGGTCGCCTACAAGGAAACGCTCACGCGTCCGGCTGACGGCGAGATGAAGTACGCCAAGCAGACCGGCGGCCGAGGCCAGTACGGCCACGTCAAGATCCATCTCTTCCCGGGCGAGCCCGGCACGGGCTACGTCTTCGAGAACGAGGTCACGCAGGGCGCGATTCCGAAGGAATTCATCAAGCCGATCGACGAGGGGATCAAGGAAGCGCTCACACGCGGCGTGCTCGCCGGCTACCCGGTGGACGACGTCCGCATCGAACTCTATGACGGGTCCTACCACGACGTCGACTCGTCGGAAATGGCGTTCAAGATCGCCGGCTCGATGGCGTTCCAGGATGCCGCCAAGAAGGCGAAGCCGGTGCTGCTCGAGCCCGTGATGCGGGTCGAAGTTGTCGTCCCGAAAGAGCACATGGGGGACGTCATGGGCAACCTGTCGAGCCGCCGCGGCCACATCCAGTCACAGGAAGACCGCGGGGGCACGCAGATCATCAACGCGCGCGTGCCGCTGTCGGAGATGTTCGGCTACGCGACCGACCTCCGGTCGCGCACGCAGGGTCGCGCCACTTACTCGATGCACTTCGATCGCTACGAACAGGCGCCGAATCACGTGAGCGAGGAAGTCGTCGCTCGAGTTCAAGGAAAGACGTAAATGGCTTCACCGTTTAGCGACAAGATCCGAATTCGTCTCAAGGCGTACGACAGCCGCGTGCTCGACCAGTCGACGACGGAAATCGTGGACACAGCGCGGCGCACGGGCGCGCGGCTGGCGGGTCCGATTCCGCTGCCGACCGAGAAGAACAAGTGGACGGTGCTCCGTTCGCCGCACGTCGACAAGAAGTCGCGCGAGCAGTTCGAGCTCCGCACGCACAAGCGGCTGATCGACATCTTCGAACCGACGCCGCAGACGGTGGACGCGCTGATGAAGCTGGACCTCCCGGCCGGCGTGGACGTCGAGATCAAAGCGTTCGGCAAGGAGCATAAATAACCATGGTCACCGGGATCATCGGACGCAAAGTCGGCATGACGCAGGTGTTCGCGGCTGACGGCACCGTCACACCGGCGACGGTCGTCAAGGCCGGTCCGTGCGTGGTGCTGCAGGCCAAGGGGGCGCAGACCGACGGCTACGAGGCCGTGCAGCTGGGGCTCGTCGAAGACAAGCCCGCGAAGGTCAACAAGGCGCTCGGCGGGCACTACAAGAAGGCGGGCAACGTGCCTCCGACGCGGCTGCGCCGCGAAGTGAAGCTCGCGCCCGGTGGCGATCCGCTGAAGGCGGGAGACCAGGTGCTCGTCGGCGGCGTGTTCACCAACGGCGATCGCGTGGACGTCATCGGCATCAGCCGCGGCAAAGGTTTCCAGGGCGTCATGAAGCGCCACAATTTCCGCGGCGGCGCGGCGACCCACGGGTCGATGTTCCACCGCGCGCCCGGATCGATCGGCGCCTCGTCGTTCCCGTCACGCGTTGTGAAGGGCATGCGCGCGGCGGGCCGCATGGGCGGCGACCGCGTCACCGTGCGCAACCTGAAGGTCGTGCAGGTGGATGGTGAGAACAACCTCCTCCTGATCCGCGGCGCCGTTCCCGGTGCGCCGGGCACCTATATCGTCGTGCGCAAGGCCGTCGCGGCGAAGAAGGAAGCGGTCCCGCAGGCTGAAAAGGCCGGCAAGGTCACCGTTGCGAAGAAGCCGGCCGCGAAGGGTAAGAAGTAGCGCCATGAAGGTAGACATCGTCAACCTGAAAAAGGAAACGGTCGGCTCCGTCGATCTCAAGGACGAGATCTTCGGCGGCCGGATCAAGACCGATCTGATCTGGGAATCGGTTGTCCACGAGAACGCGCAGGAGCATCGCGGCACGCACGCCACGAAGAACCGCGCGAATGTCAGCGGCTCGGGCAAGAAGCCATGGCGCCAGAAGGGCACCGGCCGCGCCCGCGTCGGCGAGATCCGCAACCCGCTGTGGCGCAAGGGAGGCACCGTGTTCGGCCCCCAGCCCCGCAGCTACGACTACGCGCTGCCGCGCAAGGTGAAGCTGGGCGCGCTGCGCCAGGCGCTCGCCGCGAAGCTCGCCGACGGCACGCTCGTCGTCGTCGACAAGCTCGAGGCGGGATCCGACAGGAAGACCAAGGCGACTGCGGCCATGTTCAGGACGCTGGGCGCCACGGGCAAGACGCTCGTCATCGACACGAAGCACGACGACGCGTTCACGCAGACGGCGCGCAACATCGCGGGCGTGAGACTCATGCCGAGCGGCCGCGTAACGGCACGCGACGTGATGGACACGGACCACGTCATTGCGACTCGCGAAGCACTGGAAAAACTGCAGGAGTCGCTCGGGTAGTTGCCAGTACCCAGCTTCCAGTTTCCGGAAGGAAACGGAACTGGCAACTGGTAACCGGCAACTGGGAACTGACATGAAACAGACAGACGTTATCCGCCGCCCGCTCATCACCGAGAAGACGACGCTGCTGCGTGAAGACGGCCGCACGCTCGTGTTCGAGGTCGCGCCGGGCGCGACGAAGATCGACATCAAGCGCGCCGTCGAGAAGCTGCTCGGCGCGAAAGTCGAGGGCATCCGGACCGCGATCGCGCACGGCAAGATGAAGCGCCAGGGGCGCTTCGTCGGTCAGCGCTCCGACTGGAAGAAGGCCTACGTGAAGCTCCGCGCGGGCGAGAAAATCCCCGAGTTCCTGGAAGGGGCATAGAAGAAAGAAAGAAGCAGAACGAAAGAAGAAAGAAGTACTTCCTTCTTCCATCTTCAGTCTTCCGTCTTTCAAGGATCAAATCATGCCGATTCGCAAGTACAAGCCGACGTCACCGGGCCGGCGGTTCCAGACCGTCCAGACGTTCGACGACATCACGTCGACCGAGCCGTACAAGCCGCTCGTCGAGCCGCTGAAGCGGTCCGGCGGACGCGACAACCACGGCGAGCTCACCTCGTGGTGGCGCGGCGGCGGTCACAAGCGGAACTACCGGGTCATCGATTTCAAGCGCGACAAGCGCGGGATTCCCGCGACGGTGTCGACGATCGAGTACGACCCGAACCGCTCGGCGCGCATCGCGCTGCTGACCTACGCCGACGGCGAGAAGCGCTACATCCTGCATCCGATCGGCCTCACCGTGGGGACGACGATCGTCTCAGGGGACAACGTCGACATCCTGCCGGGCAATTCGCTGCCGCTGAAGAACGTCCCGCTGGGTACGCTGGTGCACAACGTGGAGCTCCGGCCCGGGCGCGGCGGCCAGATCGCGCGCAGCGCGGGATCGGGCGTGCAGGTCGTCGCCCGTGAGGGTGAGTACGCGTCGGTGAAGATGCCGTCCGGCGAAATCCGGAAGATCAACGTCGAGTGCTACGCGACGATCGGCCAGGTCGGCAACATCGATCACGAGAACGTGTCGGTCGGCAAGGCGGGCCGCAGCCGCTGGCTCGGCCAGCGTCCGCACGTCCGCGGTGTCGCGATGAACCCGGTCGATCACCCGCTGGGCGGCGGTGAAGGCAAGACGTCGGGCGGCCGTCACCCGGTGTCGCCGTGGGGCATTCCGACCAAGGGTTACAAGACGCGCAACGCCAAGCGCACGGATCGATTCATCGTCACGAGGCGAACGAAGTAGTTATGTCGAGATCATTGAAGAAGGGTCCGTTCGTCGACGTTCCGCTCCTCGAGAAGATCGAGGTCATGAACCGCGGCGGCGACAAGAAGGTCATCAAGACCTGGTCGCGCCGGTCGACGGTCATCCCCGAGATGGTGGGGCACACGATCGCGGTCCACAACGGGAAGAAGTTCATCCCGGTGTACGTGACCGAAAACATGGTCGGGCACAAGCTCGGCGAGTTCGCGCCGACCCGGCTGTTCAAGGGGCACACGACGAAGGCCGATAAGGCCGCGGCGGTTGCTCCGGCCGCCGGAGCTCCCGCGGGCGGCGGAAAGGTAGGCGCGTAATGGCGGTCGAAGCTCACGCCACTGCCAAGTACATCCGCACCTCCGCGCAGAAGGCCGGCCTCGTGCTGGATCTGATCCGCGGCCGGGACGTGAATCACGCGCTGGCGACGCTGCGCTTCGCCCGCAAGGGTGTCGCGCGCGACATCGAGAAGGTGTTGCGCTCCGCGATTGCCAACGCGCAGAACAAGGAAGGATTCGGCGGCGACGTCGATCGCCTGTTCGTGACGGCGTGCTTCGCCAACCAGGGACCATCGCAGAAGCGGATCCGCCCTGCCCCTATGGGCCGCGCGTTCCGCGTCGTCAAGCGGACGGCGCACCTGACGGTGCGCGTCGCCGAGAAGCCCACGAAGGTGTCTGCGGCCGCGCCGGAAGGTGGCGAGGCGCCGCGTCCGCGCCGTAAAGGTGCGGCGCCGAAGAAGAAGGCCAGCGCCGCGAAGCCGCGCGCGAAGAAGGTGACGGCATAACTGGCAACTGGCAACTGGTAACTGGCGACTGGTAACTGGAGACTGATTTTTTATGGGTCAGAAAGTTCATCCGCACGGATTCCGGCTCGGGTTCAACAAGACCTGGCGTTCGCGCTGGTACGCCGACAAGGATTATTCGAAGCTGCTGCACGAGGATCTGAAGCTGCGGGACACGCTCAAGGCGCGTTTCGCCCACGCCGGCGTCTCGAAGATCGAGATCGAGCGCGCGGCGAACAAGCTGAAGATCGACATCTACACCTCGCGCCCGGGGATCATCATCGGCCGCAAGGGCACTGAAGTCGACAAGCTGAAGCAGGAGATCCAGAAGAAGACCAACCGCGAGGTCTTCATCAACATCCAGGAGATCCAGAAGCCGGAGCTCGACGCGCAGCTGATTGGCGAGTCGGTGGCGATGCAGCTCGAGAAGCGCGTCGCGTTCCGCCGCGCGATGCGCAAGGCGGTCGAATCGGCGCTGCGCTTCGGCGCGCGCGGGATCAAGGTGCGCGTGTCGGGCCGGTTGAACGGCGCGGAAATCGCCCGCTCCGAGTGGTACCTGCACGGGCAGCTGCCGCTGCAGACGCTGCGCGCGGATATCGATTACGGATTCGCGCAGGCGTTCACCACCTACGGCGCCATCGGCGTGAAGGTGTGGCTCTACAAAGGTGAGAGGTTGGCGCCCAGGATTGGCCGCGAGGAAGACTATCGGACCCCTCGCAGAGCTGTGGGCGCGCGCGGATAACTGGTAACCGGCCACTGGTAACTGGCTACTGGCAACTGGCAACTGGCAACTGGTTACTGACAAGGATCGTTCTTATGTTGATGCCGAAGAAGGTCAAGTACCGGAAGCAGCAGCGCGGCCGGATGGCGGGCAAGGCCTGGCGGGGGTCGGACGTGTCGTTCGGCAACTACGGGCTGAAGGCGCTCGAGCCCTGCTGGATGACGGCGCGGCAGATCGAAGCGGCGCGCGTCGCGATGACCCGGTTCATCAAGCGCGGCGGCAAGATCTGGGTGCGCGTGTTCCCGGACAAGCCGATTACGAAGAAGCCGCAGGAAACGCGAATGGGCAAGGGCAAGGGCGCGCCGGAAGAGTGGGTGTGCGTCGTGCGCCCCGGCCGGATCCTCTTCGAGATGGAAGGGGTGACCGAGACCGAGGCGAAGGAAGCGATGCGCCTCGCCGCCGCGAAGCTGCCGATCAAGACCCGGTTCGCCACGCGGTTTGCGGAGGAGAAAGCGTCATGAAGATCGGGGAATTCCGCGATCTGGGGGCTGACGAGCTGAAGCAGCGCGAGAAGGATCTCGACGACCAGCTGTTCCGCCTGCGGATCCAGAAGTCGATGGGGCAGCTCGAGGCCGCCCACAAGCTGAAGACGCTGCGCCGCGACCTGGCGCGCGTCAAGACCGTGCTGCGCGAGAAGGAGACGGTGTAAGCGATGGCCACCAAGGCAACCGTCACTGGCGTTGTCGTCAGCGACAAGATGAACAAGACCGTCAAGGTCGCGATCGAACGGCAGATCCGCGACCCGCTCTATGGGAAGACGTCGAAGCGGACCTCGACCTTCCTCGCGCATGACGAGAAGAACGAAGCCAAGGTCGGCGACAAGGTCTCGATCGCCGAGAGCCGGCCGCTCAGCGCCCGCAAGCGCTGGGTCGTCACCTCGATCGTCGAGAAGGCGAAGGAGATCTAGCCATGATCCAGATGCGATCGATCCTCGACGTGGCCGACAATTCCGGCGCGCGCAAGATCGCCGTCATCAACCCGATCGGCGGATCGACCGGCCGCTACGCGCGGCTCGGCGACATCGTCACCGCGTCGGTGAAGGAAGCGACCCCCGAGTCCAACGTGAAGAAGGGGAGCGTCGTGAAGGCGGTCATCGTGCGCACGGTCAAGGAGCAGCGCCGCAAGGACGGCAGCTACATCCGCTTCGACCGCAACGCCGCGGTGCTCGTGAACGACCAGAACGAGCCGATCGGCACGCGCGTCTTCGGGCCCGTCGCCCGCGAGCTGAGGGAACGTCGTTTCATGAAGATCATCTCCCTCGCCCCGGAGGTCCTGTAAGCCCGACCTTCAGGTCGCGCGCACAGAAAGATATATGTCGAGACTACAAACACCAGTTCGAAAGAACGACAACGTCGTCGTCATGACGGGCAAGGACCGCGGCAAGAAAGGCCGCGTGCTGAAGGTCCTGCCGGAAAAGAACCGCGTCGTCGTCGAGGGCGTGAACGTCATCAAACGCCACACGAAGCCGAATCCGCAGCGCCAGATCAAGGGGGGCGTGGTGGAGCGCGAGGCGCCGCTGCACGCGAGCAACGTGCAGGTCGTGTGCCCCGAGTGCGGAAAGGCCACGCGCCTCGGCCGCAAGATTCTCGGCGACGGCCGCAAGGTCCGCATCTGCCGCAAGTGCGAGGGAGTTGTAGACAAATGAGCCGCCTGAGGGATCGTTACAGCAAGGAAGTCGCGCCGGCGCTCGCGAAAGAGTTCGGCTACAAGAACGTGATGGCCATCCCCAAGATCCAGAAGGTCGTGGTCAACATGGGTCTCGGCGAGGCGACCGGCAACGCCAAGATCGTGGATACGGGCGCCGACGAGCTCTTGCGTGTCACCGGCCAGAAGGCCGTGATTACGCGCTCGAAGAAGTCGATCGCGCAGTTCAAGGTGCGCAAGGGAATGCCCATCGGCGCGATGGTCACGCTCCGCGGCGACCGCATGTGGGAGTTCCTCGACCGCCTGATCTCCATCGCGCTGCCGCGCGTCCGCGACTTCCGCGGCGTCTCGGCGCGCGGGTTCGACGGCCGGGGCAACTACACGCTCGGCCTCAAGGACCAGCTCCTGTTCCCCGAGATCGACTACATGAAGGTCGACAAGGCGCGCGGGATGAACATCTCGGTCGTGACGAGCGCGAAGACCGACGAAGAGTCGCGCAAGCTGCTCCAGCTGCTCGGTATGCCTTTCAGGAATAACTAATGGCCACTACTGCAAAGATCGCGAAAGAAACGAAGGCCCCGAAGTTCAAGATCCGCCTGCGCAACCGCTGCAAGCGCTGCGGCCGGCCGCGCGCGTATCTCCGCAAGTTCGCGCTGTGCCGCCTCTGCTTCCGTCAGCTCGCTCTCGAAGGGGACATTGCCGGCGTGACGAAGAGCAGCTGGTAGCGGGCGACTGGTAACTGGAAACTGGCAACTGGAAACTGAAATATGACAGACCCGATCGCAGACATGCTCGCCCGGATCCGCAACGCGACCCAGTCGCGGCATCCTCGCGTCGATATGCCGCTCTCGCGCCTCAAGGTCGAGATCGCGAAGATCCTGGAAAGCGAAGGCTACATCCAGGGCTTCAAGGTCATCGAGCCCAAGGCCGGCGAGCCGCAGGGCACGCTCCGCGTGCTCCTGAAGTACGGCCCGCGCGGTGAAAAGGTAATCATCGGCATCCAGCGCGTCAGCCGTCCGGGCCGCCGCGTCTACTTCGGCCGCGACGACGTCCCCGATGTCCTCGCAGGCCTCGGCACCAGCATCCTCACGACCTCGCGCGGCGTCATGACGGGGCGCGAAGCGGTGAAGGCCGGTGTCGGCGGCGAAGTGCTTTGCAATGTCTGGTAACAGGCAACTGGTAACTGGAAACTGACATGTCGAGAATTGGCAAAAAGATCATTCCGATCCCGAAGGGCGTGAAGATCGACGTCCAGCCGGGCGCGGTCGAAGTGCAGGGCCCGAAGGGGAAGATGCGGCAGGCGCTGCCGCCGGGTGTCGGCTTCGAGCTGAACGGCGATCACCTCAGCGCGAAGACGCTCCGCGACGATCCCGAGCTGGGCAAGTTCCACGGCCTCGCGCGCAGCCTCGTGGCCAACGCCGTGAAGGGCGTGACCGACGGCTTCCGCAAGGATCTGGACATCGTCGGGGTCGGCTATCGCGCGGAAGTGAAGGGCAAGCAGGTGCACTTTGCGCTCGGCTACTCGCACCCAGTGGTGTTCGACATCCCGGCGGGCATCGACGTCGCGATCGACAAGCAGACGCACGTCACCGTGACCGGCATCGACCGGCAGCTGGTGGGCCAGGTGGCCGCCGACATCCGCGCGCTCCGCAAGCCGGATCCCTATAAGCAGAAGGGCGTCCGCTACACGGGCGAAGTGCTGAAGAAGAAGGCCGGCAAGACCGGAGCGAAGTAGCCGGTTGCCAGTCGCCAGTTGCCAGCTGCAAGAAGCTTGCAGCGAGCGGCTGGAACTGGAAACTGGTCACCGGAAACTGGAAACTGACGATGAAGATAAAGACGACGAAGGATCGACGGAAAAGAATTTCGCTGCGCCAACGGAAGCGGATCAACGGGACGCCCGAGCGGCCACGGCTGCGTGTGTTCCGCAGCGTGTCGCACATCTACGCGCAGGTCATCGACGACATGAGCGGCACGACGCTGGCGTCGGCGGCGAGCACGGAGCCGTCGCTGAAAACCGTCTATGCGAAGACGACGCGCGGCGGCAACATCGCCGGCGCGAAGGCGCTCGGCAAGACCATCGCCGAGCGGCTCATCGACAAGGGCATCAAGCGCGTCGTGTTCGACCGCGGCGGCTTCCTCTATCACGGCCGGATCAAGGCGGTCGCCGACGCGGCGCGTGAGGCTGGACTCGAGTTCTGAGGTCGCGGAGACACGGTAACCACAGAGGCACCGAGGGCATAGAGGAAGGACCGAGCAACAACAGAACGTTCTTATAAAGAACGTTCTCTGCGCGTCCTCCGAGATCTCTGAGGCTCGGTGGTTGACGTGACAACCAGCAGGTAACAGGTAACTGGAAACTTTATGATCGAATCTCGCGAAAAGATTGACGCGTCGCAGCTGGACCTGAAGGACACGGTGGTCAACATCAGCCGCGTCACCAAAGTCGTCAAGGGCGGCAAGAACCTGAGCTTCAGTGCGCTGGTCGTCGTCGGTGACGGCCATGGCGTGGTGGGCTTCGGGGTCGGCAAGGCGAAGGAAGTGCCGTCCGCGATCAAAAAGGGCATCGAGGCGGCGAAGAAGTCGCTGATCCGCGTGCCGCTCAAGGGGACGACGGTGCCGCATCCGGTGCTCGGCTGCTTCGGCGCCGGGCAGGTGCTGCTGAAGCCGGCGCCGGATGGCACCGGAATCATTGCCGGCGGTGCGGTGCGCGCGGTCGTCGAGTCGTGCGGCATCCAGAACGTGCTGACCAAGTCGATCGGATCGGCGAATCATCACAACGTGGTCCGCGCGACGTTTCAGGGGCTGATGGAGCTCCGCGAGCCGGGCTCGGTGCTCAAGCTGCGCGGCAAGGACGAACAGGGAACTTCCGCCTAAAGGCGGAAGCTACTAAAAGCGGAAGCCACACATATGGCGAAAAAAGCGGCGGCGAAGAAGAGCGACGCGAAAAAGCTGACGATCACGCTGCGCAAGAGCACGATCGGCTTCAACAGGAACCAGGCTGCGGTCGTCCAGGGCATGGGCCTGCGCCGCATCGGCCACTCGGTGGAGCTGCCGGATACGCCCGCGACTCGCGGGATGATCCTCAAGGTGCGCCACCTGGTCGAAGTCGGAGAATAAGGTCATGAATCTGAGCAATCTGCGCCCCCCGAAGGGCGCCAAACACGCGAAGAAGCGCATTGGCCGCGGCCAGGGCTCGGGCACCGGCAAGACCGCCGGGCGCGGTCACAAGGGCGCGAAGTCGCGTTCGGGGTTCAAGCACAAGCGCGGGTTCGAAGGCGGCCAGATGCCGCTGCACCGCCGCGTGCCGAAACGCGGGTTCCACAACCCGTTCCGCGTCGAGTACGAAGTGGTGAACCTCGACGCAATCGCCGAGCGCTTCGACGCCGGCGCCAACGTCACGCCGGAGCTGCTGCGCGAGCACGGCCTCGTCGGGCGGTCCGGATCGATCAAGGTGCTCGCCCGCGGCGACATCTCGAAGAAGCTGACGATCAGGGCGCACAAGTTCAGCGGCAAGGCGGCGGAGAAGATCGCCGCGGCTGGCGGCACGGCAGAGGTGTTGTCGTAACGGGGGCGTATGCTCGCTGATTCACTGAAGAATATTTTCGCGGTCTCGGATCTGCGCAAGCGCGTGCTCTTCACGCTCGGCTTGCTCGCCGTGTACCGCGTCGGCGGCCACATTCCGACGCCCGGCGTGAACTCCGAGGCGCTCGCGCTGATGGCCGATCAGGCCAAGAACACGATGTTCGGTCTGTACGACATGTTCTCGGGCAAGAACCTGTCGCAGATGACGATCTTCGCGCTCGGCATCATGCCGTATATCAGCGCGTCGATCATCCTGCAGCTGCTCACCGTCGTCTGGCCGTACCTCGAACGGCTGTCGAAGGAAGGGGAGCTGGGGCGCCGCAAGATCACTCAGTACACGCGCTACGGGACGATTCTGTTGAGCGTGGTCCAGGCGCTGGGCATCGCGCTCTACCTGGAGCACCAGACGAACATCGCCGGCGGTCTGCCACTCGTCTACACGCCGGGCTGGTTCTTCCGGCTGATGACCGTGGTCACGCTGACGTCGGGCACCGGCTTCATCATGTGGCTCGGCGAGCAGATTACCGAGCGCGGGATCGGCAACGGCATGTCGCTCATCATCTACGCGGGGATCGTCGTCAACTTTCCTCACGCAGTGCTGTCGACGGTCGAGCAGATGCGCCTCGGGCAGCTCGGCTTGATCCAGGTGCTGATCCTCCTCGTGCTGATGATCATGGTGGTCGGCGCCATCATCTTCGTCGAACGCGGACACCGGCGCGTCACTGTGCAGTACGCGAAGCGCGTGGTCGGCCGCAGGATGTACGGTGGCTCGAGCACGCACATTCCGTTGAAGGTGAACACGGGCGGCGTCATCCCGGTCATCTTCGCGTCGTCGATCCTCGCGTTCCCGCTGACGCTGAAGGGCATGTTCGCGAGCGGCTCGTACGTGCAGCGCGTGATAGACCAGATTGATTACGGGATGCCGCTGCACAACCTGCTGTATCTCGTCGGGATCATTTTCTTCTGCTACTTCTACACGGCGATCATCTTCAACCCGGATGACGTCGCGGAGAACATGCGGAAGTACGGCGGCTTCATCCCGGGCATCCGGCCGGGCAAGCGGACGGCGGAGTACATCGACACGATCCTCACCCGCATCACGCTGGTGGGCGCGGTCTACCTCGCGGTCGTCGCGCTGCTGCCGCAGTTCCTGATCAGCGGCTTCAAGGTCGCGCCGATTCCGTTCATCGGGGAATGGCTGGATCGCTACATCCCGCAGTTCGTCACCCAGGGCATGGGCGTGCAGTTCTACTTCGGCGGCACGTCGCTGCTGATCATCGTCGGAGTCGCGATGGACACGGTGCAGCAGGTCGAGTCGCAGCTGATCATGCGCCACTACGACGGGTTCATGAAGAAGACCCGGATTCGCGGACGGCGGGGCCAGTAAGTGGCCCAGTCGTCGTCGACCGGGGCCACGGCGCTCAATGTCGTCATGCTCGGCCCCCCGGGGGCGGGTAAGGGAACGCAGGCGGAACGATTCGCGACCAAGCACTCGCTGCCGAAGATCTCGACGGGAGACATCCTGCGCGAGGCCGTGGTGGCAGATACGAAGCTCGGCCGCATCGCCAAGAAGACGATGGACGCCGGTAATCTCGTCGGAGACGACGTGATGATTGGCATCGTCGGCGAGCGATTGAGCAGACCGGACACGGCGCGAGGGTTCGTGCTGGACGGCTTTCCGCGGACGGTGCCGCAGGCAAAGGCGCTGGACGAGATGATGGTCGGCCGTGGCCCGCTGGTGATCGTCGACATCGTCGTGCCGGAAGAGGTGCTGTTGCGGCGCCTTGCCGCGCGTCGCATCTGCGGCAGCTGCGGGGTCAACGCGCTGGTCGAGTGGACGACGACGTGCGGGATCTGCGGCGGCGCGCTCATCACGCGGACCGATGACGGCGACGGCATCGTGCGCGAGCGCTTGAAGGTGTATCACCGGCAGACGAGGCCGATCGTCGAGTTTTATTCCGGACGGCCGACGTTCCGGATGATCGACGGCAACCAGCTGCCCGATACGGTGACGGCGCTGATGGACAAGGCGATCTGCCAGGCATCGGCGGTACAGGCAGGAGCCAGGCCGTGATCGTCTGCAAATCGCCGGCGGAGCTCGAAAAGATGCGCGCCGCGAACCAGGTGGTCGCGCGGATTCTCGAGGAGCTTGCCGCCATGGTGGCGCCGGGCGTTTCGACGGCGGATCTGGATGCGGCGGCGGAGTCGCGGGTGCGCGCCGCGGGCGCGGAACCGGCGTTCAAGGGCTATCGCGGGTACCCCGCCACGCTCTGCGCGTCGGTGAACGAGCAGGTGGTGCATGGGATTCCGAACAGGAATCCGCTCAAGGCGGGGGACATCGTGTCGCTCGACATGGGCGTGAAGCTGAATGGCTATTACGGCGATTCCGCGGTGACCGTCCCGGTCGGCCCGGTTCGCGAGGACGTGTCGAAGCTCCTCCTCGTGACGCAGGAAGCGCTCGAAAAGGGAATCGCGCAGGTGAGGCTTGGTGGCCGGATCTCGGACATCGGCCACGCGATCCAGGCGCACGTCGAGGTGAACGGATTTTCGGTCGTGCGAGAGTTTGTCGGGCACGGTATCGGCGCGTCGCTGCACGAGGAGCCGCAGATCGCGAACTACGGCGAGCCGGGTCGCGGGCCGCGGCTGGCCGAAGGGATGACGCTGGCGATCGAGCCCATGGTGAACATGGGCAAGGCGGCGGTGAAGGTGCTGTCGGACGGATGGACGGCGGTGACGAAGGACGGGAGCCTGTCGGCCCACTTCGAGCACACGGTCGCGGTCACGAAAAACGGACCGCTCGTGCTGACGGCGAGACCGATGGTGGTCCCTGTTCGCTAGTCCGAGGTCATGACCGTCGAAGGCATCGTCAAGGAAACGCTGCCCTACGCGCAATACAGGGTGGAGATCGACGGGCCGAGGCAGATTACGGCGCACGCACCGAGCGGGCCGGGAAAGAATTTCATCCGCGTGCTCGTGGGTGATCGGGTGAAGCTGGAGCTGAGCCCCAGGGACGTTACGAGAGGCCGGATCGTCCAGAAGTTGTAGGCGGTTCGCAGTTGGCAGTTCGCAGGCACGGCGCCTGCGGCCGCAAGCGACGGCCGGAGGCCGGACGCGCAGCGAGGTGGGGAAACTCCAGGGGTCCCACCGAGCGAAGTGAGAAAAGAAAAGTTATGAAGGTACGAGCGTCGGTCAAAAGAATTTGTGACAAGTGCAAGGTGATTCGCCGCCGCGGCGTGGTGCGCGTGATCTGCCCGAACCAGAAGCACAAGCAGAGGCAGGGATAACGACAAATGGCACGTATTGCTGGTATCGATCTTCCGCGTACGAAGCGGATTGAAATCGGCCTGACCTACATCTACGGGATCGGCCGGAAGCGTTCGAACGACATCCTGACGGCGGCGGGCGTGAGCCCCGACGTCCGCATCAAGGACCTGTCCGAAGACGACGTCCGGAAGATCAGCCGCGTCATCGAAGAGCAGGGCGGGGTCGAAGGTGACCTGCGCAAGGAAGTCTCGATGAACATCAAGCGGCTGATGGAGATCGGCAGCTGGCGCGGCATGCGGCACCGCCGCAACCTGCCCGTGCGCGGACAGCGCACCAAGACCAACGCGCGCACGCGCAAGGGCCCGCGCAAGGGCGCCATCGCGAAGAAGAAGACTGTGTAGGAGCCAGTAACCAGTGGCCAGTAACCAGTGGCCAGTAACCAGTAACCAGTCTCCAGACGAGGAAACTGCAGACTGGCAACTGGCAACTGGCAACTGGCAAACTGGCAACTGGCAACTGGCAACTGGCAACTGGCAACTGGCAAACTGGCAACTGGCAACTGGTAACTGGCAACTGGCAACTGGTTATTTATGGCAAAAATCGAAACGGTTGACGCCTCGGCGACCCCCGAGACCGGCGGAAAGAAAGCGGCCGGCAAGCCGAAGAAGAAGACGTTCAAGAAACGCGGCGAGAAGCGCATCATCCATCACGGGTACGCGCACATCCACGCCTCGTTCAACAACACCACGATCACGATCACCGATCCGGAAGGGGCGGTCATCGCGTGGTCGAGCGCGGGCGGCATCGGCTTCAAGGGCTCGCGCAAGGGGACGCCGTTCGCGGCGACGCAGGCCGCGATTGCCGCAGGGAACGCCGCGAAGGCGTTCGGCATGCGAACGCTCGAGGTGCGCGTCAAGGGACCGGGCGCCGGCCGCGAATCCGCGATCCGCGCGCTCCAGACGATCGGCCTCGACGTCAAGTCGATTCGCGACGTGACTCCGATTCCGCACAACGGATGCAGACCACCAAAGAGGCGGCGAGTCTAACGAACCGCCGCCGCGACCAGTGGCCAGTTCCCAGTAGCCAGTAAGGCAGCAACGGGACTGGAAACTGGAACTGGAGACTGGAAACTGGAAGCTAACAAGGATCAGATTTAATGGCACGTTATACAGGACCCGTTTGCCGGCTGTGCCGGCGCGAAGGCATGAAGCTCTTTCTCAAGGGAGAGCGTTGTTACACCGAGAAGTGCGCGATCGAAAAGCGCAACATGCCGCCGGGCCAGCACGGCAAGCTCCGCAAGGCGAAGATCGTCGGCTACGGCCTGCAGCTGCGCGAGAAGCAGAAGGTGAAGCGCATCTACGGGGTGCTCGAGAACCAGTTCCGCCGCTACTTCGAGATGGCGGACCGGACGCGCGGCATCACGGGCGAGACGCTCCTGCAGCTGCTCGAGCGCCGTTTCGACAACGTGATCTACCGCCTCGGCCTCGCGACCTCGCGCGCCCAGGCGCGCCAGCTCGTTCGCCACGGACACTTCACGGTGAACGGCCGCAAGGTGGACATCCCGTCGTACTCGGTGAAGGCGGGGGACACGATCGGCGTTCGCGCGACGAGCGCGCAGAACCCGGCGATCCAGCACGCGCTGGAAGAGGTCAAGGGACGCGGCGTCCCCGAGTGGCTCTCGTTCGACCAGGGCGCGATGGCCGGCAAGATCGCCTCGCTGCCCACGCGCGAGCAGATCAACCTGCCCGTGCAAGAACAGCTGATCGTCGAGTTGTATTCGAAGTAGCCAGTTACCAGTTTCCTGTTTCCAGCTGGAAACCGGTTACTGGTTACTGGCAACCAGCCCCTTGCCCGCAGCCTTCCCGGATCTGCGGTGGGAGGCGGGGGCTCAATGCAGATCCGGCGAACGCTCAACATCGGGTGTTCGATTGAAAGGTAGAAAGCACCATGTTGTGGAAAGGTTTTCAGCGTCCGAAGCGGCTCGAATTCGAGCGCGAAACACTGACGGATCGGTTCGGGCGTTTCTACGCGCAGCCGTTCGAGCGCGGGTTCGGGACGACGGTTGGCAACGCGCTGCGGCGCGTGCTGCTCTCCTCGATCGAGGGGGCGGCGGTGACGGCGGTGAAGATCGACGGCGTGCTCCACGAGTTCTCGCCGATCCCCGGCGTGGTCGAGGACGCGACCGACATCATCCTCAACCTGAAGCAGATCCCGCTGAAGATGCACACCGACGTGACCAAGACGCTGTACCTCCGCGTCGACAAGGCCGGTGAAGTGCGCGCGCGGGACATCGAGGCCGACGGGGACATCGAGATTCTCGAGCCCGACGCGCACATCGCGACCGTGGCGGAGCACGGCAAGCTGCACATGGAGCTGCGCGTGAAGCGCGGCCGCGGCTACATCTCGGCGGATAAGAACTTCGACGAGGATCTCGGCATCGGCTGGATCCCGGTCGACTCCGTCCACTCGCCGATCAAGAAGGTCAACTATCTCGTCGAGGCGGCACGTATCGGCCAGAACACCGACTACGACAAGCTGACGGTGGACGTGTGGACCAACGGCTCTGTGACGCCGCGCGACGCCGTGTCGCTCTCGGCGAAGCTGATTCGCGACCACCTGAACATCTTCATCAACCTCGAGGACGCGGCGGAAATGGCCGCCGAGGGGAGCGCCGAGCAGTCGGGCGCGACCTCGAACGAAAATCTCGATAAGAGCGTCGAGGAGCTCGAGCTGTCCGTCCGGTCCTACAACTGCCTCAAGAACGCGAACATCCGCACGATTCGCGAGCTGGTGCAGAAGACCGAAGGGGAGATGCTCAAGACCAAGAACTTCGGCCGCAAGTCGCTGAACGAGATCAAGGAGATCCTGACGTCGATGGGTCTCAGCCTCGGCATGCGGCTCGATCAGCCGGCCGCCGCTTCGCAGGAATAAGGTGCTTCCGGCTGAAGCCGGAAGCTACCTGTTTAGCTTGTAGCTTCCGCCTTTAGGCGGAAGTTCCGCTAGCCGGAAGTTCCGCTAGGCGGAAGATTAGGACAGACGAACATGCGTCATAGAGTAGGTCAACGGAAGTTAGGCAGGGTTACCGAGCATCGGATCGCGATGCTCCGCAACCAGGCGGAAGCGCTCATCCGGCACGAGCGGATCGAGACGACGATGCCGAAGGCGAAGGAGCTCCGGCCTTTCGTCGAGCGCATCATCACGATCGCGAAGCGGGGACTCGCCGCGGGCGATGGCAACGGGGGCACGCTCCACGCGCGCCGGCTGGTGTTCCGCGACATCCAGAACCGCGACGTCGTCGCCAAGCTGTTCGACACGATCGCGCCGCGGTTCGAAGCGCGGCCGGGCGGCTACACGCGCATCCTGCGTCTCGGCTACCGCCGCGGCGACAGCGCGGAGGTCGCCCAGATCGAGCTGGTCGGCAGCGAGTACAACCCGAACGCGGAGACCGAGAAGGCCGCCGCGGCGGCGAAGCCCCAGGGCAAGGGCGTAGGCGGCCGCTTGCGCGCCGCCGCGGACCGTCTCCGTGGCGCGAAGGCGAAGGGCGAAGGTGAAGAAGGCGAGAGCGCCGAAGGCGCCGCGCCGAAGAAAGCCAAGCCCGCTCGTCCGGAACGCGGCAAGGGCGGCGGCAAGGCTGACACGCGCGGCAAGGGCGCCAAGACCACGGCACCGCGCAAGGCGGGCGGCTCCTAGTCGCCAGTTACCAGTTACCAGTTAGCAGTTACCAGTTAGCAGTTACCAGTTAGCAGTTGAGCCGAGTCGCTTTGCGACTCGGCTCTTCGTTTTTCTGGTTACTGGTTACTGGTTACTGGTTACTGGTTACTGGTTACTGGTTACTGGTTACTGGTTACTGGCTACTGGCGGTAATAATATACTTGACACACAGCCATCCTTACGGCATAGTAGGGGCATGGCAACGAAAGCCGCCGCCCCGACCACGCTGATTGACGCCGTTCGGTTCTTCTCCGATCCGGACGTCTGCCTTGCCGCCGCCATCCAGCTTCGATGGGGCGGCAAGCCGGTGTCCTGCCCGACGTGCGGCGCGACGGACGTGCATTTCATCGCCACGCGCCGTATCTGGCGCTGTTCTCAGCAGCATCCCCGCCGCCAGTTCTCCGTGAAGATCGGCACGGTCATGGAGGATTCGCCGATTCCGCTGGATAAGTGGATGGTGGCGATCTGGCTGCTGGCGAATGCGAAGAATGGCATCTCGTCGTACGAGCTTCACCGCGCTATCGGTCTGACGCAGAAGTCGGCGTGGTTTCTGTTGCACCGCGTTCGACTGGCGATGCAAGCCGCTGACGGCGGCAAGCTTTTGGGCGACGTGGAAGCGGACGAAACGTACATCGGCGGGAAGGCTCGCAACATGCACATCAAGAAGCGCAAGCGCATGGGTATCTCGCAGGGCCGTTCGATGGCGGGCAAGATTGCCGTCATGGGCCTGTTGGAACGCCACGGCGATGGGCAGTCGCGCATCCGCACTCGCGTGTTGACGGGCCGCAAGAAAGGCAATCTCCAACCCGTCGTGCGCGAACACGTTGAAGCCGGTTCGACCATCCACACGGACGCGCATTTCTCTTATCAAGGTTTGCAGGGCGACTTCACGCATTGCGTGGTGGACCACGCCGAGAAGTACGTTGATGGGCAGATCCACACCAACGGCTGCGAGAACTTCTGGTCGCTCTTGAAACGCGCCATCAAGGGCACCTATGTATCCGTCGAGCCGTTCCATCTGTTCCGGTATCTGGACGAACAGGCGTTTCGTTTCAACAATCGCAAGCTCTCGGACGCGGAGCGGTTCGCATACGCGGCGGCGATGATCGTCGGCAAGCGCCTGACGTACAAGGCGCTGATCGGGAAAGACCTGTTGGAAAGTCGAGCGAACTGAGCGGGGAAA
>Ga0137375_10002783_pt1 | contig 20585 bp, 18 predicted proteins | sample SagtaG_24_FD_104936 | JGI IMG/M metagenome (GOLD analysis project Ga0137375, IMG submission 104936) | Vadose zone soil microbial communities from Sagehorn Ranch, Mendocino, California, USA - Sage1_R_113_16 metaG | ecosystem: Environmental > Terrestrial > Soil > Vadose zone | place: USA...
ACCACGGCGTTGCGGATCCCGCGCTGGGCCGACAGCACGAGGTCCTCGGGGTCCTTGTCCTTGCCGCAGACGAACTGGTCGACGGTGACGGAGAGCTTCTTGGTCTCGATGGGCACGCCGACGTACTGGACCGTCCCCTTGATCGCCGCGGCGTGCCCCGGCTCGGGAGAGGCGACGCACATCGCCGTCGCGAGCGCGGCCGCGGACGTCCATCGCGTGAGCGCGTTCGATCTCGACATTCGTCACCTGCACTATACCGGACTGCCCGGCCGTCGTGGCGGCCTACGTGCCGGGCGAGGCGAACGAGCCTGGATATACTGTTCGGTGAGGGTTCGTCGGGGCATGAAATCCGTCCTCGTGATCGCCATCGAGAGCGCGCCGCTCGTCGCCAAGCTCGTGCCGAAGCCACCGGCCGCTCGGTAGTCGCCTTGACGTCCTCGAAACGCGCCCCTACACTCCGCCTCATCCGGCGTGCGATCGAGGAGGTTCCATGATCACGCTCGTGATCAACGGCCGCCCCTACTCCGTGGATGCCGCGCCCGACACTCCTCTCCTCTGGATCATCCGCGAGCGGCTGCGGCTCACCGGGACCAAGTACGGCTGCGGGATCGGCCAGTGCGGCGCGTGCACCGTACACATCGACGGCGCGTCCGCCCGCTCCTGCGGGGTGACGGTGGCCGACGCCGTCGGGCACAAGATCACCACGATCGAAGGCCTACACCCCCAGGGCAAACATCCACTTCAGCTCGCGTGGATCGCCGAGCAGGTCCCCCAGTGCGGCTACTGTCAGCCGGGCCAGATCATGCAGGCGGCGGCGCTGCTCGCTCAGAAGCCGAAGGCCACCGACGCGGAGATCGTGGAGGCGATGAAGGGCAACCTCTGCCGCTGCGCGGCCTACGTCCGCATCAAGCGCGCGATCAAGCGGGTCGCCGAGGGCGGCTGAGCGTGGCGCGCACGATCAGCCGCCGGGCGTTGCTCGCCACGGGAGGTGCCGCCGGTCTCACGCTCATCTTCTCGATCCGGGACGGTCGCCACGCGCCCGTCACGGCGGCCGCCGCCTTCGAGCCGAACACGTGGCTGACCATCACGCCGGACGGTGCGACCACCGTTCACATCGCCGTGGCGGAGATGGGGCAGGGCGCCGGGACGGCGTGGGCCCAGATCGTGGCCGAGGAGCTGGAGGCCGACTGGAAGGACGTCCGCATCGACTACCCCGTCCTCGGCGACCCGAAGTACGGGCGGATGCAGACCTCGGGCAGCCAGAGCATCAGCGAGTGGTTCGACACGCTCTCCCGGGCCGGGGCCGCAGCTCGGCTCATGCTCCTCGACGCCGCCGCCAAGTACTGGAGCGTCGACGCCGGGGACTGCGTCGCTGAGCACGGCACGGTCAGACACGCGGCCACGGGGCGGTCGATCTCGTACGGTGCCCTCGTCGCGCGGATCCCCGTCACGAAGACGCTCGCCGACGACGAGCTAAAGGCGATTCCGCTCAAGAAGGCCGACCGCTATCGCCTGATCGGCCGGTCCGTTCCGCGCCTCGACATTCCCGAGAAGGTCGACGGCCGCGCCGCGTATGGCATCGACGTGTTCCTCCCCGGCATGGCCTACGCCAAGGTCGCCTACCCGCCCACGCGAAACGGCGGCAAGCATCAGGCTGTGGACGACACCGCGGCCCGAGGGGTCAAGGGCCATCTGCGGACGATCGTCACGGACGATCTGGTCGCGGTCGTCGCCGAGACGTACGAGGCGGCGGTCGCGGCCAGGGATGCGCTCACCGTGACGTGGGACCTCGGGCCGCGCGTCAGCGTCGATTCGACGGCTATCCTGGCCGACTACGAGCGGAGGCTCGGCCAGGACACCGGCACTCCCTTCGTCGGCGTCGGCGACGCCGCGGGCGCCATGGGTCGCGCCACGCGCACGCATGCCGCGCGGTACCTGACCGACTTCGCCATGCCGGCTCCAATGGAACCGATGAACTGCGTCGCGCGCTGGGTCGACGACCGGTGCGAGCTCTTCACGGGCACGCAGTCCCATGCCCGCGCCCTGAGGCTGCTCTCCGCCAGGCTCGGTATCCCGGCGGCCAAGATCCGGATCCACCAGCACTACCTCGGAGGCGGCTTCGGGCAGCGGCTCGAGCCGGACGTCATGCTGGAGGCCGCGCTGATCGCGCGCGCGGCCGGACGGCCGATCAAGCTCATCCGCTCGCGCGAGGAGGACTTCGGCCGCGGGTCTCCGCGACCGCTGACACTGCACGGGATGAAGGCGGGCCTCGACGCGGCCGGAAAAATCGTCGCGTGGGAGCACGTCGTGGTCGCGAAGCCGTTCGCTCCCCCCGGCCCGACGGCGTGGACCACGATGACCGGATCTCGAACGGCGTACGATCTCCCGAACCAGTCGGTCCGGGTGATCGACGTCGACCACGGCATCTCGGTGGGTTCGTACCGCTCGATCGCCGCCGGATACACGAGCTTCGCCGTCGAGGCGTTCGTCGACGAAGTCGCAGAGTTGACCGGGGCCGACCCCCTGTCGTTCCGCCTCGCGATGCTCCAGCACCAGCCGCGGCTCGCGAACGTGCTGAAGCTGGCCGCCGCCAGGGCCGGCTGGGGTGCGCCGTCCCCGCCCGATGTCGGACGCGGCCTCGCTTGCACGACCTACCCCCAGGAACCCGCGGGAAGGCTCCAGACGTCCACGGCGGCCGTCGTCCAGACCCGCGTCGATCGCGCTTCGGGGGAGGTCCGCGTCACGAAGATCACGTGCGTCGTCGACTGTGGGCTCATGATCAACCCCGACGGGGTCCGCGCACAGCTCGAGGGCGGGCTCCTGTTCGGCCTCAGCGCGGCGCTCAAGGAGCGCGCGACCGTGACCCGGGGCGCCTTCGATCAGAAGAACTTCGAGGACTATCCCGTGCTCCGCATCGACGAGGTGCCGGAGGTGGATCTGCACGTCGTGGAGAGCACGGCGCCGCCGAGCGGCACCGGCGAGCAGACGACGACCGTGGTCGCGCCCGCCCTCGCCAACGCGATCTTCGCCGCCACGGGCGCGCGCGTGCGCCAGCTACCCTTCCTGCCCGATCGCGTGCTACGGGCGCTGCGCGACAAGACGTGATCACCCGTCGCACCTTTCTGGCCGGCACCGGCCTCAGCCTGGCGTTCGTGCTTCCGGACGCTCGCCGCCTCGGCGCGGCGGCCGCGTTCGAGCCCAACGCGTGGGTTACGATCACGCCGGACGGCGGGGTGACCGTTCACATCGCCAGAGCCGAGATGGGCCAGGGTATCGGCACCGCGCTGGCTCAGATCGTCGCCGAGGAGCTCGAGGTCGACTGGAAGGACGTCCGCATCGACTACCCGGTCAACGATCCGAAGTTCGGCCGCATGCACACCGTCGGCAGCCAGAGCGTCAGCTCGTCCTTCGAGACCCTGTCGCGGGCGGGCGCGCCCGCTCGGCTGATACTCGTCGACGCGGCCGCCGGCCAGTGGGGGGTCGCCGCCGCCGAATGCGCGGCGCGACATGGCGTCGTCCGCCACGCGCCGACGGGTCGCTCGATCTCGTACGGCGACCTCGTCGCGCGGGTGCCGATCACGAAGACCCTCAGCGCCGAAGAGCTGAAGGCAATCGCCCTCAAGAAGCCCGAGCAGTACGCCCTCATCGGCAAGTCGGTTCGGCGTCTGGACATCCCCGAGAAGGTCGACGGCCGGACGACGTACGGGATCGACGTGTTCCTGCCCGGCATGGCCTACGCGAAGGTGGCCTACCCGCCGACGCGGACCGGCGGCAAGCATCGCGCGGTGGACGACACGGCCGCGAAGCAGGTCACGGGCTATCTGCGGACCGTCGTCACGGAGACCCTCGTCGCCGTCGTCGCCGAGACCTACGAAGCCGCGGTGCAGGCGCGTGACGCGCTCAAGATCTCGTGGGAGGCGGGACCGCACGCCGGCGTCGACTCCGCGTCGATCTTCGCCGACTACGAGCGCAAGGCCCGCCAGGAGGTCGGCCTGACCTGGTTCCAGCTCGGCGACGCCGGCGTGGCGATGCGGCAGGCCGCCCGTGCCCACACCGCGAGCTACACCTCCGACTTCGCGGCCCAGGCCCCGATGGAGCCGATGAACGGAGTGGCGCGCTGGGTGAACGACCGGTGCGAGATCTTCGTCGGGACCCAGTCGCAGGCCTTGAACGCCAGGGATATTTCCCGCGCCTTCGGGATTCCCCCCGGCAACGTGCGCATTCATCAGCAGCCCATGGGGGGCAGCTTCGGGCGGCGGATCGATGCGGACGCTGCGCTCGAGGCGGCCATCATCGCGCGATCGGTGGGTCGCCCGATCAAGCTCATCCGCTCTCGGGAGGAGGATTTCGCGCGCGGGTATCCCCGCACGGCCACGCTGCAGGTCATGAAGGCGGCGACGGACTCGACCCATGGCGTCACGTCCTGGGAGCACACGATCGTCGCGGCGTTCCCGCAGGGCCGCTGGGGCACGCTCGATGCCGAGGGCCGCGACCAGACGCTGATGCGGGGGACGCGCCACGCCTATGACGTGCCGAATCAGCTCGTGCGGATGATCCGTGGCGAGCATGGCATCCCGGTCGGGCAATATCGTTCGGTCGGAGCGGGGTGCGCATCGTTCGCGGTGGAGTCCTTCGTCGACGAGCTGGCCGCTCTGGCCGGGACCGATCCTCTGGCCATGCGGATCGGGATGCTCCGGCAGCAGCCTCGCCTGGTCAACGTCTTGAAGCTCGCCGCCGGCAAGGCCGGCTGGGGTCGGCCGCTGCCGCGAGACGTGGGGCGCGGCGTGGCGTGCACGACCTTCGGCGAGCGGCAGTTCACATGGACGGCGGCGGTCGCCCAGGTCCGCGTCGATCGCGCCTCGGGTGAGGTCCGGGTCGAGAAGATCACGTGCGCGGTCGACTGCGGCCTCGTGATCAATCCCGACGGCGTGCGCGCCCAGCTCGAGGGCGGGCTGCTCTTCGGCCTCAGCGCCGCGCTCAAGGAGCGCGGGACGGTCAGTCACGGCGCCTTCGACCAGAAGAACTTCGAGGACTACCAGATTCTCCGGATGGACGAGGTGCCGGACGTCGAGGTGCACGTGGTGGAGAGCACCGAGGCGCCGACCGGCGCCGGCGAGCCCACGACGACGGTGGTCGCCCCTGCGCTGGCCAACGCCATCTTCGCCGCCACCGGCGCGCGCGTACGTAGCCTGCCCTTTCTTCCCGAGCGGGTGCTGAAAGCCCTCCAGGAGAAGTCCTGACGAGGAGGTCGCGATGAACCGCCGTCGATTCCTCAAACGTGGGATCGTCCTGGGCACGACGCTCGCTGCCGGCGCGCCCGCGCGCGCCCAGGCGCCCGCCCCCGATGATCCTTCGAAGGTTCTCGGCGGGCCCATGCTGCCCTACGGTGAACGCTCCCGCTTCGAGGAGCCGGTCCGGATGAAATCCGCCGCGGCCAAGACGGACGAGATGGGTGGTAACCAAACACCGCTCGCTGACTTGTTCGGGATCATCACACCGTCGGCGCTCCACTTCGAGGTCCATCGCGGCGGCGTTCCCGACATCGACCCGCGCAAGCACCGCCTCCTCGTCCACGGCCTCGTCGATCGTCCCCTGATCCTGACTATTGACGAGATCAAGCGCTTGCCCGCCACCTCGCGCATCCTCTTTCTCGAATGCCAGGGCAACTCGCAGGCCGAGTGGCGCGCGCCGACGGGCAAGGCCGTTCAGCAAACGCACGGGACCATGAGCTGCAGCGAATGGACGGGTGTGCCGCTCGCCGTGCTGTTACGCGAGATCGGCGTGAAGAAGAACGGTTCATGGATCATCGCCGAGGGCGCCGACGCCACGGGCAACGAGCGGAGCCTCCCCATGGCGAAGGCGATGGACGACGTGCTCGTCGCCTACGGCCAGAACGGTGAGGCACTGCGCCCGGAAAACGGCTATCCGCTGCGACTGATCGTCCCCGGCTGGACAGGCAACATCAACGTCAAGTGGCTGCGCCGCCTCACGGTGGTGGACCGGCCGTATCTGACCCGCATGGACGGCGTGGGGCAACCCACCCTCATGCCCGATGGCAAGGCCCGACAGCTCCAGTTCGTCATGGAGGCGAAGTCGGTGATCACGTTTCCCTCGGGCGGCCAGCGCCTCCCGGGTCCGGGCCTCTACGAAGTCAGCGGGTTGGCGTGGTCGGGGCGTGGGCTCGTCCGCCGGGTGGAAGTCTCCACTGACGGTGGAAGGACCTGGCGCGACGCACGGCTCCAGGCGCCCGTGCTTCGCTTCGCCCACGCTCGGTTCTCGCTCGACTGGCGATGGGACGGGCGCGAAGCCGTCCTCCAGTCGCGGTGCATCGACGAGACAGGCTACGTCCAGCCGACGCTTCGCGAGCTGGTCCGGGTCCGAGGCCTGGAGTCGCACTACTTCAACAACGCCATCCAGAGCTGGAAAGTCGCGAACGACGGCAACGTCCACAATGTCCACGCGTAGGCTAGGGCGGCTCGTGAGCTTCGGCGCGCTCCTCGCCGCAGCCGGTGCCTCATCGGCGGCGGGCCAGCTTCCGACCTACGGTGTTGGCCGCCCGCCCACCGCGGAGGAGGTCAAGGCGTGGGATCTCACGATCCCGGCCGACGGGCAAGGGCTGCCGCCGGGCGGCGGAACGGCCGCGCTCGGCAAGACGGTCTTCGTCGAGCGGTGTGCCTCCTGCCACGGCGACACAGGCGAGGATCCGAAGTATTCCCGGCTCGTCGGCGGCCGCGGCACGCTGGCCACGGACAAGCCGGTGCGAACCGTTGGCAGCTTCTGGCCATACGCCACGACGCTCTGGAGCTACATCCGACGCGCGCAGCCTTTCGACGAGCCGGGCTCGCTCACGCCCGACCAAGTCTACGCCGTGACGGCGTATCTGCTCTACCTCAACGGCATCGTCAGGGAGGACGAGGTCATCGACGCGAACACGCTGCCACGCGTTCGGATGCCGAACCGCGATGGCTTCGTGCCGGACGAGCGGCCGGACGTCGGCCGAACGGCGAAGCCGCGTCCGGCGACCCGCTGATCGTCAGGGCGTCGGCGCGAGAGCGGCGCCGTAGAGATCCTCGCGGGTCGACGGTGCGACGCCGCCGGCCCGGTCGCCGTGCTTGCGGAGAAGGACCTGGTACAGCCCGATCGAGCCCGCCTCGAAGGCGACCGCCGAGCACGTGAGGTAGAGGAGCCAGGTCCGGTACACGCGCTCGCCCACGAGTGCCTGCGCCTCCTCCGCGCGGGCGCGCAGGCGCTCGACCCAGTGCCGGCACGTGCGCGCGTAGTGCAGGCGCAGGCCCTCGACGTCGAGGATCTCCCAGCGCGCCCGCTCCATCTCCATCAGCGTCTCGGTGAGCCCGGCGAGATCGCCGTTGGGGAACACGTACCGGTAGAGGAATTCCGTCTGGCTCGTCGGACGCCAGTGGAACTCGTGCGTGATCCCGTGATTGAGGTAGAGCCCTCCGTCCTCGAGCATCGCGCGCACCTGGCCGAAGAACGCGGGGTAATTCGCGATCCCCACGTGCTCGATCACGCCCACGGCGGCGATCTTGTCGTACCGGGCCGTCGTGGGCAGATCGCGGACGTCGCGATACTCGACCACGCACCGGTCCTCCAGCCCCTCGCGGCGGATCCGCTCGGCGGCGAACTCCGCCTGCGCGCGCGACAGGGTGACGCCGTGGGCCTTGGCGCCGTAGTGCCGCGCGGCCCAGAGTACCAGGCTGCCCCAGCCGCAGCCGATGTCGAGGAGACGCTCGCCCGATTGCAGGCGCAGCTTGCGGCACACGAGATCGAGCTTGTCGGCCTGGGCCTGCTCCAGCGTGCCCTCGGGGTCGCGGTAGTAGGCGCAGGTGTAGACCATGAGGGGATCGAGGAAGAGCGCGTAGAAGTCGTTGGAGACGTCGTAGTGATGGGCGATCGCCTCCGCGTCCCGACGTCGGGCGCGCGCGCCGCTCATGCCACGCGCGCCTCGGCGCGTGGGGCCCGGCACCCGACATCCGCGTCGCTCATCCCGAAGATCGCGCCGAAGATCAGACGGCGACGCACGACACCGAGCCCGAGGGCCAGGCGCACCGCCGGGCGCGTGAAGGCGTCGGGCAACCGCGCGACCTGACGGCCGAGCCAGCCCCGCTCACCGGAGCCGTACAGCGTCACGATCTGCCGCGCGTAATGATCTAGGGGGACGCCGCGGCGGAGCAGCGCGACGACGGCGTCGGCGGCCAGCCGTCCGCTCCGGATCGCGGGGCCGATCCCCTCCCCGCTCAGATCGCGCGCGAGCCCGGCCGCGTCGCCGACCAGACAGAAGCGCGCGCCGGCCAGCCGGCGCGGCGCCTGGCGGCGGACGACGTAGGCGTGGCCGCGGAAGGGCTCGATGTCGACACCGCGAGGAAGTCGCCCCGACGCATACAGGGCGTCGAGCAGCGCCCGGCGGCGCCGGGGCAGGCTGCCGTCGGCGCCGCCGGTGCAGCCGACTCCGATGTTGATCACGTCGCGCTTGGGGAAGTACCAGCCGTAGCCGCGCAGATCGGGCTCGAGGTAGAGCTCGGGCACGCCCGTGGCGCCGTCGTGTCCGGGCGGCAGCCGCGTCTCGCTCTCCTGGGCGACGACGACCTCCTCGCGGTCGGAGACGTCACCGAGCGCCCGCGCCACCGGACAGCGGTGTCCACCGGCGCCGACGACGACCGCCCCCTCCAGCGCCTCGCCCTCGGTCTCGATCCGCACGCCGTCGGGGCCGACGGTGACGCCCGTCACTCGCGATCCGTCCCGCACCTCGGCGCCGGCGTCCGCGGCGCGCTCCAGCAGGTGATGGTCGAACTCGCGGCGCACGATCCCGTAGCTGGCGGCGCGCCGCCAGCGGGTCTCGTGGCGGGCGCCGTCGAACGCCACGGCGCATCCGGCAAAGGCCTGGATGGTCAGAGGGTACACGTCGGGATCGACCTCGAGATCGTCGAGCGCCGCGCGCGTCACCCAGCCGGCGCACACCTTCGGCCGGGGAAAGACGGCGCCGTCGAGGACGACCGTGCGCAGGCCGGCCCGCGCGAGCCGCCAGGCGGCGGTGCTGCCGCCGGGGCCGCCGCCGACCACGACGACGTCCGCACGCATCAGGCGGCCCACAGCGAACGCAAGATGCGCAGGCGCAGGACGAGAGGAAGCTTGAGATCCTCGATGGCGTTGGCCACGTCCATCGCCGCGAAGAGATCGCCCTCGATGTCGATGGCCCCCTCGACGAACGCCTCGGCGAAGGTGAAGGGCGTCGGCTGACGGATGAGACGCGCGAACGTCGACGCGGCGTGCACGACGACGGTGAACCGCGCTGCGCCGTCCCCGAAGACGACGGACGTCCCGTCCCACAGGCGAAAGGCAAAGCCGGTGGCCAGAGGGCCGAAGATCTGACGGAGAATCGACGCGGCCCGAGCCGGGCCGGGTCGGTGCACGAGACCGCCGATCATGGCCGCCTCCTCGCACCTCGATGGTAGCATGACGATCGGGAATCACCCCGTGACGGACCTCGGCCCGGATCAGATCAAGCAGCTGCTCGGGCTCACGCGGCATCCGACGTGCGGCTTCGTCGCCGAGACGTACCGCAGCGCGCGCAAGATCCCGGGCCCCGCGATGCCGCCGCCCTACGAGGGCGATCGGCCGTGGGGCTCGGCGCTCTACTTCCTCGTGACCCCCGACGCGCAGATCGTGCTCCATCGCATTCGCCAGGATCAGCTCTACCACCATTACCTCGGCGATCCGCTCGAGGTCCTGCTCCTCTATCCCGACGGCTCCGGCGCCGTGGTGACGATCGGGTCCGATCTCGCCGCCGGGATGCGGCCCCAGCTCCTGATTCCCGGCGGGACGTTTCACATGTCGCGGCTGCCCCCGGGCGCGCGCTGGGCGCTGCTCGCGAGCACGGAGTGGCCCGGCGTGGAGCCGCCGGACGTCGAGCCCGGTGACGCGGAAGCGCTGAAGCGCTCCCACCCCACGATGAAGGCTCAGATCGCCGCGTTCTCGGGACGTGGCAGTGCGAGTTGAGCCGCGTGCCTCGCGGCGAGACGAGCGGTGAGATGATCGAAAATGTCTACAGCCCGGGAATCAATTGCCGGCCGGCCTTGAACTCGATGCTGGAGCCGGCGAAGTCGGGGCCGACCGGCTCGACCCGGCCACCCAGGTGCGCGGCGAGGAACGCCTCGACGACGGCGGTGAACGAGCGGCGGTTCTCGACCCGGCGGAACCCGTGGCCCTCGTCGGAGTAGGAGACGTACGTCACGGGGATCCCGCGCTGCACCATCGCGGCGACAATCTGCTCGGATTCCGAGGGCTTGACGCGGACGTCGTTGGCGCCCTGTCCGATCAGCAGCGGTCGCACGATGCGATCGACCCGGTTGAGCGGTGAGCGCTCCTCCAGGAAGCGGCGGCCGGCCTCGGTCGTGTAGTCGCCCATCCGCACCTTCCAGATCGTCTGCCAGGACTTCCAGTACGGCGGGATCGTGTTCATGAGCGTCATGAGGTTCGAGATGCCGAAGAGATCGACCGCGCACGCGAACTTCTCGGGCGTGAACGTCGCCCCGACGAGCGCCGAGTAGCCGCCGTAGCTCGCGCCGTAGATGGCGACCCGCTGGGGGTCGGCGACGCCACGCGCGATGGCCCAGTCGACCGCGTCGATGAGGTCGTCGTGCATCTTGCCGGCCCACTCGAGATTCGCGGCGTTGACGAACGCCTTGCCCAGACCGGTCGAGCCACGGAAGTTGACGCTGAGGACGGCGTAGCCGCGGTTGGCGAGCCACTGGTGCGTCGAGCTCATCGCCCACACGTCACGTCCCCATGGCCCGCCGTGGACGAACAGCACCATCGGCAGGCGGCCGGTCCGTTCGGCCCCGTGCGGCCGCGACAGGTAGCAGACGAGCGAGAGCCCGTCGCGCGCGCGGACGACCACGGGCTCCATCGGCACGAGCGGCGCCCGTTCCAGCGCGCGGCGCGCGGTGAACAGGAATCGGCCCTTCCGGGTGGTGCGATCGTAGTGGAAGTACTGCCCCGGCGCCGCGTCGCGCTCGTAGTAGGCGATCCAGTGCCGCTGGTCGTCGGACTGGCCGGCGATCCACAGGTCGCCGCGCGAGAGCCCGGCGAGGGCGGCGTGGTCACCCGCATGGGTCGGATCGATTACCTGCCAGCGCTTGCGCGTGAACACGGACGCGGCGGCCATCGGACGGAGGCTGATCGGATGGACCGTGATGTCCACGAAGTCGGCGAGCCCGTCCTCGGCGAGGGTCCGGAGCGCGCCCGTCGCCATGTCCTGCGCGACGACCGCCGCCTTGTCGCGGCCCCGCGAGTCCAGCCAGTAGAGCTCCTTGCCATCGTCGCTGAACTCCACGGGGCGAGTCGTCATCGCGTCGACCATGTCGACCCGGGTGAACACCGCCCAGTCGCCGGCGGTGGTCCGCTGCAGATACTCGACGCCGCCGTCATCGGCGAAGCGAACACCGAAGCGCACGCGGAAGCGCGGATCGGTGAACCACGAGGCGAAGCGGTCGTTCGTCTCCAGCAGCGTGCTGGCGCCGGTCACGACGTGGACGCGAAAGACGTCGAAGAAGCGCGCATCCCGCTGATTGTGGGCGATCAGCAGCTCGTCGGGGAAGTGTCGCGAGACCTGCTGGATGTAGGACTTGACGCCCGGCGCCGGAGTGAGGGCCAGGATCTCGCCGGTCTCGACGTCGACGCGGTGGGCTTGCCAGTTCTCGTCGCCGCCGTGCTCCCGGAAGAAGACGACGTGGCGACTGCTGGGCAGCCAGACGATCCAGGAGGCGAGGTCGCGGTCGGTCACCCGGGTGACCGGCCGCGCCTGGGTGACGTCGGCGAGCGGCCCGATCCAGAGGTTCAACCGACCGTCGAGGGGGGCCAGGAAGGCGAGGCGACGTCCGTCCGGGCTCAGGCGCACGACCGATCGGTCGGCGCCGGCAAACAGCACGCGACGGGGGATGAGCCGGATGGGCGACAGCGCCGGCGCCGCGCCGGGACGGCCGAGCAGGGCGCCCGCGCCGGCGGCGGCGCCGAGCAGGAGCTGGCGGCGGGTCGGCCGCTCGAGGCTCACGCCGGAGAGGCCGTGCGCTCCATCTCGAGCACCGCGGCAAACGTCTCGACGAAGCTCTCGAGCTCGCTCTCCCCCATCGGAGTCGAGAGACACCCGAGACCGGTGACGGAGATCAGCACCCCGTGCTCCAGCAAGCGGCGGACGATGCGCTGCAGGCGCTCCGTCTCCTCCGGAGTCGTGCGGGTGCTGCGATAGTCGATGAGCTCGCGATCGGTGGTGTGAAGCCGGAAGAGCGATCCCAGGCCGGTCACCGCCCCGCGGACGCCGGCGCGCTTGAAGCAGGCCTCCAGGCTCGAGCGCACCTTGGCGCCGAGGTCGTCGAACCGGGTGTAGGCGGCCGGCGTCAGCAGCCGCAGCGCGGCGAGCCCGGCCGCCATCGTCACCGGATTGGCGTTGAACGTGCCGCCGTGCGGCGCCCTGGGCTGGCCTCCGCGCGGATCGAAGACGGCCATGACGTCGGCGCGTCCGGTCACGGCGCCCACGGGGAAGCCCCCGCCGATGATCTTGCCGAGCGTGGTCATGTCGGGCAGGACGTCGAACGCGCCCTGGGCTCCGTGATACCCGACGCGGAAGGAGATGACCTCGTCGAAGATCAGCACGATCCCGTGCCGGTCCGTCACCTCTCGCAGCGCGCGGAGGAACTCACGACGGGCGGGCATCAAGCCGACGCGGTTCGGCACGGGATCGACGACGACGGCGGCGAGGTGACGCGCCTCGCGCTCGATGCGCGCCACCGCGTGCTCGGGGTGGTTGAACGGCAGCACCACGACGTCCTCGAGCACGGCAGGCGGCGTGCCCTGCGAGTACTCGGTGCTCGCCGGCGCGGCGAGCGGGCCCCAGGTCTCCGGCGTCGAGCTGAGGCTCACCTCGACGTAGTCATAGGAGCCGTGATACGCGCCCTCGAACTTGGCGATCTTCGGCCGGCCCGTGAAGGCGCGAGCGCCCTTGATCGCCATCATGACGGCCTCGCTGCCGGAGTTGGTGAAGCGCACGCGCTCGGCCGACGGCAGGCGCTCGCACAGGACCGCGGCCAGCTCGATCTCCTCGGGTGTGGGCAACGGGAACGACGAGCCCTGGGCGAGCCGACGCGTGGCGGCCTCGACGATCGCGGGGTGCGCGTGCCCGTGGATGAGCGCCGTGTAGTTGCTGAGGCAGTCGAGGCGCCGATCGCCGTCGACGTCGGTGACCCAGCAGCCGTCGCCGGACGCGGCATACGGCGGATACGGCGCCATGTAGACGGTCGTCCGCGTGTTGCCGCCCGGCATCACGCTCTGCGCTCGCGCGAACAGCTCGGCGGACCGGGAGCCGGGAGAGACCCAGCGTCGGGTCTCGCCGAGCGGCCGCGGTGATCGGACCGATGTGGGGCTGGCCATGGAAGCCTCCGCGCGCCGATTATACCGGCGGCGAGAGGCTTCGGAACGTCCGGCCTAGGCGGCGGTCTCGAGCTTGCGGATGGGGGGCGCGGCAGCGGCCCCACTCGCCTCGCTCACCGGGCGCGCGCCCGCGAAGAACGCCGGCCAGAACCCGGCGGGCGCCACGAACAGGTCGGGGGATTTCCCGAACGCGCGCGCGTCGAAGCGGTGCGCGAGTCGGTAGACGAAGCTGTAGACCAGGGCCGGACTCCGCGACATGAACTCCGCATTGAAGACGATGTCGAGGCTCAGGTGCATGAGGGCGCCCATCAGGTAGCCCCACAACGGCAGCGCGTCGAGCCACCACGCGACGACACCGAGCAGCGCGAACAGCTCGAACGAGTGCAGCAGGAGCACGATGCGCTTCGCCCGCCCGTCGAGATAGTAGCGGAGAAACGCGCCCGGTCGGAGATCACGCTGGCCATCGAACACGACGTAGTCGATGGCGTGGTCGACGTCGATGAGAAATCCGCCGGTGGCGATCCCCGCGGCGAGCGCGATCGAGTCTGCGGCCGGCATCCCGCGCGTCAACACGAGCGACGCGGCACACGCCGCCACGGTCGTCAGGAGGTGGCCGCCGGGGCTCATGCCAGAGAGAGGGAGCAAGACCAGGACCAATCGTCGCGTCGTGCCGACCGACGGCAACGTCAGCGATCGATGGCCGGCTGAACGCAACGCGTTACCCAGGTCGGGCAAAGGGCCGCGCATCTGTGGCCGGTACGATCTCGACCCGCCGAAACAGCACCGCGCGCGCGTGGTCGGCCCAATGGGCGTACCGCAGCGTCACCGCGTGACGCCCGGCCTTCTGCGTCAAGGGGATGGAGAGGTCTTCCATGACGGCCCCTTCGAACCGGTGCCGGGCGACCACCGCGCCATCGAGGAGCACGGTCAGGACTTGCCCGTGATAGGCCCGAGGCGTCACCCGCAACGTCCGCGGCAGGTCATCGGACGTCTGGAACGCCACCCGCGACTCGGGCGCCACGCCCCATCGGACGGCGAACGGAAGGCCGAGGTCGGGATACGGGCCCTCCCATCGGCTCCAGCCACCCGGCGCGGAGTCTTGCGCGCACGGCACGAGCTCCCGGTCGACGAGCCCCCGGAACACCCCCTCGGCAAACACCGCGGCGCCGCGCGGCGTGTGGTGAATGTCGTCGTGCTTGAACAGCGGCCCGTCGACGCCCGTTCGCTCGCGCATGAGCCGCAGCGGGTTGAGCACGGGGATGCCGTGCCTGCGGCCGAAGGTCTCGAGCCGGCGAAACGCACGATCGGAGGCGTAGAAGCCGGGCCCGACGCCGACGGCCAGACGGCCGACCGGCGATTCGGAGGCGCTCACCTGCTGAGGATGCGGATTGATCGTCAGCGCGAACGCGATCCCGCGGGAACGCGCCAGATCACGCGTCGCGACGACGTAGCGCTCGGATCGGTCCCAGGCTTGGCGTTCGCCCGGGCCTTCGACGTCACGTGTCGGCGCGCCATAGTCGTACTGCACGCTGCCGACGAGACCGAGCGCCGCGAGCCGTTCCGGTGTCAGCTTGAGGCTGCCGAGGAGCCGTTCGCCCATCGGCGAGCGCCGGAAATCGTAATAGAGACGGGAATGGTTGAGCCGCGCCTCGACCGGATCCAGGAATCGGAGCCAGCGCGGCTTCGGGATCGGCGGCATGAGCAGGGCGCGCTCGATTCGATGATCGCCGGGCACCGCGAGCGGCAGCCCCTGGGCATCGAACCTCGCCGTCGCCGTCCGCAGCAAGTCGTCCTTGAGGTCGGTCATGTCGAACTCGAGAATGACGAGGTCGGGCTGGAGCGCGAGGCCGATCGTCTTCAGGACCAGGTACTCCAGGATGGGGGAGTAGCTTCCCATGCCGGCGTTGACGACCTCGAACGCGCGCCCACATCGCCCGTTGAGCAGTCCTTCGAGCAGTCTCGGTACCGTCAGCTCCGCCGCCAGCCCCGCGCCCTCGGTGAACGAGTCACCGAGCATGAGGATGCGCATGACACCGGGCGGTTTGACGGTCGGATATTCGCGGTCGCGGAGGCCGAGGGAGTTGGTGCGGAACTCGCCGCCGACCACCGTCTGCACGGCGTTCACGCGCAGCCGGTGATGGAGCACGGGATCGGAGACCATGTAGCTACGCGATGGTGGCTGCTCCCGCGTCCGCACGATCATCTCGGCGGCGACGAGCATGGCCGCCATCACGGTGCACGCCAGAAGGGCGAGCGCCGACCATTGCCACGCGCGCTTCAACGATCCGCAGGCTATGCCGCCGCGGCCGCGGGCCCGAGCATGCGCAGCAGGCGGCCGAAGCCGACCACGGGCTCGGCGTGGCCGAGGCGGCGCAGCGACATCCAGATGCTGGCCTGATTCGAGGTGACGACGGGCTTGCCGATGCGCCGCTCCACCTCCTCGGCCGCCTCGACGGATCGCCAGGCGGTGCACGAGCACAGCAGGGCGTCGGCCTCGGGCCGGCACGCCCGTGAGGCGAACTCGACGACGACGGCGGGATCCTGATCGTTGATCCCCTGGTTGCCGGCGCGCGCAGCGACAGGCTCGGCCTCGAGGTTGAGGACGTCGAAGCCCTGCGCCTCGAGATAGGCGCGCAGCCGCGTGTTGTTCCACTCCGGATAGGGCGTCGCGACGGAGATCCGTCGCGCTCCCAGCGCGCGAAGCGCCTCCACCACCGAGGGGCTGGCCGCCACCGCCGGCACCCCGGCCGTCCGCTCGATCAGCGCGATCATGTCGCGGTCCCACCCGGGCCCCTTGAAGAAGCTGCCGGTGGTGCAGCCGTAGGAGATGGCGTCGACATGCGCGGTGGCGAGGTAGCGCGCCCCCGTCTCGATTTCCGCGTTCATGCGCACCATGCCCTCGTCGCCGAGGGCGTCGTTGGTGAGCCAGAGCCGCTGCCCGTGCACGCTGAACCCGCGCGGCACGACCATCTGGAAATCGGCCTCGCACGTCGTGTTCGTGGAGGGAATCAACAGCCCGATCCGCTTCCTGCTCGCCATCACGTCTCCTCCTTCCTTCCCCTTGCGGGGAGGGGCTGGGTTGGGATACTGCTTCGCGGCCCGGGCTCCGTCATCTCCACGGCGTCTGTGCAGCCGAAGTCGGAAGTGGCATTACTCTCGGCCGGCGGCGCCGCGCCCGCACCGCGTGCCACAAGTCCCATCTCGCCTGCAGCATCATCCAGATCTGTGCCTCCCAACCCGTCAAGGCCTCGAGGCGAAGCGCTGTGTCGGCACTCACGGCCCGTCGGCCCTTCACGATCGCGTTAAGTCGCTGAAACGGAACCGCCATCCGCCTGGCCGCTTCGATCTGCGGCACTCCGAGCGGCTCGAGAAACTCCTTCAGGAGCATTTCCCCCGGATGCGTCGGCGGACGATGGCTGGGCAGCATACTATTCTCCCTCTAATGGTACTCGGTGCAGCTGCTCCTTACCCTTGCGAGGGAGGGTCGGGGGAGCTCGCTACAAGTACGGAAGCACCGCCTCCGCGAACAGCAACGTGCCGTCCGGCCGGGGCGCGTCGGCGAAGTTCACGGTGAGCCGCTGGGCGCCCTGACGGATGATGCGCCGGAGCGCGTCCGTGATCTGGGCCGGCGTTCCCGCCAATCGGATGTCCGCCATCGGCCGCACGGACGGATCCTCTGTGAGCCGCTCGACGTCGCGCTCGGTCTCGGCGATCAGGATCCCGACGCGGACCACCTGTAAGATTTGGTCGTAGTCGCGCCCGACCTCGCGGCAGTGCGTCTTCAAGACTTCCTGCTTGTGCGCATACAGCGGATGATCGCGGAAGCCGTAGTTCCACCAGTCGGCGTGCTCGGCGACGACGCGCAGCAGGTACTTCTCGCCATGACCGCCGACCATGACGGGTGGCATGGGGTGCGGCCGTGGCTCGCAGGCGGCGTCGACGATCCGGTAGTGCTGGCCCTGATACGTCGCGGGCGCATCCGTCCACATGCGGCGGATCAGCTGGATCGCCTCCGCGAGCTGGGCGATGCGGACGCGCGCGGGCGGAAACGGCCAGCCGTAGGCGAGGTACTCCTCCTCGTTCCATCCGGCCCCGATGCCGAGAATGGCGCGCCCGCCCGAGAGGGCCTGCGCCGTCGCGACCATCTTCGCCGTGTGTGCCGGGTTGCGGAAGCTGTTGCAGAGGACCTCGTGGCCGCACCGCTTGTCGGGATAGCGGGCGAGCGCCCAGACGAAGAGCGTCCATCCCTCGGCGACGTCGTGGCCGGCGTACTGGACATGGTCGGGCAGCCAGAGCGAATCGAAGGGGCCGACGACGCGGTCGAAGTACGGGAACGTCGCGGCCACGAGGCGGGACCAGACGTTCAGGCCGACGGGAACGGGCATGCTCAGAACCAGCTCGCCTTGTCCACCACGTTGCGCAGCGGCCGGCCGGAGAGGAACCGGCGGCTGTTGTCGAGCAGGATCTCGAAGCGCCGGTCGTCGAGATGCGGGCCGAAGCCCGCCGAGTGCGGCGTGATGAGGACGCCGGGCATGGTCCACAGCGGATGGTCCGCGGGCAGCGGCTCTCGCTCGAAGACGTCGAGGCCGGCGCCGGCGATCTCACCGGCCCGCAGCGCCTCGACCAGGTCGTCGAGCCGTGTCGTCATGCCGCGTCCGATGTTGATGAAGAACGCGGTCCGCTTCATCCGCCGGAAGCGCGCCCGATGCATGAAGCCCTCGGTGGCCGGGGTGTGCGGGACGGTGAGGATGACGAAGTCGGCGAGCGGCAGCAACGAGTCGAGCGCGTCCGGACCATCGAGCTTCTGCACACCCGGCGGCGCCTCCCGGCGGCGAGCGTCCACGCCCATGACGTGGATGCCGAAGGCCGAGGCCAGGCGCGCCGTCTCGGCGCCGATCCCGCCGACGCCGACGATCAGCGCCGTGGCCTCGGGAAGGTGGACGACCCCGGTATCGAGCGGCTCGCGGCGCCACTCGCGCCGCAGTTGTCGCGGGAAGTAGTAGTGCAGCCCTCGCGCGAACGCGAGCACGAACGCCATGATGTGGGCGGCGATGTGGTCGTTGTAGATCTCGCGGAAGTTCGTCACCACCACGGGATGCGCGATCAGCGCCGGCGTGTAGTAGCCGGCCGGCGGCGCTGCTTGCGGGGCCTGGAGCCAGCGCAGCCGCCGGGCCCGGCCGAGCACGGCGTCGGACGGCGTGCCGAAAGCAGCTTCCGCGTCGGCCACGGCCCTGGCGGCCTCCGTCTCGTTCTCGGCCACCACGATCGACAGCTCGGGGAGCGCCTCCGCGAGCCGGGAGGCCCAGGCGCGTGTCGTCGGCGTCTGGGGCGGTAGCATGACGAGGGTCGTCGCCATCGGCGAAACGAGTGTACTCGATTAGCCGACGTGGGGGCCTCGCCCGGGCCCCCCAAGCCCCTCGAATGCTCGTGGCACCCCGGCGAAGCCGGGGCGCCCCTCGAGAACGCTCGGTGAGTTGTCAGGGAGGCTCGGCGAGGCGGGGACCGAGACGTTGTCTGATAAGCTGCCGAGCATCTGAGCGGCTGGTGCGCGGGGTCGAGGCGAGAAAGGAGCCGGACATGGGGCGTGCTCTGCTACGGACGATGATGACGGTGGCGCTGACGCTGGCCCTGGCGGTGCCGGTCTCGGCCCAATCCAAGAAGCTGATCTTCTGGACTCACTGGGAGCAGAATCCCGAGTTCAACAAGTTCTACGAGACGCGGGGCAAGGACTTCGCGCAGAAGTCGGGCTACGGGGTCCAGGTCGTCACCGTGCCCTATCAGGGCTACGAGGCCAAGTACCTCGCGGCGCTGATGGGCAAGAGCGGCGCTCCCGACATCTTCATGGGGATGACGCATCACTGGTGCGGCCAGTACGACTTCTGCGACAAGATGCCCGCCGACCTCGCCAAGACCTGGGACGACAATCTCCCCAAGTACATGGCGTCGGTCGGCAAGTGGAAGGGCGTGCGCTACGGCACCCCGATCGAGCACGGCAACTTCCAGCAGATGTACGTCAACAGCGAGCTATTCAAGAAGGCCGGGCTCGATCCGGACAAGCCGCCGAAGACCCTGGACGAGTGGCTGGCCGCCATGAAGAAGCTCACCGTGCTCGACGCCAAGGGGGAGCCGACCCAGGTCGGTTTCGCGCTGCGCCACAAGGGCCATCCCGTCGGCATCACCGACAAGTTCCTGCCGTTCGCCCACGCCTACGGCGCGCGCATGCTCTCGCCGGCGCTCGACAAGGCGACGGGCTTCGCCAACGGCCCCGAGATGGTCGCGGCGCTGACGTTCTATGCGGACCTCGTCCACAAGCACAAGGTCGCCAGCCTCGCGTTTCCCACCCCCGAGGATGCGTTCGGCCAGAAGCGGGCGGCGACGATCTTCCGCGAGTCCTGGTTCTTCGGCTGGGTGAAGAAGAACGCGCCCGACGTCAGCTTCAAGGTCTCCGCGTTGCCGTGCGGAAAGACCTGTCCGGGCGCCGGCAACCTCTTCCCGTGGACCAACATGGTGTACAAGAACAGCCCGAACAAGCAGGCGGCCTGGGATTTCGTCCGCTTCATCAGCAACGCGAAGGACGATCTCGACCAGCACCAGGCCCAGGGCATCCTGCCCGTGTGGACGGTCAATCTCGAGTCGGCGTACGTCAAGGCCCGTCCCGACTACCAGTCGACGCAGGACATGCTCAGGCAGCCCGTGCCGCCCGAGTACTACCACCCGAAATCGAACGAGCTGGCCACGGCGTTCGGTGAGGCCGTGGTGGCCGCGCTCTACGGCAAGGGTCAGCCCAAGCCGCTCCTGGACGAGGCCGCGGCCAAGATGGACCGCATCCTGAAGGATTAGAGCCCCCACGAGATCGACGGCCGTGCACGATATCCTGAGGCTCGCCGCACCCCGCTCCTACATGGACCGCCAGCGGCGGGCGGGACTTCTGTTCGTCCTGCCCGCGCTCGCGTACTTTGCGCTCGTCTTCCTGGTGCCGCTGATCGAATCCGTCATCGGCTCGTTCTATCGGATGGTGCCCGGCGGCGCGACCCAGTTCGTCGGGCTGCGTCTGTACGAGAAGGTGCTGACCGATTCGACGTTCTGGAGGGCCGTGGGGAACACGGTGAGCCTGCTCGCGATGTCGGTTCCGGCAACCGTGGTGC
>Ga0137375_10002788_pt1 | contig 20571 bp, 14 predicted proteins | sample SagtaG_24_FD_104936 | JGI IMG/M metagenome (GOLD analysis project Ga0137375, IMG submission 104936) | Vadose zone soil microbial communities from Sagehorn Ranch, Mendocino, California, USA - Sage1_R_113_16 metaG | ecosystem: Environmental > Terrestrial > Soil > Vadose zone | place: USA...
AGACCACCAATGGCGGCGGCAACTACAGCAACGTGACGGCGCTCCACACGGACAACCACGCGTTCGCATTTCTTGCCAACGGCGATCTTTTGGTAGGGCAAGACGGCGGCATCAACCGCAGCTCCAATGGCGGCGATACGTGGACGAGGCAGAACGCCGGGCTCGCGATCACGCAGCTTTATGCCGGTATCTCGATCCATCCGGGGCAGGCCAACTTCATTCTCGGCGGTTTCCAGGACAACGGGACGAATCTGCGCGGCGCCACCAACTCCGCGTGGCGCCGCGTGCTCGGCGGCGACGGCGGCTATACGGCGCTCCACCCGCTCGATCCGATGGTGATGTTCGCCGAGATTTACGACGCCACCAATCTCTACCGCTCCACCAATGCTGGGCAGAGCTTCCAGCCGGCGTCGAACGGAATCAGCGGCAACGACCGCACGGCTTTTTATGATTTGATCGTCGCCACCCCCGACGACCCGAAAACGCTCCTGCTCGCCACGCACCGCGTCTACAAGTCGACCAATCAGGGGACGAGCTGGACGCCGATCAGTGGCGATCTCACGGGAGGAGCGCCGGCGGCCATTCGAGCGCTGGCCGTTGCGCCCACGAATGCACAAATCGTGTGGGCGGCGACCAATGACGATCGGGTCCTCGTCAGCACCAATGGGGGCGTCAACTTCACCCGAAAGCTCGATGCGCCGGGGTGGAAACGGGTGACGCGCGAAATCGCGATCGCGCCGTGGGACGACAAAGTGGCGTTCGTCGCCGTGCCGCGGTTCGGCGTCGATCAAGTCCGAATGACGAAGAATCTCGGCGACGCCTGGACCGGCATCGACGGCGATCTTCCCGACGTGCCGGCCAATACCGTCGATGCAGCCGTGGTCGGGGGCCAGCAGATGATCTTCGTGGGCACCGATCGCGGGGTGTACTTCTCCTGTAACGAGGGGCAACACTGGGCGCTGCTCGGTCAGGCGCTTCCCAACACGATGGTCTCCGATGTGCGCTATGACGCTACGTTCAAACGCGTGATCGCCTCGACGATGGGGCGCGGCGTCTGGTCGATCGAAGAACCGACGGCCGCCAACTGCACCGGCCCAGGCGGAATCGACGCCGGCGGCGCGGGAGGCGCAGGTGGACAAGATGGAGGAGGCCAGGGTGGAGTTGCCGGAGGTGCTGGCGGCACGAGCGGCGGAACCTCCGGCGTCGGCGGGGCTTCCACGGCAAGCGGCGGCGGCGTCGGCGCGGGAGGCGCGACATCCGGCGACGGCGGAGCGAAGGGCGGGGCGGGGAATCTCGGCATCGGTACGACGGGCGAGGATTCGGGCTGCGCGTGTAGCGTGGCATCCTCCCGCGGTCAAACGGCAGTTACATTGATTGGTTTGGGCACCGTCGCGGCTTTCATGCGACGGCGGAGGCGTTCATGAAGCATCACGTCGGTTCCTTTTCGATTGGATTGGCTCTCGCTGGGTTGGGTCTTGCTACATCGAGCTACGCGCAGTCCTCGCCCTCGAGCGATCAAACCGAGGCTCCGGCGTCGCCTCCCCCGGAAGACGTTCGCGTAGACGTTCCCGTGCTGGCCTTCACCCATTCCGCTTTTGGCGCGAGGGCGGGCAAGCTCGGCGCGCACGGCTTCGGATCGGCGCAATGGGCGGAGAGCGGCGGGGCCGGCCGGGGCGGTGTGACCGTATACGGTTCGCCGTTCAACCGACTGACGCTTCTCGCCACCGGTGAGCGGCGCCTCGACGGGCGCTATGGCCCCACGGCGAGCTTGGCTTATCGTGTTCTCGGCAGCGTGGAGCAGGGCTGGTCGGTGGCCGCGATGGGCGCCTACAAGGCGGAGGGCTTTGCAGAGATCGAAGGTGAAATCGAGCTCGGCGCCCTCTTCTCGATGGCGCGGGACGGGTGGCACCTCGATGTGAACGGCGTGGCCGGAGGTGGGCTCGAGGAGTCCGAGGAATTCGACGCCGAGACCAAGGTCCGAGGGGGTTACGACGCGACGAACTGGCTGCGGGTAGGCTTCGATAGCCGGGGGCGCTACCGGCTTCGCGGACCGGTGCTGCTCGCCGGGGACCGAAAGTGGGACGTCATCGGCGGCCCCCAGGTCACTGCCAGTTGGTCGCGGTTTTACGGATCGGCACTCGTCGGGGCGACGACGGTCGACGTCGCGTCAGGCGTCGGCGCCGTGAGCTGGCTGACGCTCGGCGGAGTGCTGCCTTAGAAGCCCCACACCTGCAAGGCGTAGCGACCGGCTCCTTTTTCGACGCTGACCAACACCGTGTAGATTCCGGGGCGCGTCAGACAAAACGGGCCATCCGGATTGAGCATGGGGAACGCGTCTTGATTGGTATCGTGACCGACGACGTTTTTGTCGGGATCGAGCATGGCCATGTCCATGTCGGCGATGCCTCGATCGCTCGCCGAAAACACGCGGTAGCAGCGCCCCATTTCCCCGCGGAACGTGAAGCGTGCGATGGCGTCCTTTTGTGACTGATTGCCTTGAATGACGGGCGTGACCGGCTTCATCGAATTGGGCGGCCCGCACAGCGACGTCATCGTCGTGAGGTCCCGTTCGGCATTCCCGGTCGGACGAAAACTCTGGTAGCAACTCTCGAACGTGCCCCCATGCACGCTGTCGGTCACCAGCATGGGGTTCGGCAAGGCGGGAGCGGGACCATGTTCGAGCTCGAGCGTCACCGTGCTTTGCGCTGCCGAGGCGGGCGTGCGAGACGCGGTGCCCGAGCGCGTGCAGGCCAGAGGCGCCAGGCAAAGGAGCGTCAGGGTCGCGAGGGCAGGCCGGCCGAAGTCCGCGGCGAGTGACTCGAACCGAAGTGTTGTGAAGGGGATGCCACGCATACCTCAGAGCATGATGCGTCAGCTTACGTATGCCACCCGCCTTTTTTGCCATCCGGTCGAAGCTGCAGCGCGCCGTAGCGATCCGGTAAGATGCAGGTAAGATGTGACCATTTAATATATTGAATTCATTAGAAAAAAATCAGATGGCTGGCGGTGGGAGTATACTGATACTATGTTCAGGTAATGGCCCAAACTGCTTCCGTCGAGTCCCTGGTTGCCCGCCAAGCCGTTCAAGCGTTCGCGAGTTCGCCTCTCGCTTCATCGGTGGTCATGGGGGGACTTCCTCAGCTCCGGCGAGAAGCCTTGCCGATGGGTCCTCCGCTCTCCTCTGTGTTGCCTGAAGGAGGGTTTCCCCGTGGAGCAGTGGTCGAGCTCACGTCACCTGCCAATTTGGGTCACGGTCTGAGCGTCGCGCTGGCCGCCTGTGCGGCCAGTCAACGTGCGAGCGTCGAGCGCGGCAGAGAGATGGCCTGGTGCGCTTTTCTCGATCCCGATCACACGCTCTTCGGACCTGCGGCGCAGTCGAGCGGCGTTGGTCTAGATCGCTTTTTGGTTCTTTATCCTCCGCGCCATCTGCTCGCTAAAGTAGCGGTGCGCGTCGCTCTTTCGCGCATCTTCTCGGTCATCGTGGTCGACGTTGCCAGCATTCCCGGAGTCGCCTCGAAAGGACCCTACCGCTTCGAGTCGATGGACACGTGGTCCAAGGTCGCCCGTCGTCTCGCACTCGCCATTGAAAAAACGCCAACCACGCTCTTTCTCCTCACCCGAACGGAAGCCTCCCGTCCGAGCGCTCTGCCGGTGGCGATGCGAGTCGAGCTCGAGAACGATGGAACCGACCGTCTTTTCGTCCGGATCGCCAAAGATAGGTTCGGCCGCGTCACCAACCATCGCCCCATCGTTTGGACGCGTCCGGTCGAAGAGAAGCGCGCCGCGAGGTGAAAAATGGATCCTGCCGTGCTTCGCCGTATCGGAGCCATTTATTTGCCCGATCTTTCCTGTGAGCTTTCGTCAGAAGCTCAGGATCGCCAGCTTCCCTTGGCTGTCGTGGAGGTCGAAGACGAGGGCCGACCCGGCGAAGCGATCGAGGAGATCAAACTCAGAAATATCCTTTCGGCAGCCAACGATGTCGCCCGTCGATTCGGAGTGCGCGCGGGACAAACCGTGGCCGAAGCGCGCGCTCTGGTGTCGAACCTCGCCGTACGAGGCGTCACCAGGCAAGCGCTTCGCAGAGCTCTCGGCCGGGTGGCCGAAGTGGCTCTGGCGTTTGGTCCGACGGTAGCCATCGATCCCGGCGACACATCGAGTTGCCCCGCGACGCTTCCCGACACCGTGTGGATCGATCTCACGGGCACGACGCACCTCCATGGCGGAGAGGAGGCCACGTTATTGGAGCTGGCATCGCGCGTGCGCGAGCTCGGACACCGCGTTCGCGCCGCGATCGCCGATGGACCGCGTCTTTCGAGAGCCGCCGCGGTGTTCGGGACTGCGCCCGAAAGCATCGTTGCGGTGGGCGGGGGCGGAGAGATGATGCAATCTCTCCCACTCGAGGCCCTGCCGCTTTCGCCCGATCGCATCGTGTGGCTGCATCGGCTCGGCCTGTGGACGGTCGGCGATCTGACCAAGCTTCCTCGTGAAGCCTCGGCGAGCCGTCTTTCGCCCGGTTGGTTCGAGCTGGCAGCCGGGAGAGACGATGCTCCTCTCGTTGCTTACGAGCCGCCGCGCGCGCCGAGCGAAACCATCGAATGGGAGGATCCCATCTCGTCGGTCGAGCCCCTGCTTTTCGCGCTCTCCGGCTTGGTTTCGCGCCTTTCGGCAAGGCTCGAGGGCAGGGGAGAGGCGGCGCAATCGATCGAGCTCTCGGCGCCTTACGATCGATCCATCGCCAAGCTACGCAACCTGACGGAGGACGAGCGGTCCCTCTTTTTTCGTATCGATCTTCCGTCGCCCCTCGCGCACAAAGCCGATTTGTTCCGGGTGCTCAAGAACAAGCTCGAGCACACCGAGCTTTCGGCGCCGGTCGTCGGTATGTCGGTCACCGCGGCGCTTCTCACGCACGCTCCTCGATCCCAGCTCGTGCTCGACGGCGAGGCTGCCGAAAATCTGATCGACCCTCGGGCCATGGCCATTCTTCTGGCCGAGCTTTCTTCGGAGATCGGTAAAGACAATGTGGGGGTGCTCGAGCTTTCTTCGGTCTATCGTCCGGAAGGACGAACCCGACTCGTTCCGCTGAACGACATTTCCCGTCCGGTGGAGGTCGATCGCGGTCTCGAGCACACCGCTTCCGACGCGGAGTTTCCCACGCGTCTGCTTTCGAAGCCGGTCCCGCTCACGACGACACCTCATCACGATCTCGTCGTGTCGATCGATCATCAACTTTACACCGTTCGGAACGCGACCCCATCGATGCGCTTCGAAGACGTCGAGTGGTGGACGCCCTCTCCGATGAGCCGTGACTACATGCGGGTGTGGCTCAACTCGGGCTCCAAAAATGTACAGGCTTGGATCTTCGTCGATCGAAAGACGGGCCAAGCTTTTCTCCACGGGTATTTCGATTGATGGTCGAATTCGCCGAGCTCTACGCAAAAACGAACTTCTCTTTTCTCGAGGGTGCGTCGCGTCCCGAAGAAATGGTGGAAGCGGCGCACGAGCTCGATCTTTATGCGATCGCCACCGCCGATAGCCGGGGGCTGTACGGATCGGTGCGGGCGCACGTGGCCGCACGAAAGCTCGCGCAGAGGTACATCGTGGGCGCCGAGCTTTTGCTGTCGAGCGAACGAAAACGAGACAAGAAAGCCAAGTCTTTTTCGAAAGCCGTCCTGCTCGTCCAAAACAAAAACGGGTATCGAAATCTCTGCCGGCTTCTCACCAGTGCCCACGCCGATTTGCCTCGTGAAGAGGCCCGCCTCTCTCTTTCCGAGCTTGCACCTCACGCCGACGACGTCGTCGTGCTGCTCGGCGTGCCGGCGGAAGAAGCGATGCGTGAGGGGGAGCTGTCGCGCGACGCGAGCCTCGCGCTCGTTCCCGCCGTCAAGGAGATCATGGGCGACCGAGCTTTCATCGCGACCTCACGTCTCCTGTCACCCGACGACGGAATGCGGGAGGCTTGGGCCAAACGCACGTCGGCTCGTTTTGGTTTGCCTCTCGTGGCGACGGCACAGCCGCTCTTTCATCATCCTTCGCGAAAGCCTCTCGCCGACGTGCTGCAGTGCATCCGCGAAACGACGACGCTGGAGCGCGCCGGCAATCGCCTGCGCCCCAACGCCGAGGCGTACCTGCGCTCTCCTTCGGAGATGGCACGTATCTTCTGCGACGCACCGGAACGTTTGGCGCGCACCGTCGAAATCGCCAAAGCCTGCTCGTTTTCATTGGGCGAGCTCAAGTACTCGTTTCCTTGCGACGATGTTGCTCCCGGCGAAACGCCCGACGATGCGCTGCGCCGTCTGGTGGGTGAGTGGGTTCCCCGACGCTATCCTGGACGTGTTCCTCCCCAAGTCGCCGCTCAGCTCGAAAAGGAGCTCGCGCTCATTGCCGAGCTGAAGGTTGCGCAGTTCTTTCTCTCGGTCTACGAAATCGTGAGCATCGCGCGTGAGAAGCGCATCTTGTGCCAGGGCAGGGGGAGCGCCGCCAACAGCGCGGTTTGCTTCGTGCTCGGGATCACCGCCGTCGATCCCGCACGCTCGAATCTTCTCTTCGAAAGATTTCTTTCGTCGGAACGAGGCGAGCCTCCCGACATCGACGTCGATTTCGAGCACGAACGGCGGGAAGAAGTCATCCAAGCCATTTACGCGAAATATGGACGCGAGCGCGCCGCCATGGTCTCCGAGGTCATCTGCTACCGCGGAAAAAGCGCGCTGCGTGAAACGGCCAAGGCATTCGGCCTATCGCTCGAGCAAGCCGACAGGCTCACGCAGATGGTCGGCCCCTACGATCCGGTCGATCCCAATGGAGCGCGTCTGCGTGACCTCGGTTTCGACCCCCACGACCGCCGTATCCAGCTCATTTTGAGCATTGCCCGACAGCTGCAGGGATTTCCTCGACACATGTCGACGCACGTCGGAGGTTTCGTCCTTTCGGCGCGGCCTCTCGACGAGGTTTCTCCGGTGGAGCCAGCCAAGATTCCCGGCCGCACGGTGGTGCCGTGGGACAAGGACGACATCGACGCGCTCGGTTTTTTCAAGGTCGACGTCCTCGGGCTCGGCATGTTGACGGCGATCCGAAAGGCGCTCGAGCTGATGCACGCGAACGCTGGCGGGCGCGGGCCGAAAGCCGCGGCGAGTTTTGATCCCATTCAGGCGCTCGCCGCCATTCCTGCCGAAGATTCGAAGGTCTACGACGCCATCTGCCGCGCTGACACCATCGGCGTGTTTCAGATCGAGAGCCGCGCGCAAATGGCCATGCTTCCGCGCATGAAGCCGCGCCGCTTCTACGACCTCGTGATCGAAGTGGCGATCGTGCGTCCCGGTCCCATCCAAGGGGGCATGGTGCACCCCTATCTTCGCCGTCGCGGCGGACAGGAACGACCCGACATGCCGCATCCCTCGCTCCGGCCCATCCTGGAGCGAACGCTGGGCGTTCCCCTCTTTCAGGAACAGGTGATGCAGATCGCCATCGTGGGAGGGGGTTACACCGCCGGAGAGGCAGACGAGCTGCGGCGCGACATGGCCGCGTGGCGGCGCACCGCGAAGCTTCTCCGTCATGAACAAAAGCTGGTGAGCGGATTCGTGCGCCGCGGCATTTCGAAAGACTTCGCCGGCCGGCTTTTTTCTCAAATCAAGGGGTTCGGGGAATATGGATTTCCCGAATCACACGCAGCATCCTTCGCCCTTTTGGTTTACGCATCGGCATGGATCAAAGTTCATCATCCTCTCGAGTTCGCGTGCGCACTCGTCAACTCCCAACCGATGGGCTTCTATTCGGTGGCCAGCATCGTCCGCGATGCCCAAAAACACGGTGTCCACGTTCTGCCCCCCGACGTCACCCACAGCCACTGGGACTGCACGATCGAAAGCGTGGATAAGAATTCACAGGGAATCGAGGAAGCGGAGAGGATTTTAGGTTGGGCCTCGCCACCAGCGGCGGCTTCCTTGCTGGAGGCGCCGGAAACCGAAATGCCGACAGGAAGCCATCCCCCCAAAAACAAAAAATTCCCTGCCTCACCGTCTCCCTGTGAATCTTTACCCGGCAGAGCGATGCGGCTCGGGCTGAGGGTGGTAAAGGGCATGGGCGAGGAGGTTTCGCTTCGCGTTGCGGACCAGCGCACGGAGCGTCCGTTTCGCGATGCCAAAGATTTGGCGGTTCGCGTTGGACTTCATACCGATCAGATGGATGCACTCGCCGAAGCCGGTGCGCTCGAGTCGCTCGCCAGTGGGCGGCGCCAGGCCATGTGGAAGGTGCGAGCTCCCGACGAGGGGGAGCTTTTTCGCCCTATCGCTCCCAACGAGCCGGAAGTCTCGCTCCCGGCGTTGTCCGGCATGGAGCAGCTTCGTTTCGACTACGCGCGACTCGGGCTCTCGGTCGACGATCATCCGATGCGCTACCTGCGCGCGCGCATGAATCAACGAGGTGTCGTAACCAGCGAGCAGCTCTGGCACGTTCGTCACGGGAGCTCGGTCAAGGTAGCGGGGCTCGTTCTTTCACGGCAGCGTCCGATGACCGCGAGCGGGGTCGTTTTCATCACCCTCGAGGACGAGACGGGGATGATGAACCTCATTCTCACGCCGGCCATTTTCGATCGGTCGTATCGTCTGGCGGTTCATTCCCGGCTGCTCTTCGCAGCCGGCAAGGTCGAACGAACGCCGAAAGATCCCGCCCCCGGCGAGCACCCGGTCATTCACGTCCTCGTCAAAAAGCTCGAAGGCCTGGAGCTACCCGGCGGCTTCGAAGCGCGATCGCGCGATTTTCGGTGAGAAAGCGGCCTTTAACGGTCGCCCCGACGGCCGCGGTTGCCGCGGTCGCGGCCACCGCCGCCGCCGCCACCACCGCCGTGGCCACCGCGACCGCCGCCGCCCCCGCCGCCGCCGAACCCACCGCCGCCACCGCCGCCACGCGGCTCGCGCTCGCGCGCTTCGTTGACGGCGAGCGTTCGTCCATCGAGTGGCTTGCCGTGGAGCTCAGTGATGGCGCTCTGCGCGTCTTTCTCGTTCGCGAATTCGACGAACGCGAACCCGCGCGGCTGACCGGTCATCCGGTCGGTCACGATGCTGACGCTGACGACTTCGCGCCCACCTGCTGCGCATGCTTGGCGAAGCGAGGCTTCGTCTGTGTGATACGAAAGATTTCCAACGTAGACGCGAGTTCCCATTCGAACGCTCCCGGTTCTACTTGACGATTCAGTGCGAGTTCTCCCGGGAACGAGTGAAGCCGTGCACGGGCCGAACCGGCTTCCCTCGTGGGCAGGTCGCCCAAAGGTACGCCCTCAAACGATCATGCCACCTGCACTTGTTCTCTATCTCGCTCCGAGCCCGGCGCGCCACTCCGACGTTGGGCCGATTCGTTGACCTTCACGCTGACGAGACGTGAAATCCCGGCTTCTTGCATGGTCACGCCATACAGGACGTCGACCGACTGCATAGTCCTCTTGATGTGCGTGATGAGGATGAACTGAGAGCGGTCGGTCATTTCCCGGATGAGTTCGTTGTATCGCGCAACGTTCGGTTCGTCGAGTGGGGCGTCGACCTCGTCCAGAATGCAGAAGGGTGACGGCTTGTGCTGGAAAATTGCAAAAATCAGGGAAACGGCGGTCAGGGCCTTTTCCCCACCGCTCATCAGCTCGATATTCCCGAGCTTCTTTCCGGGCGGCTGGGCGATGATCTCCACCCCGGTCTCCAGCAGGTCATCGGGGTTGGTGAGGTGCAGCTCAGCCCGACCGCCGTTAAAAAGCTTGGGAAACAGCACCCGGAAGCGTTCGTTCACGGCGTCGAAAGTCTCTCGAAACATGCGCCGCGATTGGCGGTTCATCTGAGCGATGGCGCGTCGAAGATCGTCGAGCGCTTTCTCGAGATCGGCCTTCTGCTCGGAGTAGAAGACGAGACGCTGCTTTTCTTCCTGGTGCTCGCGGGTGGCGTCGAGGTTCACCGGGCCCATCCGATCGATGAGGTGCGACAGCTCCGAGATGCGCAGAGTGTGCTCTTCGTCGGGAGAGGGGAGCCGGTGGTAGTCTCCGACGACCCCGGCGAGCTCGAGACCGCGAAATTTCTCGCGGACCGATTCGAGGAGGTGCTCGCGGCTCATGCTCAGGCGCTCGAGCGTGCGCTCCTGGGCCGCGAGTTCTTCGGCCGCCTGGCCGAGCGAAGTGCGGAACCCCTTCAGGGCCGCCTCCCGTTCGCCGAGCGCGGTGCGCGCCTCGTCGAAAATACGGCGTGCCTCGGCCAGCGCCGACTGCGTTTGCTGCGCGACCGCCACGGCACCGGAGAGCAGCTCTTTGGACTGCACCAGCTTCGCCGCGGTCTCCCGAGTTTGCCGAGAGAGGTCGTCGAGCTCGTCCTCCAATCTTCCCACGCAGAGCAACAGCTCGTCATGCGAACGGCCGAGCCTTTCGATCGTGCCTCGGGTCGACGCGAGCTGCTCGCGCACGCGCGCCACCCGGATCTTCTTGTCCGTCACCACCGATAGCTGCGCGGCTACCTCTTCGCGCCATTTCGAAGCATTGGCGAGCGCCGTTTCACTTTCCGCCTCGGTCTCTCGAACGACGTCTTCGCCTTCCTTCAGCGCCCGCTCCGCTTCGGCCTGCTCGTGTCCGCCTTCCGCGAGTTTTTGACCGATGTCGGCGAGCTCGGCATTCATCGACGCGAGGCGATGCTCGATGGATACGATCTGCTCGTCGGTCTTCTTCTGATCTTTTTGTGCCGAAATCAGGGCGATCTCAGCGTCGTGCACGCTCTGGCGAACTTCGTCGAGCGCGGCTCCGAGACCGGACATCTGCGCGCGCAGACCCTGATGCGCGGCGACCTGCTCTTCGACGCTCGTCAAGAGCAGAGCGCAGGTCTCGCGCAAATCGCGCATCTCGCGTTGCTCCGCCACGAGCTCGGACGCGACGCTGTCACCCGACCCGCCACTCACGCGCCCGTCGGGATGTATGACCGTACCATCGAGTGCGACGAGAGCGCGCCCGCCGGCGGAGCGCGAGAGTGCGAGCGCCGAAGCGGCATCCTCGACGAGCACCGCGTCGCCGACGAGCGCGGCGACGAGCGCTTCGTCTTCCGGCGCATAAACGAGCCGATCGAGCAACGGGCCGAGAACGCCGGGGCCCGCGAGGGGCTGGGCTGTCTTTCCGACGACCCTGCGCGGCGACAGGGAAACGACCGACGCTCGACCTTTCTTCTCGACCGCGAGCTCCTGCAAAAGCTCGACGGCGCGTTCGGTATCGTTCACCACCACGCATTCCAAAGCGCTGCCGAGCAAGCCCGCCAAGGCGACGGTCAGCTCGGCAGGAGCCTGAATTCGATCGACGACCAACCCGAGCAGGGTTGGATCACCTTTTTGCATGAGATGTTTCACGCCGTCGCCCACTCCTTCGAGCCGGGCGCGCATGTCCTCCAGCGCTTTCAAGCGTCCGCGCTGCTGGGCCAATAGGCCGCGCTCCGCTTCGAGCCGACGCTCGCTCTCGAGCAGCGCTTGACGCAAAACCGTGAGCTGCTGCTCGAGATCCGTTCGCCGCAAGGTTGCGGCTGCGCGTATGGTCTCCAGTTCGCCGGCCGTGCTCGCGAGCTCGATTCGATGAACGTCGAGCGATTCACGTTGGGTGGCCAGCTCGGTGAGCTGTCCGCTCAGCTTCGCTTCTCGGGCGCGCATGTCGTCGGTGCGACGCTCGAGGCCGATCAGCTTCGCTTGCGCGGCCGCGACGCCGGAAGCTGCTTGCGCGGCGCGCGTTCGGAGGTCGGAAACGATGGCTTCGGCAGCCCGCTCCTCCAAACGCAGGGCTTCGAGGCGCGCCTCTTCGCCGATGGCAATTTCGGCCTCTCGTGCTTCTTCTCCCTGCAGTCCCTCGAGGGATTCTTGAATTTCGTTGCGCTCGGCTTCGAGGACCTCGGCCTTGGAGCGCAGGTCTGCCTGCTCGCCCCGCGCGGCGTCGAAGCGCTCACCGAGATGCTGCAATCGATCCTTCTCCCGCGAGATTTCGGCCGACAGAGCGCGCACCTCGTTGTCGGATGCGAATGCCTCGTTCTGCGCTCGCTCCGCCAGCCCTTCGAGGCGCAGGGCTTCGGCTCGCTCGAGCTCGAGAGCGGCTTCCGCCTCATCGAGCGCGGTTCGCGCCGCCTGCACCTCGAGCTCGCATTCGGCTCTCCTCACCACCCAGTATTTTTCGCCCGCCAGAATTTCGAGGAGCTGATGCGAAGCCTGGTGGAGCATGAGCTTTTCGAGCTCGCTCCGGTAGGCGAGATAGCGCTCGGCTTTGGCTGCCTGACGCTGTAGGGACGCGACGTTTCGCTCGAGCTCGAGAACGCGGTCGCCGACCCGAAGCAAGTTTTGCTCGGTCAGCTCCATTTTCCGTTCGGAAGTTTTCTTGCGGCTCTTGTACTTGGTGATCCCGGCGGCTTCCTCGATCAGCGAGCGACGGTCTTCCGGCCGCGCCGACACGATGAGTCCGATCTTGCCCTGCTCGACGATGCTGTAGGCTTTGCTACCCACGCCGGTTCCGAGGAACACGTCGACGACGTCTTTGAGGCGTACCTCGGTCTTGTTCAGCAAATACTGGCTGGTGCCGTCGCGAAAGAGCCGTCGTGTGACGGCAATTTCGGGATAATCGCGGTACTCGAGCGGAAGTGCGATCGCCTGTTCGGAGTCGGAATTGTCGAACGTCAGCGTGACCTCGGCCATCCCGTGCGGCCCTCGCGTTTCCGAGCCATTGAAGATGACGTCCTCCATGGACTTGCCGCGCAGCTGACGCGCGCTCTGCTCGCCCATGCACCAGCGGATGGCGTCGACGATGTTCGACTTGCCGCACCCATTCGGCCCGACGATCGCGAGGACATCGTGGTCGAAGTGGACCACCGTGCGATCGACGAACGATTTGAATCCGCAAATCTCGACCTTTTTGATATGCATGAACCCTCAGCTAGCGTGACGTACGACCACGTCATGTATGGTCATGAGCGTACATTCAGAGCTAGCGGCGAAGCGAACGTTCTGCAAGGGAAAATCACAGAGCCATTCGACGTCCCGCCTTGGCGAGAGATCTTGACATGTGTTGCGGGCGACCATAACCGGGCAATACTTGATCCACCCGCTACCGGGCTGGGTCAAATTTTCTGCGGACGCATCGGGGACGCCAGGTCTGGGCCCCCAAGAAGTAGCCGAGGAGCCATGCCGACCTACGATTATATCTGTACTTCGTGCAGCCATGCTTGGGAGTTGGAGCAACGCATCGTTGAACCCCCGGTCAAGCAATGTCCGGCTTGCGCGGCGAATACGGCCAAGCGCCAAATCAGCAGCGGAGCGGGTTTCATTCTCAAAGGGGGCGGCTGGTACGCGGACGGGTACGGGTCCAAAAAACCGGCTGCTGGGGGCAAACCCGACGACAAGGGCGAGAAAGCCGAGAAGAAGACCGAGACCAAGACGGACGCTCCCAAGCCCGATGCAGCCAAACCCGATGCACCCAAACCCGATGCACCCAAAGGGGATGGACCGAAGGGTAGCTCGAGCGAACCGAAGGCAAGCGCGGCGTAGCACTTACTTCGCAGGTCTTTGGCAGCACCAAGAATCCCTGGCGCCCTGGCGGGTTAGTCCCCTAACTCCGACTCCCGCTTTCGCGCCCGCTCCGTGGGCGTTGCGTTGCAAATCGCAACAGATGGCCGAGGTTGTGACGTCGCCCGGACATAGAATGTCCGCCCCTCGGTTGCGCTGCGCGTAGCCGGGTTGTACGCCTGTTCAGTATGAACGGCAGCATGACGTTACTTGCGCGGCTCGCACGAAACAGGGAGCGCGTCCTCGGTTCGCGGGCATTTCGGCGGCTCGCGGGAAAGACGCAAGTCGTCGCCAATCCGAGCGACCCGCTCGTGCGGACGCGGCTCACCCACACGCTGGAGGTGAGCTCCATTGCACGCGAGCTCGGCCGCGGCTTGGGGCTCGTCGATCCACTCGTCGATGCCATCGCGCTTGCCCACGATCTCGGCCACCCCGCGTTCGGCCACGCGGGGGAAAAGGCGCTCGCCGCGCTGGTGCCGGGCGGATTCCATCATGCGGCCCACGGTGTGCGCGTGGTCACGGTGCTCGAGCCGCTCGCGTTGGCGCCCGAGGTGGTCGACGGCATCCTCAAGCATTCCAAAGGGCGCGCCGGGGCGATCTTCGCCCGGGGTCACGCGTGCGCGGCCCTTACGCGCGAAGCGATGGCGGTCCGGGCGGCCGATCTTTTTGCTTATGCGTGCCACGACCTGGACGACGCCTACATGCTCGGCGCCCTCCGCCCGGCGGATCTGCCGGCTGAGGTCGTTAAGATCCTCGGCGCGCAGCCTTCCGACGTGCGTCGCGCACTCGTCACCCGCACCCTTCAGTCGAGCCTCGAGCGGGGCGATCTTTCGCTCGACGACGAGACGGCGGCGGCCCTCGAAGCCTTGCGGGCGTTTCTCTATGAAAGGCTCTACGAAGGGCCGCGGATCGCCCGTCAAACCGCGGCGGTTCGCTCGCTCGTCGAATCGCTGTGGGTGGTCGCGGCGGAGCGGCCGTGGGAGTTCGAAGGCGCCCTCGGGTCGTTTGGGCTCGACTGTCGGAGGTCACCGCACCCAGGGCAGACTTTCGTCGATTCCATCGCCGCGATGACCGACCGGCAGGTCATCGAGCTTGGCCGTATTCTGCGTTGTGCCGCGCAGGACGCGCTCATTTCCCAAGTGTCCACAGATCGAGTCGATGCGTGGGTAACACCTACGATGGGCACGTGACAGCTCGTGTGAGCAGCACTACCTTATAGATTCGATGACCGAGCGACGCCGTGAGCTCGAGAATCTGCGCCGTCAATTGGCGGAGGGGGACGCCGAAATTCTTCGCGTCCTCTTGCGCAGGGCGAAGCTCGCCCGACAGATTGGCGAGCTCGCGCAAGGCTCCGCGGCATCCGCCGTCGGGGAGCACGAGCTGCTGCGTTCGCTCGAGCAGATGGCCGCTGATGAGCTGCCACCCGAAGTGGTCACCGACGTTTTCCGTGCGATTCACGCCGCCACGGCGCCGCTCGAGCGTCCCGCGCGCGTCGCGTTCGTACTGCCCGAGGGCGGTTTTTGCCAGCTCGCGGCCCAACAAAGGTTCGGATTGGGTGCCAACTTCATGGCGGTCGAGAGTCCCGAACTGGCGATCGAAGAAGTGAGGCGGCGTCGCGCGGATCTGGCGGTGTTCGCTTTCGAGTCTTCGCTCGAAGGTCCGCTCCAAGCATCGGTCGAGGCGCTCTCGGCGACGGAAATGTCCCTTTCGGCGAAGATCGAGCTCGCGGCCGTACGAAGCGTGATGAGCAAGGCCGGGAACCTCGCCGAAATCCAAAAGCTCTACTGCTACGGCCCCGACCGACTGGCGTGTCAGCGCTATGTGGCGTCGCTCGAAAACGTCGCGATCGTCGACGTACGTTCGCCCTGGGTCGCCTGCCAGATGTGCCTCGAAGATCCCACCGGTGCGGCGATCGTGCCACAGGCGGCGGGCGAGCGGGCGGGTCTCGGGGTCCTTCAAACCAACGTCAGCGATCGCGCCGACCTGCGCATCCGCTATGCGGTGGCGTCCGCTCGCCCCAGCCATCGTTCGGGCGCCGACACGACGGCCATCATCTTCGGCGTCCACGACCAACCGGGCGCGCTCTTCGATGTGCTTCGCCACTTCGCCGAACGGGGCATCAACCTGAAAACGCTGCAATCTCGCCCGGCCAACGGCGACAGCTGGAATTACGTGTTTTACGTCGAGGTGTCCGGTCACGTCACCGATCGGGCTCTGGTGACGGCTCTCGAAGAAATCAAGCGACAGACGAGGCTGCTCAAAGTTCTCGGCTCTTTCCCGTCGTGTTAGACATCGATCATGTCGCTTCGACCCAAAAACCGTTTCGTTGGGATGATCGTTTTGTCGCTGCTCCTTTCGGGGGGCATCGCCGGATGCAAGCACAACGAGGGCGACAGCGTCATCGTGACCGGCGAAGGTGCGCGCCTTTCGTCCGAGGCCATCGACAAAGATCCGCTCGCCCTCTTGCCGGCCAACCCGGTCGTGCTCGGTTGGGTCGACGCGCAGGCCTTCTTCGCTTCTCCATTCGGCGGCGAATTGAACCGGTTGGCGAACAAATACGTTCCGCTCGGCCAGCAGGCCGGCTTCGTGGCGCAGCGCGATCTGAAAAAAGTCGTCGGAGGTGTCTATTCACTGGCCGGGGCGGACGTGGTGGCGGTCGCGCAGGGTGACTTCAACCCGGAGATGATTCGATCGGCCATGGAACAACGCGCGGTCACCCCCTCCGGCGTTTCCATCGTCCACTCCAAGTATGCCGGAAACGACGTTTACACCGCCGGCAATATCGGCTTCACCGTCGTGACCAAACATACCCTGCTCGTCGGAAATGAGACCGGTATGCGCCGGGCGCTCGATCGAATCCGCGACAACCGCGTAAAGCGCGAAATACCGGAGTGGATGACCAAGCTGATGGACAACCCGCAGGCATCGACGGTGCTCGCCGGTGACGTGGCCGGCCAACCGCAAGTCGCGGCCATGGCGAAGATGGCGCCGTTTCTCAACGGGCTGTCGAACTTCCGGATTTTGGGCAATTTTCAGCCGCCCGGTTTGAATTTGGCGGGCACGCTTTCCTACCCCGACCCGACCAGTGCGGCTGCCGGAGCCAACGCGCTGCGCAGCGTCGCCCAGATGGCGAGCTGGATGAACGTGTTGGCGATCATCGGGATCACCTCGCCGCTGCAGAGCCTGCAGGTGAACACGCAAGACAGCGATACGATGTTCGTGACCGCGCTCGACGCTCAGAGCCTGACGCGCTTGCTCGCCCAGGTGATGTAGGCTTCCGCCATCGCATGCCTCCGGTGCACGACGTCATCGTGCGGCCACAAATTCGGCCGCTCGTCGGTAGCGTGCCCGTGCACGGTGACGAGAGCATCGGTCAGCTCGCACTCGTCTGCGCTGCGCTCGCCGATGGACCCAGCGAAATTCGGCGCCTCTCGATCGGAGTCCATGTGGGCGCCACCTTGGGCGCGCTGCGCGCGCTCGGCGTTTCGCTCGAGCTCGATCGCGGAGGCGTGGTGCGCGTGAGCGGGAGGTCTCTTTTCGGCCTTTTGGCGCCCAAGGAGCCTCTCGCTTGCGGCGGGTCCGCGACAACGGTGCGACTGCTTTCGGGCGTCCTGATCGCGCAGCCGTTTCCAACCATGATCGACGGTGACGCGGCGCTCGCTTCCGGCGACTTCGGCGAGACAGTCGGCGTCTTGCGGCGGCGTGGGGGGCCGATCGAGGGCGTCCTCTCGCCCACCCGCCCTGGGCACGTCGCATTGCCACTGACGGTCGGTCCCTTACCTGCGTACCGGCGACTGTCGGGGCTCGAGTACGAGCTGCGTTCGGCCGCCCCCGGGTTGAAAGGGGCGCTTCTGATTTCGGGACTTTATGCCGATGCTCCGACGTACATTCGGGAGCCGATCGTCACGCGCGACCACGCCGAGCGAATGCTGCAGGCGCTCGATGTGCCCCTGACGATGCTCGGGCCGATGGCGAAGCTCGACGTCGAGCCGTGGGATGCCAAGCTGCCCCCCTTTGCTGCCGACGTGCCCGGGGATTTCTCGGCTGCGGCATTCGTTCTTGGGGCTGCGGCAGTGGTGCCCGGCAGCCGAGTTTGCGCGAGGAATGCGGGTCTCAATCCGACACGCACCGGCGTGATGGACCTGCTTCGGCAAATGGGCGGCGCGGTCGAGGCGGAGATCCACGCCAGCATTCTCGGTGAGCCCGAAGGAACGGTGTGCTGCTCGCATGCGCCGCTGCGCGGCACGACGATGGCGGGTGAAGTGTTGGTTCGGGCCAGCGATGATCTTTCGACACTCGTCGCTCTCGCTGCCCGCGCGCATGGATCGAGCGAGATCGGCGGTGGAGTGGAGCGAGCAACGGTCGAGCGGTTCGCCTCGGTCCTGCGCGCGTTCGGCGTCACCGCGGAGACGAGCGTGGATGGCCTCTTCGTCGAAGGTCGACCCGATGAATCTCTCGACGGCGCCGACATCGACGCGACCGGCGAAGCCGACGCTGGCGCAGCGGCGGTCCTGCTCGGCCTTTCGGCCGCCGCACCGACGCGCGTGCGCGGCATCGATGCGCTCGCCAATCGCTTGCCGCGGTTCGTCGGCATCCTGCGCGCACTCGGGGCCGATCTTCGCGTTGAAGAGCGAGGGATGTAACTCGCGCTGCGAAGATGGTAAGCCACATCAATGCGTGTCCGACCCGTCGTTGCGATCGATGGCCCGGCAGGCGCCGGAAAAAGCACCATTGCGCGACAGCTCGCGGCCCGGCTGGGGTTCACGTTGGTGGACACCGGCGCACTGTATCGCGCCGTTGCGCTCGCTTCGCGCATCGCCGGCGTGGCGTGGGACGACGATGCCGGAGTGGCCGCAGTGGCCCAGCACCTCGCGGCTTCTCGCCTCCTCGCGCTCCGGGCGGATCCCGATCGAGGCATTCGCGTCATGCTTTCGGGCGAAGACGTGAGCGAGGCGATTCGCGCTCCCGATATGGGCATGGGCGCAAGCCGCGTCTCGGCGATCGGTGCCGTTCGCGAGGCGCTGTTTCAACTGCAACGCGCCGCCGGAGAAGAAGGGGGTGTCGTTCTGGAGGGGCGCGACATCGGCACGGTCGTCTTTCCCGATGCCGAAGTGAAGTTTTTCCTCACGGCTTCGCCCGAGGTCCGTGCCAAGCGCCGTTACCAAGAGCTCCTCGAACGTGGAGAAGTGGTCGAGTACGCGCGCATCCTGGAAGAAGTGCGCACCCGCGATCACCAGGATACGACGCGCGCCATCGCGCCGCTTCGGCAGGCCGACGACGCGGTCGTGATCGACTCTTCGAGCCGCACGATCGACGACGTCGTGAGCGAAATGGCCGACCGAGTTTCGGCCGGAGCGCCGTGAGATCGAGGTGGATCACCGGGTGGGTGCTCGCGCTCGCGTCGTGCGGCTCACCTCGATCGCCGAGCGCGCCGGCCTCCGCCAAGCCGGAGCTGCTCAGCCCTGCCGACTTGTTGCCCAACGATCTCGACTTCGTCATCCGCGTCGATTCGGAGCGCGTCGGCCAAATCCCGGTATTCGCAGAAGCGGCTCGCGAGCTCGCCAAAACCAACACATCCCCGCTGCTTCGAGCCGTCGCGCCCGCCGTTGGAGGCTCGAGTGCCATCTTCGTGGGAGGTCGTCTCATGGCCGATGGGTTCCGGGGCGACGGCGTGGTTGCCATCGAGCAGGGCGTTTCGGCCGACGACAAGCGCCAGGCCGCGCCGGTCGGGCCTGCCTTCCGTCCCCTCGCCGATTCGCCGCCCCATACGTCGGTCTTCGAAAGGCCTGCGGCCGAGCGCGACGAGCCCGTTCTGGAGGTGGTCCTCGAGACGCGCGGGCTCGTCCTTGCCACGCCAGCCGAGGCTGACGCGGTCCTGCGGGTGCTTCGCGCTGGTCCAGACCGCGATCGCCTGGTTCCGCCTGTGCGCGGGCTTGTGTCGTTCGCCGGAAAGGTGCGCGGTACGCGTGGGCCTGCCGGTCTGTCGTCCGTTTGGCAAGGTTTGGCCGACGGCCTGGTCCAATATATGGGGTCGGTCGAGGCCGACGACGCTTTTCGCGTGGAGGCCGACCTCACGTACGCGTCGGCCGCCCAAGCCGAAAGTGCCGTCAAAGCAGCCAGTGGCAAGGTCGAACGGCTTGGGCTGTTCGGACCAGCGTTTCGATCCATGGCCGATTCCGTGCGGTTAACCCAGAATGGCCAGGCGATTCGGGTCCGAGCCACGGTGCCTTTTGCGATCGTGGCCACCTTGCATTAGAGTTTCGCCGTGCGGCGGAACCGTCGCGACACGATTAGGCTTTGATTTGGACCCTTTTGCCGAGCCTGGGTTTGACTCGGCATCGTTCTTGCGCTACTGCGGCCCGCCTTGGCAGCGGTGCACAGTGATCCGCGCGCCGGCTGTACGGGTGGGCGCGCTCATACCCAGGCCGGGCCGATCACGCGGCGGGCGCTGATGAATATTCGGAAAGAGACGAGGAACCAGAGTTGACGATGACGACCCAAGAGACCAGTTCAGGCACGGAGAGTTTTGCGGCCCTATTCGAGGCAAGCCTTGCGGGGGGAGACCTCGGTCGCGAAGGTGAGATCGTCAGCGGCATCGTGGTCCAGGTGGGACGCGACTCGGTCGTCGTCGACATCGGCGGCAAAAGCGAGGGGGTGATCGCGCGCAGCGAGTTCGTCCTGCCGAGCGGCGAGGTGACCGTCAAGCCCGGCGACAAGGTCGACGTCTTCATCGAGAGCCGCGAGAACGACGACGGCCTCGTGACCTTGTCGAAAGAAAAAGCCGACAAGATGAAGGTGTGGGACGAGATCTCGGGCGCGTGCGAACGCGACGAGCTCATCGAGGGCACCATCTCGCAGCGCGTGAAAGGCGGCCTTTCGGTCACCATCCGCGGCGGTGTGAAAGCTTTCCTTCCCGGATCGCAGGTCGATCTTCGGCCGATTCGCAATTTGGACAAGCTGATCGGGCAGACCTACCAATTCAAGGTCATCAAGTTCAACAAGAAGCGCGGCAACATCGTTTTGTCGCGACGCGTC
>Ga0137375_10002792_pt1 | contig 20567 bp, 19 predicted proteins | sample SagtaG_24_FD_104936 | JGI IMG/M metagenome (GOLD analysis project Ga0137375, IMG submission 104936) | Vadose zone soil microbial communities from Sagehorn Ranch, Mendocino, California, USA - Sage1_R_113_16 metaG | ecosystem: Environmental > Terrestrial > Soil > Vadose zone | place: USA...
CTGATCCCGTATCGCTCGCACAGCTCCGTCATCGTGAACAGCTCCCCTTCCGCATCCAGCACGAACCGCATCCGCTCCCGCATCTTCGTCGTTTCGCTCCAGGGCATCCTCCACCCCCTCGTCCCATCCTGTGCGAAACTGTCAACCATGTCCCCGGTCAAATCTGTAAACCATGTACCCGGTCTGTACCCGCGGCCGTCTAACCCGCGGCTGCAGCGGACTCGCTTGCGCTCGCCGCTGAGCCGCAAGCCGTTAGACGGCCGAAGGAGACTCGGAGCGTGAGGGTAGAGCCGACCAAACCCCGGTGGCGGGCCGAGGAGGGGCCAGGCTCTCTCAGGTTCGTGATTCCGGCCAAGCGCAATTGGTTCATCGTGCTCTTCCTGAGTTTCTGGCTTTGTGGCTGGGCATTTGGCGAATTCATGGTTCCAACTCACTTCTTTGACAAGAGCCGAGGGGCGGGCGTGGATCTCTTCATGGTTGCGTGGCTCGGCGCGTGGACCCTGGGGGGTGTATTCGCGATCTACGTGTGGCTCTGGAACCTGATGGGTCGTGAGATTGTGGTCGTAACCGGGCCTGCTTTGGAGATCCGCAGAGCCGTTAGCAACATCGGCCATACGAGAGAGTTCGACGTCGCGCACATTCGCGGCCTTCGGGTGGCAAATCAGTCTTGGAACCCTTGGGATCTGTCATCGGGACTCCGGTTCTGGGGTGTCGGAGGCGGTGCTATCGCGTTTGACTACGGCGCAAAGACCTATCGTTTTGGCGGTGGTCTAGATGAGGCGGAGGCCAAGCAGATCTTGGCGAGAATTACCCAGCTCATACCGTCTGCAGTGGAACCGGCGCATGCATTGTAGGCAGCGGCCGTCTAACCCGCGGCTGCAGCGGACTCGCTTGCGCTCGCCGCTGAGCCGCAAGCCGTTCGGCGCCAGCGCGTTCAATCGAGGATGGCTTGGCATCATCGGAGGGACTGGAAGTGCATAGACGACTCGGAGCCCTCGCCATCGTTCTAGCGTCAGTCGCCTGTACCACGAGGTTGATACCGGAGGCTGAGAAGGTGAAAGTTACTCGGGAGAGCAAGGACGTCGCCGGTTGCAGGAGCCTCGGATTCGTTGATGCTCATCCCCCGTACTCGACACCCAACGACGCCATGAACGAGATGAAGAACAAGACTGCGACCCTGGGTGGCAACGTGCTATTCGTCACGAACTACAGCATGAAAGCTACCGGCGTGGCTTATCTTTGCAGTGGCGGGACTCCCGCGCCGGTGGCCCGCTAGTGGCTTCTGCGCCGAACACGCTAGGCCGCGCAGCGACAGGGTGCTGACATGGTTGGCGTACTTCAAGGGTGGCAGGAACAGTACCGGCGCATGGTCAGAAGCTTTAGGAAGCTCGATGGCGAGTACAACAATACCGAGGTGTACGACGACGATCTTTACCACTTCTTGCAGGATGCGTGGCATCTCAAGGATTGGCTGAAGAACGACCCTGCCGTGTCACAACAGGTCCGTACTAATGTTGAGACCGACGTTAACGCCATCCCGGCCTTCCGTCTGGCCGCTGACTTGGCGAATGGGTCGAAGCACTTCGAGCTTCGGTCGCCGCGTGAAGGTGCGACCATCACGCAGCGCCACGTCATCATAGAGCTCGGTGGGCAACAGGGCGCAGAGCAACGGCGAGACGTAAGCACAACCGGAGGTGGCTCCACAACAGCTGAGCAGATCGCGCGCGATTCGGTCAAGGAATGGGAGAAGCTACTCATTGCGTACGGCCTTCAACTACCAACGCCATGAGCTGCCACAAGCCACCACGAGGGCGCCGAACACACGGCTGCAGCGGACGCGCATGCGCGCGCCGCTGAGCCGCAAGCCGTTCGGCGACTCGGCTAATCGACGCGGGTGAGGGAGGCGACCTTTGCATCATAAGCGTCGGCGGGCCAAGCGGCAGCGTGCTGGCGGCGCCCGCCACGGCATGTGCAAGCCGCAGAAGGTCGTCGGCAACTCGATGGCGAAGATGGATCGCTTTGGCAAGCGCAAGGCATCTGATGTCCGCGCTATGCTTCGTGGAAGTGACGAGTAACGTGGCGAAACAACAGCATCCGCCGAACCCGCGGCTGCAGCGGACTCGCTTGCGCTCGCCGCTGAGCCGCCAGCCGTTGGGCCGCGGAATCTCGCTTCGGCTCGCAATGCTCAGTGTGCATGCTGTTCTCTGCGTCGCTTGCTGCGGCGCACCAAGATATGAAGGCGATGGCAAGATTGTAGGTAACGGTCTCGGTCGGAAGTTCGAGTTGGAACTTGGATCCATTGACGCTTCGAAGCCTGCTCGTGCGACCTTCCGCATGCGGGGCCTAAGCTCGAATGAGTTTGTCCTGGGCTTCCGCACTACTCGGCGGCCAATCGATGCCACGGTCCGGCTGACCCTGGATAACGGGCGCGGCAAGGCCGTGATTGCTGAAGAATCGGCCTTGGTGGACTGGGTCTGGTCGTACTCCGTTGCCTCAGAGCCCAGAGACTATTTCGTGTACCGAGCGGGGAAGCAACAGGAGGTTCCGATCGGTGGCGGCTCGGTTCGCCTGGAACGGCTTGGGGTTCGGGCCGACGGAGGATGGGGAACCTATTTCCATCCGGTGCCCTCCGAAAGCTACACTCTTCGGCTCGACGTCGCGCAGCCGGCAGCAACTCTGGCGGCTCTCAGAGTGGTAGTCCAATGTGCCGAAGTCTACTCACCCTAGCTCCAGCAATCGCAGCCGAACCCGCGGCTTCAGCGGACTCGCTTGCGCTCGCCGCTGAGCCGCAAGCCGTTGGGCGGACGATCCGGAGGACAGCGATGTTCGGAAATCCGCGCACCAAACCTGCCCTCCGTTCTGCTTGGAAATCTCGCTCGAATGTCCTACGCTCCGCTGAGGTCGCCGACCACTGAAGCTCTTTCGTAGTAACCGTGCGATCCCCTGAACGCAGTCTCCATCCCTCGAAAGGAGCACGCAATGTCGAAGGTTGTCGCAATCATGTCCATGTCGCTCGACGGCTACGTCGCCGACCTCAACGATGGCGTGGCCGAAGTGTTCGACTGGTACTTCACCTCGGGCGACGTCGAAATCCACACCGGAGGGTCGGACCCCATGACGTTCAAGGTGTCCGGGCCGAGCGCCGAGCACCTTCGCGGTCTCACGTCCGGACTTGGTGCCGTGCTCACCGGCCGACGCACCTTCGACGTCGCCCAAGGCTGGGGCGGAAACCACGCTTGGGGACCAGCATTCGTACTTACCCACCACGTCCCCGCCGGATGGCCGCGACCCAACTCGACTGTACACTTCGTGATCGACGGCATCGAAAGCGCCGTGAACCAAGCCAAAACCGCCGCCGCCGGGAAGTCCGTTGGCGTCCACGGCGCCAACACCATCCAGCAATGCCTGAATGCTGGGCTCCTCGACGAAATCCACGTCGACATCGCGGCGGTTCTTCTTGGCTCCGGAGTTCGACTCTTCGACCGCCTCGCCGGCACGCCAGTCGTCCTTGGCAACCCGACGGTGATCCGGGGCGTCGGCGTTACACACCTGCGCTACCCAGTACGCAAGGCGTAGCCAGACCCCACACCCTTTCTCGCCCGGCGGTGAGCTTCAGCTCGGTGATACGTTCACACGCGAGGGCGCCAACGACGCCTTCGACAAGTAGCGCACCGCCCAACTTGGATATTGCAGCTGACGAGGCCCTCGCTGCGCTCGGGACCTCGCAGCTGAATACCGATCGTTCGGCGGCTCCTGCAAAACGTAGACGGACGGGAGCGCCGGGTTGCCGGACGTATATGTCTGATATATACTTAGCGTCGTGGCACCCGAGGATCCTCTTGAAGGCTGCACTGGCTTTGATTGGGATGACGGGAATCTTGAGAAGAACTGGGAACTTCATCGCGTACCGTTTTGGGAGGCTGAAGAGGTCTTTTTCAATGAACCGCTGGTTGTCTCGCCCGACCGGAAGCACTCGATTTCGGAGCCTCGCTATCTTGCCCTTGGCCAAACGGACACTGGCCGTCGGCTCTTCATCAGCTTTACCGTTCGGCGCCTCCTCATTCGAGTTATCTCGGCGCGGGACATGACGCGAAGGGAATTACAGGCCTATGAGCAGAATAAAGCGTAAGCCGCTACCGAAGTTCGAATCTGAGGAGGAAGAGCGTCGTTTTTGGGCCGACCAGGATTCGACGGTCTTCGTGGACTGGGCAACCGCCCGGCGCCGGTCCTTCTCGAAGCTGCGCCCGACGCTTCGCACGATTTCTCTCAGGCTACCCGAGTCCATGATCGGCCATCTCAAGGTTCTGGCAAACAAGCGCGATATCCCGTACCAATCACTACTGAAGCAGTTCCTGGCCGAGCGGCTTCAGCGTGAACTTTCCAAGGGGGCCTAATCAACTCTTTTCCGCCGAACACGGCGCTGCAGCGGACGCGCTTGCGCTCGCCGCTGAGCTTTGAGACGTCAGAAACCGTGCAACTTTCCGCCGACGGCCTCGATGTACTGCCTGGCTGCCGCTCGGCGGTCCTCTGGACTCTGGATGAGCTTCGCCCATGTTGACGGTGTGTAACTGAATCGAGTCAGGTAAAACGGCATGTCTTCCTCCTTAGTTTTCATTCCGCCGGCGGTCAAAGAGTGCCGGGTCAGATGTCCCTAGCATGCGCTTGGCGCGTCTTCGCCGCAAGATTGCTGGCGAATCCCGCGCCACAAACCCGGCCGTTTCCGGCTGAACGTCTTCCGCCGGACTCAGGCGCCGGCCCGTTGGACAGTGTCACGGCGGCGGCGTATCGCCCCGCCATGTCCCGGCTCGTCAACTGTCTCCCGCCGAACCCGCGGCTGCAGCGGACGTCGTCGGCTTCGCCGCCGTCGCTGCTGAGCCGCAAGACGTTCGGCGACATGCCAGAAACGTGAAGGGTTGGGCGGGCAGCCACCAGTAGTTTGGCCCGCACCAGTATCGTGCTTTCGTTCCGTCCTGGCCGGCGCCTGCAGAGATCTCCCCGAAGGAGCGCCCGGCCCTTCCGTCTCAACGGTTTTCGGCCAACGCAAGCTCCGGCCTGTTGAACAGCACGCCGGCGCAGGCGTATCGTCCTGACATGTCCCGGCTCATCAACAAGCTCTCGCCGAACCCGCGGCTGCAGCGGACTCGCTTGCGCACGCCGCTGGGCCGCAAGTCGTTCGGCGACTGAGTTCGAATCGGTGGCACGATTCACGAAGTTGCAGGGGCAGTACCTGGCCTTCATCCAAGCGTACACGAAGATCCACGGCGTCGCACCAGCCGAGGCCGACATGCAGAGGTACTTCTGCGTCACGCCCCCCTTCTTGCGTCAGATGATCGTGACCCTCGAGAAGAATGGACTCATCGGCCGCCTCCCGCGGAAGGGGCGCTCCGGCTTCGCTAGCGAGGCAATGCTCTGAGAAAGGCGCAGCATCTGCACTACGTCTTCGACGTCTGGGTAAGCGGTGGAGGAAGACGCCACTGGTGCGTAACAGGCATAATGGGCAGATAGCCGGGCGGTTAGTCTAGCCGCCCAGATCAACCCAACGCACAAGGAGAATGCCGCACATATGGAAGCTAAGCCACACAATGAATACCGTCCATTAAGTCCCATGGGATGGGTGCAATCCGTTGCTATTTTCGGGTTCTTCTCGGTATTGCTGTGGGCATCCATCTACTGGGGCATTGACTGGCTACGCCACTCACTGGGCCTTTCGCTCATGATGAGTTGGTTTATCTCTGGCACAGTGGTAGCCCTTCTCCCCATGATTCTGTTCACCATTTACATGACACGGCGTGACGGCTGGTCTAGCGTACGCGGAATGGCGGAGCGCCTACGGTTGAAGAAACCGAATGGAAGCGATATTAGGTGGGTCGGCGGCGGTCTTCTCGCGGTCGCGGTCCTATCAGGTCTTCTTCTTGGCGCAGCCCGTCTGATTGATCCAAAGTTCCTTCCTATTCCCCCGTTTATGGAAACGCGTACTGGAAGTCTCTTGGGCCTCTTCCTGGCGTGGATTCCTCTCTATATCTGCAATATTGCAGGCGAGGAGCTTTTGTGGCGTGGGTATATCCTGCCGAGGCAAGAAGTAGCATTCGGTCGTACTGCGTGGCTTGTCAATGGTGCTCTCTGGCTTCTTTTCCATTGGTCCATCAAGCTGCCCACCATGGTTCTGATTCTCCCAACTGCACTCATTGTGCCGTGGATTGTCCAGCGCAGACGAAGTACATGGGTCGGCATACTCATTCATGGCATCTTCAATGCGGCAGGATTCATTGCTACGGTAACAGGGCTAATGACGCATCGATGAGCACCCTGATATTTGTGAACAAGCATTGGCGGTGGGCCATCTTGGACCGCTCCTGCCCAAATCCGGTCTTGAGAAGGGCGCGGTTGATCTGAGGCAGAACCGCCGGGGCCTGTACGGACCTGGCGTAAGTCAGGTGGCAGTGGCGCGAGGAAGAGCAGAATCCCCGTCACGTGGAACTAAGATCTGACCGACCGGGGAGTTGCGCCTAACAACCGCTTGCACCGGACTCGCTTCGCTCGCCGGGGACGCGTGGGGTTCGGTGACTCGCGGGAGACGAGAAGGATCAACCAGACAGCCACGAGCGGTCTGCCCCGCACCGGCATCGTGCTTCCGTTCCGTCCTAGCGGGCGCCGGCTGAGATCTCACCGCAGAGGCGCCCGGCCCTTCCGGCTCAGCGCTTTCCGTCTGATTCAAACCCGGCCCGTTGAACAGCACTTCGGCCCAGGCGTATCGTCCTATCATGTTACGGCTCATCAATAAGCTCTGGCCGAACCCGCGGCTGCAGCGGTCTCGCTCCGCTCCGCTGCGCTCGCCGCTGAGCCGCAAGCCGTTCGGCGTCTTCCCATGATGAGAATGGACGAGGCCGTTGACACAACGCTGGCAGAAATCCGGCAGCCGGTCCTCCCTACCAGGCTCCATGAGTAATCGCCTCCTGGTCGGCGTTTCAAGACCGGGAGCCACGGGGCTTCAGCCTGCACCACGCCTCGAGGCGTACCTCAGGGACGTGGTTCGCGCATGCGCCGCGCAAGGAGGCGCACTGGCCAGCCTGGTGCTCTTCGGCAGTGCGGCAACCGGCGGCTACTCGGCGGCGGTTTCAGACGTGGACCTCCTGCTCGTGCTGCGGGACGGCGTGAACGCGGAAGATCGGCACCGCCTGCGTAACGCGGTATCGGAGCTCGAGGCGCGACACGGCCTCGCGAAGCCCCGTTCTCATCGGCCCAGTGTGGTAGAGGCGTTCGCCGACCGGGTCACGGCGAATGTCCGCGCGTTCTTCGTCTGCACTCGTGCCGATGTGCTGTCCGGAGACCCGCGACGGATCTTCGACATTTCGCCCGCACAGGCGCGGTTCGTGGATCGGGTCGCGATCCCAAGCATCGTGGTGTCGGGGGTTACGTTATGGGGGGAGGAGCTGCTCGCGCAGGTTCCGCTCCCGCCGATCCGCCGCCGTGACGTTGCCAAGGCATTCTTCGGACTGTTCAATCAGGCGCTGTTCAGCGCCGCCGTCTATCCGGTGCTTCCGTCAGCGACCAAGTACGCGATGGATGCACTCAAACGCTCCGTCCATAACTGTTACTTCTGCTACCACATCCGGGCGGCACCGCTTGCGGAGGAGGTTGCCTTCTTCCAGCAACGCCACGGGCCGAGCCGGGCCCTCGCTCGGTTGATAGTGCTGCGGAGCGAGTACCGGCCGTCCTTCGGGTTCGTCCTCAATTGCCTGCCCGCCCTCGCGCGGCTGCACCTGCGCACTGCCCGGGACAACCAGTTCCCTCGCGATGCGCGTGCCCCTAGTCGAAGCAAGGACGTTGCGCTAGCATGAACTGCCCGCCGAACCCGCGGCTGCAGCGGACGCCGTCGGCTTCGCCGCCGTCGCCGCTGAGCCGCAAGCCGTTCGGCGTCGCAAAATGCCCACATTCGTAGCTCTGCTGCGCGGCGTCAATGTTGGCAAGGCCAAGCGTGTTCCTATGGCCGAGCTGCGCGCCCTGCTCTCCGGCTTAGGCTACACAGCTGTGGCCACCTTGCTGAACAGCGGCAACGCCGTCTTCCACGCCTCAAGAGGCACGCCGGCGAAGCATTCGGCGGACATTGCCGCTGCAATCTCCACCCAACTCAAGGTTGATGTGCCGGTCATCGTCAAGTCGGCAAGCGAGCTGGCAGCCATCGTCTCTGAGAATCCAATCAAAGCAGAAGCGGAAGCGCATCCACGCTTTCTGGTTGCATTCGCTCAAGACGCTAAAGCGCTGTCGAGTCTTGCGGCCATCGAGCCGCTTGTTGTCACTCCCGAGCAGTTTTCGGTAGGCAAGAACGCCGCGTACCTCCTCTGCGCAACGAGCATACTGGAAAGCAAGGCCTGGGAAGCCCTCCTCGGCAAGGCGGGCAAGTCGGCCACCACGAGAAACTGGGCAACCGTCCTCAAGCTGCAGGCTCTGGTCAATGAAGCCGACGCCTAGCCCGGGGCTGCAGCGGACTCAACATCCCTCGCTTGCGCTCGCCGCTGAGCCTGATATCCTTAGCCCGTCCAAACAGCAATCGTTCCGATTAGGAGGATGCCAATGAAGTACGTGATCAGCTGGTTCGAACGCCCGCAGGGTTCGCCCATCGAGTACGAGAATGCCCAGAAGCGAATCCTTGAGGTATTCGGTCAATGGAAGGCACCCGCCAATTTCAAAATCGAATTCTTCGTGATACGAGTCGGCGAGTGGGGTGGACATATGCTGGTAGAGTGCGACGATCCGGTGACCATTCACAAGTTTTGTTCGATGCTTCCTGCTTTCATATTCGAGGCGCGACCCGTCATTACGGTCGAGGAAGCCGTGCGCGGCGAACTCGAGGTAATCACCTGGCGAGATGGACTGAAACGCAAGTGATGTTGGCCATCGCCTTCGGCTCCGTCCAGACCGCGGCTAAGAACGGCATGCAGCGGACGGCGCCGCGCGCCGCCGCTGATGCCGATCGTTAGACGCCAAACTGTGAAGGCGAATCGGGGCCGTAGGGCACCACCCGCAGGAGGCGGCATTGCGGTTGGCGTGGCCTGGTACTCGAAGGAAGCCTGGCAACAACTTCGTAAGGTCGCGTCAGATCCCGAGCTACTGGAGCCGACTTACGAGGACTGGGTTGAGATGGCGACCGCATCGCTCTCGGAGGTAAGAGCCGCAGGGCTGTCACCCGAAATGATAGAGGTGGACATCAGCAGATTGGTCGAGTGGTGCCGGGAGCAGAAGCGCCCGATCGAGTCGAGTGCCCGAGCGGCTTTCGCCGCGCAGATTTTGAGGTTGAAGCGTGAAGGCCCGAGCAGGTCAGGTGGCGTCTAATCCGCGGCTAACCCGCGGCTGCAGTGGACGCCGTCGGCTTCGCCGCCGCCGCCGGTCAGCTTCAGGCCGTTCGGCGGGCATCCCATGAACGGGTATCATCGCGGTCCCTACCGTGGGCCGATAGCCGGTGGCTTGTCTGGTCTCCTTGCCGCAATCTTCTGTCTGGCCCTTACGGTCTGGTTCGCGAGAATGCTCTTTCCGGTTCCCGTAGTCGTTGGACTCGTCATGGTAGCGGTTGGATTCTTCCTTCTGCTTCGCCTTCCGAGGCGGTCCCCAAGATGAACCAGCCGCCGAACACGGCGCAGTGGACTCGCGTCCGGCCTGCGGGCGGCCGCTTGCCACTGAGCTTTGAGACGTTCGGCGCACCTTGAGCACAGTGTGGTCTTGTCCAAAGTGCAAGCGAGCTTTCACGCGCAAAAGTCAGCGGCACGCGTGCGGCACTGGTGATCGTTTAGAGGTGCTTCGAGGCAGACCAGATTCGCTCGTGGCACTGTATTCTTCGCTTGAGTCGTTTGCCAAGACTCTCGGACCGGTGGAGTTTGTCGCTCATGATAGGTATGTGCTCTTTCGAAGCAGTCGCATATTCGCTGATTTGGTTGTGATGACGGATGCCCTACGAGTCGTAGTTCATCTCAGTCGACGGGTGGCGGATCCGATCTTTTTCAAGATTAGCGCGGATCGGAAGGGCGTCTCCCATGTGGCCAAGCTGCGAGATGAGACTGGCCTTTCAACCTTGAAGCCATACTTGCGAGAAGCATATGAGTTTTCTATCTCGTCGCCGTCGGCCTAACAACTCGCCGCAGCGGACCCGCTACGCTCGCCGCTGAGCTTGATATCGTTAGGCGAGGGAAGTGACGGCGCGGCCTGGCGCTCGGTCGGAGACGATGCGGGCGTAGCCGTTGATCTCTCAAGGAGCACAGCCATGTCAGCTAAACCACAGACCATCGACGAGTACCTTGCACCCCTGAGCAGCGAGAAGCGAGCGGCGCTCGAGAAACTTCGAAGGGCCATCAAGTCCGCGGCGCCCAAGGCTGAAGAGTGCATCAGTTACCAGATCCCGGCCTTCCGCCTCGGCGGAAGGTTGCTGGTCGCCTTTGGCGCGGCTGAGAACCACTGCGCCCTCTACCCCGGGGCTTTTCCGGTGCAAGCCCACAAGGACGAACTCCGGGGCTACGACACCAGTAAGGGCACCATCCGCTTTCAGGCGGACCGCCCTTTACCAGCCACTCTGGTGCGGAAGCTGGTAAAGACTCGTATCGCGGAGCACGCCGCCCGAAAGCGGAGGTGAACGCGATCGACCGGCCGTCGGGAGAGTCGCGAGGCCGGCTTTTGTGCGACCCTTCTTAGCAACGAATCTGAAAGCGATCGCGGGTCAGACGGGGATCATCGGAAGGTAGGCCGGGTTCCAGACCGCGGACGCCACCAGCCCGGGGATGTCCTCGTCGGGGATGGCCCGCCCGACGCCCGAATCGCGGGCCTCGGCGACAACGGCCTCGGCGATTCGTGCGCTGACGCGCCGGATCTCGTGCGCGGATGGGAAGAGGCTTCCGGAGGCCAGGTCCGAGGCTTTCACCTCGTCGGCGAGCCTCTGGGCAGCCACGGCGAACATTCCGTCGGTCACTTCTCGCGCCTGCGCCAGGAGAGTCCCCAGTCCCACGCCGGGGAAGATGAAGACGTTGTTGCCCTGGCCGATGGTGATCGTGCGGCCTTGATAAGGCACCGGGTCGAATGGGCTTCCGGTGGCGATCAGAGCGCGGCCTTCCGTCCAGGCCACGATGTCGGCCGGCTTCGCCTCGCTCTTGCTCGTCGGGTTGGACATCGGGAAGATGACGGGCCGCTCGACGTGCTTGCCCATCTCGCGCACGACGGCTTCGGTAAACGTGTCCGGCTCGCCGGTGGTGCCGATCAACATGGTGGGTTTGACCGCCTTGACCACTGTCATCAGGTCCCGCGGCGCGCCCTTCGCAAGGCCCATCTTTGCCGCCAGGGCCACCGGCCAGGCGAAGTCGCGTTTGTGCACGTCGCGGATCTCCTCGTCGTCCACCACGAGACCGCGGCTGTCGAGGCTGGCGGTGGCACGGGTCAGATCCTCACCTTTCAAGCCCGCGCGCCGGAAAGTGTCGCGCAGCAACCGGGCGATGCCGATTCCGGCGGCGCCCGCGCCCAGAAGGACCACGCGCTGACTCACGAGCGGGATCCCGCTGACCCGGCAGCCGGCCATCATCCCGGCCGTGGCCACGGCCGCGGTCCCCTGGATGTCGTCGTTGAAACTGGTGATGACTTTCCGGTACCGGTCGAGCAGCCGGAAAGCGTTGGCCTTCTTGAAATCCTCCCACTGCAGGAGCGCCCTCGGAAAGCGGCGCTTCACGGCCTGGACGAATTCCTCGACCAGGGAGTCGTACTCCGCGCCGCGCAGGCGCGGGGACCGCCAGCCCAGATAGAGGTCGTCCTTGAGGAGCTCCTCGTTATCGGTTCCGACGTCGAGGCTGACGGGCAGAGTCTGCGAGGGGTGAATCCCCGCGGCTGCCGTATAGAGCGCGAGCTTGCCGATCGGAATTCCCATGCCGCCGGCGCCCTGGTCGCCCAGGCCCAGGATGCGCTCGTTGTCGGTCACGACGATGAGACGGACGTCATCGAAGAAAGCATTTCCCAGGACCTCGTAGATTCGCCCCCGGTCGCCGGGCGTGATCCAGAGGCCCCGGGCCCGACGGAAGATGTGGCTGAACTCCTGGCACGCGCGCCCCACCGTGGGCGTATAAACGATGGGCAAGAATTCCTCGATATGGTCGATCAGGAGGCGGTAGAAGAGGTGCTCGTTGCGGCCCTGGAGGGCCGAGAGCCCGATGTACTTTTCGAGAGGGTCCGTCTTGCGCATGATGTTGGCGTACGCGCGCTCCTCCTGCTGCTCCATGGTGCTCACCGCGCTCGGCAGGAGTCCTTCCAGGCCGAAGACCTTGCGCTCCTCCTGACTGAAGGCGGAGCTCTTCGTGTACATGGGATGCCGGAGGAGCTGCGTGCCACGGTACGGCACCTCGAGCCGGAGGTTGCCCTGGGAATCGTGTCTGACTTTGAAGGTTTCCATGGCCTTATTCGATCACTCGGATGTTGCGCTTCGCGCACATGTCTTTAAGCACTTTCGGCCACACCGTCACGCTGACCTCGCCCAGGTGCGCCTTCCGGAGCAGGAGCATCACGGTGCGCGACTGCCCGATCCCGCCGCCGATGGAGAGGGGGAGCGCCCCGTTGACGATCCCCTGGTGATAGGGGAACTTCAGCAAGTGGAGCTGGTTGGTCAGCTCGAGCTGCTTCTGGAGCGTCTGCGCATTGACGCGGATTCCCATGGAGGACAACTCGTGGCGCCGCTTCGTCACCGGGTTCCAGACCAGGATGTCGCCGTTCAAGCCGTGCATCGGCCGGCCGTCCTTCGAGTGCGTCTGCGTGACCCAGTCGTCGTAGTCGGCCGCGCGCATCTCGTGCGGGTAGCCGTCCTTCAGGGTCCAGCCGATGCCATGGATGAAGACAGCCGGCGACTCCTTGAGGATCGCGGTCTCGCGTGCCTTTCGCGGCAGGTCGGGATACATGTCCAGCAGGTCCTCGGCGTGGAGGAACGTCAGTTTTTCCGGCAGCCGGAGGATGTTCCCGCCCTCGAGCGCCGGGAAGAGATCGAGCGCCAGATCCTCGGCGCTCCTGATCACCTTCCAGATCGCCTCGACGGTCTTCGTCAGGAACTCGAGTCTGCGCTCCGCCGGGGTGATGACCTTCTCCCAGTCCCACTGGTCCACGTATGCGCCGTGATCGTGATCGAGAAAGTAGTCCTTGCGGACCGCGCGCATGTCGGTGACGAGCCCTTCGCCGGGCGCCATCCCGAACTGCGCCAGGGCGATCCTCTTCCATTTCGTGGCGGCCTGCACGACCTGCGCCTCGATCGGGTTCTTTCCGTTGTCGTTGGGAATGTGGAAGCAGATCGGCCCCCGTGAGCCGTCTCGGTCGAGATAGTCGTTGACGCCGCTCTCGGCATCCACGATGAGCGGGACCTCTACCCGCATCAGGTTGAGCTCACGGCAGAGTCCGTCCTCGATGGATCGCTTGACGGCGGCAATTGCTCGCTGAGTTTCCCGAGGTCCCAGGAGCGGCCTGTAGTCCTCCGGCAGGACCTTTTCCAGCTCCTCGTAACTGCCGATGCCCGGGCCGGCCAGGTCGGCCTTCTTGTCGAAGACATTCGTCGTCGCCACCATGGTCGTTCCTTTCTCCGGGGCATCCGTCGAGTGGACGAGTCGAGATACCACACCCAGGCCTCTTCTGCCCCGGCGCCTGGTGTCGCGGACCGCCGACACCCGAAAGATGATGCCGCTCCACGCGCGGGCCTAGAGGAAGATGCATCAAGCGGGACCGGACGTTCTGCCCGGAATGGATGAACTCGCATCATTGACCGGGCCCGAGGACGGCACCGGAGAGAGCTAAGAGCCTGTCCGAGTAATCTTCTTCTCGGCCCCGGTCGCGGCGCGAGGAGTCTCCCAGAGGGGAGGAGCCTCGCGCCGCGGGAGCGAGAGCGCGGCTCGGGACCAAGCGAGCGATCGAGGCCGCATCCGGCCGAGTCGCTCGCCGGTGCGCCCGCAGGGCGCAGGTCCCGAGCAAGCGGAAGCGACGGTCTAAGGCCGGGTCGAGGCGGCCGCTCGGGAAAGAGCGGCCTCGGCCTCGGCGACCATTCGCGCCACGAGTTCCGCCGCGGGGACGATCGCGTCGATCAGGCCGGCGTCCTGCCCGATGAAGAGAGGCGCTCCCTCGGCGTCTCCGGCCTGGAAGGCGCGGACCATCGCGGCGCCGACCTCGCCGCGGCGGGCGCGGAGCTCTCCCTCGCGACCCGCCCAGGTCTCGATCAGCCGGTTGCGCACGACACGGGAGTAAGCGCCCGGCCAGACCCGCCCGCGCGCGATGTCGGGGATCTCCGTGAGGACCGTGTCGTGGCCGTCGCTGGCGAGGATCACCCTCTTGAACCCGTCGGCGACCGGAGCCTCGGGAGTGGCGAGAAAGCGTGTGCCGACCAGGACTCCGTCGGCGCCGAGCACCAGCGCGGCCGCGAGGCCCTCACCCGTCGCGATCCCGCCGGCCGCGAGGACCGGGACCGGAGCCACTGTGCGCACGACCTGCGGGACAAGCGCCATTGTCCCCATAAGTCCGACGTGCCCGCCCCCTTCGGTGCCCTGGGCGACGATCGCGTCGGCCCCCGCTTCGACGGCGCGGCTCGCCTCGGGAACGCCGGAGACCATGTGCAGGACGCGCGCTCCCAGCCCGTGTGCTCGGGAAAAGAGATCACGGAGATCCTGCTCGGGCCACGCCCACGCGGTCGAGAAAATGGGAGGCCGGGCGTCGAAGACCGCATCCAGCGCCGGCTTGTCCGCGTCGAAAAGCAGCAGGTTCAGTCCAAATGGCCGGTCCGTCCTTTCCCGGATCTCCAGCGCGGTCCGGGCGATCCAGTCGGGCGTGCGGCCGGCGCAGCCGATCATTCCAAGACCGCCGGCGTTCGAGACTGCGGCGGCCAGCGCCGCCCCGGTCGCTGACCCCATGGGGCCGAGCAGAATAGGATGCTCGATGCCGAAGAGGTGGCAGATGCGGGTGCGTAGCACGAAGAGAAGCTACTTCGGAAGCAGCGGGACGGTCAAAGGGTTATGGCCTGAGGTCCTATCTCCGCCGGAGGACGGCGCCGGACAAAAAGGGGATACTTCGCGAGTGCGGCAGGATCGCAAAGTGGGAGGAAAAGATGAAACGGAAGGCATCCGCAGAGTGGCAGGGGGACTTGAAGACCGGAAAAGGCACCGTCTCGACGGAGAGTGGCGTGCTCGAGAACAGCGCCTATTCGTTCACGACACGGTTTGAAAACGGCAAGGGGACCAACCCCGAGGAGCTCATCGCGGCGGCGCACGCCGGTTGCTTCACGATGGCGCTCTCGGCCGAGCTCGGCAAGGCGAACCTCGTGCCGCAGAGCCTGCGCACGACGGCCACGGTCACGCTCGACCGCGTGGATTCGAGCTGGACCGTCACGGAGTCTCATCTGGAGGTCGTCGGAAAAGTCCCCGGCGCCTCCGCCGAGGCGTTCCGAACGGCCGCCGAAGCGGCGGAAACGGGCTGCCCAATCTCGAAGCTCTTGAAGGCGCGGATCACCATGGACGCGAAGCTGGAGAGCTAACAGAGTCGATAGTCGGCAGTCGACGGTCAACAGGTCGACTTCGGCTCTCGACTCGCGACTCGCGACTCTCGACTTTCCAAAGAGAGGTGTTGAAAGTGTCTGAGAACTCCAAGCGCGGCTTCCTTGTCGGCGGCATCGCCGTGCTCGTCGTGGCCGTGCTCGTCGTCGGGTTCCGCGGAACCAGGAAAAAGGCGCCGCCGTCGTTCGAGCGGCCGCCGGCGCCGGTGACCGTCGCCCAGGCGGTGGCGAAGGACGTTCCCGTCTATCTCGACGAGGTCGGCAAGTGCGTCGCCCGGGAGGTCGTGTCGGTCCAGCCGCAGGTCTCGGGCCGCATCACGCAGCTCCACTTCGCCGATGGAGCCAACCTCGCGAAGGGGGACCCGCTCTTCACGATCGACCCGCGCCCGTTCGAAGCCCAGCTGCACGCCGCGCAGGCGGATCTGTTCCGCGGCAACGCGGCCCTGAACCTCGCGAAGACCCAGTGGACGCGCGCCGAAACGCTGATCCAGACGAAGGCCATTTCCCAGGAGGAGTACGACACCCGCAGAAACGCCGTGGACCTGGCCCAGGCGCAGGTCCGCCAGGCCGAGGCCGCGGCCGAGGTCGCCCGCTTGAACCTCGAGTACTGCTCGATCCGCTCTCCAATCGACGGCCGCGCGGGCCACCGCCTGGTGGACGTGGGCAACGTCGTGAAGGCCAACGAGGCGACGCTCCTGACGATCGAGCGGATGGATCCCATTTACGCCGACTTCACCATTCCGCAGAACGAGCTGACGGCGGTGCAGAAGAACATGAAAGGGGGAACTCTCAAGGTCGAGGTGCGCCTGCCCGACGAGCCCGAACCGCCGATCGCGGGCACGCTGACTTTTCTGGACAACGCCGTCGCCGATTCGACCGGCACGGTGAAGCTGCGGGCGACGGCCGGCAACCCCGAGCACCGCCTGTGGCCGGGCCGGTTCGTCCGTGTCCGGCTGCTGCTCTCGACGCTTCCCGGCGCGATCCTCGTGCCGGCGGTCGCGCCGCAGCTCTCGGCCAAGGGGCCGTTCGTGTACGTCGTCAAACCCGATTCGACGGCCGAGATGCGGCCGGTCAAGGCCGGGCAGCGGCAGGGCGATTCCATCGTCATCGAGGAAGGAATCAAGGCGGGAGAAAAGGTGGTCGTCACGGGCCAGCTCGGCGTGACCCCCGGCGGAAAGGTCAACGAGCTGCCGCCCGGGGGCGCGCCGCCGGCGCCGGCAAAGGCGGCGGGAGGCAAGTCATGAATTTCTCCGAGCCCTTCATCCGCCGCCCGGTCATGACCGCGGTCCTGACCGTCTCGGTGGTCCTCTTCGGCGTGCTCGCCTACCGGAGGCTCCCGGTCAACGACCTGCCGGTCGTCGACTATCCCGTCATCCAGGTCTTCGCCTCTTACCCGGGCGCGAGCCCCGAGACGGTGGCGAACAACATCGCGACTCCGCTCGAGCGCAGCTTCATGCAGATCAACGGACTGGAGCTCGTCACCTCGCAGAGCACGCAGGGGTTCGTGACCCTGACCCTCCAGTTCGCTCTTTCCAAGTCGATCGACGGGGCCGCCACCGACGTGCAGACGGCGATCTCGCAGTCGACGGGAAGCCTGCCGATCGACATGCCCTCGCCGCCGACATTTTCCAAGAGCAATCCCAACGACCAGCCGGTCATGTACATCGCGCTGACCTCCGACTCGGTGACGCCAGGCCAGATCTACGACTACGCCACGACGCAGGTCGGCCAGCGCATCTCGATCCTGCCGGGCGTGTCGCGGGTCAACGTCTACGGCACCAAGTCCGCCATTCGGATCAAGGCGGACCCCTCGGCGATGTGGGCGCGGAAGATCTCCGTGGACGACCTCTCGGCCGCCGTCAAGGCCGGCACGAGCTATTCCGGCGCCGGGCAGCTCGACGACCCGGCGGGCACGTCGGTCCTGCGGCCGCAGGGACAGCTCGACACTCCCGAGGGGTACAGCAACCTGATCGTGGGCTCGACCGGCGGCTCGCCGGTCTACCTGCGCGACGTGGCCGAGGTGCGGCAGTCGGTCGAGAACGAGCGGCTGAACATGCGCTTCTGGGTTCGCGGCTACCCGATTCCCTCGGCCACGGTCGTCATCGCCGTCAACCGCCAGGCCGGCGCCAACGCCGTCGAGGTCTCCCGGAGCATCCGCGAGATCCTGCCGATCGTCCAGACGGAGATCCCCGGGTCCGTGCGGATCACGCCCATCTACGACCGCTCGCAGTCGATCGTCGATTCGGTCACCGACGTCCAGATGACCCTGCTGATCGCGTTCGTCCTCGTCGTGGCCGTCATCTTCCTCTTCCTCGGCCGGGCGACCGACACACTCATCCCCGCCGTGGCGCTGCCTCTCTCGCTTCTGCTGACCTTCATCACGATGCGCCAGCTGGGGTACAGCCTCGACAACCTTTCGCTCATGGCGCTGACCCTGGCGATCGGGTTTCTGATCGACGACGCGATTGTGTTCCTGGAGAACACCGTGCGCCGGATGGAGCGCGGCGAGAAGGCGTGGCAGGCGGCCATCGGAAGCGCCAAGGAGATCAGTTTCACGATCCTCTCGATGACGATCTCGCTCGCGGCCGTTTTCATTCCGCTCGTCTTAATGTCGGGACTCGTGGGCCGCATCTTCCGGGAGTTCGCCGTCACGATCATCGTCTCGATCTTCGCCTCGGGGCTCGTCTCGCTGACGCTGACGCCGCTGATGTGCGCCCGGCTCTTGAAGGACCGCGGGCCCGGCGCGAAGAAGACGTGGATGGAGCGGGTCATCGGCGGCGTGGAGAAGCGGGTCCTCGGGGCTTACGGGGGGTCGCTCTGGTGGTTCCTGCGCCGGCGGTGGATCTCGCTCGCCATCTGGGTCGTCTGCCTGGCCGGAACGGTTCTGCTCTTCACGTCGATCCCCAGGATCTTCCTGCCGCCGGGGGACAGCGGAGTCATCTTCGGCGCCTTCCTCGGGAGGGAGGGCTCCTCGCCCCAGCAGATGCGGGCGATCCAGGACCGCGTGGACGAAGCGCTGCACAGCGACCCGAACGTTCTGATGGACTTCACGATGACGGGCGCGACCGGTTTTCTCCCCTCCAACATGGGCATCACGTTCACCATGATCAAGCCCCCGAAGGCCCGGCCGCCCATCGCGAACGTGGCGGGAGCCCTGATGGGCAAGATCTCCTCAACTCCGGGCGCGTTCGCCTTCCTGAGGCCGTTCCCGGTGCTCGAGATCTCCACGGGCGCGACCTCGCAGACGCAGGGCCAGTACGCGTACTCCGTGTCCGGCGTCAACGCCGCGCAGGTCTATGAGACGGCCGGCAAACTCATGGCGAAGCTCTTCCAGTACCAGGGCTTCCAGACCGTCTCGTCGGATTACTTCGCTAACACGCCCAACGTGGACATCGAGATCCGGCGGGACCAGACGAAGATGTACGGCGTCTCCGAGGCGCGGATCTTGACGCTCCTGCGCAACGCCTACTCCCAGAACTACCTTTACTTGATCAAGAAGCCGGAGGACCAGTACCAGGTGATCCTGGAGGTCGGGGACGCGGAGCGCTCTAGACCAGAGGACCTGGCGCTTCTCTACATCAAGACCGACGACGGGAAGAACCTCGTTCCCCTCTCGGAGCTGGTGACTTGGAAAAACTCTCTCGGCCTCCAGTCGGTCAACCACTTGAACCAGTTCACGAGCGTCACGATCTTCTTCAACCTGAAGCCCGGGGTCGCGATCGGCGACGCGACCAACTTCATCGCGAAGGCGTCCGCCGAGGTCGTACCGCAAACGATCCGCGCAAGCCTGCAAGGGGAGGCCCTGACCTTCCAGAACACCGTCCGGGACCTGACGATCCTCATGTTCCTCGCGGTTTTCGTCATGTACGTCATTCTGGCGATCCTCTACGAGAGTTACGTCCTCCCGATCACCGTCCTCTCGACGCTCCCGACGGCCCTGGTTGGCGGGCTCCTCGCTCTCTTCGTCTTCCGCGAGCAGGCCTCCCTCTACGCCTTCGTCGGCATGTTCATGCTCATGGGGATCGTCAAGAAGAACGGCATCCTGATCGTGGACTTCGCGCGCCAGCGCGTGGACGCCGGGGAGCCGGCGGACAAGGCCATCCATGACGCCAGCATGGACCGCTTCCGCCCGATCCTGATGACGACGCTCGCGGCCATTTTCGGGGCGCTGCCGATTGCTTTGGGGTTCGGCGCCGGAGGATCGTCGCGGCGGCCGCTGGGCCTCGTCATCGTCGGCGGACTGCTCGTCTCGCAGCTGATCACGCTCTACATCACGCCGGTCATCTATCTGTACCTGGAGGAATTCCAGGAGAAGGTCTTGAACCGCACCGCCTTCTTCCATTCGGGCCATCTGCCCCCCTCCGCGGTCGAGCAGTCCTCCCCGCAGGAGATTTGAGGTGAGAAAGAACGGTGATCGGCTCCTGGTTCTCCCGCTGCTTCTTCTTCTCTCTGGCTGCGCGGTCGGTCCCAACTACAAGCGGCCGCCGATCGCGGCGCCGGAACAGGTGCGCGGCGAAACGGGACCGGCGCAGGCAGCCTCGCTCGCCGACCGGGCCTGGTGGGAGATCTTCGGCGACGAGGCGCTCGAGGGACTCCTCGATGAGGCGTTGAAGAACGGGTATGACGTCCGTCTCGCCGCCGCCCGTGTCGAAGAGGCTCGCGCCAACGCCGGCATCGCGCGCTCGGAACTCTTCCCGCAGATCGATTATCAAGGGCAGTGGTCGCGGTCCCGCCAATCCGAATTCGTCGCGCCTGGCGCAGGAACGGTCAGCCTGCACGACGTCAATCTTGGCCTGACCTGGGAGATCGATCTCTGGGGCCGCATCCGGCGCTCGAGCGAATCGGCTCTGGCGCAGTACCTCGCTTCCGAAGAGGCGCGGCGCGGTGTTCTCCTCGCCCTCGTTTCGGAAGTCGCGACCGATTACTTTCAACTGCGCCAGCTCGACCAGCGGCTCGAGATCGCCCGACGGACCACGACCGCGTTCCAGGAGACGTACGACCTCTTCGGCCGCCGTTTGGAAGCCGGCATGGCGTC
>Ga0137375_10002820_pt1 | contig 20484 bp, 14 predicted proteins | sample SagtaG_24_FD_104936 | JGI IMG/M metagenome (GOLD analysis project Ga0137375, IMG submission 104936) | Vadose zone soil microbial communities from Sagehorn Ranch, Mendocino, California, USA - Sage1_R_113_16 metaG | ecosystem: Environmental > Terrestrial > Soil > Vadose zone | place: USA...
CCCTCGGCCGTTAGCAGCGGCGCGGGCCCCACTTCGTTGCGTCCCGTTAGACGGACGAGACGACGAAAGCTTGAATGGGCCGCCGCTACCCATGCGCTACCCGGCGGGGTCACGCGGGCGGAGACGCGGCGGATTCTCCAACGAATCCAGTGCCCAGGGACGGAATCGAACCGCCGACACGGGGATTTTCAGTCCCCTGCTCTACCGACTGAGCTACCTGGGCAAGCCTACGATGGGGCGCGCAGCCTGCCGTTCGGCGCCACCGATGTCAACCGTTTCGATGAGTTGAACGGCTAGTTCAGCGAGCGCTTCTTGGGGGTGGCGGCTGCGTCTTCGCTCGTCGCGGGAGGGGGGGAGACGAAAGCGAACGTCAGCTTGCCCTCGGCTGCGCCGACCATGACGTGGCCGCCGTTTTCGAGGTGGCCGAAGAGGAGCTCGTCGCCGAGAGGGCGCTTCACTTCGTCTTGGATCAGCCGATCGAGAGGACGCGCTCCGAAATCGGGGTCGTAGCCCTTGGTGGCGAGGTAGTCGACGGCGGCGTCGGTCAGAGCAATCGTGACGTGCCGCTCGGCCAACTGCACTTCCAGCTCCTTGATGAATTTGCGGACGATGCTCTTCATCACCGCAGGATCGAGCGGCGCGAACTGAACGCGAGCGTCGAGCCGGTTTCGGAACTCGGGGCTGAACAGCGTCTTGAAGGCTTTGTCGTCCTCGCCCGATTTGCCGCGGTCGCCGAAGCCGACGCGGGTGGCCGCGAGCTCGCGCGCGCCGACATTGCTGGTCATGATCAGAATCACGTGTCGAAAGTCGGCGGGTTTGCCGTTGTTGTCGGTCAAGGTGCCGTGGTCCATCACCTGCAAGAGCACGTTGAAGACGTCGGGGTGAGCCTTCTCGATTTCGTCGAGTAAGAGCACGGCGTGGGGCGTCTTGGAGACCGCGTCGGTCAAGAGCCCGCCGCGATCGAAGCCCACGTAGCCGGGCGGCGCGCCGATGAGCCGCGAGACGGTGTGCCGTTCGCCGTATTCGCTCATGTCGAAGCGGATGAACTCGATGCCGAGCGACTTGGCGAGCTGTTTGGCGAGCTCGGTCTTGCCGACGCCCGTCGGTCCGGTGAAAAGAAACGATCCGATGGGCTTCGTCGGTGCGCGAAGCCCGGCCCGCGACAGCTTGATGGCGCTCGCGATCTCCTGAATGGCCTTCTTCTGTCCGAAAACGCCGGCACCGAGGCTGGCGGCGAGGTCGCGCAGCTGCAGCTTGTCAGACGACGAAACCTGGCGCGGCGGGATTTGAGCCATTTTGGCGACGACCGCCTCGATGTCGGTGACGTCCACCGTGGCCCCTTTGCCGCGGGCGAGCTTCTGCGCGGCGCCTGCTTCGTCGAGCAGATCGATGGCTTTGTCGGGCAGCTTTTTGTCGCGCAAGTAGCGGTCGGCCAGTGTAGCGGCGGCCTCGATGGCTTCGTCGGTGAAGGTGACGCCGTGGAACTCCTCGTAGCGCGCCTTCAGCCCTTTCAAAATGAGCGAAGTCTCCGCCACGCTCGGTTCGCCCACCTCGATCTTCTGGAAGCGGCGCGCGAGCGCTCGATCGCGCTCCATGTGCGAGCGGTACTCCTGGAACGTCGTCGCCCCGATGCAGCGGATTTTCCCGGACGACAGCGCGGGCTTGAGCATGTTCGAGGCGTCGAGCGTTCCGCCCGACGCCGAGCCGGCACCCATCACCGTGTGCAGCTCGGCGATGAAGAGGATGCTCCCGTCGCGCTTCTCGAGCGCGTTCACGATCGCCTTGAACCGCTCTTCGAAATCGCCGCGAAATTTCGTACCTGCAAGCAGCGAGCCCATGTCGAGCGCGTAGATGCGCGCGTTGCCCAGCGACTCGGGAACCTTCTTTTCGTGGATGCGTTGCGCGATCCCTTCGACGATGGCCGTCTTTCCGACGCCGGCGTCGCCGATGAACAGCGGATTGTTCTTGCGCCGGCGCGCCAGGATCTGGATGGCGCGGTCGACTTCGTTCTGCCGCCCGATGAGCGGGTCGATGTAACCCTCGACTGCTTTTTGCGCGAGGTCGACGCAAAAGGTCGCCAGCGGATCGCGTGCGCCGCCCCCCTCCGCCTCCTCGTCGTCGCCGCCGGTCGTCGTCTTTCGCGCCTCGAGCGACTCGCCGGCTTTACTCACGCCGTGAGAGATGTAGTTCACGATGTCGAACCGGGTGACGCCCGCCTCTTGCAGCGTGTGTGCCGCAACCGAATCGGCTTCGGCAAAGATGGCGACCAAGATGTTGCGCCCTTTGACCTCGTCCTTGCCCGCGGACCGCACGTGGATCGCGGCACGCTGCACGACGCGTTGAAAGCCGACGGTGGGACTCGGCGATACATCGATCGCGTCGGAGACCTGCGGGATCTCGGTATCCAGGAAGCGGTCGAGCTTTCGGCGGATCGCGTCGACATCTCCCCCCGAATGGCGAATGACCCGCGCACAGTCGGCGTCGAAAAGGAGCGCGAACAAGAGGTGCTCGACGCTCATGAATTCATGACGCCTGCGTTCCGCCTCGCTGGCGGCCAGTCCGAACGCAATTTCGACCTCGGGGCTGACTCTCATGGCATGAAGCTCATTCCGGCTCGGCCGTTACTTTCAGGGGCATCAGGTGCTTCTTCGCATAGTCCGTCACTTGAACCGCTTTGGTTTCCGCGATGTCCCTGCTGAAAACGCCGGCCACCCCCTGACCCTTGTGGTGGACGCTCAGCATGATGTGCGTCGCCTCGGTGATCGAAAGTTGGAAAAACTTCATCAACGCATGCACGACGAAATCCTTGGTTGTGTAGTCATCGTTGTGAAAGACGACCATATAGCGGGGCGCTTTTCTCAGCCTGGGTACGGTTGCCAGGTCCCCCTGTTTCGAGGGTGTCTTCAGCGGGTCAGCCATGGATGGCGACTCAAGATTAGCAAGGTAGGGGCCAGACACCAGTGGGCACCCGGCGGCGACGGATCGGTCTTGCTGTAGCTGCGGGTAGGGCGCGCGGCCCAGAGGTCCCCTTTCGCGGGTGGGCCTACCAGTCGTGGTGGGGTTGCGTCGGCCCCCGGGCCCACCCGCTGCCCCGCCCCGCCGGCCCTCGCCTTGATCGGTCGATCGTTCAACGCCGCAAGAGCGTGCGCATGGCCACCGATCGGGCTTTGCAGAACGCAACGCAGCGCTACACTCGCGCCCCATGTCTGAGCCCCTGGCCATCGCACCCGGCACCGTGCTGGCGCGCCGGTATGAAGTCCGACGCGAGCTCGGGCGTGGAGGCATGGGGATCGTTTACCTTTGTCGCGATAGCTACAGCGGCGATTCGGTCGCGCTCAAGCGCTTGCACCGCGCCGACGCCCGAACCGACCCCGAGGACGTGTGGTGGTTTCAACAAGAAGCGCGCTGCTTGGCGTCGCTCAATCACCCGACCATCGTCAAAGCCCGCGACTTCGGCATCCTTTCGGACTCGACCCCCTTTCTGGTGATGAATGTCGCTTCCGGCCGCTCGCTCCTTTCTTGGCTGGAAATCGGGGCGATTCCCTGGCCGTGGCCGTTCACCGTCCTGTGGTCTTTCGTCGATCAGGTCTTGGCGGGGCTCGCCCACGCCCACGCGCGCGGCGTGATTCACGGCGATCTGAAACCCACCAACCTGATGCTCGACTTCCCGGGCCCGTCGACGGTGCCTCGGGTCTTCATTCTGGACCTCGGACTCGCTTCGCTGGTGCGCGACCCGGTGGACCACAGGCTCGATCGACTCGGCGCGGGCGCTCCGGTGGTGCGGGCCGGCGCCGGAACGCCGGGATGGATGGCGCCCGAACAAATCCGGCGCGCAACGCCTCACTACGGACCGCCCACCGATCTGTATGCGATTGGTAGCATTCTCTATCACCTGCTTTCGGGCCGCGAACCGTTCACTGGCACCGTCGAAGAAATTCTCGATGGCCACCGCAATCAGCCGCTCCCCGACTTTACGGTGCCCGGCAACGTGCCACAGGAGGCTGGCGTTTTTGTGCGCACCCTGATGGCCAAGCGCCCATGGCAAAGGTTCGAATATGCCGCTGACGCGCGCCGCGCTTGGGAACGAATCAAGCCAGCGGGGACTACCGAGACGTGGGACTTTCGTTTCACGCCGGAAGCGGACCAGGTGCACGAGATCACATCGATCGAAGGCGAAGTGTCACGCGTCGATCCGGTGCGCGTGGAGATTGCGGCTTCGTCGTCGACCGCGCTCGGCCTTCTGGGGCTTCGCCCGAGCCCGCTCGTCGCGCGCCACGAAGAGCGAGCGGACCTGCTCGCGATGGTGGAGGATGCAACGCATCCGCAAGGACGCGGGCAGAAGCTCGTTCTTCTCTACGGCGAAGCCGGCGTCGGCAAGAGTCGCCTGGCCGAGTGGCTCTGCGAAGACGTCCACGAGCGGGGCGTCATGGTGCCCCTTCGCGCGCGCTACCGCAAAATCCCCGCGCCTTTGGATGGCGTCGTCGGCGCCGTCAACGCGCACTTCGGTCTCGAGCGTGCCGATCGAAACCTGGTCGAGAAAACGCTGCTCAATTGCTGGGAAGTCGCCAAAGACGACTACGACGGGCTCGCGTTCGTCGCTGCGGCGGCCGAGTGGCTGCGCCCGACCCCACCGGGGCAAGCCGTCCCGCTCGGCCCGACCGGCAAGCGCTTCTATTTCGACACTCCCGAGGTGCGGCGCAAAACCGTGATGAAGGTCCTCGAGAAGATCGGTCAGCGGCGCCCGATCTTGCTCTGGCTCGATGATCTGCATCTCGGCTCTCCCCGCACGTTCGAAACGGTCAGCAAGCTTCGCGAGGCGCTGCCCCTTCAGCGCATGCTGGTGGTCGCGACCGCACGAAGCGAGACGCTCGCCGTCGACGGCGAAGCGCTCGCACGGCTCGAGGCGCTGCGGCATCTGTACGGAGGCAGAGTGATCGAGCTACGACCGCTCAGCCCCGCCGACACCGAAGAGCTCCTTCTTTCTTCGTTGCCGCTCGAGCAGGCGGCGGTGCGCCGGGCGACATCCCGCAGCCGGGGCAATCCGCTGTTCGCGCTCCAGCTGCTCCATGCTTGGGCGGCGCGCAACCAGTTGGAGATGAAGCAGGGCATCTACAGCGTGCCGGCCGATTCGCTCGAAGAACAGCCCGGCTCGACGGCGGAGCTCTGGGACGAGCGGATTTTGGCGATCCCCCCCGAGCTTCGGCGCGCCGCACATGCGGCGGCCGCTCTGGGGGGCGACATCCCGCTCGTATGCTTGCGCGCGCTGCTGCAATCGCTTGGTATCCCCGAAGGACCGGCTATCGAGGCGCTGCATCGCGCTCAGATTCTCATCCCCGCTGCTCCAGCACGCTTGCGCTGGCCTCACGCGCTTCTGCAAGAGCACCTCCTGTCTCGCCAGATGGAGCGCTCCGACGCCAAGCTGGTCTTTCGGCGCGCGGCCGACGCGCTAGCGCTGCACCCGGCCGCCGGCACCCGCCGCGTCGTCAGCCATCGTGTCACCAACCTTTTGCGCGCAGGCGACGAAGTGGCCGTCGCCGAGCGGGTGCTCGAGTTCGTCGAGAGCAACTGGCGTCGCGTGCGCGACGTGGGCGCTACGCTGAACGACCTGAGCCGCCTGGAAGGGCTCGTATCGGGCCCCGCCACCGCGGCGTATGCCCGCTGGCGTGCCGAAGCACTGCGTCACGTGGGCCGTTTCGCCGAGGCGCGCGATCTCGCCGACCGGGCGCGCCGCGCGTTTGCAAGCATGGGAGACGTGAAGAACGAGGCGCACTGCCTGCGTCTGTTCGGGCACATTCTAGCGACGCAATCGATCCAGAGCGGGCGCGACCACGTGACCGAAGCACTCGGCAAGTTCGATATCGCCGGCGACGTTCCCGGCGCCGCCGAGTGCGAGCTGGTACTCGGCGAGATCGACTACTTCCGCGGCGAGCACGACAGCGCGCGCACGTGGCTCCGGCAAGCCGCGCGCCACTTTTCCAAGCTGGCCGATTCGCTCGGACGCGGCCGTTGCTTGGTACTGCTCGGACTCACCGAGCTCGCGAATGGCAAGCTGCCGCGGGCGAAGCAAATGATCGACGACGCCGTCGAAGAGTTCGAGCGGATGGGGTATCGCCTAGGCGTGGCGGAATGCGAGGTCGCGATGGGTCATCTCGCCCACCGTACCGACCTGCTCGACGAAGCGCTGGCGCGCGCCGAGCGGGCCCGAAAGATGATGCAGGATCTCAAGAACCCGCGCGGTGAGGCCGCTTGCCAGCGTTTGCTCGCGATGATCGCCTTCGATGCCGGCGATCTCATGCGCTCGCGCGAGCACGCGCTCGCAGCCTCTGCCCTCTACGATCAAATGGGCGAGCCTCGTGGCCAGGTCGAGGCGTCCCTGCTGCTCGCGCAAGTGGCGCTCGCGACGAAAAATCCGGTCGCCGCCGAGCTCATTCGAGCCTGCGAAGCCATCGGCCTCGTCGAGGCCGAAACGCGGCAGCACCTCGCCCTCTCGAAAAGCTGGCTCAGCTACGCCGAAGATCATCTCGAGAACGCGACGAATGAACTCAAGCTCGCCCGTCTCGCCTTCGGGGATCCCCGACGCACCGGCGACCACACGCGCCAGCTGCTCGCGCGCCTTTCGCAACTCACCTGGCCCAAAGAGTCGCGCAAGTTGCTCGACGACTGGCGCACCGACCTCGGCGTCCCACGCCGCGAGCGCAAACGAGAATCCAACCCCGCCGAGAGCGACGCGTAGGGTGTGTCCTTCATTCTACGGGAGAACTAGTGGGCGTTGGTTCTCGCTCCTGAGGTAAGCATACATACCTCGGAACGTTCTCACCCCGGTCAAATTTGGCTTCGCGGCGTAGGTGTGCATTGTTGGTGGAATGAGGGTCGGTTCTGTCCTCTGGATCGTGACCGGCGCTGCCGCGGCACTCGTGGTCGTTGCGCGAGAGGGGGGCGCCGAGCCACCCTTGCCGCGCGCGCATCCCGTGCTTCGGGAGGGCGACACGCAGGGGCAGTTAACACCTGCTTCGGTGCGATCGCCCGCGCCGGAGGCGCCTGTCGTTCGGGCGAAGCGAACCTTCACCGCGACCGGATGTTCGGACGACATGGTGCGCGTCGCGGGGCGATTTTGCATCGATCGTTACGAAGCCTCGATGGTGGACGATGATACCGAGCGGCCCCTCTCTCCTTATTATCCACCGCTTCCATCCACCATGCGGACGATCTTCGTCGAGTGGACCCAGCGGCTCGCCGACGGCCATGCCGGCGCGAACATGCCTTTACCTGCCCTCGCCGATTGGCAGCGCGAACAGAGCTTTCGGCCGCGCGCGATATCCAGACCCAACGTCGTGCCGCACGGTTACCTGAATGCGATCGTGGCAGGAAAGGCGTGCGCCAGCGCGGGAAAGCGGCTCTGCACGCAGGAGGAGTGGACGACGGCGTGCCGAGGCGAACGCGATACCAAGTTTCCGTACGGCGCGACCTACCGGGCGAACGTTTGCAACGTCTTCCGCCAGAGCCACCCCGGCATGATCTTGCACGGGAACTTCTCGCTCGATCTGCTCGACCCTCGAATGAACGTCGTGACGAGCGAGGGGGAACCACTGCTCCGCGCGACAGGTGCGACGATCGGTTGCAAGAGCCAGTGGGGCGATGACGCCGTCTACGACATGGTCGGCAATCTCGACGAATGGATCGAGGACCAAGGCGGCACGTTCATGGGAGGCTTCTACGCGCGTTCGACGCGTCAAGGCTGCGACGCGAAGGTCACCGCCCACCGCCCGAACTACCTCGACTACTCGACCGGCGTGCGCTGCTGCGACGCGTTACGCTAGCGCGGGCGTAGGGGGTTCGGTCACGTCTGCCGGTGCGAAGCAGGCGCGAATTTCTATTCCGACCAGCGTGTCGCGCTCCAGCAGTTGATCGACGAGCTGCTGAATACCCGCCTGCTCGGCCGTCACGATCGCGCAAGCGCGCTCGAGCTGTTTGCGAACGAGACGGCTCGCAACACGCTCGATGCGATCGAGGGTGGCCGGGCTGCGCAGCGCCGGGTCGTCGCCCGGGTGCATCGGGCCGAGAGAGCTCATGCCCATCTCGGCGACCATGCGGCGCGCCAGCGAGACGGCACGCTCGATGTCGTCGGCCGCTCCGGCGGTCATCGTTCCCAGAATGACGAGCTCCGCGGCTCGCCCGCCGAGCAGCATCGCGATCTTGTCCTCGAGGTACTCGCGGCGGTACATCAGCCGATCGCGATCGGGGACGGACTGCGTCACACCGAGTGCGCGACCGCGCGGCAAGATGGAAACCTTGTGGATCGGGTCGCCGTTCTTGCAGGCGAGTCCCACCGCGACGTGACCCGCTTCGTGCACTGCGGTGGCGTATCGCTCGTCGTCTTCCATCACCAGCGTCTTGCGCTCGTCGCCCATCGTCACCTTGTCGCGGGCGCGCTCGATGTGCGCGTTGTCGACGGCGTCGGAACCGTCGCATGTCGCCAAAATGGCGGCCTCGTTGAGCAAACGCGCGAGGTCCGCTCCCGTGCACCCGGCGGTGGCCCGGGCGATGGTGGAAAGCTCGACACTCGGCGCAAGCACGATCTTCTTGGCGTGAATCGCGAGGATCTGCTCCCTTCCGCGCGCGTCGGGATGGGAAATCGTGATCTGTCGATCGAAACGGCCGGGACGAAGCAGCGCGGAGTCGAGCACGTCGGGGCGGTTGGTCGAGGCCAGCACCACGATGCCGGCGCTTTGATCGAATCCATCCATCTCGATGAGCAACTGGTTCAGCATCTGATCGGCATCGGCAGAAGCCGAGTCTTCGGAGCGTCCCCTCCTCTTTCCGAGGGCATCGATCTCGTCGATGAAGACGACGCAAGGTGCCACCCGCCGCGCTTCGGCGAACAGGCTCCGCACGCGTGAAGCTCCCACGCCGGCGAACATCTCCTGGAAGCTCGCGCCACCGGCCGAAAGAAACGGCACACGCGCCTCGTTGGCGGCCGCGCGCGCGAGCAACGTCTTTCCGGTACCGGGAGCACCCGACAAGAGAATCCCGCGAGGGGCACGCCCTCCCAACCGGCCGAACTTCACCGGGTCACGCAAGAAGTCGATCGTCTCCCTGAGACCGTCTTTGGCTTCGTCGACGCCGGCGACGTCGGCGAACGTCGTGGTGATGCCGTTGTCCACGTGATGCACGTGACGCACGTGCGAAAGTCTCCTCCGCCGATAGACGACGTAAGCTCCACCGGCGAACGACAACAAAACGACGAGCGGCAAAAGGGCGTTGATGATCCGTTCTCCCGGGGCATCGCGCGGCAAGAACTCGACTGGAACGCCACGCTCGGCGAGCACCGCGACGAGCGAGTGCTGCGAGTGCGCGTTGGAAACGATCGCCGCCGCGGCCCCGCCATTCTTGAGCTTCAGAAGCACCCGCTCGCCGTCAATTTCGGCTTTCGTCACCTCGCCGGCAGCGCCGCGCGCGAGGAGCTCGGTGTACCCAATCGACTCGACGCGTGCCGACGGCGCGATCACCTTTTTGATCGACCAGAGGGCACCGACGACGACTGCGAGCGCAAGCAACACGAGCATCAATCGATTGCGGGCCGGAGTTTCGGATCGGGGCAGGTGCGGCGGCTGCTTTTGGCCGGGGGACAAAGGTTCCATGCGTGACAACCAGTCTGTCACGACGACATGGCTTCGCCAGCCTTTTGTCGGAAGGTCCAGGCGTCGAGAGAGGACGGAAACTCGTCCCCCGCCCCGATCGCGACGGTTACGCCGGCGGCATCAACCGTTCTGTACGCACGCTCGCCCGCTCACGCATACGCGCATGCCACCTGTGGAGCCTCGGGAAATCCGCCGGTAACTCCCAACCCGCCAGAAGCGCCTTCTCCAGCGCGGCAATGAGCCAGGCGTCCGCGAGCGAGAACTCCATCCCGAAAAGTAGTCCGTTATCGCGATGCGTGTGCTCCCACACCGAAAGGGCGTCGTGCATCTTCGCGGTGATCGCCTGCTCGCCGTGATCGCGCCCTTTTTCGGTGAACTCCTCGACCGGGCCCATGAGCTCCGTGTCGATTCGCTTCATCGCGCTTCGGATGACCGCCCGCCCGCGCGCATCGGGGGGGCGAAGCGCCGGGCGGGCGAACGCATCCTCGAGATACTCGCTGATGACGGTCGAATCCGACACCGCGAACGAGCCATCCATGATGACGGGCACTTTCCCCCCGGATAGCTCGACGAGCTCGGGCGGCGAGTCCTCTTCACCCACGACGCGACGGCTGAAAGGCAGGAGCTTCTCGGCCAACACGAGGCGTACCCGCAGCGAGCACGGGCAGGACGGCCTGTAATAGAGCGTCAGCACGGCCCTCGAGTCTACAGGGGGAGCCGTGATCTTGCGATCAGACCATTGGACTCCTCAGTGGCCTGCACGCTGAAAATCGTAAAGGCTCCCGAGTTTCAGAATTTGCGTGAGTTCGTCCAGCGCTGTGAAGCTTTCGCGGGCCAGCGCGGGGTCGTGTAGGTCCGCGGGAACGAGCCGGTCGCGGTAGTGTCGCTTCACCCACCTAACGAGGTCGCGGTCGAGCGCTTGGGAGAAGAGCACGTTGGCTCCCAGCGCGGAGGCCTCGGCGTCGGTGAGCGGAACGCGCAAGCGCAAGCAGGCTGGACCCCCTCCATTCTGCATGGACTGCCGCAAGTGGAAGTACTCGACCCGATGAATCGGATTGTCCGCTTCGAGGACCCGTTGGATAAAAGCTCTCGTTTTCGGATTTTCGCGGCTTTCCGCGGGCGCCAAAATAATGATCGAGCCGTCCTCGATGGTGACCAGTTGCGCGTTGAACATGTAGGAGCTGACGGCGTCTTCCAGCGGGAGCTGGTCTGCTGTCGCCACTTCCACGCGAAACTGCGATCCGAGCAACGAACGCAGCCGCTGCACGATCGCCGGACCATCGAGAAAGGCGAGCTCGTGCATCACGACGGTTGCTTCGCAGCTCACGGCGAGCACGTCGGTGTGGAAGGCCCCGGCATCGATGCCCCTCGGATGTTGCTGGGCCAAAATGACCCTCGCCGCGGGCAGCTGGTGCAGGCGGGCCACCGCCTCGCAAGCCTCACGCGTTTGGCGCGCCGGAAATCGTCGCGTGGCCGCCGCTTCGGCCAAGCTCGATCGACCCCATGCGAACAGGTGCACCGCCGGTTCGTCTTCCGAGAAAAGACGCAGGTGATTGGCCGCGCCCTCATCGGAAAACTGCCCGCCCCCCGGCAGAGGCGCGTGCACGGCGAAACGCGCCTCGTCCGCGAAGATGACGCGGAGCGCGCGCTCGGTCACTTGCGCTTCGATCGCGCGATGGAAAAGCTCCTGCAGATTCGCCACCGTGAGGTGCAGCCGCCGGTCTGCCGTGTCGCTCGACGGCGCCACCGTCGCCGCGTTGGCCGTCCACATCGGTGCCGCGCTGGAGACGAGGCGAACGAGTTGCTCGGAGTGCTCGGCGGCGGCGACGAGGATCTCCTCGTCCGTGCCCGCAAACCCGAGCCTTCGCAGGGTACCGAGACTGGGTCGATCGTGCGGAGGCAGCACCGCCTGGCCGACGCCGAGGGCGTGGACGTAACGCATCTTCTGCAAGCCCTCGAGTGCGGCGACGCGCGGATTGGACGGCTTGCCCTCGTGGGACATGCTGGCGACGTTGCCGAGGCTGAGACCCCCATAGTTGTGGGTGGGACCGACCAGGCCGTCGAAGTTGAACTCCCGGTGCCCCGATTTCGATTTCACGACCGCGATACTGTGCCGCCGCGGCCGCTCCTCGTCGCTCTCTTCGCTAGGGCCCATCGAGCAGCGCCGCCCCGAGCACACCCGCCGAATCTCCGAGCAGGTGCCTCAGAATGGGTGTGTCGAGCTCGTCGTTGAACACGTAGCGGCCGACGCGCGCCGCTCCTTCCGTATAGAGCAGGTCGAGATTCGATACCCCCCCTCCGAGGACGATCGCGCTGGGATCGAGGATGTCGATCACGTTGGCAAGTCCCCTGCCGAACGCCTCGACGAGCTCTTCGACGGCCGCTCTGGCGTGAGCGTCTTGCTCCCGCTTGTCCGCGATCTCCGCCAACTTGCGTCGCTGTCCCGAACGCCGCTCGTAGTCACGCTCGACCCAAAGACCGCTGATGTACATCTCCAAACATCCCGTCTTGCCGCAATAGCAAACGGGGCGGGGGCTCAGCGTGCCGCCCGGGGTCGGGTTCTGTTCCGCGCCACCCCACGGCCCGATCGCATGATGGCCCCATTCACCGGCGATGTTTTGCGGACCGGGCCAGATCTTACCCCGGAAAACGAGTCCCCCTCCGACACCCGAACCCATGATCACCCCGAACACGAGCCCATCGACGTGATCGCGCGCGGCGCCGAGCCGCGCTTCGGCAAGGGCAAAGCAGTTGGCGTCGTTCTCGAAGAGGATGTCGCGACCTACCTTCTTCGTCAGGTCGGCGCGAAACGGTCGCCCGTTCAAACAGACGGTGTTGGAATTCTTGACCACGCCGCCACGACGGGTGATGGCGCCGGGCATTCCCACACCCACCGGGGTGCGGTCGAGGTCGAGCCCCGCGCTTTGGGCAACGTTCAAAATGAGCTCGGCGGTCGTATCGACGATGGCTTCGTAGCCGCGTTCTTGGTGCGTCGCGATCCGCTCGCGCAGGAGCACGTCGAAACCAGCTTTGGCAGGTTGAACCCGGCCGGTCGGCAAGATCGCAGGGCGTTTCAAGACGGCCGCTTCGATCTTGGTTCCTCCCAGATCCACCCCTATCGAGACCACCTCGTCGGTCATCGTCCTCTCCCCGGCTATTCTTCGCTCATGAATGGATAGGCTAGCTCGGTCGGCGGCGTAAAGTTCTCTTTGATGATACGGGGCGAGACCCACCGAGCGATGTTGAGAACGCTGCCCGCCTTGTCATTGGTGCCCGACGCTCGGGCCCCGCCGAAGGGCTGTTGGCCGACCACCGCTCCGGTCGGCTTGTCGTTGATGTAGAAGTTGCCGGCGGCGTATCGGAGCCGCGTGGCGGCGTGCTCGATGGCCCTCCGGTCGCGGGCGAAAAAGGCGCCGGTCAACGCGTAAGGTGTCGACGTATCGCACAGCTCGAGCGCGCGTTCGTAGTCCTCGTCGGCATAGGTCCACACGGTGAGGACGGGCCCGAAGATCTCCTCGCGCATCAGGCGGTGAAGCGGGTCGGTGGTCTCGATCACGGTCGGCTCCACGAAGAACCCTGCCTCGTCCGACGCTCCGCCGCCGGTGACGACCGAGCAGGCGGGATCGGTGCGGGCGAGCTCGAGGTAGGCGCTGATTTTGTCGAACGCGCGCCGGTCGATCACGGCTCCCATGAAATGACGAAAATCGGCAACATCTCCGATCTTGATCTGCGAAATGAGGGCAATCAAGCGCTCTTTGAGCGCAAGGTAAAGCGACGCCGGCGCATAGAGGCGCGAGGCGGCCGAACATTTTTGGCCCTGGTATTCGAACGCGCCGCGCACGAGGGCGACCGCCAGAGCATCGAGGTCGGCCGACGGATGGGCGAACACGAAATCTTTCCCCCCCGTTTCGCCGACCAGTCTCGGAAAATTGCGGTAGCTGCCGATGCGATTGCCAACGGTCTTGCAGAGGCCGCGGAACACGTCCGTCGACCCGGTGAAATGAATGCCCGCGAGCTCGGGCCGCGACAGGGCGACATCGGCGATCACCGAGGGCGAGCCATGCACCATATTGATGACACCGGGGGGGAGCCCGGCGTCGGTGAGAAGCTGCATCACGAAGTGGGCCGAGTAAACGGCTGCCTGCGCGGGCTTCCACACCACGGTGTTGCCCATGAGGGCCGGTGCGCTCGGGAGATTGCCGGCGATGGCCGTGAAGTTGAACGGGGTCACGGCGAACACGAACCCCTCGAGCGGGCGCGCTTCCCCGATGTTCCAGGTCCCGCTCGGGCTCGCGGGCTGGTCGAGGTAGATGCGCCGCGCGCACTCGACGTTGAAACGAAAGAAATCGATGAGCTCGCAGGCGGCATCGATCTCGGCTTGGTGCGCGGTCTTGCTTTGGCCCAGCATCGTCGCGGCGTTCAACGTGGGGCGGTAGTTCGTCGCGAGCAGCTCGGCGGCCTTGAGAAAAATGGCAGCGCGCTCGGCAAAGGGGGTGCGCGACCACTCGCGCCAAGCTCCGAGGGCCGCCTCGATGGCCTGTTCGGTTTCCTTGGCCCCCCCCTCGTGGCACCGGGCCAGCAAAAGCGCCTGCCGATGGGGCGCCCTCACCTCGCGCACGATCCCCGTCTTGACCGCTTTACCGCCGATGAACAGCGGTATTTCGATGGTCTCGGAGCTCATGCGAGCGAGCGTCTGTTTCAGCAGGTTTCGGTCGGCGGTGCCGGGCGCGTAGTTCGAAATGGGCTCGTTCTTCGGGGGAGGAAGCGATGCCAGTACGTCCTGCATGGTCAAAGGCTACCGCAGAATCCGGGATGGCAGGCACCCCTCCTACGGCTTTCGTGAAAGAGTTCGCTGAGAGTAGAGTCGTCCTTCGTCCCTCTCAACTAAGCCTGGGCAAACGCTTCGGCCGGTGGAAAGATACGGCGGCCACCCCGCGCGCACGCTGGCGCTGTACCATCAAGGAGTACTTTCATGTCCGCTGGCAAAGGTGCCGATGACCTGCAGATTTTCGACGAGCTCGTGAAGAGCAAGTCGGAGCGAGCGGAACCCGACCCGGCGGACTGGAGCGGTCCGGTGCCGCCTCCTCCCGCATCGTTGGGAGGATTGATGGCGCCCGTCGCTCGCCTGAGCAACCGGCCGACGCCGCCTCCTCCGCCGGGGGCGCGGGTGTCCGGTTTTCCGCAGCACCTTCAGGCAGCGCCTTCGGTCGTGCCCCCCCCGCCACCAAGCCGGGCCTCGTCGGGTCCGCCCCCGACTTCGATGCGCCCGCCCCCTCCCCCGCCTCGCGCGACGCGCAAAGCCGCGCCTCCGCCCCCACCCCCGCCGCGCGCTTCGGTCAAGCCTCCCCCTCTTCCGATCGTGCAGCCCGCCTATGACGATCCTCCGGCGCCGCCGTCGAACGGCACGCTGACGAATGCCGCCGTCGAAGTCGGAAATCCGTTCCTCTCTCCCATTCAATCGCTCGAGGAGGGAGGTCCGCCGAGCCTGCTGCCTCCCGCGCCCGCGACTTCGAGCTCGATGGCGCCGAACCTTTCCCGCACCAAGCCGCCGCCCAGCATGCTGCGTTCCTCGCAGCCGAGCGTCAGGCCGCTGCCACCGCCGCCAGCTCGCGCGACACCATCGTTTCCTCCGGTGCGTGCGACCTCTTCGATGGTTCCGCCGCCGGCGATGGCCGGAACCGTGCCGCCCTACCGCGGCTCTCTCGACAGCGAGATCGCCGCGCTTCACTCGCGCGCGCGCCGCAAGAAGATCTTCACGATGCTCGCCTTCGCGGCGGTGGTCGCAGCCGGCTACTTCCAGCGCGACAAGCTCCTCGCCATCACGGCGACGCCCGCCGCGCCAGAGATGTCCGGCATCAAAGCGAGCGCCAAACAGGGAGGTGTCAAGCTCGTCGTCGACGGCAAGGAGCTCGGCATGCTCCCCCAAGAAGTGAAAGATCTCACCCCCGGCGTGCACTCCCTCTTGTTCGAAGGGACCGACCGCTACGCGCCGTACAAGGTCGACGTCAACCTCGGCCCCAACGAAGTTCGGGAGCTCGAGCCCGTGCAGCTCAAGGTGGCGAAGGGCTCGGCGATCTTCGACGTGAAAACGCCGGAGGCCACGCTGACGCTCGTCTCGGGCGACGATCGCCGCTCGCTCACCGACACCTCGCGTCCGCTCGACATCGACATGTCGAAGAGCTGGACCCTCGAAGCGACCAAAGCGGGCTACAAGCCCCTCACGATGCCGCTTACCTTCACCGACCAAGCGCAAAAAACGTTCGTCGTTGCGCTCGAAGAAAACAAAGTAGCCGCCCCCGAAACGCCGACCAAGCCCGCGGCGGAGCCGCCGGCACCCGAGGAAAAAACAGCCGTCAAGCACGCCGCCGCCGCGCCCGAGCCCCCCGCCGTCCAACCAGCTGCGCAGAAACGACCGCAGCCGGCAGCGGAGCCCCCGGCAGCGAAAGCCCCGGCCCCCCAAGCGGCAGCGGCATCCGGCGACTGCAAGCTCAACATGAATTCGATTCCGATCTCGCGCATCACCCTCGACGGCCGTCCCATCGGCATGACCCCCAAGATCGGCGTCGCCGTGCCGCCCGGCACGCACAGCGTCATGTTCGTGACGGACACCGGCCGCAAAGCCACCACCGCCACCTGCAAGGCGGGCGAGCAGAAAACGGTGGCCGTCCGCCTCTGAGCAGGAGTACAAGCGACGAGCATTCGGGCTGGTAGCTCAGTCGGTAGAGCTGCGGACTTTTAATCCGTAGGTCCCGGGTTCGAGTCCCGGCCGGCCCACTGACATCATTCAAGAAATAGATATGGCCTTACGGCGGGGTGGGCGTCGGGGTACCGCCGGGGTACCGGAGCAAACGCGCGAGGGCGAACAGCCAGAGTCCCCCAGCAGCAGAGATCATCATCAGCGACGTCGAAGACGTGGCTTCTCCGCGTGACGTTCTGGTTTTGCAGACGCTCTTGAGGTGTCTGTTGGTCCCGTTCCACTTCTTGCCATCCCTCAGCCGCCAGACTGGGCGGACCCTTCCTAGAGCAGGCCCGTGAGGATCTGCGTAGCTGCATGCCGCGCCAGATGACATTCGAGAAACTCGCGAAAGCGGCGTTCGCGCGGAGGGAGTGCGCCAACGTCCCCACGGGCACGACGCGCGAGCACGCCGACTCGAGCGAGCGCGGGCGCCGCTTACTGCTTCGTCGTCGAGTTGGCGGTGTTGGTGGCGGCGGCCGCCACGGCCGCGTCGACGCCGTTCACGTGGGTCGTGCTTTCTGCCCCAGCACTTCCCCGCGCCTGCGCGACCTTCTGGGCCTGCTCGACGATTTCCATGAACATCACCCGCTGATCGTTGCTGAGGAGCTCGAAAAACGTCTTGAGTTGCTCGGTCGTCAGCGATCGAAAAAACTTCATGGTCGTGTCGAGCAGCGCGCTTTGCCCCGCCGGGGACGACGCACCACCCGTGAGCTTGACCATAAGCGTGTTCATGACGGACTCAGCCATGCGGTTCTGTGTCAGCGCCTTCTGAGCTTCCACCTGCTTGTCGATCATTTCCGATCGTGCCGCCGGATCCTCAAGCGCCCATTGGTCCTTCACACGCTTGCGGAGCTCAGCGTTTTCGCGCCTTTCTTCGGCGAGCTCGGCACGGTGATCTTTCCGGACCGCGGCGATGTCGGCAGCATGCTCCCTGCGTTCACTCGCGAGGATTTCGTACAACTCCGCAATTTGCCTCTCTTGCCGGGCAAACATCTGGTCTCCATGTTCATAGTTTGCGACGACGCCTCGCACGTGAAGGGCGAGCGATGCGCGCTGGCTCTTCGTGACTGCGCCCATGCCGTCCTCGAACGGTACCAGCATCGACGCGGCCGGGCGTGCCGTGACCAGTTGCGCGACGCCGGACCCCTGACTCTCGTCGTACGGCAAGTTGCCGATGACGCGTCCCTCGGCGTCGAGCGCGCGCATCTCGCAGCGGCTGCATAGGGCGTCACGGAGGGTCGTGTCGATGCGGTCCGCCAGCTCTGCGAGCTCGGTCTTCTCGGTCAAGTCGAACGTCCACCCCGTGCCTCGCGCGTTGCGCACGACGACCACCCGGGCAACGGGCCCGGGTTCCTGCGCTTGTCGCATCTGTTCCAGCCAATCCTCGATTCGAGCTGCCATGGAGTACCTCTTTGTTTGCTAAGAACGCTCCCCGGTCGAATGGCTCCGACTGCGAGAGCGGGAGCCGGAGCGCCTGATCCGTTCAGCCCGGCAGACTGGACGAGGTCGACGTGTGCAGGTGCTCACGAATGAACCGCTCGAGATCCTCGCGGCGGTATCGCACGAGCGCTTGCTTCGCCCGCGAGAACTTGACGAACGCCGGGCCAGCACCGAGGACGCGCCATCTCGCAAGCGTGTCGACGGAGACGCCGAGAAATTCGGCGGCCTGCTTCGGGGTCAACAGGTGTGGTCCAGCGTCATTGGGAGTCTCGTGATGCATCGTCATGGAAAGAACTTCCTTCTGCCCTTGCGGCGATGGATGAATCACCGACACTCGGCGTGCCGATACTTCGTCTCGTGAGTAGAGGCGACCATGTCGCTACAGATGGATCGGTCGAATGACACCCGCAAGAGATGAAATCGCGCGAGAAGCATTTCAGCGCGCTGAAACGTGCGCCGATCGATTTCAGCGGCCTTCTTTCGGCTCTCCAGGACCGGTGTCCGACGCTTTGGCCGCCTCGGAGTCGTCACGGTTGTCGCGTGCTGTTGCGATGACCGGACGAATCGCAGGTCCACCGAACCCATAGATGCGTTGCGCGGCTTCGTCCAGCTCCTTCAACTGCTCCGCTTTGTCCGGCGCATCGCGCGCGATCGGATACGTTGCCTCCAGAATATCCTCCGACTTCGATTGCAGATACCGTTGCACGGTGTTGCGCGCTTGCTTTCGTGCCGGTCCATCCTCGAAGGGCTTGATGATCGTCGCGATCTCCGCGACCGAACAGCCGGCGAGCTTGAGCGCCTTCGCCATTCGGATGTTCGTCGGAGCGAAGCGCGTGGCGATGAGTGGGTCGGCATCGAGCCGCGACAAATCGTGAAGCGCCTTGCGCAGCAGATCCACGACGGCGGCCTCCCTTCCAAGCACTGCGAGCAATTCACGCGGGAGCATCGTGAGCGCCTCGGGCGATGGCCAGATCGTGGGCACCGCGCCGGCCGCGCGCTCTTCGGGTGTGAGCGCTGCGTCCATCGCTCGCGCACGCAGAGCCGCCTCCGTTTCAAGCAACGGGAGCGCACGCTCAATCGCTCTCACGGCGTCCTGGCGCAGCGTTCGGGATTGCGACCGCTCCCGAGCATAGGCGTCGACCGCATTGCGCAGTTCGACTATTTCGCGCGGCAGCGCGTGGTCGGCCATCGCATCGGCGCAGATGCGGATCGCATACAGAACCGGCCAACGTTCTGGCGGAAGAACTGCGTTTTGCTCGTCGGCGACGATGCGCAAACTGGAAGCCGTCACCGGCTCGCGTGGCTTCACGCCGAGAAGCCCGCACAGACGTCGTCCGATCTCGGGAAGCTCGTCACGCGGGGGCTCGTCCGGTTCCGGCATTCGATAAAGGTACGACCGAACGCCCGAGATGCACGCGACTCTCACCGCCTCAGCTGTCCCGGCGGCATGTCGACGGTCGACAGTAGTTGCGCCCCGACATTCCGCTTGCATTCTAAGAGTCGAGCCGCATCACTTCGGTTCGCGGCCGGTCGAGTCGTCGGGCTTCGCCGCGGGTTGGTCGATGCCGTGCGCTTGCGAGTTCTTCATCCGTGGCTCGCCGCTCGGCGCGCAAGGCTGCGCCGGCTCGTCGCGCGTTCGTGCTCGCCCGCTGGCCGCCTCATCGCCTTCCGGGTCGTGCGGGCGTGCGATCGGGGCTGTTCCTAGCCGTCCGCAGACGTGCAGCAAGGTCTTGAATGTGCGCGAGCAGGCGGTTGAAAATGTCCCGCACGTCCGTGCTGGTAAGCCTCGCATCGCGGTCCACGGGCCACATCGGGGTACCGCGCCACTCGTCTTCCATCTGCTTGGCTACCTCAGGGAGTAAAAGCACGGTGCGCTCCTCCTCGACGAACGCACGATGAATCGCCTGCATGCGTTCGATCGGTTGGCGCAGCGCGATCACGGCGTCGATCACGTTCTTGCCGCTTCGAAAGAGGGCGCACGCATCGGCGTCGATGTCGCCGCTCCCCGCGGCGCCGGACTCCTGCGTGCGCTTCTTGGCGAGCGCCGCAACTTCCGCCGCCTCGAAGACGTGAACGCCATCGGGCCGCACCTTCGGATGCAACAGCGTCCCTTCCCAGCGAATCACGGTGGACACGCTGACGCCAAGCTGCTTGGCAATCATTCCGCGCGTGATCTCGTCCGAGATAGGCTGTTGCCGCGAAGGTTCCGGATCCCTTCGTTTGCGTTTTAGCATTTTCTTGGTTAGTTTCATATGCGTACGTCATCCAATATGGCCCGAATAGTCGGACTGACATGGGATCCAGATAGGGCCCTCTGACAGTACCATGTTAGCCTAGCGTGGCAGGGTCTGAGGCGAGGCGATCCCGCACCACACCGAATCACGTCGCAGACTGCGCGGCTGTGCTGGACCTCGGCGGAACGTTCGAGCCCCACCTTGAACGCGCCCGCCGCAAGCCATAGGGGATGCAGAGGCGCGCGAGAATCGACGGTGGGCGGTCAACTCAGACCCATGCTCGGTACTCTTGCGATCCTCAAGCAGCCTGGGAGATCATCCAGCCACCGGCACTATGAGCACGGGCGAGCCGCTACGGGTGGGTGTCAACGACGAGCTGATGCTTGACGCTGGAACTTGGGAGAAAGTCCCGGGACCGCATGGTTCCGAGTGCCTC